>Ga0307513_10000952_pt1 | contig 41946 bp, 44 predicted proteins | sample 15_EM_MG_FD_202174 | JGI IMG/M metagenome (GOLD analysis project Ga0307513, IMG submission 202174) | Populus trichocarpa ectomycorrhiza microbial communities from riparian zone in the Pacific Northwest, United States - 15_EM | ecosystem: Host-associated > Plants > Roots > Unclassified | place...
GGATTATGTAAGGACATTTTCTGATGATGTAATACCTTTTCATCTCTTTTGATTGGGCTGTTGAAAATCTGATCTCAATCTAATCTGCAAAACGCGTTTTGAAATAACGGTTATTTGAACACACGGCATGCCAAACACCCCCTAAGTTGGCGGTAAAATACCGGAACTATGCACTATTAATAAGCCATTATACAAAGAGATTTATGGCAGGAAATCACGCAGCAACAGGACCAGCAGTGCCAGAAGAATCTGAGAATGGGAGATCTCCTGAGGGCCATGGCTTCTCGGAGAAAAAAAATCACAACTGAGAGTCAGCAACGGCCACAATATTAAACACCAGCAATATTGACTCCAGGGGACCAAATATGACAGGTCACAAGCAGTAAGGAGTCGTTGTTTGATTTGGCAGTGGTTAGGGCTGATTTTAAAACGCCCGGCACCGTATCATCCTCGTAGCCCATGCTCCCTGGCTTAAAATATCACTCGCCCGTTTGTAACTCATACCGAGCCGAAGGGGACACAAGGAAGCGGGGTTTCCCCCTGCAATAGCAAGGGCCCCGCCGTTTAGCCCCATACGGTATTCACCATCTTCTTCCCACCTCACTCACTCACGAGGCCCTCGCGTGGATATCGTACCTTCCCTTACCTCGGCCTACCGCATTATCACCCGAGCCCCGGCGTGAATGTTTGCCCGTCTATGGATGGTCGACTGCTCCGATTGAGCAACTGGGGGGGGGCTTATCTTGCACCAGTTACCGTGCCGCACAGCGCTTGAGGTTTAGCCCGCCAAACAAAATTAAGGACCGAGCGAAATAGCTATTATATCCCTCGAGAAAGTTTCAGTTCACACAAATTGAGCCATTGGGTTCAAAGAAAGTGAACTTTTGCAGTACCGGTAAGTTTCTGTCACAGTCTGCCATGATTGTGCGTATTTCGGGCAACATCATCGCCTTCCGTTCACCCGAGATGGTCGCGCACACTTTGAATTACAGGTCACTCAGGGCTGTTTGGGGCTCCGCGCACATTGTGTTCGAACGGATCATCTTATGCACACGTGGGTTCGTTGGGTGCATGCAAGTACAGTACGAGTGGAAAGGCTCCGCATCCCGGGTTGTGTTTTTTGTGTTTCTGTGCGATGGCGGCAATCCACGAACAGGCCTACAGTTATCGCGGGGTGAAAGGTTCCGGCAGCAAGGTTCGCGGGGGGATACCGGTATAACAATTTGGGTTTGTGCACTGTGCTAAAGGCTTTCGCCCAGATGCGGCGTCCAGGGGTGGTGATAGCAAAGGCCATGCTGCTGTAGCTCTTGCAAAACTGTGCGAAGAGAGTGGGGGACAATTGTTACGGTGGGAACAAGGTTGGGCAAACGTTACGATACCGGACTCTGAACTGAACTATTGTTACTAGATCTGACACGAATACGGTAGCCTGCTGTAAGTGACAGGTGGCCTAGACTCGATTTTTAGTAGGTACCCCTATTCCCCCTCCCAGAGACCATATCTGCACTATCAACAACTTACCCCATCCGCGCGAGAGGGGGAAGAACGGGGGTAATATGATATCTAAGAAACAAACTATGCTATCAACTCAAGCCTTCTCAGAACAGGAAAAAGCCTGGCGAGTTAGCGGAGGAAGGAAGATGTGAGGTGTCGAGTGATTCCGTAAGTAGGGGTGGAGGTGAGATGGTGTGAGGAGGGGATGGGACGAGGAGAATTAATGTGTGGTTGAGAAGAGGAGAAGCGGGCCTAGGGGTATCGCAAACAAGCCTGCCCACCGGGTGCGTATTGACTTACGATTGAGTTGATGGGTTTTGGACTTTAGCAACAAACAGTGGAGTACGGTGGGAGGGTGTATGTGCGGCTGTTCCCCGAATCCGACAGCAATTGGACTGTCGTACTGGTGTCGTTCGGGGCGAACTTTTGGAGCGGGAGATGAATTTCTCGAGTGATGTTAGGGGAAGACATTTCCACTGGCCGGGGTAAGGGTCGGCTTTGCAGGACGAGAGGTCTACGTTAAATTGATGCTAAATTTTTTAATGAAAGAGCACACACGGGCACTCTCAGCCATATCCTCGCTCTGATTTATATTTACAAGCTAATTGTATTCCGAAATCTACCAAATGATACGTTGCCCAAAGAACACAGAATCGTCATAAACTCTCACTCGGTCGCACAGTCTCCTCCTCCTCGGAGATATCGGCTACCTTCCTCTTCGCCTCCCTCTTCTTCCTATTCGCTTGCCAACCGCCCTTCTTTTCCACATATCTCGCATTGATAACCTCGACACTCTCCATCCGTTTTCTCTCCAAGATAGGAATATATGTCCCCCGAAACAACGGCTCGTGACCGCCCTCGATTAGGATCTGTGACTTGTTCTTGGCTTTCTTCTTTGCTACCCCCATCGCCTGCGTGGTCACAGAAAATTCTCCCAGGGCGAGCGCCGGAGATGTGCTCTGGAGCGCAGGGTCTGAAATCGGGTTTCCATTTGTGGAAATAAGCTTCATCAATCCACCTGTCAGTATCTCGTCGATCTTAGATTTATGCCATATAGACCAGACGTCGTCGAGGATTTCATTGCGGCCTTCCTGCCCGGTCCCGCGTGTGTATAGCCATTGTAGCATCCCATCCGGGAAGACGCAATCCCAGAGAACGAGGGCCCTGTCATCGGCCATCTCGTACATTGGCTTCTGAGGGGTCTTGGAGATGTCCAGCATTTCGGTAACAAGACCAGGCTGCTCTAGCCCTTGAGCGATCAAGAATAAGATGGCAACCATGTGCCGGACTTGGTGCCAGAGAAACGCCGACCCATGGAGTTCAAAGTAGTATACTTTTGGATTGTTTTGTGGTGATGACTGCGGTAGCTCGACGATATCTGCGTGGTGGATTATCCGGTCGAAACGGGTGATTTGCTTACTCGCATCCAGTTTACAAAAGTTTCTAAAGTCGTGGTCGCCAATGTAGAGTTTCGCGGCTTCACGCATTTTGTCTATGTCTAGCCTTCCGACGGTGGAGTTTGGCGAGGTTGCTATGGCGGGGTTTGTAAAGAAGTAGCGGTAGTGTCTTTTCTGGCAGTTAAACCGAGCGGAAAATGCGGGTGGGGGATGCGGACACCAGGCTAGAACTCTAATGTCTTTCGGAAGTAGTCGGTTTAGGACCTGTAGGTATGAGAGTTCATCTCTTTCATCGTCAAATTCGGGTTTCTCTTTCTCCCCTTCACCGCCCTCTTCCGCAACGTCATCAATAGGCCCCTTGGGCAACGGCCCGCTACTGCGTACTCGAACACCGATAACCTGTCCAAAGGCGGAGACCCCTGCATCAGTTCTACCGCATTTTGAATACTCGGCTATTTCATCACCAGGCCATCCAAGTACTGTTTCCTCCTCGCCCTCGATACCATTGTTAGGCACTAACCGAGCCTTTAATAATGCTTTAAATATATGCTCTTCGATGGTGTTGGTGGGGTTGGGGCTATTCGCATGATACTCGAAACCAGTGTAATTCCCCCCTAGATATGCTATCCGTAAGGCAATATGTCGGGTAGCGTATACGGAATGATCGAATCTCCGCTTGGGCTTTTTGGGATGTATTACTTTAATTCTAGGCCCTATTAGTGCTATTCAGAAAAATGGCCAAGAGAGTGGCTCCCTTACTTGTCCTGCTTTCCCTCCAATTCCAAAATCCGCGCTATTAAATCCTTTTGGGTCCAGCTGGAGTATATTTTCTCCCTTGTTTGCTCCATTGTTAGACGGAGTTGAGGTATTGACGTTGCTGTGAAGAGGCGAATAAGAAGGGGGGAAAAAGAGGGACCGTTGAGCCGCAGGGAGGTTACCCCTCTGGTGGACAACATGCAGGTTAGAGGTGGCGGGTGGTCAGAGTTTGAATTGAGGGCCAAGGATTTTTTCCTCCTCCACTGGTAGCATGATCGGACAGACGAGAGAGGTTAGGAAAGGAATAGCGTATCGTATCTTAGCAAGTTAGAGCAGTACGGTACCAGTGTGGTAACTCGAATCGCTGCAGACTACCGCGGTAAAGGGGGGAGGGGAAGGAAGAGATACTCGAGTACTCTTACGGAAGCCCGATCCTTTAATTCTCTCTCGCTTGGCGAGGGTTTTCCTTCGCGCGGCGGTATGATAAAGCATTTGCACAGTGCTCGAGTAGAGTGCCATCATAATATTATTATATCGCAGTATGCAGGGAGAGTAGGGTCTGCACCGCCTCAGGGGGGCGTTGTAAAGCCACAGGCCTTTTTGAGGCCACTGATGCCATGTCATCAACGGTGGAAATGTTGAGCCACGCCGGAAGAAGGTCGTTGAGGTATCGTGGGGCTCCAGCATACCCGAACATGTAAGAGTACAGTACTTGATGCTCTTATCATAGTATGATATGAGGGGGATTATCACGGGGTTTTCCCTCACCGGGTCTACTCCCTGTGAAAATTTTTGCGTGATCCTGTGAATTCAACGTTAAGAGGCTTTGGAGGCGATGCAGGGATTGACCGACATCTGGAAGGAAAGGAGTGGGATCGATTGGGGCTGTTGGTCCGAAATTATTCAATTCCCTCCATCCTCCCCCCTACCAGACTCGGACCGCAGGCTTCGCGGTGAACCATCTCACAACAATTCTCCTCTGCAAACACCGACACCTGTCCCGATCCCGTGCGTACTGTCCGCCACAGAGCCTCCTCCCATTCCATCTCCCCCCCACTCATTCCCACTCCCTTTCTGAATAAACTTGGCTCCCTTTTCTCCTCTAGATGTTGGCTCGGAAGTTGTAGCGGGACTTCCTGAATTCAACTTGGTCAGGAAGATCCAAGTTCTTCCATGAGCAGCTTTTCATGCGGCCCCTGTAAGAGCCTCCTATATTTCAACCCTGTTGCTTCGTATACTTTCAACCTGCCTCCCCTTGCATCATACGTACTGACCTTTGTCTCGTTGCTAGGGTATTGACGATCGTGGTTTTTATTGCCGGATATATTACTGCTCGGTTTTCACTTATAACCCAGGCGATAGATCTGGGCTATTTCGCCTGGGATCACGGAGTTCTGGTTCGTCTGTTTCACGGGTCTCTTGGCTTAAAAGCTTAATTTCACCTCCCGTACTTCAAGCTCACTCATGCGGAATTTTTTAGGGACGGGCTACGAAAGGTTTTTTAATTTTATCGCTGTTTTTCTTCCTATTCTTTATACCTATCGAAAGGATTGCCTCCAGGGAGATCAGTTTGGTTCGTCATCACCCGTACCGCCATCTTGGTTTAACTTGGCCGCAAGTGAGTTTCGCGCTGACGTTGCATTTTCGCCTTGTAGCAGACACGGAGCGGGAGTGAGATTTCGGCCAGAGAGCAGTTGCGCCGTAGGGGGAGTTTTAATTGATGGGTTCAAGTGGTTTGATGCGTGTGTTCTGGCCTTTGGATTTTCAGCGCAACAGCCAGCCGGGGGTATTGGTGGGATGGAGGAACTCGGAGTTGGACATATTTGTGGTGGATATTCTAAATGGGGTCGATGTGGGTTTCTTCCATGGGTGAATCGGTGAGGGTTGAGGCTGATTGGGGGAAATCAGAGCAGGAGGGTCGCGAAAGAATTGAGTTCACGGAGTCTCTACCGAAAATCCCTGCATTCTGTCGAGCGGATATTTGAACTCTGTGGTAGAACGGAACTTCACGTTCTTGGGAGCGTCAATGAAGAACCAGGCCATTTGTTTCAGCCAGACCACATATACACTTTTACCGATAAGTCATGCAGGTACCCTCAAATATTCTGTCCGCCGGCCAGCGGGATCGATTTTCAAGTGATACTGTTTCAGAGACCACACCCGCGGCGGATGCAATATTTATCCTTGACCCCTATATCATTGGCACTGGAGGATCGGATGACGAACGGAAGTATCGGGGATGGTGATGACACTATTGAAGAGCGGCGGGAGAGGGAGCGGAAGGCTGAACTGGTGGAGAAACTGAAACTTCACTCGGTGGTCCGGCCTACGCCAACTATGAAGGAAAAAGGGTTACAAATGATAATTGATCAGGTCAATTGTTCGCACGAAATGAGGCAATTGTTGAAGGAAAATGTTGGGCTCATAATGTCGAGACGCTCTCGGAGAAGCCTTAGTGTCAGCGAAAGGGTGGTAGAGTCCGCGACATCGTTGTGGAGGATTGTATTGAAGGGGTTAATGGATGCGGCGAAGTTTTTGTGGCCGTTTGCTACCAAGCTCTTCGTACTGATAATATTGGTTTGGAGATTGGTCGCAGAGACAATCCTAAGGGTGTTAGAATGGAGGCTACGGCCCGAATTGGCCGCATTGAAGGACATTTCTGCTACAGGTGAGATTTTCTCCAATATCCAGAACGAGTCTTAGTGCTCTTTCTGCCTGCTGAACAGGTGGCAGAGTTGAAAGAAGGCTTAGGATTTGCGGATGAATTAGATAATTGATTATTCCTCAGCCCAGCAGTTCGATATCCGTCTTCAACAATTTTGCTATTGGCCTATACAATATGTAACTCTGCGTCGACGAAAGGCCGACTGGGAAAGTGTCACCACGTCTCATCCAGATTATATTCGGTTTTACAACAGCCTGTGGCTTGTTGCTAATGATGTTATCATTGGGATAGCTTTGGGTTCTTATATAATTGAGAACGCGGGTGGGGTGGCGTACCAGATAGATTATTACTTACGGGTATGTGAGCTTGACCCCCAAAGAAATATTGTGTGCCTAATATCTGGTAGTCCTATACAGTCGAGGGCATGAAAGCAATGATATGCTGGCTGACGGAACGCCCCGGTGGGCTGAAGCTCAATGACGACTTGGGAGACTTTCTTGGTGAACTGTTCCTATGGGTTATAGATTATTGGGCAGATACTATGACAAACATCAGACCGCACCTTCCCGGTGTAATCTATGCAATTGGGTTCTCTAGTTTTGCCGGCGCCTCGATGCCTATAGCCCTGTTCTCGGATCTTCTTTCCATCCTAACCCTACACGTATATTCCTTTTACATCGCATCCGCGCGCATCTACAACTGGCAGTTAACTATCATAATATCTCTCTTCCATCTCTTCCGTGGAAAAAAGCGAAATGTTCTCAGAAACCGAATCGACTCGTGCGATTATGACCTTGACCAATTGCTCATTGGTACTATACTGTTTACCTTGTTAATATTCCTGCTGCCTACGGTCCTGGTGTTTTACCTTACCTTTGCATCTGCGAGAATGGCCATAATAATGTTGAAAGCTGCGCTAGAAACTCTATTAGCCTGCCTCAACCACTTTCCGCTGTTTGCACTCATGTTGCGGGTAAAGGACTCGAAGAGGCTTCCAGGTGGTATCAGGTTCGAATTATTGGATACAGTCGCCGTTGTCAAAGGGTTCAAGAGGAACTATGAGATTCCCCCGCTATCCTATATCAATTTGAAGGTAATATATCCGCTAGTCGCCTTGTGCGGATCAAGCTAACAAACCCATCAGTCAACCCCACTACCGTTCGGCGCGATGTTCCACCAGTATTTCCAACTCGGCCAACGAATTCGAAAACATTATGTCTCTCCCCATGTTATCATATGTTTAATGACTGGCCGCTTCGTGCCGCCTATCCACAGAAAGAACCTGTATTCAATGCAATATAGCATGCTTCCAACAAAGCGAGCGGGCATGCTGGAACTATGGATCAGGCTTACGGAGGATCAACCCGGGAATGGAGCTGTGACTACCAATGGAAGAACCTTTGGCTGAAGGATAAGGTGTTTGTCTAGTGGCTTCCTCTATGTACGTTGATGTAGAAATATTTTGCTTTAGTTTCTAGACACCAAAGATGTGCATAGGAGTTTTGTTTTTCGATTTTCGGTTTCCGATTTCTTTCTTTCAACGGGTAGCTTCGATACATAGCTTTTTTTTTGATGTCACGTAAATACTACCAGGTAGCGGTTCGAAAGGTAATGCTGTTTGGTTAGGGGAGTAGGTTATTGGATTTCGGCGTGACACTTGCTACTTTGCAGGTATCGTCTTGGCCTTTCCAATTTTGTGCGAGCGAACCTACTGTAGCTATTCTAATTCCATTCCGGAACCTTCTAGGGTTATATTGCTGCGTGAAGGAGATGGTTGCGCTGTCATCACAAGAGCACTATGATCTTATTAGCACCACCCACCAATAAACGTAACGATTGATAATCTATGACTGGCCGCCCATCTACTTCATCTGTTACAATAGACCTCCGGAGGTGCTCTCCTGATTTCTTAAATTGTTCTATGTATACGCTTGAACCTTGTGCTATGCGATGTTGCCTCCTCTTGTTCCCAGAAGTTCCCGGGTGCTGCGTATGCATTCCCAGTGTTTGCTTCTCTACATAGTTCGTTGCTTTCTTTCGTTTCTTCTCTTTTCTTTCTCTTAACATAGCCACTTCTTGAGAAACAATTCGCAACAGCATCCACTCCCTACCACGATACCCATCCCCGCGGACTGAGAATGATCCAGATGTGAATCCCATGCCACCTTGAGACCAGCCTTGTCATTGGAACTCTGCAGCTACGATATATAAACGGGCTGATCTCCACGTTTCTCACCTCTCTTTTCCTCCTTCTTTACCACTATATTTGCAGAGTGTTAAGGGCCTGTTTGGATACAACGGTTCTATTCCATTTCAAAACGGAGAGAAGGTCATTTTCCCAGCAGAAACGGTCGCAAAACGGAGAGGTCCTTTGTTTGCCCTAGGGCTTTGTTGGGGCCGTGGGGGGAGCGACGGCCGCCGCGGGTTCGGGTTGAGGGCTGCGGGCGCGCCCTGTCGGCCAAAATACGGTCGGCCAAAATGCGTTATCACATGCACCTTACGGTAGAAGTCTATATAAAGGGACCATCCCTCCGCCTTTTTCCTCCTTTCCTTCTTCCTTCCTTCTCAACACAGAACACTCAACACACGACAACCACCCGTCCGGGGGACCATAAGGACGACAAAATCCATAGGACCATAAGGACGACAAATCCATAGGACCAAAAGGACGACAAAATCCACAGGACCAAAAGGACGACAACTGAATCAGCAAAAATCCAACAGGGCTGGTTGGTGGGGAAGGATTCGAGGGAACGTGGAGGAATGGTCAAAGAGGAGGGATGGCTGGAGTGGAGAAATGGAAGAACGTGGAGGAATGGGTGAAGAGGAGGGATGGTTGGGAGAGGTCAAGAGGAGGGATGGCTGGAGTGGAGAATGTTTGAATGGGAGAACATAGAGGAAGGTGAAGAGGGGGAATGGTTGGGAGAGGTCAAGAGGAGGGATGGCTGGAGTGGAGAATGTTTGAATGGGAGAACATAGAGGAAGGTGAAGAGGGGGAATGGTTGGGAGAGGTCAAGAGGAGGGACGGTTGGAGTGGAGAAATGTTTGAATGGGAGAACGTGGGGGAAGGTGAAGAGGAGGAGTGGGGGAGTGGTGAGAGAGAGAGGGACAACGAGGGCTCAACTTCAACCCATATGATGAGAAATTTGGATAATGTTCTAACACGCTTCATCTGAAGGAACCTGATGATGATGAGGCGTGGGAATGTTAAAATTAGTCTGATGGGTTGATCGAAGTTTTGTGTTTTGTATTTGTTTTTGTTTGTTGAAGAGTGTCTATGTATGTGTAGGGAGGGCGTTGTGGTAAATTGTGGAATTAGATCTGCAGAAGGTTATGTTATTGTTGCAGCGGCATTATAACCTTATTGTAACCTGACCCATCTCCCACTGTAGTCAATACCATAATGACCGAAAATGCCTATCAGAAAGGATAATGGAAAGAGATATGAAGCTACAGAAGAAGAGTTTTTCTGTGCGATTGAGCTGCATCAACAGGGCTCCTCCTATCATCAGATTCACCAGCAAAAAATTGGCCATGGAAAATTAAGGGAGATATTTTTAAACCTATAGTACAAAATTATTTTGCTCCTCTCCGGTAACTTACTTAGAAGTTAGATGTGAGAATTTCGGATGTAATAGTAAGCAAGTGATTTCTCATTTTTCAGTAAGATTCCAAGACAGCAGAGGTGGGCAATTTAGAGATTTCAAAAGGCAAACTATTCGTGTTTGCCATCCTCACCCTAGGCGGGGGCCACACTGTACAGTCTTTCATCAGGTCTTGACGAATATCAGCGGGTGACAATCAGGGATTAGCAGGCATTTTTTGTTTCCCTACTCGATTTTTCACTGGCCAAATACCCCTGCTCGTCATCCGCTGATATTCGTCAAGACCTGATGAAAGACTGTATCCGTGTTCGTGTGGGGAAAGAGGGAATTCCAACTCATATGATGACAATCTTGTTAGCCTCTGAGACACCCGGCCCGACGGTCTCCTATTTTATAGGGATTTGAGGATAGGGTACTAGGAAGTCAAAGATATTCTGATGAGCTTTGTTCTTGGCTAGGGGGGCAGGCTTACTTTGAGAGCATTGCAAATGCTGGTCAATTACCACTGGCTAGTTGGCTAACTGATCAACTTGTATCTTGGAGGAGCTACTGTATAACATTAGCCCCCTCGATGGCAGGTGGGTGGACTGGTGGAGTAAAAAATAAAATGGTACAATACAAAGTGGGCCACGGTTGGGGGCTTGAGCATCAAGGAACATAGCTCAATGAATAAGGGATTTGAAAGACGCAAAAATAGTATACTTCTCTCTATCCATAACACCCTCACGAGGGATAACTGGCAGCCCATCACGAGAAATGAGAATTGGTAGGAAGAAGTAGGAAGAATTCTACTTAAGTGCGATCCAACAAATAAAATCTGCGTACGTATTGCTGTATTGGACGGCTTTTCCGGTAAAACTATAGCCCCTAGAAAACTAAAAATAAAATAAAAAAGGGAAAAGAAAAGGAAAGGAAAACAGGGGGGGGGGCGCAATGTCACCGGGGGCATACTGACATTGATGCTATCGTACTAACAACCTCGCTGGGTCGGTCTTTCCGATTTTCAAATGATCTTATTCCAAAGCCTTGCTTCAAGCCCAATATTCACACCTCCAACTATGGAAAATAATTTAGTTCCACTCTGCCAATTCTACTACTGTGGAAACTCGAATGGTTGAGCCGTGTGCTGTGGTTGGGCTTTCCTCTCAGTAAGGTCGAGAAGATTTTTATTTTTATTTTCTATCTGGGAAGGGGGAAAGGGGCAATGTTTTGCGGTGTTTTTGCCCCCTTTTCAGAGGAAGAGATTTTGGGCCTTATCGCACACGGTTCAATTGTTTGGGTTTTTACGGTAGCATCACACTTGAAGACGAGGTGGGGTTCGTGGATATGAGGAGAGATATCTCGATTCTTCAGACGAGGTTTGATGTTTACACATTATTAAGAAATGGATTGCGTTAACGGAAGAGGAATCCTGAACGATGTATACAGGGCGGTTCGCTAGGTGGAGAATTCGACTCAGGGGAATACTAGTTTTGTGGTTCATAGCTTATCACTCGCCTGTACAAGAGCCTTAGAGAGCCCAAAGGACGGTAACAAACCCAAATTCACAGGCCGAAGATCTGCCACATTCAGCCTCACTGGCTGAGTTGCAGCCTCCAACCCGAACAACGCGCGACAATCACTGCCCTACCCTATCTAGACGCTTGATTGAGGTTCAATTTTTCTCCGATAATTTGTGTCGACAAACATGGAGAAAGTTTGTCTCCTCTTTTTTTCCCTTTTCTCTCTCTACCCAGTCTGCTAGTTAATAAGAGACGTTCAGTGTCAAGCTCTGTGCTGGGAAACGAGGGGTTGATTCCAACTCACATCACGACAGGCCGGGATGCACTCACGAGAGCACTGTGCTATCGTACGCATGAGTTCTTACTCTCCAGAGGAAAAGCAGTCCATGACATATTGAATCTCAAATAGTTGAACCACGCTAGGTATCATAGTCAAAAATCTCCTTCCCTGGAGCAAGAGGGTAGGAAATAAAAAATTAAAAGACCAAATACCCGGGTGTACCAGTAAACAACTTTAACGATGCAGCGCACGGTTCAATTATCCCACAGTATTTCACGGTCTCCAATACCGCTTCGTAATCGCTCCGCCGGCAATCGGTGGTTGCTGGGCACGCATGAGTATGTACAAGTCACAGGCATATAGAACCCGAGCACTTGGGTCCGAATTTTGTATGGATGGTCAAATACGCATAGATAATTTACCATACAAAAGTTTTTTTCCCCTGTCCTTTCCTGTACCCAAGAATAGTTACACCGGGGATACTATCCATGGAATTCGGGGAATATTTGTCCTGATAAAAAAAGCGAGTATTTTAGAGGCAGAGCATAGATATACACGAGAACCCCCCCCGTTCCTCGTTCTATCGATATCATGAGAGAGTACTATGATTGGATACTGATGTCCTTTTTGACCAATGATAGGGTATCAGGCGCATGAACTGTCTGTTTTCTGAAGAAGCGATTAAAAGATCAAGAAGAAATACTATTATCGGCTAGTTCCTATGGCCTAATGGCTTAGGAGACTGGTCGGCTAATTTGAAGCAGGGACCATCATGAGTTCGAATACTATATGCCTGTGACTTGTACTGTAACAGGGTATAGCACCTTCATATATTCTCACTCGATACCTAGCGATCTTCACTCAGCAAAGGTCTCAACAGGATAATACCAACTTATGAATGGGCGTTATGCAGGCTAGTTAGCAGCTGATCTAGGGTGTCTAATATAAAATGTACAATCACCCCTGCCACCAGTAACATTATAGTGCAAAGCTAAAGTATCATAGTATAAACTCCATGTTGAATCCAGGAAAATAAATCTCTCATCCTCAACCCCACCCTCCCGAGCACCAGTCGCCACCTTTACCCTACTTTTTCCTTCGTCCGAATCGTAGCCGGAGAGCGGTGTCCCCACGGTCAAGGTCAGCAGCGTAGAAGAAGCGAATGGACACCACGCAACCTACATACAACGATGAGTTAAGCACCCAGCCAACTAGACGATCATTGCAAATTTATCTTCCGCTCTAACATTGTATTTTTTTAGACCCACGCTATACTTCCTTCTGAATAGCTAATAACTTATTTGTGGGCTGCATCGTAGATTCTATGACCTGGTATGATATCATCCCCAGCCCCCCGCCAATCGTATTTGCAATCTTCAGTCACAGATTGAATGAGAAGGTGGCTTGCTGTATGGTTCGTTCGTAGGATCAAAACTTGGTTATGATTAAGTTTGAGTATAATTCGTGAATTCGTGAAAGTGATGTTCTTTGACGAATACAGCTCTTCGAGTTATTCACATTCGTCCGCCCGTTAAACTCTTTGAGGGGGAAAAAAAGGATTGCGAAATCGCCATACCCGTATCGGGTGTTTCTTTTTTTTTTTTTTTGAAAACAATGTGTCAAAAAGTAAAGGTCATATTGTAGCGGAAGTTTAAATTGAATTTCTACCTTAATGAGCGGATACACAAACATAATATTACATACCCTACTTTCGTGACGCTGTTGAATATCAGTTGGAGTATCCAATATCTTGTCTATGCGCATACTTCTGAATGGTGAATAGGGAGCTGACACTAGCTTTCCAACAATACGTGAGAGATTTAGCTGATGAAGTCCCTTCCCTCTTTCTGTACTTGTTCCCCCCTTCTACCTAAGGTAAATTTCAGGTCCAAATCATCCCTCGATCTCCCTCGCCTTCTCATCTGCTAAAATCTCCTCCCCCCTGCGCCGAAATGCATGATACAGAATGTCCGAGCGATTCCCTCTATGCATAGCCGGGTACTCCCTTCTCGGTGACAGCGGGAACAGCGGTGGCGGCGGGGGCTGTGGTGTCCTGTTCCGGCCACCCACCCCTTTCCAAAACACCACGACGAGTCCCTCCCACACCGCGCGCCAAAACCGTCCATGCAAGCGCACGAGCAATACAAATATAAACCCAAGATACCACCAATTACTTGCAGGGGGTTCTTTCCTTTTCGATTTCTCTGCCCGGCGGAGTTTGCTGCCACGCTCCTTCCAGCGCGAGTCTTCAAGTTCATCGTTGAGCATCAGGGATTGCAGGTAGTCAGTCCAGCCACCGTAAAAGCTGTAGAGGAGGCGACCGAGGATTTTGAGGTTCACTGCTATGAAGAGGGTTGTCGTTGTTAGTAGGATTAGGCAGATTATGAAGGAGAGCATGTTGGCGGCTTCAGGGAGGACGCGCATGCTGTAGACCGACTGGGCGTTGTCAGTAGGTTGAATTGTTTGGGGGGGAAGGAATAGGGTAGTTACGGTCATGAAAGTCATAGGAAGGAAGGTTACCGAGAAGAGCGTTAAGAGGCGGATGTTGTTGTTTTGGATGGCGGCAAGGCGGGCTTCTGCTACCGAGGATGCGGAGAACAGCTGTTGGTGGCATTACATTACATTGTCAGCATCATAATATTATTAAGATTTATACTACCCCCGCCCTATCTCTTCTAGGATTCCACTCACCCCATCACTGAGCCCTTTGACCTCCTGCCGCTTCCGCTCGATACGATCACGGATCTTTTCAAATTTGGCCACGTGTTTCGCTGTAATGTCGCACATCTCACGATTTAGTTCCTCCATAGTTGGGACATCCTGTATGTTAGAACCCCCCTCCCACCCCCGTGTATCGACACCCAGAATGTAGAACTTTTTAAACATGTGCGGGAGGAATTGAATTGTTTCCTCCATGGTCTCCGAAAATACTCTCAGAGATTGCAACGCCCAGAAGTAACGTTTCGAGTTATTGAAGTTCTCATCATCGAACAAGAATTTTATCCTTGCTTCTTCGTCAAACAGGACTGAGTTCTAGGTGCATAATAATAAAAACACTGTCAGCTGATACAGCACTTGTAGTCGCACCAAATTGATACGAGTTAGATGGACCAACCGTAACACTAATCTGCCTATCAAGTTCATTTAAAACTTCATGCCATTTCTCCCTTATCCCATCGAGGCAGCTCTCAACCCAAAACCGTAACGACAACGGTCCGATCTGTGTGCTTATCCCAGTAATATCGTTCCTTAGGCAATGCGCCCGCGGAGGGTCGATGGCGATCAGTTGCCAGAAATTCCGCTCCCGCGGACTTAGGTGGACGTTCTCCCAATCCCCAGATATAGACGTGAAGGAGAAAGTAAGTTTATCCTGACGGATATATTTGTCGTCGCCATCGTGTGTTGGGAAACCGCTTGTGAAGATGCCACTTTCTGCGAGTGGGACGCAGTCCTTCCTTGGGCGGGATCGATGCACTTGATAGAAGGAGAGAGTTGTCGACCAGGTCTATTATAATATGATATTATAAAGGTTGGTTAGTCGATGCATAACATAGGGCCAACTAGCAATGTAACTCGTATGTACTTACTGTGCGATTGGCTTCGTCAAAGGAGCTGCTATGGAAGAATCGGTCCTCACTGTTGGTACTGATGTGCCGGCGCAGAGCTAATACATCATGTTGCCTCTCGCAATACTGATATGAGTCCGGACTATCTCTTAGTTGGCTCATGAAAATGGCGGCGATTGTGCTCGGTGTAATCTCACGGATGACTATCTCACGCCCCTGGGCACAGGTATTCGATCTCTATGTTTGAAAAACATCAGCGACGCTAGCAGCCGTTGCATCGGCGAAGATTACCCGTTTTTTCAATCTTTTCAAGAAATCAGGATCCTTGAGCCCACTCCTGCACCAAACCATCCTCTCGCCATGATTCCTGGCCCTAGACAACGAAAGCAAGTCCAGTCCGTAAAAGTCACGAACATGAAATGCCAAGTCACCATCGCTCAGCTTCCCATGCGTCATCGGATCACCAGGTACTCCATCTGGTGTCATTGGGCTTCCACGACTCTCCGGCCCACGCTCAAAATTTAGCATATTGATATTACCAAGGATATTCTTCGTGAGAAACGCAGCCGCTCGATCGCGGTGCTGGCTAAACACATAGCATTAGTATATAAAATTATAACGGGTTTCATGCGCTCGGAGGTACGAACCTACAGCTCGGAGGATATTCTCGCCATAAATTATCAAAGAATACAGCTTTCCTCTCGCTAAAGGTATCATCGTCCCAATCAATGTCCCAGCCCTGAGGAAGATATGCACCAGTCACTTGGTTCATAACATTCGGGAAGGGCCCATATGACATTTTAGCTGACAGGACAGAACTGATAGTATATGATACTGCTCGAGAAAAGTGCACTAGTAATTTAGAATTTAGAGCTGGCGGCAGCAGGTATCATATATACCGGCAGTAAAGGAGCGCCCCCGGCCCGCATCTTCAGAACCACTTCCTCCTGGGGGTAACCTTTCGCAGTCGTTCCCTGCCCCGTCTTTGACTTGCCCATGCGACCGGGCATGGGAGGACTGCGCCCGTTCTCCGTAATCAATCTCTTAGCCGATCATCATTCTGAAGAGCCCTGCGATCATGTTCCCAATGTTGGGTAACCCTCGACACAGCCTTGCTGTTGGCCCGTTACGCTGTTAGGCAGTTATTCTGTTACAAAAGAGGCAAAAGAGAATTCTCGAACATGATTCACTATGGCTACCCTCCAAAGTAGTTCCCCGAGCTTCCTTCATGTTCAGCCTTGGGGAAGAAAAGCACTCCTCGCAACCCCACTAGAGAACACTACCGGCACAGACTAATAACGCTCCGCTTCGGAAAACTCGGTCGTAATCATATCACAAGAAAGGGCGCTCGTCTGATGCTAAGCGTGAGGCGATTCTAGCCGTAGGGGGCTTGGTCGAAAATCTAGGTGAGAGGTATTTCCCAAGCAAGGCGCGAGGTTTGGTTGGTTAGTAAACGACCTTAGTACAGGTATATGATAAGAGCTCGAATACTGGAGAAGATAAAAACGTGCTTGGACGTTAGAATTCTCCTTCTCTGCCCCGAGGGGAAACGCAACCCAAACTCAGCCCTAGTTGAGTCAAAACAAAAAGCAATATACATAGCACCCTATCAGGGGAGGCAACAATACAACGTCCTTGCACATTGATCTTCCATTTGGGTCTCCACGGTATTTGTAGCCTGGGCCTTAAAGTGTGCAAAAAGTGCAGCCTTGTTCAAGAATGCTTGTTTGTCTACAGCTTACCCTGGGAAAAAGTTATCAGCGTGCTTGATCTGGAGAATAGCACACGTGTACACTGCCATATGCCACCAATCAACGGTCCCTCAATATCGGGTGTGATAATCATGGAGGATGAATGTTTAATTGATCCTAAGGAAAATACGATTGTGCGTATTTCGGGTCCCCCTCCCCACCGGTGCGTATTCGGGACCATGCCCAGGTTCCGAGATACCTCGGCTGACTAGTCTTCATTCACAGGGACTCCCAGATGGCGCATTGGAACAATAGGTAGGGCATGGCCACCCCTCCGCCCGGAGTCCCACACTTGGTGCTCGGAAGAGAGTGCCTTCTTCACACCAAATCAGCCAGGCCAACTCCTAAGGCATCTAGCATCACCAGGTGGGAATGGTTGCGGTTAAGGACTGCGATTGAGTTTTAGCTACTTTGTTCCCAAACATTTTGGCTTCCTGCTCAAACGAGACTTGGTGAGGCACTGAGTGTGGTATATGATATCATCAGGGGTTCTTGACGCTTGAGACTCTCAGTTCAGTTATCGGACTCGGCGATTCGGATAGATGGGGCCCGTGGTCTCCTTACAACGGACCGTTACGCACGCCCCATCCATTGCCTTTACTTTGAACCCCCCCTCCACAGCTGTAAGCTAGCCCGCCGAGCTCTGGTACACACGGGTATAGCCACTGGAATCTCCGAATTTTAACTGGGGTGGCATCGCCATAGTTAATTAATGTCCCATAGTAGAAAAAGTGGGATCGTTTTCTCTGGATAAAACCAAGAGCAACAGAAGACTACTTGCTGTAAACCGAAGACCTAGAAAACACCAAATCACCAGATACTCAATACCAAATATGTGAAACTCACCCTTAGCTCGCTGTGAGGTGGACTGTTGTCCTCATGATCACGCATAATCACTCATCCACCGCAATAGGAGAATACGAAAGACCGGACACTGGACCAAGACCTGGCACGCCGTCTCCGATTTTTATCATGGTGCCACTGAATTCCAATTTACCAACAAGAAATGAGCCACATAAACTAAGGCATCTTCGGGAAAAAGTAACAATGAAGTACACAATTACTGCCCCTCGATCCACCCCATTACGCGGGAATCTCACACCCTAGCATCCCATCCATCCAAGCGCGGACACCACCCCACGGCAATGTCTCCCACACATCCTATGCCAATCCAGTCAACTGAAACCTCATCGTCCCTACAAATTCTCCCTCATTTCCATACCCCTACTAAAGCAAAACAGTGCGTTCTCAACACATATACCGAATTCCCCATTCCTATATCCACCCCCCCACCTCCATCAGCATTGTTTGGCCGAAATCTACTGATAAGATCGATCTATGGCTTTCGTTTTATGAACCGCACGAAACGGTTCTCCTTTCGAAGGTATTTCCCAGCAGTCTTTGGATGAATCGGAAGCCCCGATTCTTTGACAAGTTCTTGCAAAGTGGCTCGAGGATAGGCATCAGATAGTCGCACCAGTCTTCGCTTATCCCTCTCGTCGAGCTTCGACTTCATACCGCGTCGGCTGTGAAGTTGTGGGATGATATCGTCGTCCACCGTAAACCGGCGCCAAATGTTCGCCGCCTGCGACTTTGAAATTCCGGTCTCTCGTTCGATAGATCGATAGCTATGGCCAGCACTCCTAAGTTCGATAACCTTGACCCTCTCAGGTAATGTTGCTTCGCGTCGTTTTCCGTCTGGTTCTCGTGGCATGATGGTTTGTGTGGAGCTTTTCTGTGCGGAGTTTCTTTGTGTGCGATGCGATGGTGTTGTCAAGGCCCTGCCAAGTTCTGCTTCCATTCAGTTCTGTTCCCCTTATTCTATTGACGCCAAGCCGCCAAGCAAACCCCAACTCGATCCGACCACGCCCCTTGCCCTCGAAACACACACCATCCCGCAAATCAACCAAACATATCTCCTGGGGGGAAGAACAAACCACAACCGCCACAACCATCACTACCATAACCATCTACCTACTTAGCTTCCCCACATCCTGTTTCTCTCAAGCACAGCGACAATGGAGCACCACGCGCGTCCGTCGCCACACTCTCAACGCGTTTCCCATGGCCAAGGCTACGGGCCACCACCCACTGCTGCACGCAGAGGCCCAGGTCCCATGCTCGGAAACACCGCAGTACCGCACCAATCTGCGCTCTCACAGCAGCAACTACACCAGCAGCATCAGGCGGCACTAGCAGAACGAGAACTGGCGAAGAGACGGGCGAGGAAGCCGACAGACAAGATGATCCCCGACGGGGTCGATGAGATTGTTCCCAATGTAGCGCTGTATAAGGAACTTAGGGATATGGAGAGGAGGTACGATGCAACGATTCTGAGGAAGCGGTTGGATGTCCAGGATGCTGTCAACAGGAATGTTAAGGTTTGCTTCCTCGCATGAGAATGATGGGGAGGGTAGAGCTGATAAGGAACTATGGTAGAATTACAAAACCCTTCGAATATTCATTTCCAATACTGCGAAAGACCAGCCATGGCAGAATTCCGATCGCCCGCTAGATGAAAACGCATTCGATTTTGACACCGGCCAGATCCCAACATTCCGTGTGAGAATTGAAGGTAGATTGCTCGAGGATGAAGAAGACGACGCAGCAGAAATCGACCCAGACTCCGACCTCAATCTTGAACCCACACCTGGATCCACAGATCCTATCCAACCACCCAAGAAGAAATTCTCGCACTTCTTCAAAGGGATCACCGTCGAGCTTGATAGAAATAAGGATATCCACCCAGAAGGCAACATTATCGAGTGGAGGAAGCCAGCGGCAAATGCACCGCCAGGTGCAATTCCCCAAGGGCCACTGGAATTTGACGGATTTGAATTTGAAAGGAAGGGCGATGAAAATGTTAATTGCACCATTAAGCTTATTCGAGATGAGGTTCCTGATAGATTCAGATTAAATCCTGCTCTTGCAGACTTGCTAGACACGAAGGAGGACACTCGCGCGGGTATAGTCATGGGGATCTGGGAATACGTACGGATTAACGGTCTCCAAGATCCCGATGAGCGGAGAAGCATCAATTGTGACGAGAATCTAAAAAAGGTTTCGATCCATCCCATTTCCCACTACTGCCGACATCACCACTCCATCTCCCCTCTGCGGCTGTTAACATTACAAACAAACAGATCTTCAGCCAAGACCGCCTCTACTTCCCCCAAATTCCCGAACTGACCCTCGCCCATATCCTCCCGCTGGAGCCCATATCGATCACCTACACCATTCGCTGTGACGTCCCACAGCACTTCTCCCCCGCAGTCTACGACGTGGCCGTCTCCGTCGACGACCCCATCCGGGCCAAAATGAGCGCCCTCCTCGCCTCCCCGTCCAACATCCAGGGCCTGCGCGAGATCTCCACGATCGATGAGCAAATCGCGCTGCTCGTTCAGAGCATCAACCACTCCAAGGCGAAGCGTGACTTCTGGCACGCTATGAGCGTTGACCCGGCTGGTTTCGTGAAGCGCTGGGTCAGCTCTCAGAAGAGGGATTTGGACACGCTCAATGGAGAGGGTATCGGCGTTGGCGTGGAGGATGAGGAAATGAGGCGGAAGGAGTTCTTCGATAAGGTCGGGGAGAACGTGTATCTTTTGTTGTCGAAGCAGGCACAGAAGCAGGGAGGGCAGTAGCAGGCAGGGTGGATGGGCAAGTGTACTTTTATGATGGATATGAATTGGATAGATGTATGGTATTGTAATTGGAAATCATATTTTATTATACCGTCATGAAATTTTGACTCATTCATTCTACGTGTTGTGATATCTGCAACAGCCATTCCCTAATGCACTCACCCAATCCACTACTACCCACGTTGATATATACCGTAAAAACCGGAATGATTAGACCCCACGCCAGACGTCCAACCCCCTTTCCTTTGAATTAAGAAGAAAAACACAGCAAAAAACAAAACGCCCTTCAGCCCTCCGCAAATATGATACAAATAAAAGGAAATTTACCCCCAGCCCTATCACACCACAAGGAGGCAATTCCAACGTCCAGGCCAAGCGTGAGGTCCAATTATATAATACCGGTATTCCAGTTGTTATGTACGATAATAATATGGCACTATTATACGAGCACTGAATAGATCACCCTAAAACCCCAATCAGTCCACACGCACCAAAACCCATATTTAAAAAGAAGAGGGGAAAAAAACAAGTTGTTAAAAAAGTTTGCTCATATAGATCGTTTGAGTTCAATTCTCATCACTGACTCTGAAAAAATGGAGTCTGAGAGTGGTGCATGAAACATTCTTAATCATTGCGGGGGATGGGATGGGATGGGGAAGATAAGATGGATGGATGGATAGACTGACCTTGTGTATATTGCTTTGGGCGGATTCGTTAGTTGGGTGGTTAGGAGGGTAATGCTGTGGTGGTGGTGGTGGTGGTGGTGTTGAGGTTCATCCCTTTTTTCTTTTCTCGCGGAGGTTAAAGTAGTGTTTTGCGGCGCCAAGCATCGGGTTTTGAGAACAACCCTAAGTTTGTGGAGAACCCTAATGTTGAGATGGTGAACTTGTGTCGTGCTCCTTGCAAATAAGGCCCGGGGATAGGTGCACATCCTTGTACCATAATAATATGTTATTATTGATATCATATGGTAACCACCCCTTCCACCACCACTTCAATTCCTATGCCAAAGATGGCATCCTCCCTATCCCCCGGGCCATTAACCCCCCATCGCGTCCGCCCCTCCGTACACACCGCAACTACCACCAACACAGCCAACCTCACACCCACCAGCACCACCCTCCTCCTCCCCCGCCACTCCCCATCCTCAGCCCTACACCTACACCACTCCGAGGACCCTCTAATCTTCCAAATCGGCACGCGAAACCTCCAAGCCGGATACCCAAGCGAGCCGCATCCGCGCTGCATCCTCCCCTGGACCAATCCCGAATTCTGGAAGCGCTCGGGTGATCTGTGGGGTCAGGGAGGATGGTACTCACCGACGGGCACCTCATCCACTGCACGCGGGGAATTATGGCACAATCCAGAGACCATCGAGGACGTACTTGAGCGGGGTGTGAGGGTTGCATATAATAAGTACTTGTTGCTGGATTCAAAAACGCGGAGGATAGTGTTATTGGTGAAGACGGAGATGGACGTGGGCGTGCTAAGCAAGGTCGTCAAGAGCCTGTTCGTACACTTCCAAATGCCGGCCGTGATGTTATTGCAAGAGCCTGTTATGGCGGTCGTTGGAGCGGGGGTTAGGAGCGGGGTGGTGCTGGATGTGGGCTGGAACGAGGCGGTGGTAAACGTGGTCTACGAAATGAGAGTGGTAGGCCCCGGTAAACGCAGTCGTCGCGGGGGCCGCACGTACAGGGACATTTGGCGGAAGTTCCTCCAAGATGAATATTCTTCCTCCGCTGGCGGCGGCGGCGGCAGCGAAGACAACGAAATAAAAGATAACGAAGTAGAAGACTGGGAAATCGAAGAGATCCTCACGAGAACCGGCTGGTGCCAACCATCCTCCCCCAGCTCCTACAACCACCACAAAGATGAAACAACAATAACAATCCCCCTAACAACACCCACGCCCCCAAGTACACTAACACTCCCCTTCAACAAACTCGCCACACCCGCCGAAAAGACGTTCTTCGCAACCACGACTACGGACTCACCCACCCCCGAATACCCCGACGACGATGACTACGCTCTCCCAGAGCTCGTGTATCGCGCCCTTCGCGATTGTCCCATTGACGTCCGCGCTACAGTCATGCAGCGCATCATTATCACTGGCGGGGGGAGCTATGTGCCCGGTCTGAAAAAGCGGGTGATTGATGAGATACGTGTGTTGGTAAAGCGTAGGGGGTGGGAGCGTGTCGGGAGGAGGGTTGTTGAGAAAGGGAAGGGAAAGATGCCCGCGCAGGAGGTGGGGGAGGAAGAGGGGTATGCGGCTTCGCCGGAGGAGCAGAAGGATAAGAGCAGTGAACGGGAAGCGGAGGACACTAGCGGCCGTGGCAGGATCGCCGGGGTAGAAAGTTTCGGGAGTTGGGTTGGGGCTAGCCTTGTTGCTGGAATGAAGGTTCGTGGGACTATCGAGGTTGAAAGAGAGAAGTTTTTGGCTGCGGTGGCGGCTGGGGGGACGGGGTTTCCGTTAGATGTTTGACACCAGTATATGGTTTGTGCTGTGGGTGTTTTAAGTTTGATTTTTTTTAGCTCCCCAAAAGAGGCCATAGTAGTGATTCTGCTATCAGATTCCTATGTGATAGATAATAATGCTAAACTAATATGATCAAACCAAATCAAATCCAACTACCGTTGATAGGATATGTTGGTAATGATGATGGTGATGTTGACTACAGTACATGTACTCGAGTACAAAGTGCTCAAGAAGAGAGCCACAGAGTGCTTTTTCTTTTTTTTTCGACATATATCTCTGGCCCCTTTTTCCTCTTTTTTTTTAGCTGAAAATAGTAGAGACTAGAGAAGAGGAAATCCCACCAACGATAGTGGGAAACACCCGGAGTGAAGTCTTAGAGGGTGGGGGAAGGAAAGGAACGGGATAGGAAAAAAAAGAACGAACCCATCCACCAAGAAGTGGGATGAAATACCCGAAACGCCGTGTCCAAGAAATATCTCGTATAAAAAGAAGAAAAAGGAAGAAGTCAATCCCTACGACACCCTTAGTACAACCAAAGTAGATAAGTAAACGAAACGAAACCAAGGGACGGCCTATGCCATCCACGCCATCCTATCCCATGCAAATAGAATAAGCCCATTTGATAAGTCAACCCACCCCGTGACCAATAGATAAGGGAAACAAAACAAGGCAGAAAAGGGAAAATGAAACACTCGCACACTGCCAATAGAGAGTAATAAGCAAAGAGCACCACAACTCATGTGAAGCTCCCAAAATAAGTTCCGCTGCCAAACATGGCATCCTTATAATGCCCGATCGTTCCCTGTAGCAGGTCCGTGGAATATTTCTGACCAGAAGGGGAGGCGGTGGAGGAGTGCGTTCTAATGAGGTCTTCCATTAATTGAGAGAATGTTTTTGGTAGACGGGTGTTATTGTCACCACTACTACCACTACTGGCAGGAGTAGGGGCGGTGGTGATCGATGATGATGGTAGTGATGGTGACGGTGATGATGATGATAGTGATGATGATAGTGATGATGATGATGATGATGGTGATAACGGTGGTGGCGATGATGAGGATGATGAGGATTCCGTCTTGAGCTCAACTGCTATTAAGAATGAGAAACGTCCCCATGGTTAGTTGCTAGATTGCACTCGCAAGACTCTTTCCCCCCTTCTTCATGACATAACGCATAACTCCTCCATCCGTTCAATATATCGACTTCACCGGAAAGAAAGTATTTCTGACGGCAACTCGGAATGGATGGGCAAGACATGTTTCATGTTCCTTTCTTTCTTTCTTTTTCTCATGTATTCTCGTTTCAAACGCAAGCAAGCAAGCATAACATACCCCCAGCAGTAGAAGAAACAGTAGTAGTGCCAGTAATCACAGCAGCAGTAGCAACCGGCGATAGCCCGACCATCTTTCCAGAGAAACCGTCGGAGCTGTATTGTTGCCGGGCAACAACGGTGGCACCTTGCCGAGGCAGCGCGATAGTCGTCTTCGGGCCGGGGTAGGATAGCCCCCGTCTCAGGTAGAGCTGTCGGCGGAATTGCTCGACTTCGGCCTCAAGCTCTGCAACCGCCTCCTCTGGGGATTGAGGAGGTGGTGTTAGCGAGGGCCCGCGATTATCAGGATGATAAGAAGAGAGTAGAAACATTGTCGCGGCGGGAGAAATAGTGGCCGTTGCGGTGGTCATGATTTTAATTTTCAAATTTTTACTAGAGAAAAGTGGAAAGAAGAGAACCAGAGGAGAGGAAAGGGGGAGGGGAGAGAGGGAGAGGGCGAGAGAAGGGGGGGGGAGGGAAGGGTATGTAAATTATCGTGGGTGTGTAAAACGGTGGGATTGGATTGGGGGCTGGCTGCTGGTTAGGTTGGCTGAAGTGAGGAAGCGAACCTCGTGAGCACAACACAAAGCTCGACTCGACGATGCGGGAGGAGAGGAGTACCTCAAGAATAACCTCTTTTTACTCGTACAAGCTAGTGCAGCAATACAATACAGGTATTATACATGCTCTACCGGGACAAATTCCCAACTTACCCATAAAGCACAGTACCGTACTGTACAGAATGCCTTGTCCGCGCCGCGAACCCTTTCCCCTCCTCCAGCCTCTAATTTGTCACGATAGAGGCCCGTGCGAAATCATCACCCCTCACTCGAACTCAATGGATCTGGGATGAGGTTCTCCCTCTCGTGAGAAAATTTTCCTTTTTTATTTCTTTCCTTTTCTTCTTTCTTCTTTTCTTCTTTTATTCTCTCCCCACCGTATGCAGGCTTACTTGTCTACCAGACATAATCCGGGCATCCATTGCTGGCGAGAGGAGTCCAGAGTCCAGTCAACCGGCTGTTTCAAAGGGGAAGCGGAACAATTCACCCACACCTCCCTTCTTGGTGCCCTACCTTCCGCCAATCAATCGTGCGTCAATAGCAAAAAGCAGCACGAAATCGCATACAGCATACAAGGCGGCAGAGAACGGAGGGGACACTTGACCAATCCTAGTTGTGGTTTATACTTCTCTGTGCTGGCAATGGTTGAATAGGTTACCTATCCATCTCTGGTGATCTACTTGTATTATAACTGCGCACGAATAGCGGGGATAGCCCTTTCTCTGAGGGTGCCCGCACCCGCCCAGGGCTCTGCGGTGAGTGGGAGGGGTAGGGAATCTATCGTTTTAGCGGAGAGAAGCAACAGTGACATGCATTTCCTTGGCTCTGTTGTAGCTTTACGGTACTTGTTACCGGTGCCCTATCGCACAAGTTCCTATGGGATCATATCATACGGTGGGCAAACCTATAGGTAAGAATCACTGGACCATTGCTATTACACGTCAATTGAACCCTTCATTCAGAAAGGAAAAAGAGAAAAAATGGACAATAGCAAGGGCACGATACAAATACGAGCATTATTGCCCACATGTCACCCCCGAAAAACACACAGGTACTGTACAGTACTATACCGCGTTCGAGCGATACCAGTAACATGAGGGGAAAAAATTACCTGAGCCCAACTTATCGTATGAGAGCGAGGGGATCCCCCGCTATCGCTTAACTTATTCAGAAGCCTCCCTACCCCACGCCCCATTATTTCAAAAACGACCGTCTCCACCACCACCTACCTATTGATTGATCATGATCATGATCAAGCCGAAATCACGGCACGCCCCTTCGTCCAGGCTTGCGCTGCCGTTTGATTGGATTGAATTGGATTAGCTTAGCTGGCGGGGGATCGCTGGATACGTTATCATTATTGCACGGTATCCGTTCATGGTCATTGGTTGTCACTCATTTGTGCGTTCTATCTAACTGAAGTGCCGCAAAGTGGGCGGGCGGTGGAATTGTTGTGTTAGGCATAGGTGGTGGTAGTGGTGGAGCTCCTTGGCGGGGGGGTTGTAGGTATTTATGTGGGAGGTTTGGGGTGCTATGCTGGTATTCGTTTGAGGAGAGTTAGAGATTAGTGAGTCGAGAAATGCCTTCGGGGCTCCGCCAGCGCAGTACTATAGTACAAGTAGTAGTTGGTTTGCGGCGCAAGAAAGGCTACCCGGCCTCGGAAGGGACTGGTGACATGTCGGGCGGGACCTGATCTACGGCGCTAACTACCAGTGCCGATAGTATCATGGCCTCTCTCTGCACAGGTGCACCGTATTTGCTCCCTTGCTCCTTTCTCTCAAATCGCCAGGTTAGGCTTGCGTTTAGCGTTTCTCTTGGTTGGCGCATTACGGTACCACCAACGGATACGCAACTTCCAACTTGGCGACCTGAGTGCCGGAATTAGTTAACTTCTGCTAAGCGTCCGGTACCAAAGGGGTGAGCATGAGCCAAGTGATTTCAGTTTTTGCTGGTTGGAATTTAGCGAGTGTAACCAGACGAAGGGTTAATGTTTATTTATTTTTTGGGGGTGGGAGGGAGTTAGGCAGCCCACTGCTCTTGCTGCCACCATGAACTATTCTCTAAGTGGCCAAAGTGGCCTACGCGCCAATCGCGCCCCTTTCGCCTCACTTAGGCCGCTGAGTCAGAGCCATTTGTCACTTGGGTGAGCTCGCTATGTTTGAAGGAAAGATGCTGTGGGAGGGGTGAAAAGGGATACGGTATCTAGGCTTTCTAAAACTCCCAACTTCGATCATTTGCACTCATATGAAATCGGCTCAGCGCTACTGGCCCGTGCAGTAATACCGGTAACCAGTCTGTTCCTCATCACCACGGGGGACACCATCACCACCATAGCCTGCTATAATAATTTCGTGACGCGCGGGATCGCGAGGAAGAAGGTAGTCTAGGCAGTCACGGTGCCGTAAATGCAAGAGCGACATAGCAGATCCCCGCCAAGTCATCCTATAGAAAAACAGTCCCCAGTCTGCGCCAAGCGGAAGATTGCCCTTGTCTAAGTGTTTGTGGAATGTGATCATCTTCTGTCGGAACTACTACTTCAATATGATGATTTGGGACGGATGTGTTTGGCCGGTGGTCAAGCGAGTTGAAGCATGCGGATCTAGGAAATGGCAGTGGTCATCTTGATCTATATTGATACTGCGCACTACTACAAGTACGGCAGTCTCAAGCGCGTTTGTAGGACAAGCAGCATAGCATGCGTCTCTTTTCTCTTTCATTCAATTGATAAGTCCCATTACTTCTCACCTTGACTCCGGCCGTTCCTGTGTGACCTCCAACATCTTCTGTCATTGTGATGCGAGTGATTATGAGTGAAGGTCTGGAAGGAAAGGAGGGAGGTGGGGCTGATTTCGTATCTCACATGCGACCTCGCCTCTGGGGTTGTCCTGGAGTTTAGAAGGCCCGCGTCAGGTGTAGCGGCGAGCCTCTGAGAGTACCGTAATGTGTTTCCAACAAGGCCTGATGTTGGCTCCGTAATCGCTGGACTCCTGCCTACTAGTACTAACATCTCTCAGAGCCTTACTTCAACAAGATACCTGAACACCTCTCCAGTGTCTATCTCCTATAACCCAGCCTATGAAAACAGGTATTAACGCGAAGAATCTTGAATTATAGGTTAACTTTTAGATTAATTCTCTTTGCTGCTCCCCAAAAGAAAAAGTAATCAATCTGTTACATTTTTTTCTTTCTTTCAAGAAAGAGAGTTGGCAAAAGAAAACAATACAATACACCACCTGAAAATTTCTACGTTACTATGGTCTCATATTTAGTGTCTGGTAACTCTGGTCCCGTATTATCATTGTTCGCTATCCTATCTGCTATGCAATACTAGTGTTCTAGCGATAGACGGACCATCCGTATGCTTGTACTTTTTGCTATTTCTCTTCTGACCGAGGAAGTACAGCACGTTGTATGAAATTATGGCGCTTCAGTTTTCCCTCTGTGAGGGTGGACATATCGTGAAAACTCGTTGAATCCACTATCCGATTCTCCGCGGAAATCAGTCCGTCAGCCTAGGAAACGGATTCTGGGAGCGGGTGATATTCTGTGACTGGCGAACCTCGCCTTGACTACCTGTTCGGTTTTAGGGCCCCCACCAAAAACAAATTGAAGAGAACTCACAACCTCATGGGAGCACGCGGCTCTTTGTAGCATAGGAGGGCTCTATCTGATGTTTATCTCAACACCCGCTGCTGTATCATAGTAGTATCATATCACCCTACCCGGAGGGAACCGAGAGACGAAAGAAAAATATTAGACGATGGTACACCTGAAAGGCGCCAACAAGCAAACCAACACCCCTTGCTTAGGCTCTAGAAAATAGTACTGTACTCGTACACTTAGACTAAGAAACCTTATATACTCGGCTAATGCGTGCTCCCAAGTCATGCTATGACGCACTCCTCTTCAACCGGGTAACCCCCACCCTTATGAAGCTCTTCTCTCCGAACACCCGACATCTGCCGTCACCCTACCACTAATTCACCTTTCACGACTCAATTGCGCACCTAATGGCCCGTAGCTTATCCAGTTACCGTCCTGGAGTCTCCTCAACAGCGTGGGTCTGCTCCAACTGCCGCCTCAGCCCCATACGCAGCTCCCGTCACTTTTCCATAAAACCTGACCTCCAGCCTCCGCCGTCAGGTCCCAAGCCAACAATAAACGTCAGGTCAATCCGCGAGTTCCCAGAGTACTATCGTCAGAATTGTCTGAACCGGAATTACCCCTCACTTGCAGGTGCGCCCCAGCGGATAATTGCTCTTCATGGAGAGTGGATGGGACTGCAGAAAGGGTTGAGGGGGGATAGGGAACGTCAGAATACGCTTTCGGCACAATTGCGCTCTAGGGGTCCCCCAATGCAGGGTCCGCATGGCGGGGGAGATAAAACAGAGGTTGCTGCTGAAGGACGGGAAGCAAAGGAAGGTTTATTGGCTGAGGCGAAAGACATAAAGGCTAAAATCTCGGAGGTGGAAGACAATGAGAGGGCTCTGGAGAGCGAGATGAGAGATCTTGCTATTCAATTGCCCAACTGGACGCATAAGGAGTCACCGGTCGGGGCTGAACCGAAACCTCTCGGGTATATCAATCCTCAGCTTGCCCCCACGTCACAGCGGACGGATCCTCCTATTTCGCACATCCAGATTGGCGCAGAGTTGGGTTTGTTGGACTTTTCAGCTGCGGGGACAGTCTCTGGATGGGGGTGGTATTACCTGCTCAACGAAGCGGTGCTGCTGGAGCAGGCGTTGATCAATTATGCGCTCTCGTTCGCAATGAAGAGGGGCTGGAAGTTGGTTACTCCTCCGAATATTGTATATTCGCATATGGCCGCGGCATGCGGGTTCCGTCCGAGGGATCAGCATGGCGAACAGCAGATATACACACTTGATGGAGCAGAGGGGAAAATTCAACATTGCCTCGCGGGGACGGCTGAGATCCCATTAGCTGGGATGTACGCAAACAAGACCTTTGCAGAAGACCAGCTCCCAGTGAAGTTAGTAGGGGTCGGAAGGGCGTATAGAGCGGAAGCGGGAGCACGAGGGGCAGAGAGCAAAGGCCTCTTCCGAGTCCACGAATTTACAAAAGTAGAATTATTTGCCTGGGGGCCGCCCGGACAAGAGGGATTCTCCACCTCCAAGAACGAACCCACCACAACTACGGCCACGGGAAATCCTGGACCCACCTCCACCACTGCTACCATTAGGGGAACCTCACCCATCATGAAACCCACCAACAATACTATAACCTCCGCCTCCCTCTTCGACGAAATGCTCGACCTCCAAAAATCAATAATCTCTTCTCTCGGCCTCTACGCCCGCATTTTGGAAATGCCGACCACGGACCTGGGCGCCTCCGCCAGCCGCAAGATCGACATAGAAGCCTACATGCCCTCGCGCGAGGCCAAGGACCCCTGGGGTGAAATCAGCAGTCTGAGCAACTGTACCGATTACCAGAGCCGTCGGCTAAACACCCGTGTCAAGATGGCCAGGCCGGGTGCTGCCGGTGGAGTCAAGTCTGAGTTCCCGTGGACGCTGAATGGGACGGCGGTAGCTGTGCCTAGGGTTCTTATGGCGATCTTGGAGAATGGGTGGTCAGAGGAGAGGGATGGGGTTGTTGTGCCGGAGGTTTTGAGGGGGTATATGGGCGGGTTGGATTTTATTGGGAGAAAGAAGTATGTAGGTGGTGAGAAAATGGAGAGCTGAGTAGGGGAGAATTGTACCATGATTTTTTTTCCTTCTGTGTTTTCTTAGTGGCTGTGCTGGGCTTGAGAGTTATCTTATTTACTTTACGATACGGATAGGCTAGGATATCAAAATACTCGGGTCTCAAATTGATAGATATCAATTTAGCTAGATTTTTCATTTGCTCTCGGGATATCCACTCTATCCATTTTCTTCATTCATTCAGTTCCGAGCCGCAGCTCTCACGTTGCCATGTAACATACTTCTTCTCAGACAGCACACATTCAACGATGCGGGAGTCCCTCCCGAAGGTGCCTTAGCCATCGCCACACCGAAAGCCCCAAAAACAAAAGCGTTAACTCACTCACAGCACCCAACAGCCCTGCCCCCCCCTACAGTGTCCTTGCAATTAAGCTGGATTCCAGAAGTCACCCACCTGGCCGATTACTTCTCGAGCCGGCCAGCCAGCTCAGGACCCTCAATACAAAGGCCAAGATGTATTTAGTCACGAATGATCACTCGTTTCTCAGAAGAGATCGTCGCCCTGGACGGGGGTCACCACACATCGAGAATCTACTTATGCATGATACTGTGCAACTTATAGTCGGAAAGTCGGATCTGATCCTCTGAGGATCCGTCAAACCGGATTTCCTTCATCCTTTCTGTCCCAACTCCTACACCTAGCAGCAATAATGCATCCCTAGTGAGCCGAGCCGAAGAGAAGAAAGGAAATATAGAATGGGAGAAGAAAAAATGAAACCTGCAGGTCTCGTTTGGAGCATGATCTGTGTGTCGTTGCGCTGAAGGTCTAACGTCAGGTGAAAATCAAAAATCAAAAATCAAAAGACAGCTGGATAAGTATGATATGATATTTGTTCCTGTATCGATGTGATGTGAAAATACCTAGGGTTTGGATTGCGGGGTATACGGGGGGGAGGGGGGGGCTGTCGGCCAAAATCAGTTATCACATGCATTGTATGGTAGCCCTAGTCGCATATTTTGTAGGTAGGGTTGGTTGGGTGATTTGTCTATATAAGGAGGACATGCCTACGCTTTTTTCCTCCTTTCCTTCTTCTTTCCTTCTCAACACAGAAGAGTCAACACAACGACAATTACCCATCCGGAGGACCATATGGACGACAAGGACCCAAGGACCCAAGGACCCAAGGACCCAAGGACCATAGGACCATAGGACCATAGGACCATAGGACCATAGGACCATAGGACCATAGGACCATAGGACCATAGGACCAAAAGGACGACAGCCGAAGTACGAATCAGCAAAAATCCAACACGGCTGGTTGGTGGGGAAGTACGTGGGGGAACGTGGAGGAATGGTCAAAGAGGAGGGATGGCTGGAGTGGAGAAATGGAAGAACGTGGAGGAATGGGTGAAGAGGAGGAATGGTTGGAGGAGTGGGTGGAATGGAGGAGAAGTCAAAGAGGAGGGGCGGCTGGAGTGGAGCAATGTTTGAGTGGGAGAACATGGAGGAAGGTGAAGAGGGGGAGGAGTGTGTGGAGGGGAGGAAAGGTCAAAGAGGAGGGACGGTTGGAGTGGGGAAATGTTTAAATGGGAGAACATGGAGGAAGGTGAAGAGGAGGAGTGGATGGAGTGGGGAGTGGGAGAATGGATGGAGTGGAGGGATGGTTAAAGGGGAGGAATATGTGGGCACTGAGGGAACTTCAACTCATATGATGACAAGCTTCACTCACCCGAACTCTGAACTCCTCTCCGGTTGTTCCTTGTTTTATAGGAACTTCAGGGTCGAGCATAGAGATAACAAAGCTATTCTGATGAGTTCTATGAAGTGGCGCCGGAGGAGCACGACAGCAGTGTCAAGGATTTCTATCATATCATAGTTGAGACTTATTGTATCCTACTCACTTGAATAATCGGAGTCGTGAGATTTGGATCCAACCACACAAATTTTCTCCTTCCTTCTTTTTGTACTCAGTTCGAAACTTTTGAGAAAGAAACGCGCCTTGGCTATCCCCAGTTCAAGAGAATAAAAAAAGGTACTTCTCAGGCACCATATCTCATTCAGTTACTCCTAGCCAACAAAAAAGTAAAAACATCCCAATCTCCAAAAAAAAAGTAACCGCTTCACATCTCCCTAGGCACAAACTTAAGCGGGCAAGGCCCCAGCTGTACCAAGAAGTAATCCTTCCACCTGTCCCGGAACACCTTGTCATCATAAGACTCGCTAGGCTGGACTTCAAACTTTTGAATAACCCTAGCCACAGCGGTTCGCATTTCGTTCATTGCGAGAGGGCGGCCGATACATGCATGTGCACCACTGTCGTATCGCTCATTAGGTATTAGGGGAATATAAAAGAGTGGGGAAGACATACTATCCAAAAGGGATAAAAGCCCGTTTATCTTTAACCAACTCAGGCATTTCGGGGGTCCATCTTTCCGGGAGGAATTCATCGGGTCGGGGGAAGTATCTTGCATCTGGTTATTCATTAGACCTAGGATACCTTTCGGCTGCCTAGAGGGAAGGGAGGGGGACTCGCCAGACAGGATAGCCAGAGGAGGAATTCGAACCTCCACGTTTCCGGGAACAAACGTGCCTGCAATTGTATATCCACGTGGCGGAGTAGTAGCTTGAGGGCCTGTTGGCACAGCTGGCCACATGCGCAGGGCTTCCTGCACTACGCCATTAAGGAACGGGAGGGCTGTTGTGGTTGCGCATGTCGGGGTTTCGCCGTCGGGGAAGGCCTCCATAATTTCCTTGCGCAGCTTCTGTTGCTTCTCCTGGTGCAGGGAAAGAAGCCTGAATAGGCACGTCATAGTTACGGACGTTGTATCTAACGGACATTCTAGTAAGTTTAAGGTCATGGAGGGGCGGCAATTTGAGAAGTAGTTGACGGACCTGAGCCTGCTACCATCAACATTTGAGCATTTATCAGAAGTTGAGCCTGAGTGAATTTCATGCCGCTTTCCCCGTCCTCGCTGAGGAGGTGAGTGAATATATCTGGACGGTATATTCCCATTTTCTGCCGGGCGCCGAGCATCTTCTCGCCCAATCTGTTGAACCCTTTGCTTTCAGCGTCTTGCGGAACATAGGCCCCGATTTCACCTGTTATACTCGGTCAATTGGAGCAGGGAGCCTGTGGATTGGGAAGCCGACATAGATTTCTTAAAGAACCCAGGACCTAACGGGGCCAGTCAAAAGCTTTTCTTCAGTCTTGCTTTCAGAGAATGGAGGCTTGAATCTTACATTGGAAGCGCGCATCCAGCCATGTAAAAACTTCATATACGAGGGATCGCCGGCTCCGCTCTGCATCGACTCCTCCGACTTCTGTCCAAACCCGAGATCTGCCATGCTACCCAGCTATCGGCACAATGCCCAAAGTAACATATCATAATCATGGCAATCCGGAACTTACATATCAAAAGCCATATTGTCGTAAATATTCACACAATTAGTATCTTTACCGTTGAGCTTCTCGAGAGTCGAAATCATCTTGCCGACGTGATATTCCACTCGGGGGCTATAGCTGGCAACTGTCTGACTGGTGAAACCTTTGTCCCTGCATATCAATCAAAATCAATAAAAGTCTCAAAATATTGGTAACCCGGGTGCAAACCAAATGCGTCTCATTGAAGCATGTACGGCTTTGTTTCTCTGGCTAACCAAGTGCTTCTCTCCTACAAAGTTTGCAAACTCATAGTAAGGACCCCTAGCCGTGGGCTGAGACCTCCCCCAGATAATTTCGATCGCTTCGACGTTGTTAATAGCAAGCTCATTGGGCCCGGTTCGTATAAAGTCGCCATGCTTCCGACATAGATCCCGCACTAGTGGGCTATTCCTGCCATTGTAATTGACCCAGGCTTCGTATAGCTTTGATAAACGCGCAAATTTATTGCCCGGGAAGTTTCGGAGAGGGTGGAAGTATAGACGGTGCACGATTGTGAAAAATATCAAGCTTGTGAGGTAGCTAATGTTGATCAGAGATATGTGCGTAAGGAAATGCAAAAGCGTACGAATCCCCGCGCCTTTTAGCGCAAGAGCTAAGAGGCCATTCGCGACGGTATAGAAGAGGATTGATTTCGTTGTTGAGACTTCGGGAATGGGGGAGAGCACTTGTTGGGTAAGGAACCCAGCACCGGCTGCGATGGTGGCCTGGTGATAAGGATCTAGAAGAAGCATTCCTAAAATGAGAAATGAAAACCCGGGGATAAAAGTAGATGGGGCTCCATTCATCTCAGCCTCGGGATGGTCATGGGCTTATATAGTTCCAGGGCCCCCTCAACCCTTCCAAGGCCCTATCAAAAATTCTAGCGGTCGATTCAATCTAGATGTTGGTACCACCAATCCGTCAATCACTTTTTTGGACCAGTCCCGGCTCTCCAAAACGAACCCCGCTCACAACTCATATATCTGTATGAGGAGCCCCCCGCAGAGTGCGGTGCCACAGGGCCTACATTTACAATGATACGACTGGCCTAGACGCTTCAGCCCCTCGATAAAGAATCCTTTATTCGGGATGTTCAAGCAAACTCCAACCATTCTCCTCCGTTAGCCCAAACCCTTTCGGGTCGAAATACCTCGACAGGTGTAACACCTTTGAGCATGCAAAACCGACGGATCAGCCCGAAACTTGGTGTTGGAAAAGCGCTTGTAAACCGCAAGGTTACTTCTGCTCGAGTACTATTTGTAAGAAGGCAGTTTATGATGCCTGCCCGAGTACTATGCAACAACTGCCTTGGTTAATCGGCTGCCCACCCGCGGGGCACAGAATCTCAAGAACCGAGAAGTGTCGAACCACCTTGCCCAATTGGAAGACACCTACCGGTACCCCAGGGGACCACATGGTTCTGTTGGACATGAAATTGTGCGAGAGCGGTCGAACAAAGCATGAGCCAAGACTGGAAGGCGAGTGAGGATCAACCCCTTCAGGATCTCGCTCGCTTATCGACCCACACTTGATTTGACTGTTCCAGCGCCACTTGGAGTTTAACCATATAGGGCGGGAGCAATCATCACCCACCGGTTTCTGGATGCAAATCAGGCGGCTATCCCAGCACTCAAGTTTTGAGCCGCGATGGCGTAAAACAGTACAGGTACTCGAGCAATAAACAAAGCGGGAGAGAATCGAACTCTCAGGTCCATGGATGCTCACCATACCGCACCGGACCGCGGCATCAAACTCTACCCTACGGCGGTCAGAGCAGTTTACACAGCATGCCCCACTCGAGAGCCCAATGTCGACCGAATGTCGAGCGTTGGTCACCAGCGAAGTTTCTCAAATTGGTTGTCTCCTCGCGAGCCCAAGGGCGGTAGGAACCGCACAGACTACCACGCAACGCGACCCGCAGTCCGCAATGTGATGGGGTGAGGGGTGCTGCTTGGCTGGATTTCAGAAACCTCGCTGCGGGGGCAAGGTTGTTGGTATGCATGAGCCATTGTGTGAAGTTGTCACACATGACCAATGAATGCAGTGGGCACGATGAGAGACGAATAATTTCTCCTTCCTGAAAACGCCATTTTCTGCTCAAGCCTTTGGCACTGAGCTTGTGAGACACCCTACCGCTATCATCCCCAAAGCAATACGCAAGTGCTGCAGGGCTTGAATGGGGGCCGCGGTTGTTCACGAAGAGAGTAATTACGGGTTGGATCCTGGAGGATTCGAGCACAATTCATATCCGGCACCATTACCAACAGCCCCAATTGAAAATAACAGTCAATAGACAAAGATAAACAGAAGGAAACCCATTCCCAGCGGAGCCCGGAACACAGACTAATAGCGAATAGACTTGACACCGAAGACGTCAGGCCGTCAATGCCAAGGTGCCCAGAACGGCTGGGCGCGACTATCGGGGAACAGTACTAATACTGTACCGCCGTAATACGAGTACAACACCCCTCCTGGCAACTTCGTGCTGCAAGTACCACCGGAGTACGGCACCATACTACAACGTTCCACAAGCCTACTTACCAGTACCCAAACCGCATGTGTCAAATTCATTACTCCTAACCCCGAAACCCTTTCAAAAAGGACCGCTATCGCACAACACGCACATACGGTACTCGAGGACTCGATTAGACACTGAAAGAAGTTACGGTATCCACGGTATTTGCCATTCATTCATCCAAGCCCGCTGACGAGCGCACCCGGAGGGACTTCCTCCCGAGAACCCAATTGCGGCGAGAAAGCGACCCGTTCATGATTGAGCGTCTTGTTAAAATTTACCCCACTTTCCAGAAGCCACAGGGCATCATTCGTTGGCGGGTTTCAGCCTTCCGCCGCTAAACGCTTTTTCGTTCGGTCCTTCGTCAAGTCTGCATACCGTACTGCTCCTGGTTCCCACGTTTTCTGAGCCGAAGCCAAGCCCGTCGAATAACCTCAATGTGTGAGAAATGGACTACCGTATGTGTAGATGATATAGTTGGTGGTATCCTCTCAATAACCCAACGTTCTCTAGGCCGGCGCTTTGTATCGTTCCTGTCGTTCTCCGGTCTGTAAGCCCTTACTGGCTGAGTTATCGTGAGCCATTAATCAACCATAGGTGCTTCTTTCGGGTCGGGATCTCAACAAGCGGGCAGAACTGTGAGGTAGCACCTCCCGCATTAGGTAAACAAAAAATACAGCACGTAAAAGCAGCCTTTGTGGGAAATCCGTTCATCGTAGCTAGCCCTTAGGTGGCAATATCGAGGAGACGGTATTATAATGGGAGGCAGGGAGAATCTAGTTTTAGGCATACCAGTAGTAAGTGCGGGGCTAGCCTATAGCACAAAATCTCGACAGACAAATTGATAGAGCCACAAGAAAGATCCGTCATCACATTTAAGCTCGTACATTCTACAGCCATAATATCCCGTAAAAATACATAACCCTTGTAAGAACACCATATCGTAGCCATATCCACCAACCTTAAAGACTAAGAACACAATGTATATATATGTATATAATATATACATCATATTATTATTATGATACCCGAGCCAGCTCAACTGCCCGATGCCACCTAAAAGAAAGGGGTAAACAACTTAGGGGCGATGGGATTGTAATTAAACCTACACCCCTATTCAAACCTTAACAACCTCCGTCCTCCCGGTAACACCCTTCCCTCTCGAACTATCCCCCACAAAAATCTCATAAGCCCCGATATTCCCCTCCTTGTTAAGCGGAATCCTCCAATTCCCCCTCTTCTCATCCCAATAACTCAGGTCCCGCCTCGTGATATCGAACCCGACAGCCACCGTCTCGCCCGGCCCCGCACCAACCTTCTCAAACCCCCTTAGAGAGCGCACGGGAAAGTCAATACCTGTGCCGTTGGGATAGCTAATGTATAACTGCGGGACAGCCTTGCCGGGTAGGCTACCGGTGTTCTTAACAGATACGGTAACGTGGAAGATCGTATCGAAGAGCGCTGGGTGGCCGCCCTGTGCGCCCCCGGCGGGTGAAGGCTCATGTGGAGTTGTGGAATATCCGGGTGGATATGGGTATGGCTTTGGCGATTTCGTGACGCTTGTGTCGTTGAGGTATGGGTAGATGAACCCCGGCAAGCGCCTCATCCCCGGTGGAAACCCGAGTTCAGAGGAGGGAGGGATGGTGGAGTTTAGTTGCGGTGCAGGCACACCGACTGGTCGGGCTGGCGGGAATTCGGTCGGCACGCGGGTTTGAGTGATCACCATGTCAGAGATTTCAAAGGTGGTGTAGGATAGCCCGAAGCCGAATTCGAAACGGGGGGTTACCCCTTCTTTATCGAAGTGGCGGTAGTCAATGTAAAGGCCTTCAGAAAAGGCTTGTTGTGGGACAGGCCCGCCGGGTTGTTTGATGATAGGTGCTGCAGGGCCGTAATCTGCCAGAGATTTTCCTATTGTGTAAGGAAGTCTTCCGCTGGGATTGACGTCTCCATAGAGCACATCGAGTATCGCTGTACCACTCTCTTGGCCAGGGAGATGCGCCATTAAAACGGCGGTAACGTTCTTATGTTCAATCCAAGCCTTGTTTCTCATTAGCAGATGCCCAAAAAGTCGACCACCATGGACCCTACCTCCATATCAACAGGACCCACGGAATGAATGATGACAATGGTATTGCTACATCTTTCGGCAACTAAGAGAACCAATTTGTCACCTCCGTGCCACAGCTTTAGATCAAACCTATCTCCTAACACACCCTCGGCAGATGTGTATCCCTCCCCGGAATCGCTGCTCACAAAGACCAGGCAGGTTGCGTTTGGCGCCTTTGCAGCTGTGGAATTAATTCTACCATAATGGTAATCATCTAGAACAAACTCAACCATTGTTCTATCAGCCAGCGCTTTTGCTTGGATGGCTTCAAGAGGCGTGACCAAATATGTGTATTCAGCAGTTCCGGAGCCCCAGCCTTGCCCCAACGTTCCATTGTTGCAATTTCTATCGGGGCAGCCATTGGGACCCAGGATACTTGGGCCGGCGTCGCTCCCGAATATCATAATAGATTTCTTTGCTTCTTTGCCAGATTTGAGCGGTAGAGCCCCGTTGGTGTTTTTTAGGAGCGTAATGCTTTCGGCAGCAATCGCCCTTGCAACTTCGTGATGATCATCTCTGACGTCCGCAAAAAAGTTCTGCAAACTTTGTTCCGCAGAGGAACCCGCTCCGGCATAAGTTGGGCCGGTGGAGGTTCTAAACCAACTAGAAAAGTTGGGACGGGGGTAAGACCCACCATCTTGCCCGAGTTGGTACCAACTATTTATCCAAAGCAAGAAATAAGTCCCAAGGCTCTATATGATCCCGAGAGGGTACTCACGTTGCCACGATTCGCAAAACCATATCATCCAATCTATCGATGGGCACGCTGCCATTCAATACGGCCCGAGTGAGCTGCGGACCCAAAAGTGAGTTTCCATCAGCCCACAAAAGACCGTCTCCGGGCATAGTCATGTCCCTATCTTAATATTAGCGCCAGATCTCCATGCTCCCTCTTAGTGCATTGCTTACATTCCGGAAAGAACGCTAGCAACCCCGCTTCTCTGGGCAAGCCCTGTAACCTGTCAGAAAGGATCCGAATACGTCTCGAGGAGGCACATGCAATCACTCATCACAAACCCCTGGAATCCCAATTCGTCCTTGAGTATCCCGTTCAAGATGTGGCTGTTTTGACAGGCTATCGAATTGTTAATCTGAGGCAAAAGATTAATATGTTTCTCACTTTTCGGGAAGTAGTTATGCGCTGCATTCACCTGATTGTAGCCGCACATAACACTGCCCACTCCCATACGAACGGTATCCATGAAAGGCCAAATGTATAATTCCCTTAATGCCCTGTCACCAACATTCGAACTAAGAGGAGCAGTGACGTTTTTGAAACCTTGACTGAGAGATTCAGAAAGTTGACGAAACCTATAATCTTTGAATTAGTAGATGTAGCTCTCGTTCAACCGAAAAATTCATTCGAGTGACATCTTGTGAAGGACCGGCAATGGAAAATCCCCACTTTTCTTGTTCATTGGCAACAAAGTGCTTTGCAGTTGCAATAACCCCTTCATCTTGTATTCCCTGAACACTTAAGCCTCCTGCGATTCCTTGTAGGTACGGGTCACTCCCGAAGCCCTCCCAATTCCTCCCACCCAGAGGAGACCGGCCGATAGGACCAACACAAGGACCAAGTAACACATTGACACCCTTCCCTCTAGCCTCTTTACCCAGCGCTCTTGCGCGGTCGTACATAAGCTTCCTCGACCATGTCGCAGCAGTTGTAATTCCCGCCGGGAACACAGTGATAGAATCCACAAATCTGACGCCGAGTGGTCCATCCTGAAGACACAAAGAAGGGAAGCCAACATTCGTGGTCCCAGTATTCCCTACACAGGGGCCCATTGACCACCCAATCCCTGTGGTGACGTTAACCTTCTCAGCCAAACTCATCCCCCGTACTAGAGCCGCAGCTTTCCTATAGCTTTCCGCCCATTGATCCACAGTTCCCCCCTTAGCTAGAGATGAGACAATGCAAGTCAGTGACGTAATTTTTTTTTCTAACAGCAATGGAATGGCTAGTATGGGAGGAACAAGGAACATACGACTAGGATACCATGAGGGGCTAGTTCCCCCCTCCAAGGATTCCGCAGATCCGCCACTCCCCGCACCATCTCCTTGAGGCAAGCCCAGCACTAGCCCAATAATGAGAGCAAGAACCCCTATGATTGCAAGCATTGTTATAAGAGGGTACCTCTTCCGAGACGTAAACTTTGCCCAGAGCCCAGCGAGGCCAGACGTGGGCGCCTTTAAGAAAGGATCGGGGGGGAATTCGGCGTCGGTCGGAGAATCCGCAGCCGCTAAAGTGTATAAAGAGGTAGCCACTGTGTGATTTTTACTCAAACAGCTAATGGACGAGAAAAACGGGATTAGTGAGATGGTGGGACACCTTTCTATTTAATTCAGCCGTGACTCGTGAGCAAGGATAAGATGATTAGACAACGGGGGAAGGAGAAGAAACAGAGCTGAAGCGCATAGAACGCTGCAGACCAAGAGTGAGTGGTAGGAAAGGAGGAATCGAGGTGCCACCACAGGATCTCTCTCTGTCAACAAGCAATCACGGAAGTACCATGAGCTGCTGTGTTGTTAGGTGCCGCCTGTGTGGTTGACCTGACAACAAGAGCCGCATGTCAGGAACCCACTGAGGCTGTGCCAATGCCGACGGTCGGTAAAGAGTGATTTGGTTATGGTGGGTGACCAGCCAAATATATCCCTGTCCGGGTTAATTGTTCCCTACGGTACTGTAATACCCTTGCACCGTGGGTCTTGTGATCTGTCACAGCGGGGGGTTTGCCAGTAAAATGGCCGTCTTACGTGCCAGAGGCTTCATTCAACTGCTTGCACGGAGAATATTCTGCCACCGTCTGGATACTAAAACCGACCTTCCCGACCCCAACCTAGCGCCATAAACCACTCGGCCATCTGACGTGTCACAATCCAGCCCGCCCAAAAATAGCCCTAGCTCGTGGATTTTCAAGATGCGGGTAGATAAGATTGATAAGATGCCCATCCTCAGATCCCAGCTTTGCCAAAAACCTTCCTCCTGTGACACCTGAAATCGGGTCCTCTCCCAGAGAAATGCAGCGAATCCACCGATTCCTACACCAACAAATCCTACCCATTTCTTATAGGAAGGTAAGGAGAAATCCCTCGATACTTGCTCTCTCAAAATACTTGTTTCGTTCGCTATTGGGGGCGCCCCCCCCCCCCACCCCCACACACCAAAAAAAAAGAAAAAAAAAAAAATAAACAAAAAAAAAAAAAGACAAAAAAACAACAAAACAAAAACAACGGAAG
>Ga0307513_10000953_pt1 | contig 41930 bp, 34 predicted proteins | sample 15_EM_MG_FD_202174 | JGI IMG/M metagenome (GOLD analysis project Ga0307513, IMG submission 202174) | Populus trichocarpa ectomycorrhiza microbial communities from riparian zone in the Pacific Northwest, United States - 15_EM | ecosystem: Host-associated > Plants > Roots > Unclassified | place...
ATTCTTTACGTTCACTCCCTTTTTTTTTTTTTATACAATTTTTGGTACGCCTACCCCCGTGGGTCTGGGCGGCTCCACTTATATACCCCGGCCCCCACCCCCCCCCCCCCCCCCCCCGGCCAATTGGAGCGCTAGGTTGGAGAGGTAACTCGCTGAAATTATAGGTGGGCCTCATGTAACGATCGGAGGTCTGAATCTAGCACGTCTGGACCACATTTTTTTAATCACGAATGACAGTATGTGGGAATCAGGAGACTTGGTCAGGCAGTTGTCTGGCTAGTTGCTCTTCCCACTGCGCCTTTGTATGTTGGGGTGGTTGTGGGACTGTTCTTTAGATCTTACCACGTCCTCTATGCGGTTCTGATGGTCAGTTTGAGAGAGCTTCGGAGCTGTTTTGTTTCCTAGATCAAGTGCTTTTTTGCGTGGCCTCCTCGGGGTAATGGAGCCCCTCCTGGGATGCTATAGTATTGGTTGCTACAGCGGGTCTTGCGCTTTATGCACCTCCCCATATCCTATACTTACTCTGTTCTTGTTGTCTATCTCCCCAGTTCTAGGTAAGCTTGTAAGAGCTTTCGGAAAACCTTACGCACTGTCAGTGAGCTTTTGTCCTGGGGAGGTTGAAAAGTATCATCCAAGGTATCGAATCATCTTATTGCATTTATGGATAGCTAAACAGGTAGGTATCCTGAAAGGCCTTCTGAGTGCTAGGCGCGGTGATGACTATGAAATATCTTGTGCTTTAGCGGTGGTTCGATCGGGTCACGGTCATGTTGTCGAGTAAGAACTCTACTAGATCGATATGGTACTAAGGAGATCATGAAAACTCCCTGGATAGTAGATAGCAAAGATGGGTAGTCCTAACATGATGTAGAAGTGTTTCCACCGAGCTAGTTCCTCTTGCATTAGTTGAGCCAGCCGATGTCGATGCCAATGTTGGGCTCAGAAGATGAACTTACGGGGTTTCGCCCCAGAAAGCCATACGATTGCGGGATAGAGCACGGGAATTTGGGTCGCTCCTTTGCCTTATTTTGGGCGCTCTGATCCCCCGCGGGGCATTGGTTTGCTGGTCATCCGGCCATGATATGATACTGCCTCCTTAGTCCCTACTTTGCAAGGGGGCACTTTAATCCCCCCCTTGACATTTCATTTGATTTCACTCCCTGAGAGTGGCTTTCTGGAGATATACCGGAAATTTTTATATATTGCCTATCCTGTTGAAAGTTAACCTAGCTGTGGTACTTCCTATATCCCTCAGGAGGTCCCTCAACAGTGGATATGATCTCCGTCACTTGACCATAGAGGAGTTCGTTCGTAGAGAGTATCCTATTGAAGCTTGCAGGACTCATCACCAAGGAGAATTTCAGTGTATAATAGATGCATTAGGTTTGGCTGGGTACGATTCGCAGGAGAACATATTCACGGGATATCGCTCGGATAGGGATCCACATGTGTGTTGAAATTAGGCTTTCGGATATGCACTGTCTATGCAGTAGAGTACGACAAAGCCGGTCATTCGACCTTGGTTCCAGTTTTCTATTTTCCAAGCTGGACTTAGTGCATTTGGCTTTTTCCCTGATGTTGCCTCCCAATCTGTCGACTGGTTATGTAATTCTGTTCTCACTTGTTTTTCTCTTGTCTTCCAAATTGGTTCCTTATTTTCTTTCCTACTGCGGATATATGTTGCTGTTTCACTGTATAAATAGTAGGCCTTCCTGGCCCCCTGAGATTAAATGAAGTTCCTAAGTATCTCTGGTGCGCACGGGTTTCCGGTATACAGCTTGACAATTGAACCGTTTTTCAATAAAGTGAGTGTGATACTAGCTATATTGGCCGTAGACGGGAAAACGGCCAGTACAAAGAGCTACGGAAAGACAGCCTTAAGCCATTATGGGCTTAGGAGTGCAGGGAGGAGGGGCATGGAAAAAGGGCTAAGAAGCCAGGGAGGGGGGTGTGGGAGTCTGTGTTGTTGTGAGGAGGGGGATGGGGACAGTTAAAATTAAAAATTATGAAAATTTTAATTTATAAACAATGAAAAATCATGAAATTTTTGATTTATGATATGAAAAATATCTTTTTATGAGAAAATCTTTTTTATGGGAGGAATCTTTTTATGAGAAAATCTTTTTTTATGAGAAAATCTTTTTTTATGAGAAAATCTTTTTTCATGAGAAAAGTCTTTTTATGAGAAAATCTTTTTTTATGAGAATAAATTTATGAAAATTTAAATTAGTCACATATGTGTCTAACTGAGCAACTTCAAAAAAAGGTTTGAGAAATTGACTGGTCAGTTCAAGTATTTTCTGCTACTGCAAATTGTGTCTCTAGTTATATATAACTTGGGTAGATAGTAGAATATTGTTAACAACACTAATACTAGCACTAAGTAAGGCTAACAGGAGTGAAGTAAGGCAAGAAAGCAATATCATAAGATTATAAATCAATGAACTGAAAGAACATAGAATAGAGACAGTAGAAGATAGAGGTAAACTATTATTTCCTAAAGCAAGTTCATAATAGGGTGAAAAGAGAAGAGTGATTATGACTTTGTAGTATAGAGATTTCAATCACCAGAGGCATACAGGATGAAAGATTACTTTAGAGAGGTAGTTCTACTTTTATCCAATTTTTTTTGATTCCAATATTTTCAAAATATCTTGTAAACTTTCACATTGGTATTTCTATTCAAGTTTGAGGATAGATTAATCTACTTTACCTAAATCACTTTACACCAGCTAGAAATACTATAGTAATTGAAAAGTACTCAGAATTCAAGTACCATGTGGTATCCATATAGGTAACTACTTGTAAGAGATATCTTTTGTTGAACATGTGTTCAAGTTGGTCTCACTACTAGAGATATGACACCTCTTAATACGAAAGTCTGTTTGCAGGCCCAAATGCTTCATCCTGGTTTTTCCTGGTTTTTCCTGGTTTAAATAAAATTCCTAGTTAGGACTTGTTGATTACTTGCAGATGTTGTCACTGTCCTCCTTGTTCTTCTTACTGCTTTCTTCCTTACCTCTGTTTATTGCTTCATTAACAATGAATTAAATGCCTGGACAAGTTTGCATGAATGGTCAGCCTATACCACCTCAGCCATGCCCTATCCGTTATCAGCCAGACTATTTCCTTACTTCTGTTGACAACTAGTTCCTGAAGGACGTATTGGACTCAGAGGTATTATTTTGTTTATATTTCTGCAGTGAGGGCTTGTGCGAAATCCATATACAAACCCAGTGAATTTTGCTTCTGATCTACTCCTGGTCCAATGAGTTAATAAATATTCTATGAATAATTATTATGCTGCTATCACTACTACCACTAAGTTCAATCCCAAGACGTCTGGCCCCCCAGAAGTCACACTTCCCATAGCGCATCCAGGCCCTCAAGCACTGATCTCCCCCCTCAAAAACAGCAACCACGCCTCCTAGCCACACCCTTGAACCCTCTCCACAGACCTCAAGCACTTCAACCCTACGCTATCATACTAAACAGCCATCTGCTGTGACCTCCTACCCACCACTAAATCTGTAGAATCTACCATCTCCTCAACAGGTGGCATGCCAAAACCACGCTCTAGTTCGAGTCACCACGAACCGGTAGCAAAAGGGAAAACAAGGGGAAAGATAAGAAAAGTAAATAAGGTATCAAACCCCAATGCTAATACAAATCCACCAGAAACACCTCAGAATTGGAAAGCAATGACTAAGATAGCACTAATACCCCCAACGATCATAGCCGGGAAAAGACCTAACGTAGGACCCGGCGGGACAACGATGTTAGTTGGGGCACCTCCACCCTGAGACAGGCCAGTAGGAGTTGCAGTTCCACTCTTGGGGGCACTAGAGATTGTATGATACTTGGAATAATGAGAACAGGCGAAGGCATAAGCATGGTGGGGCTAGCAGGGACTTTGGTGGTAGATTCAGGCCTAGTTGGGGGTGAGGTGTCGGCGCGGTGGACGAAGAGTCGAGAGACCAAGATGGCATTAGCAACCGTAAACATGGGGGTAACGCAGCGGGGACAGCCAAAAGCTATGCAAGACGAACTGGGCTGCGAAGAGCAGTACTCAGCTCAGACGGGAGGCATTAGGGGGTGAGGCAGTTCCTTCCGGGGGACAGGGGTGGGGTTGCAGGTGGTGCCAAGGGAGGTTGGGGAAGATCCAGGAGAGCGGAGATCGGCGGAGGGTGTCATGAGTGATAGCCCATGATTGCAGCCCTGCCTATATCCACTCCGAAAACTGGACAAATGAGAGGAATAAATGAACCGGGTAGGAATTCCGAGGGTTGGATTCATGAATATCCCTTCCGCTCCAGATTGGATTCCAGGGCCCATATTCTGCCCCCATTAATAACATCTTTGAGAACATTCTACAACCCAAAAGAGCATTACTAAGCTAGTGGCCATATCCCAAACTCGATTGGATAGTGAAGCACCCATTGGAAGGAGCAAGATATGGGGAGCCCAGGCTCAGTGGGCCCACGATCTGAATGCGTATTCAGGATGTGGATAAACAAAGTGGGGGGCCACTATCAGAGGCATATGTGAGTTGCATAGAGTAAAAACTCTGAAATCTATTTTTGGATGGTTAGCTGAGACTAGTATGTAGACCCACCGCAGACTTAGTTTGGGAGGTCAACAGAATAGTGAAAACACGTTAACTTTAGTGGGATCCAGCATGCCCGGGGGGGCTGATATTATACCCTGTCAGGAAAACACTGATCCCTCTCATGGGCTCATTCCTCTGAATCCGGAGATCGCAGTTGGGCGGAGATATGTATTTCAAGAATTCTTACGCTAGCGGGGGGCTGTAAAGTCCGGAGGTTAACTATCGGAGTTTACTGGACCGTGCAGGACGTCCCGGCCCATAGCCCATCCGGTCCTCCGCCTGTCGGGTGTAGGGCGTCTGAGCATCTAGAAATGATGGACTTGGGTCCTTAGCCCACCCTGTCCTCACTCAAAGATGGACGGACCGGGCGGCTACGAACACGACTTTCTGATTCTCCCAAGCTACCACAAACCCAATAGACTTCCCCGACTAGTCCCCAGAATGCTCCCTTGACACATTCTTCTGGGCTGCCCTGTGGGGGTCCATAGTCTATGACATTATGTCAACCTATAGTGGGGCCCGGTGTTCTTTCCCGTCCTTTAGCCAAAAACCCTGGGCAAAATCTTCCCTTGGGCTAAGCCAATTACAATCCTTAGTTATCATGCCTATAGGGCGGACAGACCCAGCGATCCCAGGCGTCCCGGATGCCTTGTAGTCACCAACCGGACTCCAGCCCCAGGCGTCTGACATATATCTCAAACTATAGGGCCAGAGCTCCCACCCTAGAAAAAGTTGCCGTCCAAGAGGGTGACGGGAGATCCCCGCAGTCCCTGCCTGTCATCTATAGGGCCTGCAAATCACACGTAGGGCCCATCTGTCAGTTTAGGGCCCGCCTGTCTGGGGTAGTCGTCCAGATGGACCTCAAGATACGCCTCCATCCCAGGCGCCCTTTCGGGTACTGCGGTCCGCCCCGCCCGGACCCAGAGGCAGGCGCACCGGACGCCTGGGTTCACTGGATAGATTCCCCATTGCGAGCACTAATATATATCCCCGTAGGCGCATAGATATTTGCTAGATCCAGCGGAATGAGAATACCTGGGTTCACAGAGGAAGGGCAATCCCCAGCGTAGAATTCATCCAATGTGATAAAGGACTATGTTCAGGCTCGATGCGCACTGGAAAAAATTGCCTACACCTAAAGTCCATACATCAGAAGGCAATTGGAAGTGGGGAGCATGCAGAGAAACTCGGACCAACACCACGGTCAAGTAGCCTGGCCCCTCCGCCTAGATAAGTACCTGATATGTGTACGACGAGGCGGGCTCGATTCCAACTACCTGTAGCATAAAGTTTGACACCACCACCGCTATTCCATTTGTATCATATTTATCTGGTAGCTTTGTGCACTTTTATCTTATCTAAAAAAGTTGAGCCTAGATTGACTTTCACTAAGCTGCAACCGGAGGTCTTATAACCAGCAACTACTTCTTACCATGGAACCTCGAAAGGTACCAAAGAAGGGTCTCCAACCTTGAGTTGTATATAGCAAGACCCGAGCGACCAGAGCGAATATTGAATGTAGCCACCAGCCGAACGAATCCACCGAGTAGAGTAGCAGAACACAAGCATTCTCCGCCACGCACCCCTTTTTAACTTTCATTCGAACTACCGTATCATACATAACTTCCCGCCCCGTCCGTAAAGTGCTGTGCACTCGAGTATCATAAACCATTGTATGCCAGCCCTGCAGGGCAAAAGATTAGACTACCCCCCCGCAGTATCTGCGGCGCCGGGTTTCCCTGAATCTCTGGCTATTGTTGGACTTTGCCTTCATCCCCTCGCTCTGCGGCCAGGAAGACAATGGCAAAAAGGGAAGAGTAAAAACCCCAGGAGTATGATAGATCAAAAATTAAGCAGCCCAGGTGCCCGAAGGCAGCTGGCGTAGCGCCAACCCTTGTGGTGCAATAAAGGTAGGACGCCACGAGGATCCACCAATAGTGAGCGGCGGATCCTGCTACTAGGTAAGTATGAGGAGAGAAGATGGAGCAGGGAGAGGGAGGTATTTATAGAGGAAAGGCAATGATGCCAAGAGTTTGAGAATTTTGGCCGACATGAAATGATAGGGTTGGGGCTAACTTCGGGCGGGGGGGTTGGTGAGTGGTGGAGGGCTAGGAAGACTGGTGGCGACGAACCTTTTGTGAATTTCGCCTGAAATATAGGAAGCTATGATACTGCTGATTCTTTTAGCTCCAATTACATTTTACTTTGCTCCTTCGCACATTAGCGAGGAATCTGATGAATAGCTCCCGGAAATGAGCCGGGCAGCATGTGGCCCCGGAGCTCTTGTCAAACCACAGTGGTGGGAACGAGTCCTACTATCTATATCGCGCTGCATGATTGAAAGAAAAAGAAAGAACAGCATTTGCCTAGCTTAGCGCTTTTCTAGAAATGGCAATCGAGTAATACCGGTATTGAAATCAAAAGGCATTTCGGGTCGATATTTGCCAACCAATTTCCATGGTCATGCGATGTCATTACGCCTCATGAGGTTGTGCCTGCCAATCAAAGAAATATGCTAATTTCGCTGGTGTCTCTTTAGCGCGATGTAGTAAATCTCATATATTTCGTAACATACAGGGAAGGAAAATTCGGCGTTACCAACACTACGGGGGATAATCTAGTCTGGGAAGGAAACCCTAGCTCTGGCATCCAGTGGCAGGCACTTTGGAGCATCATCTCCTGGTCGGTCGAGTGATTCAATATGATTTCCAGACTACATCTACAATCAAAACGGCCCTGAGAAACCGCCGGCACCCAGTAACAATGGTACCGCAACCTTGTCACATAGATAGATGAGCAAGGTATGATAATTAGACTAAGTCAAGATAAGTTAAGCCATGATATGGTATCCATCATGACCGCTTGACTCAAGCTCACTCAACTCAGCTCGCGAGGACCTACAGTATACCCCGACTCTAGAAAAACGAATTACTACTGTAACAGATTATAATAATTCACAGCATAACAAGAACTGGCTACCGTGTCCGTCCCAATGAAAGATGGAAATGAAAAATGCAAAAAAAGAAAGAAATGAATACAGATTCCAACTTAATTGTAATGTAATGTATGGATGGATAACGTATAGACTCACGGAGGGACCAACGAACCAACGAACCAGCGAACCAACTGAACAACCAATAGCGGAGGTAGGTAGAGAGATGGAGAAAAAAAATAAAAGTAATGCTTTTATCATGAATCACGTCATCGGCACACACCTCAATGCGCCATTAAACCGGATGCGCGAATACAAACTCAAAGAACAAATCCCCCACCCCCCAAACCCAGGTTACCACAGGCGTAGAAAGGCACAACGACTAAAAAGAAGATAAATGGGAAAACGTGAAAGGAATGGAAAGCGATACAAAACAAAGGGTGAGAAAAAAAGCACAAAAGAATTCCCCCTTAGAACTTCTCTACATGCCGAAATCCCTAACCCGCCAAAGCCCAAGAATATATGAACAAGGCTCCCCAAACGCACAGATCCCCTTTCCACCCCTCGTTTTTTTTTTGAGTTTTCACTTATGACTCCATAGTATCAGTGCCGTTGCATACCTCAACTGTATCGCCGTTTCCACCGCTCGAGGTCGGCAATAGCCCCTCATCGTCATCATCGACCCTGATGTCTGTGGGTGTGTCGGCGGGCTCCGTTGGATCAAGCAAAGAACGAATATACACCCCATCTTCACTACTATCCCTCAGCAATTCACCCCCGTCGGCCAAACCGGAGCCAAAGCCGTATCCTACAGCAGGCGCCTTGCTAGAAGTAGGTGAACCTTGTGTTTTCACCAAAACCATTTCCATTCCAGTGTTCTCAGAATATGCTGGGGGGTCGCCCCAAAGGTTAGAGTTACCCGCAGCGCTATAGATAGTCGACAATCCGATCATACCACCGCCCGACGATCGGCCATTCAGTAAAACTGTGGCTGAGGAATCGCCGGACGGTCCACCTTCCCCCGCCCTGGTAGGGGATGTATTCCGTGAAGAGGTAGCTGAGCCTGGTGAATTTGTTGATTCGCTTAATATCCTGCTGAGATGCGGCCCACCGAGCGTAGTTTCGGACCGGCGGCGGTAGAAAAGGAGGTATGCAGCTGAAGTAATGACTTTCTGTTCATTAACTTCCCTAACACTAGAATCTATAAATTTATTAGTAATCTTAGCAGTTTTAAAGCGCAGAATCAAGGTGGACAAACCGTCATAATGGTACCATTTGTTGTCAACCCAGCTCTTCGCAAAAGCTGTGTAATGGCCACCTCCTAACCCACCGTAATGATTATCTACTGCAATCAAATCATAGACTAAACTCTTTCCTTCCTCCTTGAGCCCAACCCGTTCCTGAAGGTTGAGGCCAGTGACGGGGCAGTCAATCAAGACATCAATCTTGTCCCTGAAATTCCTCGAGCTAGAGAATCTCTTAAGATGGATGACAAGAATATCTGGGCATTTCCACAATTCGAACTTTTTGCTGGCACGTCTATGAACTTTACAGCGCGGGCAAAACCAGGGGTCTTCCTCGGAGAGAATCTCTTCTTTAGCAAACTCGTCGAGACAATCCTCAAGGTGAATTCCCTTCCTCTTTCGCTCATCTCGGCGGCGGCGTCGTAATTCTAGCTCCTGATCTAGAATGAGCGGCACGCTATTGAATAATGGAAAGCCACGAAAGTCATCCCTAGATTCACCGCCAAACATGTTGTCGTAGCCCTCTGCACTCCATTCACAAATGAGACCTTCTCCCCACATGAGGAGCGGCGGATCATCAGCAAGAGACGGGGTAAATGATCGAGTTGGGGTTTTGAATTCACGGCAAGAGGGGTTGCCACTGCTATTTCCATAGAAACGGTCAGGAGTAGTAGCGTTGAAATTAGTCTGCGTGTAATCTGCAGACGCATCATAGGGAGATGCCTCGGCATTTTCATCGTCGCTCACATCCTGCATCATGTCGTGCTCGGGCTCCGGGGCATCTTGAAAATCGCCATCACTCGTCTCACTAGCGGGACTGTTCCTTCCAGACAGGCCGGCAGTAGTGAAGTAGTCGCTGGTCTTACGCCGTGGAGGGCTAGCCGATTGCTCACGATTTAACCGTTCCCTGATGTCAAAAGCAGTCTCTAGCGACTGCCACCCTGTTATGACAGCGGAGTCGCCTGATCTTCGTTTTGTGACCTTAATGGTGAAAAGATCCTGTATTCCTGGCGGGAGCGACCGTCTTGGACTCTTCACAGTCTTTCTATCTGATCCGACCATAGACGAAGCATCCTTCATCGAAACATCCACGAACCCATCATCAGTCTCCTCTCCCGTTTCGTTTATATCCTCGAGTTCGTCCCTGACTTCCACTGCCTCCTCTGTTTCAGATTCACTTGGGGACACCTCGCTCTCGTAAAAATTACGGGTGGTCAACACCTGATACTTTTCGACTACCTTCTTCATGATCGCGTCAAGGCTTCTCACCTCATCCCTGTTTACTACAATGAAGAAAGGCAATCCAAATACTTCGGTAGTCGAGCCTATCCCGTAGCGATTCTGCTTCTGCACTTTATTAAAAACAGGAACGAGCAGCCGGTCACACTCGGGAGCGCCTGGATCAGGCACATCGTCGTCATCATCAAACCGGCTATAACTTGGCCCATAGAAACCAGTCCTCCTTGGCTTCTTGCCTTTCGATGGGGGATAGTTAGTCGGGGCATCGTCTAGCTCGTAGATGAAAGCATCGTCATCTTGTCGAATTGTTTCCGAAACAGTCTGGAAATCCTCATAGTGCTTGAAGAATTTTCCCTTATAGACTTCCGAGGCCATAGTCTAGCGCAAAAAAAGAGAAAAAATCAGTTAACAAACCAAAAACCGCACAGGATAGATCACTGGGAATAAACATACCTTCTTGGGATCAAGATTAAACTTTCTTGCAAAATGCTCTTTTAATGATTTGATGCTGCTATTTTTGTCCATCTCTACTGGAACCTTGATTAATCTTTTACCAGAGGCGCTGCTAGGGAAAAAGTATATGTCACGGCCCCAAACATTCTCGACTGGCAGTGGTAACGTCAGGTCCATAAAAGGATCAAAGGTAATGCTAACTTTCTCGCAATCAGGACACACAAGAGTGCTTTGATAAAGTCCACCAAACAGATCCGCAATGACTGAATCGTTCCTCTGCTTATATATGGCCCAATGCTCCTGGGCAAGTTTTGCAATGGCCTCGTTATCTCCAACCATCCCATCGGTCGATTCTGGCTTTTCAATGTATGGTTTCTTTTGAATCCTGTTAAGATCCTCATGCAGCCCATCAAGAAGAAACGCCAGAAACTCTTGAGTATCCTGTTGCCCGTATCCTGAGAACGACAGGCTGAAGCGACTAATAGTGTTTTTGAAATCCCTGGGCGATACCGATCCAGAGCATGTTGGCGAGAAGATGTGCCCGAGGAGAGTTGCATAGGCCTTTGCCACCTTTCCGTTATGGGAAAGTGGATTACTAGGATTCAATTCCTCCGTATACTTATTGCCTATAGAGCTGTTTCATTAGAACACGCATTACGGAGGCAACAACGGGGAACAGAAGAGGGCATACCAAGAAAGTAACTTGACAATTCGGCAACACTGCGTAAGCACTGCAGGGCGCTGTTCATATAACAGGTGTTACCCAAGTTGCTTAGCCCACATTTTCCTAAGGGTCTACCCTCCCGACGCTCTACTGGTTTGTTAAGAAATCCGGACCTGAAAACAGTAGCGTTAGAACTTCCAGAAGGGCTATCCGGCCTTGCTGAGAGCTTTTTTTTCCCTAGCCCCCCTGTGACATTCTTTCCATTCACAGCCACGGTAACCTGGTGGCCGCTCTTCCTAACCGACTTGGTCAGTTTCTCACTGATCCATCCATCTGAGCTCTGCTCTTCAATGACAATCGTTCCACCAGCACCCAAGCCTGCTGTACTAATCCTCACACCACCATCGCAATTTGGATCGCTAGATTGATCTCTGAGGTCCACTAACTCCCGTTCAACGCCGAGATTCAGGTCCAGAAAGGGTTGCAAATCTATCACCAACTGTTTGAAGGTCCCGGTGCCCTTCCCTTTTCCGCCCCTCCCTGGAGATTTATTAGCAGGCTCCAAATCGTGCTCGGATGAGCTCTCTATTATCCTCCAAAGACGAATTTTTCTCGCAGCATCCACATCCGCCAACTTTTTGACCTTCTTCAAGAGCTTTTGGAAACTATCACTTCTGCCCGAGATGATGGTCTTTGGTGATTGTAACTTCTCCTTGTCCAACAAGTCCTTAGTTATATTGGCGCTAGGATCTCGGAGTTTGTAAAGCGTAAATGTGGGTGGGTAAATCTCATATTGGATATGTGGCACAGCTGTCTCAGAAGTATCGACTGCTTTCCGCGTGATAACGGGGGAGCTTTCAGCTAAACCGTACCAAGAAACCAGGGAGTTCCAGGCTTCCTCCGGCAAAATCTCAAAGTCAAGGCCTAAAGTGCCCGGCTTGATGGCAACAAAGTCCTCCGGAACAGCAGAATCCTCGTCGTTTTCCCCTTCATGAAATGTCCTGTCAGTACTGAGAATCGGCGTTTTAGATAGCGGCGTGGAAATGGGCTGTCCGCCTCCACATCCAGGAAAAAGGAACGGCAGACTTGAGAACGTACTATCGTCCGAAGTTTTCTTGGCTTGCCCTTGCATTTGAGTTGTGTCCACCAAACCAGAGTTGTCTATAGGTCCTATTTCACTTTCGGTCTCTTCTTTGGTGAAGTGCACTCCAGCGTCCGAGGATTTTGCCAAGAGTAGATTCAACCAGGAACCGGAGATGATATATCCCAAGTCACCTGCCTTCAGCTCTGTCTCAAATTTAGATTTTATGATAAAGCCGGCCTGTTCCTCAAATGATGGTATGGAAAGCGACGATGCCGAAGTGGCAGAGGCAGAAGATGGTTGGGTGGACCCAACAGTGGTCGCAGTGGAGGGGGCTATCGACGCCGCTGCTGAAATGGCATCGATACGGGTGACCCCCCCGTTACCCTCTGAGGATGCTACACCGCCGTCGGCCATTTCCACCGAAGACTCCCTCCCGCCCTTCTCCTCCGCAGAAGGCATTACTGTGTCCTCATCCATCAGTTCCGGAACGTTGACAAGTTCAGCCGAAGATGGCTCTTCGGACTTTAGTCGTTTGGCCGGAGATTGAGAACGAGCAACAGCTGAGGTTGACGAAGCTTCTGTAGAGGGACGAAGTAGCGTGGAAGGATCCGATGCTGGCGGGACAAGGTTTATGGAATCAGCAGCAGGAGGGGGGCCGTTGTCCTGCTGTTCCTGCAAGTTGTCCATGGCGGGTGGCAGGGGCGATTGTGGTTGTTGTTGTGTACCGGTAGAGTTAATGGATAGACTCCTGTGCGGAGGATCAGGATCTTGTAGTGACAAAGCTATGTCAGAGGTAAATGAACCGGACCCCTCAGTAGCGGGAATAAGTTTAGAAGGATCGGATAGGGATACAGTCGGAAACTTTAAATTGTTAACGGTGGGGAATGGTAAAGGAGAGGGCGAGGGTGAGCAAATGAGGGGTGACGAGGGGGAAGATGGCGACGACGCCGGGGGACTTGGGGACGGTTGATCCGCCTCAGTCTCCACGTCGGATTGGAGCTTTCGTTTCCTCGTGGTGATTGATTTTGAGGAGGAGGAGGCTGAAGAAATCAGCTGCCTACCCTGATGTTGCGGGTGGGACGACGTTTTGACCAAATGAGCCCGAATTACCAGGCTTCTAGACGACCTAGAGAACAGCCGAACGAACAACCCTATGAAGAAAGGTTGTGATAGGGGAACAAGCCGTTAAATGTTTCCCACGCCTAGCTAACAAGAGGAAATGTTATGGATGATAGAAAGAGCGGTGCAGAGTGGAGAGAAGAAAGAAGTAAGGAGGCAAGCAACAGGGGGTGAAGGCGAGAGAGAAGGAAAGAGAGAGAGAGCGAATGAAGGCAGCAAGAAAGTAGGCAGAGGTGGGTAAGACAAGTCCCGCACAAAAGGGGAAATAGAATTTTTTATTTTTTATTGTGTCGATATTCTACCCTATAGCAGTATACAAGCTAGGGCGTGGGTAAGCCCTCGTAGGCCCTGCTTGTGTCGGTAATGTCACGATAGGAACAAATGCTCGCATCGTCATACATCGTACAAGTACGAATGTCAGTAACTCATTAGCACCGTAGGCAATCCTGGCCCTGGCGCTGATGTACCATACGACATTCTAAATTCAAGCTTAATTCTCCCATGATACTACAGCACCAGTACTCGAGCACAAGGAAATAGTAGTACGAAGAATCCTACGAGAATCCACAACTGAACGTCCTGTGTCACGACCAACGAAGCGACCCAAACAGGCCCTCGCGGGCCCCCGCTGGCGAGCGTGACACAAAAAGGAAGAGCTTTGAATATTTAACTTGTGGTCATGACACCAAACAAATTCTATCCCCTTTCGTCCACCCAGCTTTATTGGGAGATTCCAAAGGAATATAGTTCAATCGACAAAAAAAAAAAAAAAAGTGCAGATGTCTGTCCATACCTACAGTACCGATATCTTCAAATAACAACTGGAAAAAGGATGCTCGATCCTGGACCGTCCGAAAACTCGGCCGCTGCATTTCAGCCTCACGAGGGATACCTACAATTGGCAGTTCAGGCCTGCCAAACTGGTGAAAAGGCGAGGGTTCCGTCGCGATTTGCAAGATGCAGGTCAAGAGGGGGACTGATTATGATTGTGCCGATACGGCGATGTTGAGATCTGTTCGCAATATTATTTTTTGCACCCACATGCCAACCCGCAACGATTTCTCAGGCTCCCAGTTTCTCCTACAGGGCGGGTATTAACGATTGCAGGGCTGCTGGCGGGAACCAAATGGTTGTTTCAAGACCACGCAGGGCAGTTTGGAAGAATAAGTAATGGTTTGCAACACCCCACCTGTGCTGGAGTGCCGTACTTGTACTTGGCCTATGGTGAAACTCTGCAGTCGGGACAGGAGGGCATTCATTCTCTTTTCTTAACAGTAGGTTAATTCTCCACTGCTGACCTTTTTACAGGTCAATATCTTGGCAGACATCAATTAACAGTCACTCTCAAGGAGGTTAACAGCAGTTAAAATGCCTGGACATTCCCCTCAAAACTAGCCAACTTTAAACCCTAATATCTCTATGAAAACTTAAGATATTTTTATTTTCTCTCTCTATTAGTGTGTAGAGAATCACCCACTCTATCACCTAATAGAGCCATAATCTTTATTAGACTTGTGGTTGAAAATCCTTTGGCGGTTGAAGATGGACAATATTTTCCTGGCAAAAACACTCGGGCTACAGAGTTCCCTCACCGTAAAAGCAAGCCTAAATGATAGCAAATTCTTGAGATCTCAATAACCTGGGCACCGGTACCGTACTAGAATGCAGCGCCTTATCCCAACGTCCCACTTTAGCAAAGCAAAACGCGTTGTAGTAATAAGGTACCGTATGATACCAGTAATCCCACCACACTTTCCGTCAAGGACGGTAATCTTGCCCCAATCTGCATCACAAGAGCCTCAACAGCCACTCAAGCTAACCAAACATTTGCATCTCAGCGAAGCAACCAGCAGAGCCGCAGCACCAGGTTCTCACACAGAACTGTAATTCACGTCGAAACATGCGTCGCTGAGGACACTTTACGATATCCATCCCCCCATTCACAATCCAAACCGAACCCAACAGCACCCACCAACCACGCAAACGATCACCAAAAGCTCTTTATTCGGCTCTTTTTTTTTTTCTTAAGAAAAAAAAAAAGCGGGAGGAAAAAAACATTTAACTTGACAGTTCCACCCCCCAGCAATAATCCCGTCAAATCCGTCAAACCCCCCCCTCCTTCCCACCTCCTCCTTCCTTCCCCCTCTTTTTAGCCTTCTTCTTTGCCTTCCTATCCCTCTTTTTCAGGCTCCCCATCCCACCCTTCGCCACCTCCGCATACTTTTCAAAGAAACCTTGAAGCTCATCCGGCATCACGACCGTCGAGACCTTAATTCTCCCATCTCGTTTAGCACCTTTCTTCCGTTGATCTTTGCTATCGCCATTCGTCGCGCGGATCAGCAGCGGTGGGTTTTCCGAGTTCGGCGCGGTTGAGGCCGAAGGGTGAAGGAGGGGTTTTTGGGTGAGGTACACGGTGGACTTTTCTTTTGCGGTTGCGGTTGCTAGGAGCGTTGTCAGGGATTTGAAGAACTGGAGTCTTATTAGTTGAAGGGAACAAGGGAGGGAGAGGGGGGGAAAACTTCTTCATGGCTGAGACGGGGTGGTTCAACCATCTCGGTGGGCGCTTGTTTGATGAGGGGGTTGCTACTGAGCTACCGGTACTGGCGCTCGGTTGGTGGATGCGTGGGGAGATGGTGGGGCACTCTTATCTTATCTGATCGACTAAAGCACCAAGTGTCACTCGATTAGCTACCACTAGGTAGGAGTCGTAGGACGTTGGAGTTGCCTTTGCTGGTAAGGTCTGGTTCTTTTTTCTTTTTTTTTGTCTTAAGCTCGGGCTGGCGGGGTTAGTTTTCGCTGCGCCCACTCCCACCTATCCAAGAGAGGGAATTTCGGACGCCTTAGCGCGAGGTTCAATTGTTCGGGTTCTTACGGCATCGGCAAACAGAAATGACGGTCTAGCAGGTTATTGACGTGGGTACTATCAGATCCCGTCAGATGATCTTAGGCCTACAAAGACCAAATAGTGCTACTCGCCAAACTGCATGTTTCAATAAATACCAATCGCAAGCTTTAAATAAGTAGGGAAGCTGAACTTTGTAGCCCCCCTACAAGTTAACAAGTTGTAGAACCCTGAATACTTACCTCCCACTTTGCAACTTATGATACCTACTAGAGTCTAACAACAACTATCGCAGCACACGTAACCCTACAACTCACACCCTACACTCCAATTACGCAGTACTGCCAAACATCCAGACCAGGACCCCAAACCCTCTCCCCCTCCTGCCCCACCACTATGATACCACCGAAGAAACATAAACTTCACTCATAAACCACAATCACCATCATGAACCCTCCATACATCTCCCCCCTCTCCATCCATCACACCAAGAGAAAACCCAAACTATCACAACCCCTCACTCGTCCCCCCCTCCAACCAACCAAACCAACCAACCAACCCGCTTCACATACAATCACAAACACACAAACAACGCAACTCACCGGAAAATAAAACAAAACAAAACAAAATGACCTCCGCCACCCACACAATCCTCATAGTCCTGGTCGTGATTACCGCCTTTTCACTATTCCTACTCTGGGCCGGACTAAAGTACATCGAATCCTGCGCGCAATTCCTCGGCATCGAACAGGACGATTTCTACGACGAGGAGGAGGAGGCCGGCGCCGCCGGGAATGGGCGGGGTGTTCCCGAGATTGTGGTTCTTCCGCCGGCAGCGACAGCGGCGGCAATGGTGATGCACCCGCCGGCGGAGGGGATGGCGGTTGCGGCTGGGAGGGGTGGGATTAGGATTGTTTAGGGTTGGGTTGGGATTGTTTGGAGGTGGGGGGCCGAATTGGGGTGGTAATGATATATGTATATGATAAATTCATGCGGGCTTTTCATAATATCTCAACTTTGAAAACTCTTTCTGGTGGTGGTTCCGTGATGGTCCTTTTTTCTTCTTTTTTTTTTGGTCACTCTGTGTGCGTGTGTGAGTGCATGTGTGCGGTGTCATATTGGAAATCGTGTCGTAAGGGTAAGTTGGGGTTGCTGGGAGGGGGTACTCAATTCTAGTAATGTAGTCTATGGTATGATAGGAGGGAGCGTGAACAAAGCCTAAGAAACGTTAACAAACCTACACCCGTCATCCACCCTGCCGCTACCCACAACAAACTTAACCGGGAGCTGGTAACGTCCCGCCTGATCCTCCCTTCCCCCCCTTCGCTTCACCATCTCACCCTCCCACCCCCCCACATACACACATACACATCACCTCCTCCAACAAAGCAATCAACTCCCCATACCACACCACATATTATCAACCAAAACTAAGCACACCTCTTTATTGCAACCTATTTACCACACTCCTGAACGTCCCCCCTCCCATGGCAAGCCAACACTCCTGGGGCGGACCAGACGGTCAATACACCCCCCCAAACCGCACCCCAATCTTCACAACCACGACCGTGACCTACTACACTTCCGTCGCAACTCCAAACACCCCCACCACCCTTACCCCCCCGCTACCCGTCACAACAACTACAGACACCGCCACCACAACTCTCTTTCAAACATCCACCACCCCATCAATAGTTACCGTCACAGTTACCGTCTTCCGCCCATTCCCGGCACCCACCAATTCCGGCGCCCCCGCAAGCACTGGTGCATCCTCCTTCCGCAACAACAGAACCCACTGGAACGACTGGTCCCCGGGTCATAGAGCGGGTTTGGTAGTCGGGGTACTGGTCGGGGCCATGGCAGCAGCACTGGTACTGTTCTGCATGGCGAAGAGATGTAGAAGGGAGAAGCGGGATCCAGAGAGCGGTGGTCTATGGGGAGGGAATGCTGGGAGCGACGGTGATAGCGACACCGGGGATGTCGCGGCAGCAGCAGCAAGCGGAGGGATTAACCGTTTCGCGGCCGGTATGCTTGGAGGGAACAAAAAGTACCGGGAAGGGAAGGGCTTGAAGAGGGATGGAATCGGCAGGGCCCACAAGGTCAATATTCACCGGATTTCTGACCCGGTTTTTCTGCATTCGTCTCGCGGAGGTATTGAGGATATCGTTGGCACTGATCAACGCCCCGCCGGGGCTGCGCTACCACCGCAAAGGTCGGGGGGGCCGGATTGGCCATTAACCATGGTGCAGAATCGGGCGTCTGGTGCTGCTACCGCATCAACGCAGCGCAGAGTCTACAGTCGGTGTGAACAGGATTCGAGTGAAAGTCCGGGCGCCAGAGCTGTGAGTTATGAACCATTGCCCGCAGAGGAAATGACCGAGGATGAGGAGGAAGTGAGTAGAGGGATAGCGAAGGGAGGGAAGAGATTGCAGAGACGGATGAGGTGTTAGCTTGTATATTAGAGTATTTGTATACCGCAAGTAGATACCCAAGGATGGCTATCGTGCTGTAAATAACTACGAATGTGACTAGCAGGAAAGCTATTCCGGCTCCTATGCATACCTGAGTATCCTTAATCTATTCTGCTTCTATAATCACATCATGATAACGCCCTAAGCCCACGACAAGAGACAACAAACACACCCTGGTGACATCTGGGGTCTGTTTGTCGCCATAGCCACTTGTCAACATCAGATCACTTGCAAAGGCGCATCGTGCCCGGGCGAATCACCCACCACCACCCCTCAAGAAAAACCAGAGCACTATTTGCATCAGGTGCCACCTAGCATCGCCTATATTATCACCATTCCTGTGGAACTTGCCATGCCGACTGCCGTTATTGTATGGTAAACGGTAAGTGTATGCCATGCCCGGCGCCTTATTGCATGAAGCGTTTAGATATGTGATCTAACGTAACCGTGATGCTTACGATAAGTGCCTAGCGGGGAGTGGGGAAAGGTATCGTAGCAGATGCTCTTCCTGGGATTATATAAACCGTCTTCTCCGGCCTACGGCAAGTGGATGAACCACTATGAGGAAGGGAGGAGGCCAACCAACTAAGTAAGTATCATATCTGGCCTGTATTGCATTGCATTTCGTTGATTCCTGCAATTGAAACTCACTTCTTTTTTTCTCTCTGCAAGTTACAGCCTCGGGTTTCATACATTCTGTGCCGGAAAAAGTCTGTTGAGGCTCTCCGAGCGATATGGCGCCAGGGGTATTAGCGGGCAATACGATACTGCACCTCCAAACACCGTACACATTAGGCTTCCAAAAGTAAAAACAAGAGGAGGCAGAAACTTACAGTACAATTGCACGAAGCTACGCCTGCCGCTTCCCGTCAGGGTTGGCGCAGTTCCAGACGATGGCGCCAGCTCGCACTGCTTCCATATATGAGGTATCGGGAGGGAAAGGCCTTTCCACACTCGCCCATGATACACCCTCTGGCTATACCTCTCTACTGTCCACAATGCCGTTATCGGACCACTTCAAGGGACAGACACTGCCAACTGCAGTATTTTCCAGGACAGTCAATAAGGAGCAGGCTTATGAGCAGGATGCAAAGAATGCAGTGGGAATTGCGGTAGGCGTCACCTTCGGTCTGTTGGGTCTGGTATTGGCCATGGGAGCCCTTTGCTATTGCGTCTCATGGAGAAAGTCAGGGAAACAAAATAGACTCGGGAGAGGAAGCCACCGTACTGGCATCAGAGAAGTATCAGGCCAGCCACAACACCCGCGCGTCAGGTTTGTGAGTAACAGCAGTGGGGGTCGCCATATACCAAATGATGCAGGGTGCCTGGAACTCCTTTGTGCCGGTTTCTGTGGGGTAGGTTATTCCTCTGGCCGGGGAGGCCAGTGGGGGTGGAGCAATAGCACCAGAGGAAGGGGCGGTCTGGGGCGCATGTCGGGGGGAGGAGGGAATGGTGGCAGGCGCCTCTTTGGCCGAGGACACGGAAATAATAATTGTAAAACGAAACTTGACGCAAGGATTGGCAGGTGTGCCCAACGTCGGATTTCTCGAACTGCTCTTTCTCCACGAACAAGGGGGAGGAACGAACATCAGCTGCGAACTGATAGCCGAAACGATAGACTTAGGAGAAGCCAGGAGATTGTCAGGAAATCAGGCGTCTTCCCACTGGAGAGGATACCGCTACCCGCTCACCCTCCGGGACGTTCTCTTCGGGATACTCGAGACCATGCGCCAATTGATGGAAGCCGAGCGGAGCAGCTAAGGGCACGCTCAACTAGGTATCAAACGAAGTCTCTAGAATTGAGGGAGACGGCAGTGCCATCCCAAGTAATACCGTTTCCTTACGGGCCCCCTAGGAGAAGGGACGGCCCCTCAAACATAGGGCGTCCACCACAGGTGTACATCCCGGGTAGCTCAAGGAGGCTGGGGCAAGTGCGGGAGACCAGAAGAGAGGGTGAAACAAGAAGGATCCGGGAGATCCACACCCGAGTACGAAGTCGCTCGGGGCGGAATAGTGTGGGCTTCATTTCGGGGGGCGGGGGTTCGCTGGGCCCCTCATACCAGACCTCTCCCTCTAGTGCAATCCATAGCACTTCCTCACGGTTACGCCAGCCATCCAATGTCCCTTGGTCAAATTCCTCGAATATTCCCCCTTCGTCGCCCACACGTTCAGAATGTACTCAATGTTCCTCCCAACCCTCATATTTGGCCGAGCACACATGCTGCCAGTCATCCTCCACATCGTCTCTAGACACTCAGCATCACTTCTTTCCATCGGAGCACACCCCTGGATCGGCACGCACGTCCGACGAGTTCACCTCGCAGGTTTCGGCAGGGCCCACCATGAGCTCCGACCCCGGCTGTTATTCTTTGGAGGAACTAGAGAGCAATCTTGAGACAATAACTGAGGATGAGTTCCACGAGAGCACACGCTCTAGTCTATGGTCAACAGAACCTTTTAACCATGGGCAGAAGTACCCAAGCATTGAAATGGAACATCCGGGATCACTGGTTAATTTTTGTTCAAGCACAACAAGCAACTCCGTTGGGTCCGATACTGTTCACGCTACGTCAAAACAAGAACCACCCGGCTTCGCCGCATCCCATACCTCTCCCCAGACGGAAGTCGAAGGGGCAGCGGCCACCTCGAGCTCTCGGCCGTGTGCCGTTAAGCGTCCGCAAAGCCCCAGACCGTCTAATCAGAGTCCGAGTGGATATGGACGTATACATGCGCCGACCCCAGCGACCATAACCATAACCACCCAAACCTTCGAGGGACCTGCCTCCTCAGCCGGGCATCCCCATTCATCAACAGCAACGACATGCGCCTCATTATCGCCATCCACTTCATTCAAAACTCCAAATGAATCGTCTGTTGTCGGCGCAACACCGGGTGCGAATCCAGATGCCGTGGCACCTCTCGAAACCTCTGCTCCTACTATCCTTTCTCCCATTCACACAGAAATCATACCTAACATCCCTGACCAACTTTCACTACCGGTAGAACATTCGGAGAAGCCAGGAGAGCAAGGGGAGCCAGAGAATAAGCCACAGAAATCAGTGGATGTACGATCAAATGTTTCGTCCAGCCTTTCGTTTCCCATTCATCATGACGGGTGTTCCATATGTACTTTTGTACCTTATGAGCCCTCAAACGCCAATTCAGTAGCAAGTCCACGTGGGGGCAGTTCCTCAAGGAACATACCATTTCCATCATACCAGAGTATTTCTCCCCGAGGGACAATGCTAATGCGCTCGTCTGCAGTAAGCCCAAACTCACGAAATCTTCTGTCGAGGGTGTTTGTAGGAGAACCGATTGTGGATTTGCAGAGGGAGCTCAGGGAAGCGCAATTGAGACAGGAATTGGAAAGGCTTGGGGGGATACCAAACCGTGTGGCTGGGCCAGCAGCTTCGTTACAAGCCACCGTTGAGAGTGTAGCAGGTGACAGCGATGACACTGGTGGGGTTGGTGTGTGAAATACTTTTAGTCCTTGCCGAAGGAAAAGAAGGGACGCGTAATTCGGGAAAGTTTTTCACAAACTACAAGATATGTGAACGAGAGGTGCGGTGTTATAAATAAAAGGGTTTAATGGCGAGCACTGGACCAATCTGTATCATAATATTATATCATATCATACCATTTTTGCTTGCAAAGTCCTGACGGCAGAGTTTTTTTTTAGGGCTACCGCCAGATTAAGGTTAAGTAGAGAGTTGCTCGGAACCCCGGCCTTTGTGTCGAGATGAGATTCCTTTTAGAGCCTGTTTAGCTACAACGACTCCGTTCCGTTCTCCCATGCAAATAACCCTTTCCCTTCCGTTTCAAAACGGAGAGAGGGTCATTTCCACACCAGAGACGGTCGCCCAACGGAACGGTCCCACTTTTACCAAACAGGCTCTTACTTTTCCGAGCCGTAGGATGGACGGTGGTGGATTGTCTGAAAGCCCTGATTGAGGTAGTTTGATGAGCACTACCATATTCACCGTAAAGGATTGTTACATCGTTTGGTTGGTTGGAAAATATTATGGAGCGTGTTCAGTTGTCTTTGATTGGTGAAAACGCTTGGCCTCTCGAGAATCTTGTGTCAGGATGACCTGCGTGCCGGCGCAGCACAGGTGTTACCGTTCTGGTGTCTTAAGTGCTCTTGCTTTGAACCTTCTTCTCTGCACGATAAGAATTAGTTGCGGTCACGATCTGTAAATACTGAAGCAATGATCTCCTCACATCGCAAATAAACGATAGATACTATACGCATCTAACCGAAACCTTCCAGGAATGATCAAAGTGTAATGTGGTAATCTTTAAGAGAGATTAATCTGGAATAAACAGACGGTGTCCTATGAGAAGAACAGTCCTCGAGGTGCTTTAAGCCGGTGTAACCCATTCTTCTCCTAACCCTAATAGGAGCCGCTAGCTTCCTTGAACAGCCTTAGGCCCTGAGTGAGGTGACAAGTGACACAAGTTACTCGCCGCCCCGCCCTTTCTTGTTGAACCCCGCCAGTGGGGAGACGTCTCCAAGTGGGCGACAAAGTGGGGAGAACTCCATTTGTTTGCTGGAATAAAAACCTGCACCCTATGGAGAGATGCCGGTTCTAGGAAAATTTTCTGTCCCATAGCTAGAAATAAATAAATGCTCCACCATAGCTCTGTTATGCCCGGAGAAAGCTATCCACAGGCCATCACAAAAGTCACATCACTGAACACGATACCTAGATATTTACTTCAAGGACCAAAGGATGGTCTGGAGATATCGCAGACGGGTAGACACAGAGAATCGTCGGGGGGAGGATTCGTGGTCGTGGCTGTCCAACACCATAGCATGGGTCCAAAATACCCCAGCCCCGTACGGTCCTCGCGACGTCACCACCACCACCACCACCATCACCACCACCTCAACCGCTTCCATCGCATCGACCACCTTAACCCCCAGCACTGTTGGTTCCGACACCAATCTCCCTCCCAACTTCGCATCGGCTGCACTGCATCCTCATCATCTTCGATTTCAACAGTCCTACTCTATCCTCCAGTCCCGTCCTCCATCTGAAGACGGTTCCAACGAATCGGAGTCTTTTAGCTTCATCACCGCTGCGGGTTCTCAGACGTCTCTAATAACTTTCTCCACAGCAGGTTCTATGTGGGAGGATAACAACCCACTATCATATGACCGTCGGTCCTCTACCTCATCATTTCGTGCACCCGGAGGCGATTCTCCCGATACAGGGAGTGATATAGAGCCGCCGGATTTCCTTACCAGGCCACCTCGTACACCTCCGGAAACCTCAGGAGACGAAGCTGAGAGCAGGCACGGTGATGAGGATGAGGATGAAGATGGAGATGATCAATATCAGAGAAGAGATCAGGTTTACAATTCTCGAGTAGAGCAAACTCTTCTAGAGCATAGAGACCTACCAATTGTTATCACCGATGCGGGGAAAAATTCCGAAGGCAGTGGCGGCTTTATTGTGTACACCATCAGAACAGGAGTATGTTTTCACTCAGTCTTCCCATTCCCGCCTCCCTCTGCTAGTATCTTGTTTGGCCGGAATTCGAAGGAACCCGCGGGAGTGCACTTAGCGAGACCTCAGAATTCTAGCTAACCTGTTTACTTTAGGATTTAGAAGTCCGCCGCCGATACTCTGAGTTTGAATCACTCCGTAAAAACCTTTCATTACTCCATCCTTGCCTTATCGTTCCTCCCATTCCGGAAAAACACCAGGTCTCCGACTATGTTGCAGCTCCCACCAGTGCGAAGGAGAATGTCAACATCATTGATCATCGAAAGCGCATGTTAGGTGTCTTCTTGAATCGATGCGCTAGGATGCGTAAAATTCGAGAAGACAGTGTATTCCAACGGTTTCTAGATCCTAATGCGAGCTGGGTATTACATTCATCAGCCCGCCACAGACAAAAGAACTATACTAATATAAGAGAACTATAGAGCGAAGTACTACATTCAGCGCCAATTTCAAACTTGCCAAAACAGCACCTAAGGGCTCCCCCCCTTAACCCTTCTAGTCCATCACCAGCTCATCAATTTTTACCTCTTCCCTCTGCCTCTGCAAAGCTCAAACATGCTTCTATCTCTCCTCCTTCATCGTCCTATGGCAATCCTGGATTACAGGGTCATCCCCGTTTCCCACCTCTCAACCACACGCTTTCCGAATCCGAACTAGACCCTTATTTTAACAGTTACGAATCATCCACGCGGGTTTACGAGAGCTTGCTCACAGGTTCTATCGAGCGTGTGAACCGTAGGATCTTGAAACGATTATCCGAACTCTCCATCGATTACCACGAGTTGGGCGCCAGGTACAATGCGTTCTCGTTGTCAGAGTCTGGAGATCTTGCATCTGCAATTGAAAAGATAGGACAAGCGGTTGATAGCTCCTATATAGCCACAGAGGAATTGGCCCTAGTTCTTGGATCTGGATTTGCAGAGCCTTTGCGCGAATCGGCCCAGTTTGCAGGAGTGGTGCAAAAGGTCCTCCGTTACCGTGTTCTGAAACGTGTCCAGGAGGAAATAACAAGAGATCTATTGCAGCAAAAGCGGACACTACTCCAAGGACTTGAAAGATCGGAGATGGAAGCTCGGAGGATTGAACAATACCTCCACGGGGGATCGGGCTTTGAGAGCTCTAGTGCTGGGAGTGTGGAGCCGTCTGCGAGGGCTGATGATGTGGAATCAATTGACTCCGGGGACTTTCCCCCGACGCATAGTGACACCTCACCGCCGCAACGCTCCAAATCGATATCTCAACGCTCAGGACCTTCATCGCCACGCGGTGGTGAGTCGCAAAAACACCGAAAATCTCAATCCTATTCTTCTCTGCCAACAACTACTGGGGGTAGTGGTGGGGGCTTTTTGGCAAAGGGATTTGGAAAGCTGAATTATGCTATCCACGGGATTGTTGATGTCGATCCTGAGAGAACTAGAAGAGACAACATTGGTAAAACACGAGAACACCTTCAGCAATTGGAAGCGGCAATTGAAGCTGCCGAGAAGGATGTCAAGGATGCGAGCAAGGGCGTGTTGAAGGACTTGAGGCGGTTCCAGAAAGGTAAAGAGGAGGACCTGAAGAAAATGATGGTTAGTTGAAGGTACCTCATTCTTATACTCATAATTATACTAACTACTTATAGATCGTCTACGCTAAATGTCATATTGAGTGGGCTAAGAAGAACCTGGAGGGATGGGAAGAGGCTAAGGAAGAGGTCGAGAAAATTCAAGCAAAATAATCTTAATGCCTCGACTATTTGCACACAGTAGGTACAGGGTGGTCTGGCTATCATACACTCTTGGCTAAGGATTTCTCTTTGTCATGGCGCACAAAAACATTTTCTTGCTACATTGCTGGCCGGGCAGCCGGGTTAGTAGGTCTACGTTGGGTTTCGTGCTGTACTATTGGGACAAAAAATAGCTTATGTTTCTCTGCTTTCCCTGCCTTCTATAACTCGGTCTGGTTTTTTTGTTTCATTTTCCGACTATAATTGCTCACCGGGCGCTGAATTCTAATATGGAGGGTTTACTTTTTTCTTCTCTTTTTACGACAAGTTGGTTGGTATCCATCTCAATATCCCTCTGTTGGTTTTCATTCCGTCTCTTTTCTGCAGGGCCTGGCTCTGGCGGTTGGGTATGCTGATTTGTATTATAAAATCCTGGTGCTTGGTTGACCTAGCTAAAATATGCAGATATATTTGCTCTAAGCTAATTTATTTGCCCAGAGCTTGACCGTCTGCAACTCTAGCAGTTAGAATCGATAAATATTGTTTGCTCTACCAATATTACCACAACTGACGATAGGTTTCGCAGCAATCACTAACTATGGGCTCCTAGTAATACCACCGTTTAATGGGTAGCCGAACTGCATTGTATCGGTCTATCCGTTCCTCTCCCGGGGCATATAGTGATATCTGATGTCTTCGTCCTAGGAAGCTTTCCGGGTCTTGGGGGGTTAGAAAATAGCTGTTTCATGGACTTTGTAGCCCCAGCTGGATCTCAACAGTCCCTTGCTTTTGTCTCGAGGCAATTCGGTCGCACGATTAGCCTGAGTTGGTTCTGTCCTAATATGGCTCATTGGCGGTACAGCTCAGTATCGCAGCTCTGCAGCTACTCGACCCTCGGATGAATTGTGCGACGATCAACCCAAGCTGACCTCAGCGTTAAAACCCACCCCTTGTTCTGAGGGCCCTATCTTCCCCTAGCTTCTCAAGCGGTTCACTCGGTAATCTATATCCTAGATTAATTACAGGTCCCGCAAGAGAGCCTTTGGCTGGTAAGTGATATGCTTCTATTAACTATGATATTGACTGGCGAAGCTGACTGGTTGTAGCATGGTCCCAAAAAGGTGCGACATCTATTTAGTTACCGTCAAATTTAGTACTGTTCTGCCCCCCGGAATTTGGCTCGGATTATTCAGCCGTTTCGGCACCTGCTGGGAAACGAACTATTACTTATGCTTCTATCCATCTCATCTCTCCTGCATACTCCCTTCGGCGGCCAAGCATCCCCAGCTGGCCAGGCCAGATAGGAAGTAAGGAGGAATGAAGAAAAAGAGGAAAAGCAGAACCAGCAAATATCTCTCTGAAAAGTTTTCGCCCCTCTAGGACCTCAAGTGGCTTATATTTGTTTTCTCTTCCGATCATGACAAATACCTACTCCGCCAGCAGTCCGTCACCAGTTATCATTCGATGCCCCAATTGTCTTACTCAACACTACTTCCCGTCATTGCCCCATATGGAAGTGCGTCACTCAAATATGAGGGGGGGTTTTGGCCCGATTGAAAACGATATAATAGCCGCCCGATTATTCTACACTTTTTCCTAGCCCCACTTTCTCGATATCTCGGGTATGAGCCAACTTTCCTAACCGATTCCCATTCACGGAGGTTATGGGTTAACTTTCAAAAACTCGAATTCTGATAGTCTTTCCTTCCGGTCTCGTTCGGGGTATTTCAGCGATGCCTAGGGCTTTCATAAGAAGCGGGTGGCACTCTAGCACGGTTACGTGAACTAGTGCGCAGAAGGGTGTGAGAACTCGGGATGGGTATTGGCGAACTATCAGATCTCCCCAAGGCCTGCTCCCTGCCCAGCCTGACTACCCCTCCGCCCTCTCTCTTCTTGTTTTCCCTCAGCATGCCGGGGATGCACGCAGCTGGCGGGTTTGTGTCTGCGTTGGCTGCGAAGTTACCCCGGCCTACTCCCACCCTCCCCCGGATGTTGGTGGCAATACCCTCTAGGGCGATGTCCTCAGGGATCCCCAGAGAATGGTACTACGGGCCTCGGTGAGCCGTTATACTGTCGTCATGACATTTTGGGCGTCAATAACGTCTTAAAGAATCAGCGAGATCGTGGCGGGGAAGGTTGGTTTTCCAGCGGGGTATTACTCATGAGGTCGATTGTCCGGTGGGCCTCGGCGACTGCCAAGCTGCCCACTTTATTGAAAACACTAGGCAATGATCTATGGAGTAAGCTGGAAGCATTGCTATCTGTGGGATATTCAGTGGATCTATTAACGACACTATTCAGAGAGTTAGGTTGGGTCTCCCTCATATGCGCAACCTTGTCACTCATAACACTCTTGGGTCCTGCAGGCGGTTGGAAGCTATGCCATTATAGGCGATGATAACTGACGCTACCTGTACAACAACTCAAAGGCAATGACTAAGGATAAGAGCTATGAAGCAGATCTATCCATCGATTTCGGAGGTCCCCTTCTTCACCTCCGGGGAGGTGGGCAACTCTTCCTGGAAAAACCCTTGTGGGATATTATCCGGAGTCGCGGGATTAGTACGCTTGTTCGGAGAACCCTTAGAACTGGCGCCCCCCTTCGGAAAGAGTCTAGGGTCCACACCATCCGGGGCGTGGGCCAATCCATGCTTGGTCAAGGCCTCTTCGAATAAGATACGCGCCTTTCCGCTTCCGTCCGGCTTGCGAAGGAACTCGTAGTTTCTACGAGATTGGATAATCTCCCTCACGGCCGGCATCAAGTAAATGGGTAGTTCGGTTCCATCGAGAAAAGCTTCTTCTTCCGCTATTGAACGTTAATACTAACTCGCGATAATATTGAATGAACCTTGGAAAGAGAAGCTTACCAGTCAGGACTACATCAGGGCGAGTGCGCTTTTTGCCATTACCCTTTTGGTTGTGACGATCACCTGCCTTGTCGTTAAAACCCATTTTACTGGATGATTGGTTAGAATCTGTGTGGCCGCCCTCGCCTGCCCTTTCCTGGAGGGCTTCTACGGGATATCAATCACTGCTTTCAGTTTCCGCCCAGCGACAGAGGACTCACCATCAGCCTCGTTGGCGTCGTCAACGGAGCCTTGACTGAAAGCAGAGCGACGCTTGGAACCATTACCGAAACCTTTAGGCAATCGTCTATCATCTATTTTCTCTTCAGCAAATTTTCCCATACCTCAACTACAGCTAGGGCTTGGCTATAATCCCAACGTAACGAGCTTCGTCGTTAACAGCTGTATCTGCCTTCAACTTACAACTGCCTAAACTGCAATCGCTGCTGCTAATAGCACACTCGTCGAGAGAAGCGGAAACACCCGGCTTAAGACCAGCGACACTATCAACAGCCGTATCGGCCGGTTCACCTCCAACCTGGAAGTTAGCAAACACCTTCACGCATCAAAATATTAGGACCTACCGGCATTATTTGTAACATGCTCTCCTCTATCTAAGACAGTGCCCACTTCCGATCTATTAGCCATAGAGGATTTTTCGCTGTGGCCTGCTAAAAGTTAGTTTGCGGATCAAAATTTGGCACCAAAACTCGCTACTTCGGGAGCATACCGTTGGACCGATGCTTTTTGCGATTTGCTGTTTTCTTGCCACGCTTACCACGAGACATGGTGGAGAGAACGGAGGTGATGGAGATAAGGAAGGTGTGTCGTTAGTCCTAGTTGAAAGGATGGAGACGAGGAAAGAGGTGGGGAAGAGAATATTTGGGACGATGGGTATCTTGCACAATCATATCAGATCTATCGAGCGGAATGAGACTGCGCTTTGCTATTAGGTGAGGGGGGGATAGGTCTACTGGCCCAGACAGAAGTGTGCGTCGTGCTAAAACCCGGGCGGACCCTCAATTACCACCAATAACCGGAGTCTGTGCCTCTTTCCCTTCCTACTGCTTCCAATTGCTATCACAGAATAAGCTTATAGGAGGTCCCTTGGGGCTATTGTCGTTATCTTCCTAATAGTGGGCGTTGTTCAACATGAAGTGGGGTTACAGTTGAGCTCGGGGGTTTCGGGCCAATCCACAGCCTCTATTTTGCCAAGTAATGGGGTTGGGAAGGCGTTATACTGAATGGGCACCCACTTCACTTGAGTTGATGCTTCACTCTTCGCGCAGAAGCGCGTACGAGGTAGCCCTGGTTCTGTCCTTGACAAGTAGGGCAGAAGACGAGAGAAATGAAGGAACGCTATTACGAGAACACCCGATTACTTCCTTAGAACAGGACTCCAAAACTTCTTAGGGAAAAAAATTCAATGTATGCAGAGATAGTGTATCTTCTCTTATGGCAAGTATGACAGTAGATATATGGCCCATAATGTGAAAAAGGAAAGATATCTCCCAGTCACTATTCCACGGACCTGAAAATAACTCTCCTCTAGGCTAGATCCCGGTGCTCCTAAAGGGTGAAAGAGAGCCCTCCGATACCTGGGAGGATGGGTAGAGTGATAAGGTTCGAAGGACTTGAAATAAAAATACGAACTTCAACAGTCAAATATTTGTGATTATCAAGCCTTCGTCGATTATGTTTGCAAGTACAACCGCGCCCAAGCTAGAACAATTGATATTCCCATATTACAAGGTGGAATAATCCAACCACCTTCACTGTCCCGAGTCACCACCGCCGGATATCTAGAGGTCGCGATACCGTTATTGCTGTGCATTGATTGCGCGCAACCTGTTATAGGCACGCCCCTGGTACAGGTGATGGACCAGAAGGAAGCACGCTTTCATTTACCGGTCCGAAAGGCGTCAACCAGCCCACAACCTCCAGCAAAAGGTGTGCCCAGCCAATAACACAGAGCTTTGTCGTTCGCTCGCCCCCATATCATTTCCCTTGCATCGGGTGCTTGCTGCATGTTGCCAAGAGACGAGTGACCATCAGTGACGTATAAGGGTTGATACCCAGGTCACCTCTACTTTTCAACAAGAACGGAGGAAGGGGTGAGGGCTATCATGGCAGTAGGTTGGGAGTTAAAACTCAGAAGTGTTCTCATAGTATTCCCGGGTTGGGGGGGGGGGCATTTTTTCACCCTTCCTGTTTGGCCTCGGGCTTATACTAACCCTCATAGAAAACCTATATAACTCAAGACCCGCAATGGCGGTCAAAATAATCCCCACCTCTCTCCCTTATTCTTGAACATTCCTGTCACCACTGCCATCGCCACCTTCGCCACTTAATCGCTCCCTTCTCCCTCGCCCACACTGCCAACCACCACATAGCGACAAGATGGAGGACGAAACAGCTGGACCTCCCGTGAGGAAGGCCCTTTCCGCCACCGCTCCTGCTTTCAAATTCTCTGTGAGCATGGAAGTTCCTACTGAGGAAGAACCGGCGACCAACGGGGTGACAGAGGGCTTTTCTTTTAACCCAGAGAGCCAGGAATACACAGGAAAGGTACCTGCCAAAGGGGAAGAGGAGGATAAAAAGGATAAAAAGAAATTCCGTACCGAGGATGACCTATACCTTGCAGAGGTCTTGCTGGCAGGCGAGACGGATGGTCTCTTGCAAGATCCTTCTGCCGGGAGCGTGACCGATGTAAACAACCATCCTTTCAATTCCGTCTTAACTCCAAACTTCTGGGACCCTTCGGAGAAACATGATCGCGCATCAGGGAATTCGGGTCGCCATGTGTTTGTTATGGCTTGTAAGTTCTTTTATCTATCCATTCATTTATTTTTAGATGCTGTCTACTATGACTATCAGTGGGGATGGTGGCGATTGAGGATGATGATGGCAATGGATGAATGCTTACTTATCTACCTTTGAGATATAGCCCTTGATCCGGGTCAATGGCAGAACGGAGAATCGTTCGTTGGTTCGGTTCCGGGTAGTTGGGGCCAACCACCGTCCCATGCTGGTGCCAGTTCGATAGGCTCTCAGCCACACCCTAGTGTAAATTCCGGACATCTGGTAAGACATGCCGGAAATCAAAGACAGCCATACCCAGGCGCTCCGGGGAACATTTACCCACTACCGATCGGCCCGCACCCGGTGCACCCCGGATTAGGTCCCCGGCCGCTATATTCTCAGGCTCATAATCCTCCAAAGTTTCCAGACGGGGCACAGGGATACCCTCAGGGTCCTAATATCGTCGTCTATAATGGAACAGAAGTGATTGCCTTCACTCACACAACCCTCCCACCCCTATATCCACCTTTGGCACAACACACTAGGTACCCACCCGCCATGCCTTCTCTACCTCAGGAAATGAACCAATCACATGCTCCTCGGAACGACATGAATCAGAGAAACGGGTCCTACAATGCCCCCAATCAGCATAGCCAAGGGAAAGGCGATAGTGGACTACCTCCGCTTCCAGACCTTAAGTTTCTGGGACGCCGCAAGCCAGGGGTCCGATACCTTCCCCGGGCTTCCAAATCCCACTACACTGATATTGCTCCCACCGACAGCAATGTTAATGGCAGCGGTGATGGCGGTAAAGGCGGTAAACCGGAGCTCAAGTCCCGCGGCGTCTTCCTCCGCAGCGTCCCCCGCATAGCCTCGCACTTTGAGATCTTCCAGAACATCCGAGGCGGCACAATCGACCAAGTCTCCTTTCAGGATTGCCAGGGGTCGCTCGTGGACATCAACATCTTCTTCACGACCCACAAAGCAGCGAAAGCCTACGTCAACTATGTCACCGACCACGGCGGAGTTTTCTGGCACAGCGAGCGTTTCCCCTCCGACGCCAGCCTAATTCCCTCTCGGGACTCCGGCTTCCTAAACATGGACAAGGAGACCGCCAGAGCCATCAGGAACAACTTCACTAGGTGCATTTCCATAACCAGGATTCCGCCACACATCACCGAGTCCCAAATGCGCGCCGATATCCAGTCCCAGACTCGCAGGTTTAAGATCGAGTATGAGGCGTTCGAGTTCAGGTACGTGGATTCGATCAGGGGGCGGACCGCCATGGCTGAGATTAGGTTCCCTTCTGTCAAGATCTGTATGGCGAGTATTGCGATTTTGAGGGGGTTTGATGCGTATAAAGGGTGCATTATGACGCCTTCTAGGGATGAATGCGCTGGTCCCTTGTCCGAACTGGAGCATAAGTGGAGGACGGAGTATGAGTGGTGGAAATCCCAGGGGGTCTTTAGGGACCAGAGGTTTCCTGTCGCTATATCTAGAGATAAAGAGGGGGGGAGGGATGGGAAGGGGAATCGAGGATAGTTTGGATAGAGTATTACTAGTGTTGACGATCTCCCGATAGGGGTTGTGGAGGCTAGAAACAAGTAACGTGAAGGGGTCGTAATATGATCACAACCCTTCATAGCATTTCTCTTTCTTGGACTTTTTTCTTGTTGTCTTCTCTTTCGGAATACCTGTAGAGTAGTATAAAAATAAAACTCCTCTTCTTCCTCTCGTTAATGTTTACCCGTAATTGTTGGACTGTGTTCATAGTAATGAGCAGTGAGTTCTTGACACAAAACTGCAGACAGCCAAAATCACTGAAGGTTGTGATATTCAGACACAGTTCGGGTGGCTGGTGGATGCAATGGTACTCGCTAAAACCTAATACCTACTACTTCATTTATTACTAACAAAAAAAGAGGGGGGGAAGAGAGAAGATCCAGCCCAAGCGAGGACAAGTCCTAGACCTAGGCTAGATTAGGCAAAAGCTGGAACTAGACGAATCATAATCCATGATGCGCCCTGGGACTCAACACTTAGGCTCAGAGTACGCCGGCTGCCAACACAATATCATAGCAAAACATGTGGAATCATAATAATATAGAATCATAGCACAATGGAAAACAGCGGTCAATCTACAAACTACAAAAAATTACACAGAAAATGTATAATAATAAAGTCTTTTGCTGTCTCTGGTTCCCCCCTCCCAACGGTGCTTACCAAAAGGTAGCCCTTCAAGGGCAAGATATGGAACACATGCGCAGCCCATGCACCGGTTGCAAGAAACCTACTCTTGCTAGTTACAGCCATTCATTTCCGAATAACCGTTACCCTTATCACACATAATGCATGGAGATTTTCTAGAAGAAATTCGCAGACTTTAACTGCCACCTCTTTAGTAGATTATTGAGAAGGATGTCAGTAAGTAAAACTTTCTCCTAGGTTGCCAGCTACTCCCCGCAACCCGAGGTTGATTAAGGAAAAGTCAAGAATTACAGGCAAAGTGTTGACGAAACTGCCCTTCTAGCAGACCTTGTCATGTCTGGTTATCTTATAATTCACTTAAATGTTACCGACATGGTACATAAAACCTACCTAATTACTTTCAGACTCATGTAAATTTCCAGCAGAAATTACTAAGAATACTGCATTTCAAAGCTCCAGACCACACTATAGTGCCCGCAGGGGTCAAGGCCTGACGGGTGTGGTATCTGTAAACATGGGCGCCAACCATATAAAAAGACATGGGCATCACAGTGAGTATCACTGGGGGAGATAATCCCACCGTGCTGTGACGGGTTGATGCTGATGTCCTATGCCAGGAGCACGGGAGGGGTGCCTGTGCTCAGAAGGACTTGCTCAATTGCAGGCTGATCTAGAGACAAGCGGAGGAAAACGCACATGAGCCAAAACAGGTATCATATAATCGTGTGAGCGAGCCGAGTTGGCTCGAGACCAAGGTCTGGATGATGTCAAACGCTGGGCTTAGCACGTGCCTGAGGGTAGGCTATGATATGTTTTCGTGCACCTTATCACCGGGGGTTGGTATGTTCTCTGTGCAGAGGCTGTGCTACTAACCCTTTGTTTAGGACGATGGTAACAGGCTTAGATAAAGACATCTCCTACTGACCTTATTATGCGGCGTCCACACCAAATCCCGAAGGACCAAGGGGACAGCCGAGGGTCTTTCGGAGCTTCCAAAGTTACCTTCACGTCCCTTTGTACCAGTATCAACAACCGTGACCCGTATATCATACCTTAAAGACCATACGATACCAAGACGAGACTACATCTAGACAAACCCAAATGTCCTAATGCGTATGGGCTCCAGGGACTTCGATGATATCCTCTCCCACTCACCTGAGATACTGGCGCTCGATGGCTGAGTAACAGACTGGTAACTACTGGTATTAGTTGATAATGCAAGCATTCTTGTTACTGTGGGGTGCTCGACCAAACCCTCCACTTCGCCTCCCCCATAATCAGGGTCAATTGAATGAGAGCCCAGCAGGCGATATATCCATCATGCAATACTACATGCAAAATCCCCGAATTCTCACCTCTTGAGAAGGCTGCTCCTGGGATCCTCTCACCAGCCCCATCAACGCCTACTCGCGCAAAAATACTAAGGCGCTGTGGCAGGAAGGCACCTCAAAGCAGATCTAGGCAATCATCGACCGATAAGATCACCGCAAGTCTTGAAGCCAAGAGTCCGGGTGCTGCCTGCTTTAGCATTATCCCCCCCCGGTCATGCAGGTGTCCGGATCCTACTACAATTTAAAGCTAAAGTAGATTGCCGATGCTGCGATTTTCATCAACCTACCGTACTTTGGTCCTCTCACTGAAGGATCCCTTCCAGTGTCAAGGAAGTGAACGACGCAGCTCAGATGGCCCAATTTTATGGACAATATTCCCAACAAAGTATCTCAAGATCCAGCAAAAGACAAAATCCGCCAATGCCCCCCCTCAAAATTTCAATGTTGAGGTCTCACCTTGAGAATCCAGTTTAGCATGACAAAAACGCCCCGCTCTGATGCAGCCGTTAGGCACATGAAATCAGCAGCGTCTTGGCTCCTGCCGTGAATTTAAACTTTTGGAGCCCAGGCACCAGAAGATCGCTGCAAATAATTAATTGAGGCAAGGAACAGCAAATTACCCCGGTATATCCCGGAACAGACCCAAGGATTAGTAGAAAAAGTAAGGGAAAAAAGTTTTTACCCAAACTTTAATTCTCAATCGTTTTTTTTTATCACATAACGGAGAAGAGGCAAAAAAACTCACAAAGATTAAAATTTTCCGTGTAATTCTTACACAAAAAATGGGAGGGATTGGGCCCAAGTGAAAGGAACAAGAGACACCACGGGAATCGCTCGTGGTGTGTTGTACTGCATTGGACCGTGCGTCCAGAGAATGGGCCAGCGCGTATAATTTCCACGATTTGAGCCTCAACACCTTCCAAAGTTTCCCCCCATATCTTGGACACCCAACAACTCTCCTTTCTCCTTACGCATTCAAAAAAAAAACACCTAAATCCTATTCGATTACATCCTGGATTCAATACCCGAGTCTCCTGAAGTCTCGATGAGCACGGTATTGTCCCCCACTACCCTCGGCTTCATAGTTTCCCGGTTGAGACGTCATCTTACTGACGCCTATTATTATTCTGTACTACCAGGCCAAGGGGAACAACTCTCTTCAGCTACTCGACACCGCTCGCTGTAATGGCGATTGGGAGGCTATTCCGGAGCTTTGTCGAAAGGTTATCAAACATGCCCCCGGCCGGAGATGTACTTCACCTTGCCCGTAGCCTGGTAACTTTCTGATGTCATTGATTGCTCGACTAATTCCTTGAAAATCAGGTCTCGCTATGACGGCACGAACCGAAGCACGTCTTCAACAACTCTTACCTCCTCCACCGCCAGATTCGTCACCCTCTACCATCGTATCCTACATTGTCTCGCTCGACGCCCTGCAAGATCCCCTGGAGGACGAGTTGGACAAACTTCCCCGGCAGCTACCAAAGTTACCAACCCCCGCTGGCGGTGGGTGGGGCCCCATTATAACGCGAGAGGACCTGGTCCAGGCAAGGGTTGCAATTGCGTCAATATGCGTGTTGAAAGGGGAATGGGATGAAGCGCTACATATCGTCCCCCATGAGCGGGAGGTCGAAGATTGGGATGGAGGAACTGGAGGGGGGTCTAAGGGAGAGTACTTTGACATTGTGAGGGTCAAGTCGCTCGTTCTTAAAGGTGCGTAGGAGCCAGAATTGGTTTTTTTGTCCTTTGGCTGTTCTCCTGCTTTCTCGATTGGCTGGATGATCTCATGGATGTTTATATGCGGTCAGCAGAGCGGATTGAGATGAGCAGGTACAGGGTTGAGCTTGGTTCTTGATGGCTAGATCGCCAGATTTGCTCACGGTTGCTTTAGGAATCGCCCTTTCCCACACGGATCCAGGTGATCTGTCCTTGCCACTATTGTTATATCGTACCGCAACACGGCTTGCAACAACACTTTCAGCAACCCGACGTGATTCACCCTCGCAGCTCTTATGGACTGAGAGAGCTCTCGCTCATTATGCTCTCGCAGCATACTGTTGCTGGTTAGACAACAGTGCGCCGGATGTACCCCATCCACCGCTCACAATTATCCCCGTCACTCCCAGACAGGTGAGCAGTCGCCCTGGAACTGCGCGAGCCACCCTCGTTTACCCAGCGCCGAGGGGGGTTAAAGGGGAGGAAGAGGAAGAGGAAGAGGAAGAGGAAGAGGAAGAGGAAGTTGGAGTAGCTATTGGAAAATCGTTGGTCGATGAAGCAACTGTAGCAACCGCCTTTCGAACTTTTCGCACCTTCGTTTCACGATTTAGCCAACACCGGCCCAGCACGGCAAAGTCTGACGTCACAAGGCCCGGCGCAGGGGCACCAAGCGCAGGAAGACCGAGCACAGGAAGACCGAGTACAGCAAAAACCAACTTTGCCTCTGTGCACATTGGGTCTGAGACTGAGAAGGAGAGAGAAAGGCAAGAAGTGTACAGATACTTTTTCCGATTCTTATCCCTTCTACTTTTGCCTTCTTATCATCCCCAAAGGCCAGTGCCTCGAAACCTGCCCTCCGGATCATCATCGCCATTGGGGGAGAGGAAAAGCCCGATGATGTCCAACGGCTCAAACTACCCTAGTATTGGGTGGGGTGAAAAGGCTGGGTCGGCATCGGAGCTGAGAGATGAGCTCAAGGTTGTGGAAGGCATTTATGAAGGCTATCTCCTGAGAAATCTAGAATTCCCAGAGGCGGCAGAATATCACGAGCCTGTTGGGGAATGGGTGGACATTGTTGCCGAGAACTGGCGCATGGCTGGTAGTTCCGCTGAAGATGCGCCCGCTGTGGTGGGAATCCTGTACAGAGCTTCAGCAAAGACATTCCTATCGCCTAGAATTCTCCGGCATCTGTTCTTCGCCCTCTCGGCTATGGGGAATCTCCTGGAGGCAGAGATGGCCCTAAACACCTACCTCGACCTGGCCGAAAAGGGGAAGGAGAGACTCGCTAAAGGGAGCACAGAGGTTGACTTCGATTCGGACGAAGGGATACTCGAAACAGCGGCTGAAGGCATAAGGTTTCTATGTAAACACATAGGAGAAGGAAAGAAAGGGATGAAGCTTGCCGAGAAATGTGAGAGGTGGATAGATGAATGGCACGTTAATGATGCCCAGGTACTATCCGAAGTCTACAGGGCGATTGGAACCGCCAACGCCTTTTGGGCCCTTGAGACCACCGAAGGCGACGACAGAGATGTGATACTTAGGTCAGCTGAGAGGGCTTTTAAGGAAGGCCTACACTATGACAATGCCGACGTGGATGCTTGGTATGGGCTTTCCCTGGTACACGTTGGGCTACGAGACATAGTATCCGCAATGGAAGGCGTTGACAAGGGATTACAAGCCTTAACCCACGAGGCCACCGAAGGCGACTATCGACGCCGAGCCATCCCGATGCTGCACCTACTGGCGCTATTAATGAGCGCAACAGAAGAATATGACAGTGCACAGCACGCCTGTTCAAGGGCATTGGAAATTCTTGGCAACCAGGCACAGAGCCTCAAAATTGGAGAAAAAGAATCAGCCCTGCAGGTTCAAATGACGCAACTATCACTGGTTGAGGTAACTGAAGGATTTGACGAAGCCATGGCAATGACCGAAAAACTTTTGAATCTTTACGGCCGAGCTTTCGATGGCATTCCCAGGCGCGAGTTTGGCCCAGTAGATAGTTTTGATACCAACGGGCTAAGCGTAGGGACCCGCGCGGGCAATTCGTCAAGGCCTTCAACGGCCAGGCGGCTGTCGCGCTTATTCGGGAGAAATAAAAAAGAACTATCTACACCTCTAAACCTTCCCTCTTCGGTAGGAGAGCCGCCGCAGTCGTTAGATACCCATCGGAAATCCAGCCTTGCAAGCCGCCGCTCGCTTATCAAGCGACGCCCCAGGTCAGAGGCCGAATCATTAGATACGCCGTTCATCCCGCCAAGGATTCAAGTTACGGATACTAATGGGGGAACTTCGCCTGCCGAGATGCCACGGGAAAGGCGAAGGGTCCTGCGCCGTAACAGCGTCTCTGGTGGGACAATAAGAAGGATTAGATCACTTGGCAGTCGAAGATCTTCATCGTCTTCGATAAGATCTGGGCTAAAGAAACGGGGTGAGGTTCCTCCCACACCATCGTTGCCTGTGAGTAGCGCAGGTGGATCGTCGGCATCCGCAGGCACGGGTACCAGTAACGGCCCCCTCGATAGCTCCAGAGGCCCGATCCAACCCCAGCTCTTCCACATTCTCAAATCCAAGCTCCACTACAGCCAGCCGGAGGAAGATGCCATCCTACAGTCTTCGCCTAACCCTAGCCCAGTCTCAGACGGGGCTTCCGACAATAACCAATCCGATGTCAATGGCACGGGACCGAAGGCAGCGACCACTCCCAGCAACTCACCGCAGCCAAATCTCCCACATCCAATCAGCGCGCTCAGTGGCACTATGGCGGACGGAAATCGGAGATCGATTCGCCGCCCCATGCGTGTTCCGGAGCCGAAACTAAAGGAAGCGGATGAGAAACAACGGGCCATCACAATTCTCCGGAGCGTCTGGCTATTCGTCGCAGCACTATACCGGCGAGGCAAATTCTTCAGTGATGCGGCTATGGCCATAGATGAGGCGACCGGGCTTGTCGGCAGTGATGGGGAGGGTAATCAAGAAGTTCTTGCAGAGGTACATATCCCCCCCCCCATTACATTCAAATTTGCAGTGACTAACAGATAGACCAGCGAGGCTATCTCGCCCTCTCCCAAGACAAAAAATCCGAAGCCTCCGAATTCTTCGAAGAAGCACTAATGATCGACGTAGACTACCCACCCGCCATTATTGGTCTCTGTGAGATCCTCCTAGAGCTCCCCCCAACATCCCAAGCCCCACTCCCGCAAACATGGATAATCGGAAAAAACCGCGCTCTGGCCCTCCTCCAATCCCTCGCTTCCTCACCCCGAGGATGGAATCTACCCGAAGCATGGCTCGCCCTGTCTAGGGCTCTCGAACTAGAAAAAGACGTCACGAACGCTAAGAATGCGTTGTGGAAGGTCATTGAGCTTGAAGACGCAAAGGGCGTCAGACCTTTTACGAAGTTACCGAGGATACTTTAGTATATCACATATTCTTTCACAACTATTTCTCTCCCTTCTTTCTTTGCTCTGCCATGGCAGTCTGATTTAGATCTCATTTTGCGTTGCAGTGCAGTACAGTGCCGGGGTCCGGAGGGCATCCGGTAAAATTTCCCTTCTTTTCAAATGTAATGTATAGATTTTGGCGCCTCGTTTTGCCTCGTTGTCTTATAAGGAGAGAAAACTTTTATAATTTAAGGGTGGGGTAGGGGGAGGGGTGTTTTCTCTTTCTTTCTGCCTTCTCTCGTTTGTTTCGTTTCGTTTGTTGCGCCTTGAAATACCACCTGCCGGCACTTTCCTATCATCCAGTCAGCCATCGTTAAATTATAGCTAGGAGAGCGAGCATCGACGGTAAAGTACCGGTAACTTGACCACGCGATATGCTCGCCCTGTCATTCGATTACTGCAACCCCAGATTTCCACACCACGTCAGGACACGTTTGACACTGGTAGCTTCGCTATGCCATGTCTGTTTCACACTATGCACAATGTGAGGCGATAGCCGTCACTCTACTCACGGTTATCCTTACCCCCAGAGCGAGAGGGCAAGTGACTGGTGCACTGTATCGATAGATAGATATCTGTAACCGCGATAAACCATCGGTATGCGGGAAAAAAAATGTTTGACAGAAATATGCACTTTAAACCCCCCCCCCTTTTCTCTCTCCTGTACCCGGGATACGAATGATCGAGTGAGCCAAGATCAGCTACGGCACATGTAATACGTAGTGAGGCAAGAAAGCACCCATCACAGTCCGGCCCAGGAGTATCATAGTTCCAAATTCCCACAGCCAGTTTTCCCTAGCACTCCCTCCACAGCGCAGCAACGGTTCTGAAACTCCCTCCCTCTCTCCCTCCCTCCCTCCCCGGCCTGACCGCAAGATACGGTACGATACGATACGGTAGTCTACGTCTAGACCACAGACCGACCAACCGGGAAGCAGCACCCGTACGACAACTCGTAATTGAACGACGCTCGCGCACACACGGCCGCTCATTGGACGATACAAGATCCAGGCAAACAAATAGAGAAAGAGAGAGAGCTGAACTCCAGCGTTATGCAGCAGATAGTTAAGTTAAACGTCATTCATTCAATCACCGTAAGACTAGAGCAGACTAGACTAGCGTAAGTCATGTGTGATAAGAACCCTGCCGATCGATATGGGCCATCCACAGTTATTATGACACCATAAACCACCCTTACCCGTTGGAATATGTATGATACCGGTAAGCGGGCGGGCGGGATACGCTAGCTCAGCTAGTCCAGTTAAAGTTAGTTAAGTCTAGCTATAATAGCCAGCGTACGGGTAAGCTACACATATTAGCACCACGGATCATGTGATGTATGATATTATACTCGAGTACGAAAAGATAGATACTCGAGTATATGACGGCGGTCGGGCGGGCAGGGGTGTAAAAATGCCGTTGGTCTACTAACTGGTTGCGATATCGTGGGAGGAATGCGTTATTGGCTCTTCGTATGATATGCGTGTTTGGGGGGGGGGGTGGCTGCAGTTGGTTGAATTGTGATGTGTGTGTGTATGTGGGTGTGGGTGTGTATTTTGAGTGATACTGGGTGTTTGTGGGTTGGTGGTTGGTGGTTTGGCGGGCAGGGTGAATAAACTATGATACGGTGCGGTATGATATTATGGACCATTATGCGGGGGTGGAGTTGGGTTGCTGGGGGGGGGGGGGGGGGGTTTTTGTGG
>Ga0307513_10000954_pt1 | contig 41928 bp, 34 predicted proteins | sample 15_EM_MG_FD_202174 | JGI IMG/M metagenome (GOLD analysis project Ga0307513, IMG submission 202174) | Populus trichocarpa ectomycorrhiza microbial communities from riparian zone in the Pacific Northwest, United States - 15_EM | ecosystem: Host-associated > Plants > Roots > Unclassified | place...
ACCAACAAAGAAAAAAGAAAAAACTCAGCGTATATCCAATCATTCCTCCTCCCTCCTTATCCCCCGATACCCTTACCCCCCCAATACCCTTACCCCTCAATACCCCTTCACTCAACTATCAGGTTGTCCCTCATTCATCTTATATCATACGACACAATCCCACCCACTCAATCATGTATTCAAAACATCAAATACCGCTATTATCATGTATAAAAAAAACACTCTTTTCCCCCAAAGTAAAGTTAAAGCCGTATGATAACCCTCCAAGACTACCTATCCAGCCCACCGATGTCCAACGAATCCTGATACAATACAGCACTTCCCTCAACAGGGCTAGGACCAAAACATAACACGAGCCCAACCATCAATCACGCCAGCACTGCACCGCACCGTATCCCGCCACCCGGGGAGGAGGGGGAGTACGAGTACGAGTACATCGGCTTTCCCCCCCACTTGCAACGCCGTTCACCCATACACGCCTTAGGCGGAGTCCTCAACAAATAAGTCAGTCACACAAGACAAGATGAATAGATAACTAATCGAAACATGGTTGAGTCGTCGTCATGATGGATCACTCGATGCTAGCCAGCCAGTCATCATCACTCATCCCCCCTCATAATACTTTCTATATATAGTTTAGTTTGTATACGACACCAAAGTGATGATGAGTATTATTATTTATTTATTTATTTTTTTCCTTTTTTTCTTTCCGGCTTCGTAGTTTTAGGTATCATACTGTCTGTCGTACCTGAGAATTAAGATTTATGTGTTCTTCAGTTATCGTATGATACGGCGGCGTTTATAGGCGAGGCTCAGGCTTAACTTGCTGTAGGCTTGCGATGTTTTTGTGGCTTGTGGTTGGTTGGTTGGGTGCGCTGCGGTGAGTATGTATGGATATGTAATGTAGTTTGTTTTACTTGACGAGGCTATCGTGCGAGAAAAGGGGTGCGGGGCGTGCAAGGCTGTGGGGTTGTGGGGTTTGGGTGGGTGAGTCATGGATTAAGTTTTGCACTGCGAGGTTGTGTGTGGGGTTGGTTGGTTGGTTCAGGGGAAGGGAAGGGAAGGGAAGGGCAGAAATGTACTGTGCTAGATGTTTTGGGTGTGATATTGTCAGTGGAGAGGGAGCGGTAAAGAAAACAAAACCGAGGATATGAGATTATAATCAGTGTAATGTGAGTGATATCTTGTGATTGCATTTACAGTGGTTGGGCCGCACGATGCAACGCTGGTTGACAAAAACTTTTACAACATCGCTCTAGTCAAACTTCCCTCTCTCGGCCCGAACTCTGAAGCTATACCCGCCCCCAAACTCCAAAGCACACCCGTCCATCCTCTTCCTTTCCACCTCCCTCCACTTGTACCCCCAAACCCCAAACCTCCTCCTAAACACACAAACCTCCACAACCCCCTCAAAGCTCTCATACGCAAACACATTCCCATGTCCGCCACTCAGTGGGCAGTGCAGTCCAATCCATCCCCGATGCATTTCAGGCCCCTTGACCGTAAGCACAATCTTGTGCGTAAAGTCCGCCACAGAAATTCTAAAAAAACCTGCTCGGGAATCGACTTCTTCACTGCAGAAGGGAGTCGAGAGGGCCAATGGCAGGAGGGAGAATGGCGGCTTGAAGCGAAGGGTTGTAGTGGGCGACGTGTATGAGAGAAGGTAGGCTTTTTGGAAGAGGGTTTGGCCACCGGCGAGGCTTAGTTTGAATTCCCCGTCATTGGTGGAAGGGGCAGTCTCGGAAGGCGTGGGGGGTGAAAAGGCCTGAGCCCATACCCAGCCGCTTGGGAACGCTACGCCCCAGTTCTTCTCGATATGTGCTCTTCCGATGCCACTAATTTCCTCCTGTCCGGGCCCCCCGGGTATGCGAATGCGGTATTCGGCACGGGAGTCGATGGAGAACACGTGCCAGTGTATTGGCAGTAAATGGACCAATTCCCCCAGCGCACCCTCAGGAGAACTTAATTCCTCTCCCCTATGCCATGGCGTTCGTTCCGTAAGCTGTACGTCTACTTCTGCCCCCCCCGGAAGGCGCAGCGAGTAAGTTTGCTTTTCAGGAGTAATTGAGTACTCCCCTATTCCACCGCCTATTATTTTCCGGAACGGCTGGAGGTTGCTACCCGCGACGCGGGGGAGCCGCTGGTCGGTTATTGTTGGGAAGAGGTCTATTCTAAAGCTCTCCCCGCCGGAAGGAGAGGAAGGGTGGGGGAGATAGGAGAAGTGAACGTAGTGGGGTTTGTGTGTGGCTCTCCGAACGGAGGAGAGGATGAGGAGAATTGTGGCTTCGGGGGTCAGTATTCGGGTGTAGTAGGCTTCGAACGGAGCTGTAGGGTGAGGCGCAAAGTGGTCCCGTTTGAAGCGGGGGTGAAGGAGGGAGAGGAGTAACAAGATGGGCTCCGTTAGGAGGGAGAAGAGGATGGCGAGCATTTTTGCATTTGGCTGTGGCGGGGCCAGTGCCCGGGCGCACCGAGACTTGCGGGGGCGATCGATGGGGTAGGTGGAATATAACTTGAATGTAACGGTGGATTGGAGATGGAGTAGTTGTTGATGTTAAAGGATCGATGGAAACTAGACTGCGGGGTTTTGCTATTGACGATAGAGCACTGAATTCATTCTTATCAAGTATCTTGGTATGATACCAGTATCATACAGTATGGTACAACACTACACAGTATTCGTGCTGCACATGCTCGAGTAAATACATGGTGTTGGCTCCCTTCAAAATCCTCGGCGAATAAGAATGACGTCCAGGCACCAGGGACTTTTTGTCTCTCTAGATAACCTCACACTCCTCCTCCTCCCCTCCCCCTCCGGGTAACCACTCACGGGCAGTGCTTCTACGGTTGCTCTCCTCGGCTGACCGATAAAATAATATCTTGTTATTGGCAGGGATTATTCCCTCAATTTGTCTTTCTCTCTCAGACCTTTTTTATTATTCTTTTTGGTGAACGGACCTCGTGAAGGAGCGTGTTCCCGTTTTGGCGCCCGTGGATGTTGAATGGTTCCTCAATCAGCTTTGGCACTGTACGAGTAGTTGGAGGGAGGTGCCCGGTTCCAATTGTGCAACTTTGCTCGAGGTGGGTGGGCGCGATAATTGTGTGAGTTTTGAAGAAATGGCACCGGCAGTGGATGATCTGTGTGCGATGCCGCTATGGAGATTTTACTAACATTATAGGGTGATACATGTATAAAGTACGACGGTAGTTCGGTAGAGCGCCTTGCCTGGTTGTTTATTTGTGTCCTTTTATAGACTTTGTTCTGAGGCAACAACAACAACTCCAGAACAGCATTTTCATCGTGCAAATACCGGTACGGCATATTGTCCGAATCATTATCAGTTGCCCTTCAATTGCCATCATACCAAGACACAAGGCAAACTTCAGAGTGCTGACAGTTGGCTAGACCCGTTTCGGCGGTTTCGGTGATACAAACGTTTCTTGTGGCCCCTCCTTTCTCGAGAATTCCCAGGACCTTCCCTCCCTCCCTCCCCTCTCCCTCCTTGCCTCTCCCTCCCTGCCAATTCGATCCAGGGATTTCCTTCCCGTCTCCTGGAAGCTCTTCTTCCTTTCTTTTTTTCTTTTTCTTTCTCCCGGTAAGTTTTGCTTATCATCTCCCTCTTCAACCCCCTTCATCCTTTCCCTTCCTTTCCATCTCTTTCCCTCTCTCCCTCCTTCGCTCGCTTGCTGGTCAATCGCTGTCGATTCTTCTCAAACCCCCTTTCATCCAAACATGTCATAATGGAATCGAAACTGCCAACGGGAGGCTGTAACTACCACGACCTCTCCCAGCCGATCGCGAATCACTGCGGATGCCAGTCTTTCTGGCTACGCAAGAGGCCACGCAAAGCTCGTAGAAGGAGCCATGCACTACGCGCCAATCGAATTAGCGAGGAGCGGCGGTCGTTGATCGAGAACGAGGTGGTGGGGTTGACTGCAATCTATCAGCAGGAGTGCCAAGAGGAGGAGGGCGACGACGAAGAGGATGTAGGGAATTGTCACTGCGGTCATCACGCTTGCTTTCATTCGATCGATCACCCGCCTAGGACTGCGCTCGCGCAGGGCGCCTCGAGACGCCATTCGCTACAGATTTCGGATACGGAGGCCTCTATTCGCTTGGACCGGTCGGGGGTGAGCCTGGCAGCCAGTGGGATTTCGATGGCCAGTGGAACGACGACAGAGCGGGATCCGTGCTCTTCTGAACAGAGTCCTTCCGTACCCACTGCTAGGCGGATCAAGCCACATTACCAACCTTCGCAACTCGGCAGCGAGCTTGGGTCAAAGCCAAGTAGTCAGAATACCAATATCCCGATTTTGGACATTCCCATGTTTCTAAGCTTGGGGGGTCGATTGGAGGCCAATACTACACCCGTCAAAAATCTCGAGTCGACCACTGCTTCCGCAACCGCCTCCACTACCACCACCATTTCGCCATCTGACATCGTAGATATAAGGCGGGGACTTGCGGACCTGAGGAGGGATTTCGTGGCATACCTCGCGCTCCTTCGCGCTGACGGAGACCAGCTCAAATTGCACAATGAGAGACTTGAAACTGTGGAAACGTTCGGCTCGGTGTTGGAAGAGATGAAAGAGAAGCTCGAGTTGATCGAGGATCGGAGTATTGAGTGTGAGAACAAGGTGCTGAGCTTCGAGGATCGACTCGGCGATCGTCTAGCCCCTGTAGAGGCGTTTCTCGAGTCTCGCAGTGAGAAAAGGAAGCACTCACGGCAGGGTGACGGAAGTATTCGACGGAAACGGCGGAAGCGGGGACAGGAAGGCCTGGGCGACAGCAGCAGTCAGCAGGAAGTCAGTTTGCCAACCACTGCGAGCTTCACAACTACCATGAGTGCATCGACTAGCCTTTCGGAAACCCCTCCGTCAAACACTAAGGGGAACAAAGAAGCCATACTTGGGGTGCTGGAAGGATACGAATCTAGGTTTTTGGAACTGGAGGATGTTGCCCCACCCACAATATCTCGTCCGTGGGTAATTGAAGTAGTCTTACTTCCGCCAGCGCCATTGAAAGGTATATGGGTCGACCCGTACGCCCAATCAGAAACCGGAACCCAATACGAAAGCAGCAATCCCCAATCCACCAACACCACCTCCGGCCTCACGTACTCCCGCCGGGCGCTGGGCGAACCTGAAACCCCTGGCATGGTCCCGAAAAGTTTTGGCGTAAGCTCTAGAGTTTATCGTCGCCTGCATAGTCGTGGGTTCGTTCGAGCCCTAGGAATCACCGCCGGAACCGCCAGAGACGTTGCTATTCAGATAGAATCCAGCTTTTCCGAACTCCTTGACTGGTGCCGCTCTTTCGAGCCTGACTCCCAGGCTTCCTCCTCCCAGCAAGCTCCCACCACCACCCCCACAAAACCCATAATGAGCTCTAGTGCTTGGCAGCCTCTGCGCAAAGTCCACAAACAAACCGCCCTCGAATACCTGCGGCCGGGAGAAATGATAGATGGGATTTGGACAGTTGAATTCCTCCGTGGAACATGTTTGATGAAAGGCCGGCGGAAAGTCTTGTACATCACGCCTCTTCCCTCGAGTGGTTCGTCCACGATAACTTGGTCCGACATCAAATCCCTACCAAAATTCACCGAAACTCCCATCGAGAAAGAAGTTTCCCATGATATCCCGAAACCTGAGGGGTCAGACGACGAGTGTTGGAATTGCAAGCCCTTCTTGGACGAGCCCGTGATATCTTTCACTACCGCTATCCACAGCCCTGGCTCATCATTTGGCCCCTTTCAATTAGAAGAGGAAGTCCCGGACCCTGCCGGTGCCCCCAGCCCACAACCCTCTGTGCCCTTCCCCTTCCGTAGAAGGAGCCGAAAAGGCTCGATGGCATCGAGCAGCACCAGCGGGAGACGCAAGATCGGACGGAAGCTCTTCCGCGGCGCAAGCCCCACTAATACAGGTAGCGCCACCCCGGCCAGCTGTATCGCAGGCACGGGTAGGAGTAACTCTTACCCGCCGGATGGTGCTGGCGGCTTGATCCGCCGCGCGAGTAGCGGCAGCAGGGGGGGAGGTGCTAGAGAAGACCCATGGGAATTGAGCCCTGCCACTTTGGGCTGGTTTACCCAGAACCCACTGGCAGAGAGCTGCTCCAGTTCTAATCGGGACAGTCAGCATACGACGCTTGGCGGTGAGGAGGCATTGGGCACTCAGGAGGGAGATGCGGATACGGATGGTGACGGTGACGGTGATGAAAGTGGTGATGCTGACGGCGGGTACGAAAGTGCCGATAGGGAGAGTAACGACTCTTAATTTGTTTATTCACTTGTGTTCGAGCATATAACCTTCTTTATATAAGAGTTTTCTTTGTATCTACCCTTTATTCTAGTCACGGCCGTTCTATTCTGTCTTCTCTTTTGCGACTATTATAACGCCGTCCCAGCTCTTTGTTATTAGCGTAGCGGGTGGGTTTGGTTTGGGTAGCGATCATTGTTCTATTTTGTATCACACATGCATTTTACATTCTTTTGTCCTCGGTCGTTAGGCAGGTAAGATAATTATATTGTTACAGTCACGACGGATCGGTATGGTGGGGTAGGGGTATATCGTGGTGAGAATTGGATATCTTGAGGAATGTACCGTAATAGAGTTTGAAATCAAACTTCGTTTGCGCCGTATCTAGGGGTGTGGCGGGGGCTGTTTTGGGGCTGTTGTAGAGGAGAGTATTATTGAGTAGTCGCTAGGTAGGATACATACTTAGGAGACATGGTAATGGGCGACATGGGATGTCACTCGGGGTGTCAGTGGGTGCAGTAGAATACTGGCAGATTCGTATGGTATGCGACACCAGGATACCAGGCCAGCCCAAAGCCCAGCAAAAACTACTCCTCCCCCTCTACCAGTAGCACTCATACGACCCCTAATGCTCTCAGCGCGAGGCTTCCCGCATCCTTCAGTTCCCAACTATTCCCAATTCTATTCGCATAGCACCACCTCCACCCCAAGAAACCACTAAACGGCTGCTTCAGTACCCCACTCTACACTTCAGTGCAATGACGCCACCTCCCCCGCCGGGCCGGATAATACCCACTGAGGTTTCGCCCCCCCCGGGCCCCCCGGCGGCGGAAGCAGGTATGCCTAGACCCCCACTGGGAGAAATGAACTATACTATCTGGAGTCAGCTGGCTGCTACACATGCTAACATAGTAGTAGATAGTCTCTTCCTGCCAGCTTCCTGTAGATGTGTGGGTACCGCACCTACCACTACCCGAACCCACGTACTAAGGGAGAAACAAAATATCAGAGTCCCCCCCCCCCTACGTGGGCGCATCTCGGAGTAGGTATAGTGGGAAAAACTAGAGAGCGGAGGTGTAAATCGCCTTCAAGAAATGAAGGCTGGTTTAACTCGTTTGCTGATGCACCTTTCTTTCTTTCTTTCTTTCTTTTCTGGAGCAGGGGTAAGTTATTATACGATGGATTAACTATGAAATAGAACGCGTATAATGTCTAAAGGTAGGTTTTTTAGATCCCAACGGGCTGGTCCCGAAGGCTAAAAAACTATGATTTTCGCTCAAGGGGGTGGATATAATGCGCTAGCGACACCTCAAAGTACTCCAACGAAACGTGTATGATACTGTAGAAGACACCTGATAATATTACGTAGTAACTATACAAGTAACTTAAGCTTGCCATCTGACATGAAGATTGTTTTTCCAATACATCATTGGAATTACTGGATACCCTGCTCTCACCGCTGCAATGACCTTCCCTCCTTGTTCCTCTGGGTATTTAGAGTATTTCACACTTTCTCTATGAAAGCCCGGATAATTAATACAAATTCTATAGCTCTAAAGGGTTCTGGGTTCGCTCACTGAAGATGGTCTTGAGTCCTAGGCGCCGGACACTGATTAGACTGGAACTGCGTTAGTTAAGGAGAAATTGGATGTTCGGGTGGGAGCAGTAAGGGCAGGGCAGAGTTCGGCTAGCCTAGAAAGAAAAAAAAGAAGAAAGCAAGGTTGATTAAGATCGAGGGGGGAGAAGGAAGATACCGAAGGCTACAGTTTTTCACATTCACACCCATCATCATCATCATCATCATCATCATCATATACAAAACATGCGGGATTAGCTTTTAGTGACCAAACTGGGTCTGTTTTGGAGCTTTCTTCTAAAACACTGTACTTGGCGCAAGTTTGGGATTAAATCACTGGTGCATCGTTATAATAATATAGACCAAGAACCACTCTTACTGATCGTTCCGTGTTCTCTATACCTGCCCGGGGTTATTCTGTCCTATGCTGCGTTCTCTTGATGTAGGAATGCATACGTATATGCGGCGGATGCATTCCCGCATCCCAGTCATTGCTTTATGTTTGCCTCCCTATATACTGCCTCCTTTTCCTCCTTTCCCTTCCTCTCTTATCATTGACAGACATTTCTCTTTAACTTGGGAATCAATAATAGCTGTTCGGTGAGCCTCCGCCAATCCTGTTCTCCGACTTGTCACAATTCTAACATGTATACTTAGCATTTTTAGTTGATTTTTAGTTGATAACTCTTGAACTTGAAAGCTGTTTTCTTAACAAAATTACCCAGGAAAGTCGGTATGCAGATTCTCCATTCCCTTATACTGGCACAGTATAGCGTGCATGCATAGGTCAATCTTTTCTCCTCCTATCTTTTATAATAAAGGCTATGCAGTTTCTTTTTAATTTAATTTGAGAGACTTTGTAAACCCCCAATTATCCAAGCCTCAATTAAGTAGCAGAGCTGGTGAAAGGAGAGGGAGGATAAATTTAATACACTTTTTTCTTTTAAATTACAATCCTGAATCCCGGTATTAAGTATACCTGGCTTCCTAACCATGAGCTAACAGAAAAGTTTAGTCATCAGCCCAGGAGCTAGACTATAATGCCACCTATATAAAAACACCAACCTATCCGGAGTCAGGCTACCATGGGACCGTTGATCACTGCCATTATTGAGTAGTTAACTAAGTAAAGGGCATTTTAATTGCTAGTACCCAGCCAATTAAAACTCTTGGGCAAAAAAAAATGCACAATGGTATAATGCTAGTGCAAGTTAAACACCGGGAACCAAAGACCTGGGTTAATTGAACAGAGGAGGGAGAGGCTTTTTAATAGTTTCAGTAATCTTCTCCTCTTCGTTCCAATTCCGAATACTGGCATAATAAAGTTTTGGGGGTCTGGGCGTGAGGACCGGCTACCCCTGTCTTCACGATATGGTGGTTGAAGTTGTTGACAACGGTGTATGTACTCCACCCGAGAAATTTATGAGAAATGATTCAAGCATATGATATTCCGGATAGGTATCCCATGTGACACTGTCATGTTGATAGCAATCCAATACTAAACTCGTACTGTGCATTCCGACTAATCTCTGGTTTTCCTGGTATCACACGATATCACTCGTATCATCATTGGAAGCAGAGATACCACAGGCCCAAATCGGGAAATAGAGCTACTATGAATGATCCAAAATAGCTGTGCCAACAGCTCGCTCATGCTTATGCGGCAATATACTCTCCCGAACGGGAGTAAATACTCCCGCGATCCAATATCCGGGTTGTCTATCCTGTCGACTATTTCGATGGCCCGCATGCAGTCCAGATGCAAACACCCTAAAGTTAACAGAATTTCTTCTTTCTAATTTGCCATGGGTTTGTTGAAGTGAAATGAAAACAGTTTTCACAGTTTCATTAGGCCTGGGATATTGATAAGCGCTCAAATTGCCCGGGGCTGGCTTATTCATCGAGGGGTGTCACTCTTTACTGTACCGCTAGGCTGCCACCTCAATCCCCACCTTTTGCTCCTCTATCTCTCACTCCAGCATACCTCTCTCGCGGGGCCGTAACAGTTAGCTCTTCCGATTGCTAATATCCGGTGATCGAAATAACTCTTTTCAGAACAATTCTTACCCTCTCCTTCTCTTATTTTGCACTTCCTCCCGGCTGCAATGAAGGTATATTCAAGCCGCTACCAACCCTTTTGAAATCCCCGCTAATCATGCTACACTAGGAACTCTGCTCAGCTTGAATTGACCCATCAAGCTCCAGCCTGGGTCATCTTGGAGGCAGCGGGCACAAGACGTGCTCAGCTCTATCGCTTGACGAGCTTGGTTTCTATGGTCACACAAAACATGCGCAGATGCATACGACTGTCCACGCTAAACACATCAAGACAGTACCAGTAGATCGTAGGCCCTAGTGTTTCCGCAATAACAGTTTTAATTGCGATAGCGAATTCATTGGCTAACATCGATTTCCTTAGGATCCTCATCCAGGTCTACCGGTACTAGCCGTGTAGTGACATATTAAATTTCATTGAAGAAAGTTAGGCTGCAGGTGCTCAGGCCGAAACCATTGCTCCCATGAAGTGGTCGAACCGTGAGCATAAGGCCTAGGCTAGGCCCTATGTGCCTCTGCGGCCAAATATAGAGGACCGGCCGCACAGAATATCACGGTTATCTAAGGTCAATCATGCGTGTGAGTGAGGGGTTGTTTGGTCGTCCTTCTAGTGTTCGTATTCACTCATATTTGCGACCACTAGGTAATTTGACTGTTAGGATGGCTCGGGTACTAAAGCAGGTCACTGAGACTACGAATGAGTTGGCGAAAGTACTCAACCAGATACTTTAAGCATTTTCTCTCGGTAGTTGTTTAGATGGGAATCCTTGTATTCTCATGGTTAGCCCCAGTCGGCTGATGAGAGAACTGGGCTGAAGCCATTTTCTGCCACGCGACACTGGGAGATTCGCTTCCTCCGGTACAAGAACTTGTGCTCAAATTTTGGCGCTGATCAACACCATAATTTACTCTGCACGCAAGCACTAGGGCAAACAGTTTGACCACAGCGTGGGGTAAGAGCTAACCCACTCTATACCCTTATATCCTATAATTACAAGGGAATAAACCTGGTAGGTGATGTGTGGCTCCATATAGTGAGTTATTCTAGCTCAGAGGGTTCCTTGCGAGGAACAAGACTCTCATGGGCCGCTAGTGCAATCGGATCGCAAACGCGCTCGGAGTCTCCTTCGCCGGCCAATGGTGGTTGTGCCGTTCATTCGCAATAACTTGCCTATTGTTGTATTGCAGCCCCCTAGACACGGCCATCCATGTCCAACCCTGGAGCCCTGTCTAGTAAGAGGGTCCAAAACTTTGAAATCTATGGCCGCCTTGGCCTGTTGCTTCCTAGGTATGATATATGGGGTTTTATCTGTGGCCCCGAGAGCGGGGGGGGGAGGTTCCAAGGAGCTCATATCGGACGTCTAAAGCGCATCAGAGGTACACCACGTGCCTCTTTATGATTCATATTTCCCGCCATTGGAGCCTCAGGTATTCTGTGAGAATCTAAGCACCCTATAGCTTAGCTTGAGGGAGTAATTGCGACACCGATCCGAGGAAGAGGGTAGTTGAATTGGGAGTAGTTGGATTGACAAAGAGGCTAGTCAGAAGGAAGGGTCATACGAGTGCAGACTCCCAGGTATTCCGAGAGGGTGCGCATTTCAGAAAGTTTTAAGGGAAATGTAAGTTCCAGAGTGCTCTATCACCCCGCCTAAAGGATACATTTGCGTGCCCAAGACCCCAGGGATGACACTTCTAGATCATCACAAATTTCGCACGTCAATTTCATAATAGCCCCTCTGTCATAAGTTCAGGCTGCGATGGTAGGACACGCTGTATATCAGCACAAAGGGGCGTGCATTAGACAGCCCTCGCACCGGCCATAGTGTCTTCCCGGAAGACAACATAGCGGTCACTCTGGCGGGTGGCGGCAGATTGGTGCTCAGCATCCAAATACCCTGAATTCAGCCTAGGGAGGAGAACAAAGAGATTTCACATTCTACTGGGCCGACATCCCGTGTAGGCCGATTGACGTTTGAGCCAAGTCTGATCACTCGTCCCTCCCTTCAGGTAGCGATCCCCAAGCGAATACTTGGAGCTGTAGAGGCACCATGAATCGAGAAGGGAGCCTACGTGTAAAAGAAACCAACCCACCGCAACCACCGCCAGGTGCAGAATCAGGCCTGTCAAGGAAGTTTGCTGCGCGTCTTCCAAGTAAGGCTTCGACTGCAGGGCAAGAATGGGGTCTCTCCCGGAAGAAGCAAGAGAAAGATGCGAGATATATCCGCAAAGCTAGCTCAGGAAGAGTATTCAGCGAGGAAGAGGTAGTGGTGGAGGTAGATCTGGATGTGGATGTGTAGATGTGGGGTAGACAATCCAGTGTGGAAACCCATAGTGCAGTCACTGCTAGCTGTTTCATTACGCCCTTGGGGGCCGATGAAAATTCCCCTGTGAATATTCCAGGGCCCGTAGAAGTGGGCAGTGATTGTGACGTTGACATTGAGTTCTAAACCGGCATACCATTGCCTCATGGGCCCACCGGGAGTTGGGAAGCTCTGGCGGTTTACTCAAGTATATACATCGCCTCCATTCTTAGTATGATACTAATACAGAGGAGGAGCAGCCGCGCTTACCATGCTTGGCTTGCTATCCTGGTAAGTTCTTTCGCTTATATAAGTCATGACGATCTCTGGGGCTTAATGGAGACACCTCAAGGCTTGCTTGCCCTACTCTCGTCATGCTCAGCATGATCGGCGTTTTGCTTCCGTTTGAGAAATGCGTAAAGTTGTTCAAATCTTTCTGGTCTTGATACATTTATAGTGCATTTAGGGATAATCACCAGAACAAGATCTCCCTAGTTGTCTCTATACTCAATGCTTAGTTAAAGCGCTGTACTCCTGCAATAGCTGATACTCGTGATAGAGTACTTGTGAATTGAGGCTCCTAATGTCGGATCTTGAGCTGATCTAATTTGGCTTGGCAGTTGGTTTAACAACAACGCCAGGGTACTATCCATACTCACCCGTAAACGATTACCGGTAAATCAGCCTCAAAACCACCACCTATCTATTGATATGCTTAGAGATCGTAAAGACTAGAGGGCGATCCGAGGCTACAAGTACAGGCACGCAATCATTTATCCATTGATGTACTCGAGTATAACCCTCACATTCCTTGTCTCTTGAGTCGACTAACCTGGGGGCTTCGGTACGGCCCGTAACGATACCGACGTTATTGATACTCGAGCTGTTATAGGTGAAGCATCTGTCGAGTTACTGTAATCTGGGAAGATTCCTCGCTAACTAGGGCGCTTTTGCTAATTTATCTGGAGTGCTAGAGTTAAGGCGTCCAGGCCAAGTACTCGAGTAGTGGTAGATGTCCCAAAGCCTCTGACATATAGAGAGGGGTTTTCCTGCAGGATGTGTTGTCAGAATTGAAGTAAGAGTTATCGCCGCCACACAACTCGCCCGGCCAGTGGCAAATCAAACCGGATACCTCGACATGCAAGCGGGGATCCATATCAAGTTATGCTGGACTAACTCCTGGGTCTTTCGGGAAAAAACGACCAGCGCCTTCGGGGCTTGAGCTAGCCAGTGTTGGGGTATGCACTGGCATGACGTTGAATAACTTATTCAACACGGCACGGGAGGACACAGTGAGGTGAGGCATACCGCCAGCTGCGAGAATAATTATGCCGAATTAAAGCCCACTAAGTCGACAGCACCTAAATCTCTCTTAAGAACCACTACTAATGGAGAACAGGCATGTTGGGGCTTCCTCCAGACTACTCCGCACAGTTCCCACAAATCTCTCAAATTGGCCTCTATCACTGGACTACCAACAAAAGAGATTCGAATGAAAAGAGGATCAACAATAAGCGAGTGCAGTGGGTCAGCTCTCAGTGTGCACTCAATCATTGCCTGGAATCCCCAATGCGTTGGCGTTGCCGCTCCGGTCCAGTGTCCTCCTCCTCCTCCTCCTCCTCCCCCGCAAATGTTTAGTTCCAAGCTTTGGGGAAACCTATATATGCCCCAGCAACGCCGACTGTGAGAAAGTCTTCAAAAACAAGATCATCAAACTATTAAAACGCACACACATTGCCTGTGGAATTAAATTCATCCCTCCAACGCGCCAATTACCATAAACGGAGAACGATAAGGTACACAACACAACACGATACGCTCCATGGCTGCCACCACCACCACGAACAGACCCTCTGGGGGATACACGGTGTCAGAGAATGTTGACAACCCCGCAGTCAGAAATTGGGTTGAGCAGAAGTACTATGAGATCGGATTTAACGGGGATGGAAGTTTTATCGGGAAAAAGGCCTTCAAGAAGAAGCTACTCCAGGACGCACCGAAAGCTTTTGCAAACATTAATGACTCTTGGTGCATTGGGCTCTATGCCAATCAGATCATCAGGTAAAACTCGAATAAGCTTAACCAATGGAGCATAGGGCATGTCAAGGTACCGAATACTGACTCTGTAATGTTGTAATCTCCAGGAATATGCGTGTTACCGGAAGCAACGGTCGTACTGATACTGATGGTGTGCCAATGGAGTGCTCTGTATGTCTCGGCTTGATATCCTTACTATTATTCCACTCCTTCCCCTTGTCTGACCATCTGTGTGCGCAGAGATACGATGTGCAGATAGATCACTCGTCATACGAACCAAGATCTAGCTACTTTTCAGCTACACCTAAGTGTCTAGAGAAGCAGGCCTTGCTGCCCACATTCCACCACTCCCACAAGGCGGTAGATATCTTCAACTACCAAACACTCCACGAGGCTCTCCAAACGCTAGACGAACCACCTCAAGGCGAATACGAATCGGAGAAAGGTACTCCGCTGCCAGCATACGGGTCTATTGCTCACCACTACCAACAGCAGGAATTTATACCCCCCCCTTGCCAATACCAATATGGAATCCCCATCACCCCACAGCCGCTTCCGCCACCGCCGCCCTTCCCGCATGACTCCTCGGCATACAATTTTATGCAGCCAGCGTATCCACCCGCCCCAGCATATGGGAGCTTAGGTCCGAACTACGGATCGATGTACTCAGCGTACGGTCTGCCGCTAGCATATACCCAACAGCAAAATCAGCAGCACCAGCACCAGAACCAGCAACCCCCTGTATACGGATCAAACGGGGCAACCGCGTCAGCAGCATACGGGTACAATCCGCTTTACGCTCAACCCCTATATCCCCAGCACCAGCTTCAGCTCCAGTACCAACAGCCGTACTCGCCAACCTACATCCCAGCACCATACGGCTCACCCCCATCTTACGGCTTTACAAGCTACACCCTACAAACTACACCTTCCTCCTCCTCCTCCACTTCTTCCCCGGGCAGTGCACCGGTAGCAAAGCCCTACCATGAATACGGCGACTGTGGTGAAACCCTCCCACTCCCAGCAATGGTGAGCGCAACCAAACTCCTGGGCGGCGGTGAGGTCCGTTCTCTAGCAGTATTCACATCTGTATTCCGGAACATGCCATACATAACCAAAGACGGGCCGATCGCTGGCATGAAACTCAAAGATCCATGCTTAAATTGCAAAGCTCTCATGCAGACCATCCCATCGGAGATATCGATCCTCGCAGGGACAGGTTCTGGCTGTGCACTCGATTGGATTGTAGAAAAGGCTGCTTCCGCACCCGCCACTACCACCGCTGTCACTACCGCCACAGCCCCGCCAGCCCCCATCCCTCCAATGATCGGAAGCACACCGACGCCCCAAGGCTACAACCTCGTCCTATCGACAGCCTATTCCGCAACAAAGCCAGACATTTACCACCTACTAGAAACTTGGACACTAAACAACACGACCCCAACCCTCCCCGCGCACCAAAAGGCCTCGCTGAGCACACTCTGGAAAGAATTCATCCTCCCCTTCCGCGACAGGAACCAGATCTTCCGACTTGACAATGGGGACAATGTAGATCCAAGCATGCACATCCTCAATTCCGTAGAATTACCCATATGCACTGTGTTCTGCGCTATCGCGTACGTCTTCTCTGTCGTTCTACGACCGGAGGTCTCTCAACTTACCTGCGCCTCCTTCTCCCCCCCCTCCTCCTCCGGCGCCGCCGGAGACAACGGCGGAGAAGAAGAAAGAGAGGAGGAGGCCGGCAGAGACGGGTTTTACTTACCACTCCTGGCGGTATTAGGGAAATGGTGTAGCACCATATGTCCATGGGCACATCCGAACGTAGTAAACGTTGCCTACTCCCCACCTCCCACCTCTGCGACAGCGGGAATAGACACCCACTTCGTTATCGGGACGTCTAAACCAAGTGTGCAAGCCGGCTTCCCCAGCGAAGTTGTGAAGAGCAAGCATCAGGGGCAAATGCGTACTTGGAGGAGGATATTCCTAGAGGAGAGATTCGGCGCGCTGAAGAACCCCTGTCCGGTTAAGGTCGCCGGAATGGCCGCCGGTGTCACCGCTGCTGCCGCTGGTGGTGGTGTGGTGGGAAGGAAGGGATTCATTTGATATTTTGATTATCTTGATTTCTGTTATTATTGCATCTTTTCCCTATTTGTATGAATTGTTATTTTGGGCATGTTTTGGATTTTTACTTTGTCGGTTTAACTTGGTTCGGGACTGCAAGAATTGGGATATGTAACTTCAGTCTTCTTCTCTTTACCCCTCCTCCTCCTTCCTTCCCCTCTCCTTTTTCCTTCCCCTCCTTCCTTTTTATTTACAAAAACAATCATTTCTAATCCCCCTCTACCCGTGAAAAAGAAAAAAAAATAGTATTCACTTGATATCACTCGTCCCCTCCCCGCCTGCCGCCTGCAGAAACCCGAATGATCAAACTATACGCTGTGCACTAGTACAGTACAGCACGGTAGCCGGAAAATGGGTGAAAAACAAAACAAAAACAAAAACAAACAAAAACAAAAGGCGAGCAGCACTCAGCCCCACCAATAAACTCTAGGCATCACCAAAGCTTCCGCGAGGAAGGCAACTGAAACGATATAGGATACGATACTATAACTCAGCGCCTGAGATACAAGTAACCTACAGCAGGCTCCGATCAGTTGTGCGGGTATCACCAGTATGATTCCCATGGTACGGTATCCAGCCCCACAGGCGTCCCACCATACCCCCAGCAGAGATGGTATGGCATCTCATCGTCCATTTATCCTCTCTTTAATCTACGTCACTCAGGTTGCGCGCTGATTACATGCCTAAAGTGCCTACTATACCTACCTGTGATACCTCCGCGCCTTCTCTCGCCTTCTCGCCTTCGCCCATGATACCCACCTGCCAGCCTGCTCGCTCGCTCGCTCGCTCACCCGTTTCCTCCCTCCTTCTAAAGGGGAAAAAAGAAAAAACAAGTGGGAAAAGTGAGCCTGAATGAAAATGAAAATGACCACCTTCTTAATCTCTTTCCTTCCCCCCCACTCCCCCGCTCCCCTCATGGCACGGGAGGGTAAGTACGGTAGGTAAGTAAGGCCGCCCCCGCAACGGCGAGTAATAAGAATGCTATTATACCAGTGTCTTAACGCAACCCTCAAGTGGAAACCACAATATATCTGTTATAATATTTGCGAGGAGTGGGGGGGAGGTAGTGGGGCCATGACACTATTGTGGATATATAATGATAATAATAATTTGGATAACGGTAATGATATTATAGTAGGTATATAATATCATGGGTTGTATTATGACCCTTGGTCTGCATTGCGGCCTGGTATATACGTTGTGCGGCTCCATCACATGTTCAGAGCCTCAGACCGTTTATCGTACCGAATGAAGGGACAGAGCCTCAGCATAGAATTCGGTATAAGGTATACGCAACGTATGATACCGGTAGAATAGCAAGGGGACAGACAACCAACAGGGCTGTACCGGTAGCTGGGGGGTGGGGGGAGATCAGGGAGACGAACGAACGAACCATAGCCTAAAAGTTCAAGCCAGTGACGAAATCTCAGATCTGGTGGGGCTACTCGGCTTACTGTCTCAGTAGCCCTACTAGATATTTAGATCACCCACCACATCAACCGTTGGAATAAGAAAGAAAGCTGCCAGGGTGAAACCTACCATTGTGCGTCAACATAGGAGCCCTGCAAAAGGCCCAACGGTAGTCCTAGCTATAAAAAAAAGTTAGCGTATGACCTTTCGTTGCGGTTTCGGGACAGGACACCGGAATGGAAATATTATTGGGGGATGTTTACTTGTATGCAGTGCTGGGGCCTGATGGTTCTGCGGTATGGTGGCTTAGGTATGGTACTCCCCGCCGTTGCGAAAGTGCGATAACACCAGCATACTTTCCCACATACGGTATCTACACCACAGTCTGGCCACGGGACCTACAAGTACCTACCCTCTCCCTCGCGGCAGGGGCTCAAGGTGGCTCAGCTTTCGGGCAGCTGTGGACGGCTCATGGTTTGTACAAGTATTGTACTGGAGAGTATTAAGTGTGATATTATAGGAGTGCTTATGATAGGGCGGGGAGAAACTGTGCCCAACTCAACTGTACTGTACTGTACCAGTACAGCCCCATTCCAAAAGTTCTAGCACCCAGGCTAGTACCTACTACAACACAAATGGCTATAATGCATCCGTTGTATAACAAAATTTCGTCACGGTACATATAGTATCATACCAGCCTGGATGCCAGAACTTTTAGAATGAGGCTGAACTCGCCCAGTACGGCATCATACAAAAGTAACCCACAACGCCAAGCCCCATCAGAAGACTTTCCCGAAAGGGAACAATATCACGTCGTCCCTCGCGCCAAGTCCACCCCACACCCATCCCCCAACACGGGAATCGAAAATTAAAATATCGGCACTTAATTATTAGGCCCTGTTCGGCACGCCAACCATTCAATCATACCAGTATATATCTAGATACAGCACCTTAGTAGCCACCCATTCCGACTATAGGGGCCCCTGTGCTGTAGGTTAGAGCCATGATATGATATTATAATCAAAAAGGTACAGTATCAATGCTGCAAGAAAAATGCCATAAAAATTTAGGGGGAAAATGCCATTCTTCATAAGTGCCTTATTAATTTCAGAACCATACGCCGGAGGGGAGAGATATCTCCGAAGCATTTTTATTTATTTATTATTCCTCCCGCCTCATCCCTTTTTTTTTTTATAAAAAAAACGGCTGTATCATAATAATAATATTATGGCATTATTTTATTCTCATCGAGTTCCAAAAGGGGCCCCCCCCCCCCCCCATTCCTTCCCCACTACCCATAGTTCTCCGCCCGGGGGTCCGTTGGGTACGATACTGTGCCGGTAAGTTACTGCCCGTTTCGCACTTTTTGTTGACAGAAAACCATTCTCTTTTTTTTTATACCCCCCTCTGCTATATACTGCGTTGTCAGTAGGCTATGAGGTAATCACAGCATACTTCAAGAACGGATTGTCCTTTCAAAACCCCACCCCCCCTATTGCATCTGCCATACCGCACCGCACTGTGCGAGCGCCATACCGACGAAACGTCCTCTCTCGTAGACATAAGCACCACTTCCGAGTGCACAAAGTCCGTGATAACGAGTTCCGGATCGTCTCTTCCGGAACTAGTTTCGTCCGTCCACAATGCGGTTCATCTATTGTTGCGATCGGTACATATAGTTGCAACGCGGGAGGTTACACCGGCGCCGGTACCGCGGTTAGGTGATTTGGGGATTTGCTTTGCCAGTGTGGTTGTAGGGGTTGGGTGTCATATTGATAGGTTGTTCGTGTAGGGTGTGTGGACTATGATGTTTCCAATGCCGGTTGTTTCGTACAGTGTGGTAGCTTGGTGGATCGTAGGAAAAGTTTAATTCTGGTGATACGTTCCTAGTATCTGGGTATCGTAGACCGGCTGGTGGGCGGGCTGGCTGGCTGCGATGGTATGGTGATAGTGGGGAGACTGGGATTCTGTGTGGTGAACGGACGGTATGGTGTAGTTGGAAAATTTAAGTGTGACCTTGGAAGAGATGAAGCTAAGTAAATTATCTCCGGGAATACTGTACAGGTAAGAAAGCCCCCAGTAATAGAAATATTGCGACCCATGAACCGGTAAGACGATGACGGACTGAACCCTATGGTGCAACGCGCCCACATTCCCCATCACCACTCCTAAATGATACCAGCAATACCCATACCCGAGTATCGTAAAGCAGCTTATCAAATCCGGCTCGGCCCGAAACTCGGATAGTGAGCGCTTCGTCCCTTTCTGCTCCTCCTCTTCTCTCTCTAGCTCCCACTCAGCCGCAGCGCGTTCCCCGATAATTCCCGCAACATACGACACCGGCAGATGACAACCACGCGAAACAACAAGCGATAACACATCCCTCAGCCCAACATCACGAAAACCCCATGACCAATTCCCTTTGTGAGTCCCCAATGCCCCGATGATACCATAGTGAATAAAAATTATAAACCAGCAAACAAAACCCTGAAATAACCATGATTATTTTTTGTCTTTATCTTTTCGCTATCCCCCAAGGGGGAGGGAGAAAAGGGAAAGGAAAAAAAAAATTCAAATAAATAATAAAAAAACGAACCCCCCCCCCGACCGAAGTAACACCTAAACAATATAAACACTACCACCACCCTTTTCGATCCTTTTTTTCCCGTATGCAGATGGCCGTTAAGGACGTGAGTATTTCATCATCCTCGATCGCGTATTGATCCTCTCAAGCATCTCCTTCGCACGAGCCCTGCTCCTCGTAACCGGTCCCCCGCCTTCGCCTCGCCTTTTCATCCGCCTTCGCCTCCGTCGATTGTGCAGTATCTCTCCAGCCCTCATACACTCATCTCCTGCCGTTTCACACCGCTTCAGACGTCTGAATTCATGTTCGTCAGCACCTTCGCGACTACTCGGGATACTCGGTAAGTACTTTGCACTGTCACACTTCGGCCGCTTGGACGGTACAACGTGCGTGTATGGCTGTGCGTAGAATTTTTTTGTGGTGGGGGGTGATAGCGAGTCGAGGTTTGCGAGGAGCTTTCGCCGGAGGAGGAGGGTCTTTGTTTTTGTTTCCCTTGTTGTGGGGGTGGTGGTGGTGGTAGTGCGGGACAACGAGGCTTTGGAGCCGCGTCTTAGGCAGTGGGAGTTTGCCTGAGATTTGGATTTTAACGCCGATGTTGATGTGATCGTCGGCTGGGCAGGTGATGGTGGAGGCTTTGGAGGATAATTATTGTAGTGTTGATGATGGTGGTGGTGGTGGTGATAGTGTTTTGGTAAAGGTGCGTGAATCATTGTTGGTGGGTTGAGAGGGTTGTAAGTGAGTCCGCACATCTTGACAGGAAAGGAGTAAGTAAGTTTGGTTTGTGGAATGGATTACGAAGGGAAAATGGGGGGGTTGGGTACTTATTGTAGCCACAAGTCGCGTTTTTGGAGTGGCACAATTGCATTGATATGTGCCTTCATGTCAATTCTGTGCATTGCCCCCCCGGCAGCCCAGCTGGAACCCTCATCTGAAATGTCATCTTCAATGGCAAAAAAAATACCAACCTGCTTCTCTCCTTACAGCTGAAAACACACACCCCGAGCTCTCATTGCAAGTAACAGGCACCCCCCCCAATGCATAGAAGCATCAATTGGGGGTTTGAACCATGTTTGAATCAAGTTTGAAAGAGCCCTTCCCTCCTTCCCTCCTTCCGTTCTTTCTTCCTTCTATCTATCCTTCCCTCAGATTACGTTCTTAGGAAACAGTCTCTTCTGATCCCCACTAGATAAAGTGCTCGGTGAGACCTTATCCATGAGCCCTCTCATCAGCTCGGAACGCCGGGCGCTGCCCTACATGGTAGAGATCTACAGTACGGCACCGGTGTGCCTTGCTCAAGTTCCCGAGCATCCTCCACTCATCCTCCCCCTTCGCCTCGACTCCCCACCCTCGACAACATAATGACATACGCTACCAAGTCAGCAATTCACTGCGTTTGCTCTTCCAATTCTGCCTTGCCCCAAGGAGCAATCACCTAAGGTAATACTACATCATCGCTCAAGTAAGCGGGCGCGGGCTTCGATGCATGGAAGCGAAAGAAAGAGAAAGGACATCACCGGTTGTAGGGAAGCGAGCCGAAGTGATCGGGTTTCGTGACTGTTTCGGGCTTAGCACGTGGTTGCAGAATGCGGGCCGGCTTCTCGCCTGCATCGACTTGGCAATGCCGCAGTCGCGCGAGTGAGTGACTATGATCTCTGACCCGGGGGCTTGCGGGGCTGGCTTTAGTCTCTGGAGCGGAGGGTGGTATCGGTATCATACTAGGCAAGGCTTGGAGGTAGTTCGAATATAAATGATTCCCCATTGCATACCCATCCGCAAATTCCTCATACCCCTCCAAGTACCACTATTATACTACTCGAGCAGTTCTTGGGTACGCCTCGCCTGCCCTCCCTGTCCGCTATTAAGTAAAGCAAACTGTGATAAAATTTTATAATGCTACTATAGGCATACTCGGGGACAGTTATCTCAAGACTTGCTGTCCTATCGCCGGTAATAGGTACTGCTCTTGAGGCATGAGGAGGGGCATGAGAACTTTACGGAGGTGGGTGTGCACTGTAGATAGATCTTGTCTCCGTTCGTGTCCCGTTACGTGAGGAGGTTACTTTTTCCCCGAAAGCTCCCGACCTACAATGGCGGAACTCTACGGAGTAGTGTATTGGTACGGGGCTGTCATTGGTGTGGGGCTGCCTTTAGCTCCGCCATGATGACCGACGCACCCCTCATGTTGGATGCTGTAGAAACCTGATACCAGTATGGGCCGCCTTCAAAGAGGGTGGGGGGCTAGATGATGGTAAAAGCTTGCAATTCTGTTTGATCCAGAAGTTATGATGATAAGAGAGTGAGTGTTTGGCCCCTTCGTTATTTCTCCCAATCTTTGGTACCGCACCGCGACAGACCAGTGAGGTTATGAATACATATTTTCAATTGGGGAATTCGCGCTTGCCGTTTCTGCGGCTCCGGGGGTACCGGTAGTTTAGCCGCGGTCTCTATCGGCACCGGGGCCGGGGAACGCGAAACCGGCTGGAAGAGCCAAAATAAGAGTATTCCCGGTACGGTACTCGAAAATTGGGGGATTGAAAACTGGGCCGAAGACAAAGACGACCAAGCCTGAGGCCTCTTACCATCATGCTGGGTGTCCCTCCGCTGCTCCTTAGAAACGATTTGATGAGTTGTTCGTTAAGGCGGAGCGAGGCGGGGAACCGTTTCTCTCCATGTTTTATTGGGTAGTAACGCAGCCTCTTATGTGTGGACGCTGTAGCCTGCATAGTATTGCCAGATTCGGGCCGCCCAACGTCAACCCACCCCAGAGCCGCAATATACGGCATATTCTCAAGATGCAGTGCAAATGCACAATCTCCCCGAGGAGGTTTGGCATCCTGCACTTACCAGCGTTTCATACAGTATGTAGTTAACCAACGCAGAAACATTGTGCCTTGTCACATACCGTACCCTACTGTAACCTTGACACCTCAATTTTGAGCATCGTATTTAATCCTTCCCACCCGCTTCTAACAACTCTAAACTGCTGTCGAAATCTATCCCGATTCCCTGTCAGGGCCACCGCTGAATTCTCAAGTGCTGGCTATGTCACGAGTCATTATACTGCGCGTGGCAACTCAGAGAGGGGATCCTAGAGACCTATACTACTCAGAAGCTGCGCACATTTGACGACAACGAAATTTCCGACCCTTACGATAAGTCAGTATTTCGCCATCATACACACACAGCAAAGGTAAGCAAGAGTGCTAGTTCTATGCAATGGGGCGGGGAGTTCTCGGGGCTGTTACTTAACAAATGACGATAAAACGAACATAATAGCGAACCATAGCTAGCAGAGTCATCGATAATTCTCACTCCCCGCTTCGCGTGCCAGATATCATTTTCGAAACCTCCCCCCCCCCCAGAAACCTCATTATTGTATTCACATCACCATCAGTGAGCTAGAAACTCTTTCCAGCCTCGTTTTCTCCCAGGCTCGTGGTGAACGTCCAAAATCCGAAATATGAGCACGATTCAAACAGCACAAGAGATCTCTACCAGTCCACCTGAGAACTCTTGGGGTTCGGTGCACAGCTGGGGCATCTATCTACGTCCCTCTGACACCTTTCTGTTTGGTAATGAAACCCGGGATGTGCATTATAAGTACATGTGGGTAGCCCTAGCCTGCATACGACTGTACGTCTTTCGCAGGTCGTTGAAATAAAGCGGAAAGATTTCAGACATCAGCACTATTCAGCGGGGTCGCTGTGAAAGAATTAGTGACGCTCGGAGGCTAATGAAATAGGATATTGCTTATTTTGCACCAGACAGCTTTTCATATCTGAACACTTGTGAATACCTGGAGGCCTGATATCCGAGGTGATAAGTATTTCTAATATTTTCATAGCGTGCAGTCGACAGAGACCTCGCGATATTAGAGAAGGCCAATTTTTTGCCCCAACATATCAGAGCAGCTCTAGCTCGTGAAGTGACTGTACTAGTTATATTCTTGATAGGTCCCGACCCCATCCCCTTAGGCCGAATTTTGGATGCTGAGGAGTTTCTCTGAAGGCAGGCGCCAAAAAAAAGAGAGGGGCTCAGCTCGAGAGGAGCTCTCAGGTATATCCGGCAATGTGTATCCCTCAATGACTTTCTGGAAATGTAACGTTATCGGGAACACCTAGTAAATTGTCGCCGGGGGTATCCGGAGCGGCTCCTGACCTACAAAGGGGCAATAGCTTCAACATCCCGGATGTCATAGATATCATAGAGCTCCAAGAGTTTTGCTCATTGTTGCCCTGGAGGAGGTAACCGTGCATTCTCAGCGCCTGCGACCGGCCGATGTTCGTTTCCCATTTTATGCGATGTAATAATATGGTGCGACAGACTCTAATTGAAGCCTATAGCACATCTAGGTAAGTGGAGGTATATCCTTGCCTCAGAACGTGAGGTAGAACCTCTCTCTACAATGGTAGCATATTTTCCTTTGAATCCCAAGCCACGGAGAATTATGCCAGGGGCTCCCTGGCTTATGTCAAGATAGCTCTAGGGCGCGCCAGAGGTGCTACCTATCGTTCACGAGCCCGATCCCTTCTGGCCTTTGGAAGAGCAATTCGGTTCTCGGGAGATTGTAAACCACAGGTTATCGGCACCCTGAGAAAACCGAAGCTCTCACGGAGTCTCACTCGATATTAGCCCAGTCAGCAGGCACATCCTGGTTCCTGTCAACCACGCTTTCTAGTTATAATATCAGATAGACTGTCGTGGTAAATTCTTAACAATTGGCGCAGCTGTAGCGCATATCTGCTTCATAGCCCGTCTGACTGAAGTTTCGGAGCCTCCGATACTGGCAAGCGATAACGCTGAGAGCTAACGAGGCCTGTTGATGTCTGCAAGCACTGAGTGTTGGGGATTCTGGAAAGGCATCAAAGGCCATAACCCCTCACTTGCTCAAGCAGGAACTACTCCCTGATGATATATATGTTGGGCTATTGGTTTTTTTTGCAGCTAGCAGTGGCCGACAGGCGCAGCAAAGAGCTCTCAACGGTATCGGGCTTAACCTTGAATGCATGCCGGATTCTTGAGGTAATTGATTCCTGCGTTGCGCTTCCGGTAATGCCTAAGTCGAGATATGATGCCGTGCGGTTTCATAGGGTTCGGTATTCCGTTGCCTTGAGGGCCGGTCCGTCAAGAGCCGTTGAAATACATACTCCTTGTACCAACCTACCCATGAAGACTAACAAGAATCGCCTGGAAATCATATACCAAGGTCCGGATATATGTGTGTATGATTTGTAGTGCTTGGCCTACAAATGACGCCTCCTCTTAGAAGGTGTCTTAAGGGATTTGAGGAAATGCCACGAGCTCTCAGGTCGTTATACCCTCAATTGTGTATGGCAAATTGGGTTCTTGGGACCAGATGTTGTTATGACCAGACGACCCTATGAGACTCTGAGCTCTTTCCAAAGAACAATTAGCAGCTCTCTTCGGTGTAAGGAGATCGAGGCAGCATATTTTGCGCTAGAGGAAGGGGGAAACGAGGGCTTTTTGTTGCATTCTCTTGACATTTCCACCTCCCCCTTCTCTCAGAACAGCCTCTACGAGCGGGGGTCTTCGTGGTATCAGTATCACCGGTTGGCTGGGGGGTGGGGTAGGAAAGGTTTTTGAGGGATAGAGGATAGCTATCACAGAATAGAGGAGCTCCGGCGGAAGTCCTTCGAGTAATGAGGGATGTCATTAAGAGAAGTTGGCGCGGTTTGTGGGATACTGTTACCGGTATACTCGTTAAGCTTATAGAGGTAGAAAAGGTGCGTAGGATGAAAGCCTTAGCTCGTACGGAGGAGCGGGCGGTGGCGAGGATGACGGTGATGGAATACGACCGGTGAGTATACGCAACCGTGGTGAGTGACCCCATCAAACCTACCGTTATCACTACTAAAGGCACACGCCACCCCTAGTAGTGGCAATATCTCGTGTGCGCCCCCCCTTTAAAGTTTAAGCGGCAAGCCATCTGCTTTATGAGTGCCTGAGCTACCTTCCCGGAAGCTAGTCAAGGCTGGTTTCAAACTAGAATCTGAATGGTCATGGGTTATCACTCGATTTCAATTAAACCACAACTGTTGTAATATGCGATCGGAACTTGGGCGAAGTGATAATAGAAAGTAGTCAAGATCTCTAATTGTGACAACGCTTATCTATTGAATAATAAGAAAGGCATAGCTTAGCTATAGAGTACGGTGGTCAAGTTCAGTCATTGCCACCACGATCCCTCCACAAGGAAAAACAAAGACCATCAAAGAAGTAACCTGAGAGGAATAATAGGAACAATGAAAGAAGGCATAATAGGCTTCAACCGGTAACTAGTATGAAAACATAAAGAGCTGAAAGAAACAATTAAGAGGAGAAAGAAACCATATACGAACAACAACTGTTGAAAAATAGCTTGACTGAAGAAAAAGTAGATCCCAAAACCCATTAACCACCGACCATCTCCTGCGAGAAGGAAGTGCTATACTACATGGATTTAACAGTCACATCGAACAGCGTGTCCTATACCATACAGACCAATTTCCTAACATCACGCGCTAGTGACACCCTCATCTCGACATCCATATACAAGCAATATGTGATGCGGCAAACGACTGGTAATCGGATCATGAGAAGCCACATTTTCCAGGGGCAGCGTCAGTAAATGGAGGTAATATCCCGGCCGAAATTCACCCTGAGCTGCTTCTCTAATGAGGCGGAAACACAAACACAATATATGTCTTGCACTAGTGGCGTTCTCTCGAATATCACTTAGAGTATTTATTCTTGCGCTCACGCTCGTATCTCCGAATAGTGAATAAGAAGCCGACACCAAGTATTGGTTTTGCACTAAGTGAATTTCTAAGCATTTTTCCATACCCTGCCACAGAAAAGAGTTTGTTATTGTAGGTATATCTGGTCAATTTCACATGAAACCCGAGAATCTATTAGAGCACCTTGTGATTGACCACAAGTATTTAGAGATCTACGATACTGCTAAGCGTGCTTGGTGCTGTACTGACACTTGTATGCATTAAGGGTGGAATGTGTGATATATACGCTGCTGGGCTTAAGAGACCTTGAGAATAAGATATCGGTAATAATATTATTGTAATGATATATCCTCTCAGAATGGGCTAGGGGTAAACACAACTTAGGCTTGCAAATGGGACATAACCCGGGATAGCGCTGGAATTTCCTACCGCCCAAGATCCAACGGAGGGGCATAAAAATGAAGGGAATGCAAGCAGATGCACTCCCTCAAGTCGTATATTGGATCCTATTTTGCTTCCCTGGCTCTCCATGGTGACACAAATGGTGGGGTGGTTTTCTTGAGTTTGTAAACGAGGGCTTTGCTGGCCGGCCCACTGGGCCTTTGCATTTTGAAACCTTGAACCTCATGATATCTGAACAGAGAGGGGTACTCATCAATGGCACTATACATGGCTACCATTGAATCACGTCCCATCCGACATGGCATTCGTACAGCCTTAATTGCAGGAAACCATTTTGAGAACTACCGCCGACCATGTAAGTAACAAAGTTGTGGGACATGGAAGTGACACAGGCTTCGCTATTCAGCGCCCCCACCTCCCATATCTCGGTCAATATGCATCAGCTCTTGCCCTCCGCTGCGAAGAAGTATTACAGTACCCCCCTAATTAGGGAATTGTATACACGAGTGCTGTAGGCTCAGAACAGTTAGGAAATCCTTGTACCCATCGTGCGTAAGGGAGCACAATGTCCTTCCCCGCGATACTGTAAATAGCTATGATATGATAGAACACTTTAACTTCAGCCCTAAATCCAGCCCTAATCTTAACCTGCAGGAACCCGAAGCTGAGCACCACAGATTTTTTCCCGTGCCATCGTGACACGATGCCAACAGGATTCATTTATTTATCCCTTTGTTCAAACCCTTTTCGAATACTCAACAGTCTCAAACTCAGTACCTCCCTAGCCTTAAACTATCGCACACGGGTCTCGGTGATTTCCGGAGCACAGGTTTTTACGATACTCCTACCCCAGGCCCAGGTGTCCAAAAATGAAGAATAAGTAATAGAACAAGGTCGGAGAGGTGTCTTTTACTTGGAGCTCAAGGACGCAGCAAAAGAGAACCAAAAGGTCACAGTGCAGTACGATAGGAAAATTCCAAGCCGAAGGTTTAAACTCTGAGAGGTCGGGCGTGTCGAGAATTGGCAGTATTCCTGTTTGGTGTCAACTCCTGGGACTATGGTATGATATGTCAATGAATAATAGGAGTTAACCCTTCGCCCACCCCGGGTTTTCCAGAATCGCCATTTCCACCCGGCATATACGGGCCAAGAACTCCGTTCCATTCAACTTGACCCATCTCGGATACCCGCCTCATGGAGGCAAAAGAAGAAGGTCTGCAAACCCAACTTGGCTTGGGGCCTGTTCGGGGGCCGGGCAAGCCCGGGGTTGAGGGTGGAAACCCGTGGTTTGGAGAGATCCTGTGGTTTTAGAAATATCATACTTGGGGTGTTCGGCAACCCACCAAACCATGGTTATTTAGAAACTCGAAGCTTGTGAAAATTGTCCCAAAACTGAGTTTTGAAACTTTACCTCTGGAAGTAAAATTCGAGTAAACCATTCATTCACTCCTTCCTTCCTTCAGTGTCACAAGTAGCAGTGTCCTCATCACAAACCAACCAAGAAAAACTAACTAATCTGGGTAACGGCAATGCCAACTATTTGAAAGATTTTCACTCGGCTTTCTCTCTCCCGAACACAACACCTTAATCCACTAAAAAAAACCATAGCTCGCTTCCCTACTCGGCATGAGTGCTAGTGAACCTAGGTTTTGAAAACCTTTACTCGATCTTCTGATTACAGCGATTTGCAAATGTTTTGTCCAACGGGATAGAAAGTTTCTGATTTTTTTGTTGAATATTAGTGGAATACGCTATCATGTACTACACAAACTGTAGTTAGAGCATATGTGTTGGGAAAATTGGGGCGAGAGAGAAGAGCATATTGAGGTCATACGATTCGTCGGGTCCCCCGGTCTCGATTTAGGTATGATAGGAAGAGAACTCTTATGATTCGAGGCATTCAGCCCTGGAGTTGAAAAGAGCGTTTTTCGGGTGCAAGTCTCGGGTTGGTCTGTCGGTTTTGTATGCAAGACGTCACACGCACCAAAGTCTTTCCACTCGGAAAACTCGGATAAACGTTTCTCAACCCCGGGGCTGAATGCCCCTACCGCCGGTCGCCAAATGTAGGATAATGCTAGGGGCTGCCAGTGTGGTGGGGCCTTACTCTGGACGCCGGTCTTTGGTGGGGTGAGTGATCAAGCGAGTGAGCGACCGGTCGGGGTATTCTTTCGCCTTCCCCTAATTGGATGGTGTGTTCAACCGAGCCGTATCCACCTGTGTGAGTGTGGTCGTGACCTTCGGCTAAACCGGACAAAAGGTCTGTGGAGAGTTGACCTGGTAACCTATTGCCTAATCAAACGAACAGGGGTGGGATAGACAGAGAAGATCTTGGATAAATTAAAAGGGCAAGTGAACGTCGTCTGTTGGGTGTTGACACCCCCGGTGGCCTCTCTCTAAATTATGATACACAAAGGTGGATTCTATGCAGAGAATGCGTGCGCGCCAAGGCTAGCTAACAGGGTGTTTTGTTGGGTGGTAATTCCATATATTTTTATCCTAGCGATACCTAACCGGCGTTCACTAGCTAACCAAAATCAAAACAAAACTAAAACTAAAAACAAAACAAAACATACAAAAACATAATCAATCTTCATTATCACAAACAGCACCCCTCCGTGCCTCAAGCCAATCCAAAACAAATTGTCTATCTGCCTCAACATCGCCTTCCCCAAAATCAGCAGCCAAAAACATAATCTCCAATTGTGAACGACACGAAACCCCACCGCCTTCCTTCCTATAATGCCCATTCAACAGATTCCCAGCAGAGCTAAAAGCCCTATCACAGCCGGTACAGCGTACTGTCCTCTTAACGTTGGTAGGATACAGCCACTTTTGTTGGGTGAAAAAGTGTCCTCCGAACCGCTAGAGTGCCCCATCAATCCGGCCCTCAGCACACCGGTATTAGGCGTTCATGACAGGTCACTCGTGGAGAGAGGACAGAGGGGGGTGTGGGTTTAGAGATCACATGTCGAGAGGAGGCCTCAATTATATCCTTTCTCTCCCCGTGCACTTGGGTGCGGTACCTGTAGGAGAAATTGCGTTGGCTGTCTTTCTACTCTAGAGAAGTGAGTGGTGATGAGGGTATCGGTACAGGTTAAGGTAGATATTGAGCACGTAGTCTCAGGTATCGATGCCGCTGCTGGGTCTCACCTTTGTGCCTGCAATTTCCATAGGGCTACAGTTATCCATTCCTTTCCCACAACGCTCTCTGCAGCCTGTACCCCCCCCACCCGCCTTCCACTTTAATAGCAGGCCACTTAACTTCCCAGCACCACAAACCTCGTATCGGCCCTATCAGAGCCCACTAGTCGGCAAGTAACCTCCGACCATATTCAGCCGCGTCCGCTCCCATCCGGCAAATATGAGATTCCGCACCTTTTCCACGCTAAAGTTGTCACCTAGATACCAAAAATAGGGCACCGCCAAGCCGTAATTTGTTTATTTCCTACAAAAGCCCCCTATCACTCATTATCTTGGCGCCAAGTGTACATATGAATCCTAACTCTCACTCAAGTGTCGATTATAGCTGTACCACAATTGTACCGGGAGGTTATCATCCCATTCATGTTCAACTGGAGAGGCAGCCCGTGTTCAAGTACTAGTACTGTACAAGTACCAGCGTCGTACATGTGTCCGTACCCCACCACCACCACCACCACCACCACCATTTCGGGACCGGCATCATGACCAAAACAAAAAGCAAGGAGGCGGAGCAAGTGAGCAATCAAATTCACTAATTTGCCTAGTGGAGTCTTCAACTTAGATATTGCCAAACCAAATGCCCGGTACCCAAGTACACTGCTGCGGTTGGAGAAGCATGTATATATTCACCTTCATCCCTTCCATTTTCCTATCCTCTCCCTTCCCTTTTTTTCATCCTTCCCCAACCTTTTACGGTTGTCCTGTCGTTTGCATTTGTCATTCGCTACACGATGAGGCCTCAATTCTATCTACTAGGGGTGGTTGGCTTGGGCCTAGGGGGAGTGCTTGTTCAGTCGTCGGAGATCACGTCCCCACCGCCGGCTCCCACTGCTAATGTCAGCGGATGCCCAAAAAGCATTTGTGCGGATTATGTCAATGAATGCGGGAAGTGGTATGGGGGTTGCTTGTATGTCTGTCCCTTGCATTGTTGGTGATGGGGGGGAAGAAGGAGAAGAATGAAAGAAGTATTGATTGTGAGCTGTGATTAGTCTTGATCCGGCTTGTACTGGAGGGAGTGCTTGGCCAACTTTCACCAAACCTCCATGCCCGACAACAAAGCCAAATTATCCCACTACGACGTGTCCGTCGATTTGCGTGGATAATGTCAACGAGTGTGGACAGATGTACGGCGGCTGCTTGTAGGCTGCCCTTTTCTGATGACCGCCGGTATATACTGACAGGACAGTCCTGACCCTGCATGCACCGGCGGAACTAAATGGCCCACCTTCACTAAACCACCATGTCCGACAACAGCGCCAAGTCATCCCACTACGACGTGTCCGTCGATTTGCGTGGATAATGTCAACGAGTGTGGACAGATGTACGGCGGCTGCTTGTAGGCTGCCCTTTTCTGACCGACGGCTGGTATATACTGACAGGACAGCCCCGACCCTGCATGCACCGGCGGAACTAAATGGCCCACCTTCACTAAACCACCATGCAAATCTACTACTACCAGTGCTTCATCAACATCAACATGTGGTACGATCTGTGCCGATTATATCAATGAATGTGGGCAGATGTATGGGGGCTGTTTGTACGTTATCTTCCCTCTTTCTTGCGTAGTTTCTCGGTAATATTAACCTTTTTATAGCCCAGATCCGGCATGCACTGGTGGAACAGCTTGGCCAACCTTTACCAAGCCTCCCTGCACAAAATCAAAATGTAGCCAATCCATCTGCTATGATGGGATCGACAAGTGTGGGCAGTTTTACGGCGGTTGCACGTATGTTTCTTCGTTTCTGCTGCTCGAAATAACTTACTTAGTGCTGCAGGCTTGCACCAGAATGTGGGGGTCCTAAAACCCCTACCTTTTGGAGGCCACCTTGTCCACCAACAACTGTAACAACACCTACAACAACGGCAGCACCGAAATGCACGCTCTCTCTATGTGTCGACGGAATAGACGCTTGCGGCCAAGGTTGGGGTGGTTGCTTGTAAGTTTTTCCATCTATAAAATTGAACGTTACTAACCCCGAACAGCCCGGCACCAGAATGTGGTGGGAAGGAACCTTCGTGGACTAAGCCGCCGTGCTCGAAGACAGTTATTGTCCCAACTGTGACCAAATACAAAACTACTTGCCCCCCCGGAAAACCAGTGACTAAGTTTGTGACGAGAACTTTAACATACTGACGCCCCTGTGAAATCTTACTATGCCGACCCAACAGTTCCCGGACGAGGTTGATGGGATTTGCTATCGATGATGTGATAATGTCGGGGCAGATTGAATAGTTGTGGATCGCGAATTGAGGGGAAGATATTGTGTCTACAAGAGTTATTTTTTTAAAATTAATGAATGTGACGCGGTTTTGAGCTCGGTTCTTCTGGATAGGCAAAGGATGGGCCATGGGCAATAAGTGTCGTTTATAACACGACAGGGGCCAGAATGTACCAAAAAATGGCTATCCCTATATCGTACACCATCAGAACTTGACAGATCTCCAAGAAATTGACCGGAAAATATAAAAAAATCGGAAAACCCTCCCACGTCTGGAATATCTCATATCCTTCCCCCATACTCAGCTGATATACATTGCAAGCGATCTATCGCGAGTGAGTGGGGGGGGGGTCCTTTGCGACCTACCCTTTCTGTACCATACATACAAAAGCCCCCGTCTTGGCAGGTACCTTAGGGCGAAGAAAATTGCCGATTTCACCCCCTCCCACGGAATGAAACCAAAAAGAGAGAAAAAAAACCCCATACGTATTACCCCGTAGTGGGGAAAAGGAGATTCCTGAACCTTTTTTTCCCCTTCCCATCCTCCACGATAATAATGGAGCAACGATGGCTTGAAAACGTCCCTGTTTTGTGCTTGTCTCGGCCTCCCTGACGTTACCAAGGGAACCCTGGTTTTAGGACAGTGTCACAGTGACGAGTGATGAAAGGTGACTCGGCCACGGCAACGCTTAAACAAACCCGACAGAGCTCAATGTACATCCAAGAGCGCATACCCGCTCGCACATTTGGGCATTGACACGCGCGAGTGAACGCTTAGCTGTTAAAGACGTCCATCGGGTTCACGCCCCGCCCGACCCCACCCCCCCGAGACTGACTTGGTAGTTAATAAGTAGGGTACTGTTGATCTGCCGTATTTTTTGTTTTGCTTTGCTTTATTTTGCAACACTCCACTTTCTTTTTCACCATATCATGGTTCATGGCACATGTGCTACTGCTGCTTCCTTTACCGGCTCACATAGTCCACCTCTTGTACGCCGTTTTCACAAGCTCGGAAAACGGCAACTGACCCACCCCCGCCCATCACGTGTCTTCGGAAATTGCTATGGTCCGAGAAGGATGGCATTTCCCGGAGATGGCTCCGAGAGTGCGGTGGGTTGGGTTGATCTTGGGAGATGCTTGCTTGGCTTGGGGTTTAGATTGCTTATTATTGCTCTTTTATGGCTAACTCTTCTTAAGTATGATATCAAGAATTACTTTTCATAGGTTTCGGGAGTGTCGTCTTATAGAATAGGGTCTTGTTATGGCAAATGGTATGATAATGAAACGTTTAATAAAGTTTGGACAAATTGAGATGGTTTTAAGGTTAAGGATATGGTTTGCCTTAAATTACATGACTACTCACTCTGGCCACTGACCCCACATGCTCTGGTGAATAGTCAATGCACCATCGTGCAGAATTTACACCCTGTGACACACGCCCAGCCCGGAAACACGCCACCTCCCGGCCCGGGCGGAAGCGTTCATATCCCCCCCTACTCCTTCCGCCCCAGTCACCCAGGGTTTCCCCCTCGCAGACGGACCCCAGCTCCACCTCGAACGGGTCACCATACAAGGTTCCCCACGATGCTCGTGCTGACGCGCCAGTCCCTGGCTAGCATTCTCTGGCAGAGGTGGTTGGACCGGCCACCGTGCCGATGTGGAGTGGTGCCTAGTGGCCCATGTCACACGAGTTGACGTCGAAGCGACCGGGTAGGAGTTTGTCGATGGCGAGGTGGCCCTTGTGGCGGGCTGTCAGATGCAAAGGCGTCTATCCGGCATAGTCTTTTCGAGGTGGGGAGTCAGACAGCGCGCAGTGCTTCAGTAGCATGCGGATGGCGGTCGTGTAGCCGGCTTTCCCCAGCTAAGTGCAGTGGCATACGGCTATGGTCGATGGGCGGGTCGTTGATTTCAGGGTGCGCGAGGAGGGAGAGTGTGATGTCGTGGTGGGAGTGCAGCGTTGCGAGATGCAGGGCCATCATGCCATCTAGCACTTTCAGCTGGCTGAGCAGGGGTCCCCTTGAGAACCGACGCGCCGGACCTTCTAGAAGGGTTTCCGCGCCCATGGGCTTGCCGTTAGCTGCCGCCTCGTGCAGGCATCCTCTGTGGTCTACCTAGCCGCGGTTCACGCGCAGGCCCCCGAGCAGTAAGCGGACGATGGCCCGGTCGGTAACATAGCTGCCGCAGTGTGGAGCGGGGTTTGGCCGCCGCTGTTAGAGAAGTTTATGTCTATGTCTTGCCTTGCCTTGCGAGGGGAGTTTCGAGGAAAGGTATTGCTTGCAGTCTTATTGCCTCATGCAAGGTTGTGCCGGTTCCTTGGATGCTGCTTTGCAAGTTTAGACGGTAGGCTGCGATGAGCTGGGCGAATATGCGAGACGGTAGTGAGAAGGAGGTGTGAGAGTAACTGAATGCTTTCGGTGCGACCGGCTGGGGGACTGTTGGCTTTATTCTTGGTCAATTTGGGAGAAGGAGGGTTGCACTGTCGAGTGTGGAGGCATGATTGGGAAGGTAACGTGGATAATCACTCGGAAGCTAAGGACTTCTCTACTAACTTTACCCCAACACCGAACAATATATAACCACTCCCCCTCCCCAAACCCCAACCAGCAAAAACACTCACAGAATTCCATCAACTAAACCCCAATCCCTGCCAACCAAATCACCCCCCTCGACAGCAAAAATAGGATAAAGTGCCTCAAGCATCTCGTACTTATCCCCACCACGCAAGCTTTTAATCCCCGCAGGCACCCTCCCCCCACTCGAGGAAAGGCACCTGCAAATCCCACCGCCCGGCAACAACAGTGTGCAAGATAACCGAGTTCCCCAGATCATCCAAAAAATCAGTACGCACCCCGCACTCTAGCAGTAACTTGACTGTAGATTTAGACTCGGTGGATATGGCGTCATGGATGGTCCTATGGTAGCTATATGGGTGTTCCGCTATCCCTAGGATCCCTGGGAGAGGAGTGCCTTAACACGAGGCTTGTAGAGTTCTCAGGCGGCGGCGCGGGGTGCCCTGCGGGCCGCGGGCGGGGAGTGGATGCGGGATATGCTGTCTGTTAGGGCGCATAGAGTGCTAAAGAGGTAGCGACATGTCCGCAACCGGGCGGCTACCAGGTGAGTAGCGACTTCCAGGAAGAGGTCGGTGGGGAGCTTTAAGAGTGACATTTCTAATTTTGAAATGCCCCTCTTTCTTCTCCGGGGGCGGAGGGGAGTGGTATTTGCAACGTTCGTGGCCCTGGGAACGGCGGCGGCGTAGGGTGCAAAGTCTTGAAGATGTGAGATGCTGCTTCTCAAGCGTTGTGTTCCTTGGACCCGGTCTTGATTGAAACTTATCCCAACTGGGAGTTGGATAAAATCGTATGCTGTCTTGGCACCAATGATCTCCAGAAGCCTTGGATACTACCTGCTACCTCCGGCCTCGACATAACCCCTAACTCAGCCTGGGATTAAGAACTCTACTTCTTTTACTAACCCATACTCCCAGAAGAATAGGATTTCGAACAAAGGTTAGCCGGGAGACAGAGTCAGTAAAATAAAAACAAAAAGGAAAAAGGAAAATATCCCGTCCGCAGTGACCTGGAGAGTTCGTAGACCATCACTCACCCTCTGAAAAACTGCAGGGGCTGTTGAGTAGTGTCACGAGAGTGTGTGTAAGCGGAAAGATGTAATCAAAGCGAGCGAGTAACTTGGACTGCCTATTGAGCGATCGCAAAGAAATTGAACCGAGAAGTAAGAAAGTGAAAGTGAAAAAGAGGAACGGAAGAGAGGAGAGGAGAGAGGAGATGCGAGAGAAGAGGAGTCAAGAACCAGATGCAAAGGCAGGTAATGGCGCAAACAGTCACGAGGTGTCACTCGTGACTACAGAAGATGTAAGAGCACAAGTATCATACGATTTCCAACAGAGGCCGAAGGGTAGTAGGCTCGTAATACCCTACTCCAAATCGGACACAATGCCATAAACAGGAATACTCTACCTATAGTTTAGGAACACTATTGCTCTCCTGTAATAATAATAATTTTATGTTATACACCTTCAAAATTTCTGGGTGCCCCCCCCCCCAAATCCCTTCCTACACCAACGAAACCCACCACCTTTCATTATTAGTATTCGGGCTGCGACTATTCCTTCATTAAAGACGAAGGAATCTTGTTTTTGACAGTCAGCAGTGGGTTTCAATAATCTGGCTTCTCTTGAGAACATATCTGCTCCGATAATAATATCATGATTAATGCGCAGTGGCATAAATTGTTGTCATCGGCCTCAGACCAAAACGAGTAGGATGAGTATGGTATTCTTACCACGTTGAGATTCTACGCGAAGCGCACGGCTGGCGCAGTAGCTTATATGTCAAGAGTCAATTAACCCCCGTGTAATTAGCAGGATCCTAGGAGTTTAATTTCCCATACTGTGAGTTGGCGTTGAATATTGAACAATCCTTCTTGTATCATATCATACCACAAGTATGAGAGCTGGGAAACCCTGTCCCCCAAGGAATAAGAGACTAGGGAGCTTTTGCCTTCCTTGATGACTGTAGGGTAAAGCATAATTTTTGCAAAGCGGTAGACTTAGATTCCAGGGCGTAAACTTAAGGGTGACCCTTTACTATGATACTAAGCTACCCGTTCACAAACGATTTCCCCGCATTATGAACTAACTGTATTCTCTCTTCAAAAAAAAAGAGAGAGAAAAGGCAGGTACTAATAGTTACTACTTACTAGTGAAGGATATATACCTCATATTTCTGGGATTGAACCTCACTTTGCGAGTGGGTTCTTATCTCCGGGGCATTGTTGGCGACCTGTTCAACGGAACCTACTTTGCAGAAATGCTTACCGGGTATCTGAGGAACATCTACCCGAAAACGGTTCAAGAATAAGGTTTGAATAAAGTATTTACACCCGATCAGCACAACCAGACCAACTCAAGAACCGCTATCTGTATTAAGACAATTATATGTGCCCTTCTAGCTCGGAATCTTGCCAAGTACCACTACTATGCTCAGAATAGTGATTTATTAAACCTTCTTTGAATTGAAGGTATGGGGGCAGCTGTAGGGAATGCCTTGAGATATTCCATGACCGAGTATCAAGAGAGCGTTTGCCTTCGGTTGAGTTGTTTGGAAAACTTGGATTATTTCCTTGGAGTCTGCATTCAAGCCTCAAATACCGGTATAGGACCTGCAGGATAGGGTGAGGTGATCAGAATATATGATCCCGAAACAGGCCCATACGAAATCCTGCTACAGAGGAGCGCCCCCGGTGGTATGGGAAACGAGATGGATATCTAGGGAAACTACGCGGTACTATACTAATCCTCCCGGAACTACCCAGACACCCTAAGGGCCCATAGCGAAAAGAAGTGCGGGCCGGCTATTAGTTTTTTATAATTTTCCTCCCCCCTCTCTAAGGATGTGTGTCTATTCCTGCAATGTATCAAATATTTAATATATTTTATAATACCGCTATCCCAAGCCTCGAGCGCGGGGGGGGAGGATATCCAAAGACAGCAGGATAAGTATCAGTTCCGATGGTGACATGATGTGAAAATGCCTAGCTGGCGCAGTGGTTAATATGTCAAGAAACTAATAACCTCCTGTGCAATTTAGCAGGAGCCCAGGAGTTCGATTCCTCTCAAAATGAGTTATTATCGAACGATCCGTCACTTAGGGCAGGAAAACTGAGAATTCCTCAAATCCTGCCCTACAGGAACTGGGAGACTGAAGACCCTAAGCCTTCAATAAGGCTGTAGCGCAAAATCAGACCTGCTGCGAGGTGGTAGAATCCGACTCTAGACCCTACCTGTAAGGGTAGGGCCTGCGATCGGCGGGGTAGCAGAAAAACAAAAACAAAAATTTTAATTTTTTAATTTTTTAAATCCTTTAAGAAAGGTTGATTTGCTTCCATTGATTTGGGGAGGAAAAGCAGCTATAAGTTCTGGATGCTACATAGTATAATATTTGGGCAGTGCCGGACCAGTTCCAGAGGATTTCAAGTGTATGGGTCTTTCATATTCTCATTATTCCCCGTGGCTTTGAGTTTAGTGGGCAATTTCTAACTCTGCGTTTGAGAAATATGGTATTATACTTATACTAGATCTTATGGTATTATCATACCAGATCTCCCATACTAGTATAGTGAGGCCCATATCCACAGACCCAAGTCATTGCCGGGACCCTTGCAAAATTACAATATCGAGATAATCCTACTCTGTAGCTTCATCTCGCCACACCACAGCGGACAAAGTGAATTAGGAGGCCAGGGAGACCCATTTGAGTCTACCCACTACTCAGGCCTCTCAAGACTTAGTCCAATAATACACCCCCCAGCTCGATAGGTAGTCATCCCCGCTCGCATACTGGTATTACATAAAATACCTATCTAACCCACTGGGCAAGATCCCAAGAATGGCTTTGCCCCGGCTCAGATAGCCAAAGCACAGGGCCCAATCTCTACTTCATCATGAGCTGTTATTGAACCATGCATCACGCAGGATCCGACAATCGATAAATCCTACCTCAGAGGAGCTGAGAGATTCTGGACCTGGCTCTCCTGAATAAGACCGTAGGGTAAACTAGAACCTCTATGGGGCGGTAGGACCCGAATCCAGACTATACCCTTAGGGATGACAGCTGGAATTCTAGAGCGCATCAGAAAATTAAGATGAAAATAAAGCCCCCATTTGGCAGACTCCATCATAAAAAAACATTGTTTTCCTCGGAAGTTCAAATCCCTCAGACAAAATGGTGAGGGTGGAAGCGAAAAGACATCTAGACTATTACTACTACTTCACTGGCATTTGTGATGAAAACAACAACCCATTAGGGGATTTGTAAGTTTAACCATGATCAAATGTGCACAATGCTAAAGAATCCCACACGCTATATAAACACCGCAAATGAGAGAAAAACAGAACCTTTCTGGGTGCAATACATGCTTCCTGCATTGAGCTACACAAGTAATGGGGGGAAATCAAGTCTTGAACCATCCTTTCACCATTGATGACCTATAAGACCACCGTATCCTTGGGAAGAGGTGAGGTGTGAGTAGTTAACTGCTATCGTACAATACTAAGAAACGATAATATTTACTCAAGATCAACGACAGCAGAGAACCTCAAGCGTCTACCAGAACGAATCAAAGAAATATGCCCCCGAAACAGCGCAACCGGGTCCGCACATACGATGCCCGGAGTGAGGAAGAGAAAATGATCACACAATGTACAAAGTGATATATTGCACGGTATTAGTATTATCTAGAACACCAGACGCGCCAGGCCCAGTGTATATCCTAAGGCCCTTTGCAGGTAACCTATTATCACAAGAAATCACTCGCATCACAGTCCCTGGCGAATTGCCTTGTTGAACAGTACCCGAACGAGGCTATTATAGCAAGCAAGAAACCGACTCGGCACTACATCACTCTGCGTATGTGCGTATGTGTAACGATAGTAGACTGCCTATCTTGAATACAGGTATACCAGCCAGCCAAAATCCTTGCGAGCCAACCACCAAAAAAAGAGAAACAAAACAGCCTCCCCCTTCTCATCTCATCTCCGAGTATCTACGCCACCACTGGGAAATATTACGGCAAGCTTTAAAGAGGCCAGCACAGTACTTGCCGCACGGGTGTTATTATTTTCCCCCTCCCCCACTACCCATGCTACTACTTTCACTCCTCCTCCTCCTCCCTCTAAACATTGGGGCGAAATTTGGGATTAGTAGGTGGTGATCCTTTTCCCCCTTAGATATGCTTTTGCTGATGGTGCTCATGTTTAGCCATGTGAAACCCCTCTTCCATTTATTTATTTGCGCTGGATGGGCAAGTCACCGACCCACTGCAATGCTTACTTGCCATTGCAAGTACTTCCTTATCTGATAGCCTTCGGCTCTCTACTGGTTGTCGTCGGTATCTTGCTGACGCTAGACATATATCGTTCAGGATCTCCTCTCCTTTCTATGTGTAAGTTTGGTAAATACTGATTAATTATTTTTTCCCTCCTCCGATTGGTTGGATTGATGGCTCTGTCACCCTGAGGCCCCCCAGAAGCAAGAATAGTGCAGAGGTACGCTGCGAGTCTGCTATTGGCATATCTTCCCCTTACATTCTCTTGTCCGGTCAGAAGTTTCCTCCTCCTCCTCCTCATATCATACTGGGTGGTGGCTTCCTCCCCCTCCTCATTCTCTGAGAGGGGTACATACTATTAAAGTGCTCTTAGAGCCAAAGTACACCCAACACTATTAGTAAATATCCCAAGAGAACATACCTCAGCCTAACCCCCCGGCAGACGTCATATCTGAACCAACAGACACAAACCCTCTATCAGCGCCAACCCCGGATTAAGTACCCCGGGGCACAGGGTCTGTAACGACAGGCCGATCCGGAATACTAGCACCTCCTTCCCTCTCCCCGATTCAAGAAATTACACCCAATCCTCTATGACACCCCCCTCCACCACTTAGCCCAGATAACAAAAACGAAGCCTTCAACATCATCTGATACCCCCTAGTAGAGCTACGATACCTTATCTAGTATTCTCGTCCAATAGTACACAACAAGACTTACCGAGCAGGAAACACCCGAGCCGAGTCACGGAACTAAACCCTCCTCCCCCCCCCCCCCCCCTTCCACTCACCACCCTCCACACCATACCGAATCACTCACCAACCCCAAGCTTCGCAAAACGAAAACCTACACATCCCCCAGAAAATCCCAAACAGGAACGTGCGTATCCAACAGTACACTCTCACAAGACCCAGCAGTACAGTTTAAAAAGGTAAGCCAAGGAAAACCCGACCGGGGGGGACTCAAGACTAGACGAGACGAGATGAGAAGATCGACCACCTGCGTCGGGGGGGTGCTATTGTATAATTGGTATATATCACATATATCATACTGTAGATGGAGGATTTGCCCAGACCCCCCCAGGGCTAAGCCGTGACGGCGGTTTCCGGCTTGCAGCAGGAATTGGGGGGGGGGGGGGGGGGGTAACAATTATTACACAACCTAGCAAAAAAAAAAAAAAAAAATTAAAAATTAA
>Ga0307513_10000955_pt1 | contig 41857 bp, 31 predicted proteins | sample 15_EM_MG_FD_202174 | JGI IMG/M metagenome (GOLD analysis project Ga0307513, IMG submission 202174) | Populus trichocarpa ectomycorrhiza microbial communities from riparian zone in the Pacific Northwest, United States - 15_EM | ecosystem: Host-associated > Plants > Roots > Unclassified | place...
CAGTGTTCGCACTTTGTTCTGACGAACTGAATTCTTAGAAAGATACTTCTTTACTAGTGAAGTCAAAGTAACGTGAACATTAGTATAAATAGTAGGGCTCTCCCCGATGGTTGAGAATATCATCAAGGAACGGAGAAGAGACCTTCACAATATTATAAGTTATTACGATATTCTTCTATTACTTTACCAAACAATTTTTATTGAGCCTTCCTGACCTATAATCCATTGTCGGAATATCCTCGGCCTAGTTAGCTCGGAATCCTACCCTGTTAGCTACCCCGTAACAGAGCCTGTCCAAATTGTCCGGTCGCTGGGAGGTTGACCTGTGCAGCCGGTACGTTTGGACCAGCCTCACCCGGAGGAGCCTGTCCGAATTGTCCGGCAGCAGGGACGTTGACCTGTCCAGCCGGTACGTTTGGACCAGCCTCACCCGGAGGAGCCTGTCCAAGTTGTCCGCCAGCAGCGACGTTGACTTGTGCAGCCGGTATGTTTGGACCAGCCGCGTCCGGAGGACCCTGTCCGAGTTGTCCGCCTGCCGGGACGTGGGCTGGGGGAGGATTTGGAGGAAGTTGACCTGGGTTCCCTATAGTCGTCGCAGCCCTCCACTGATTTGGGGCCCCTGGCGGTAGTAACGATGCGTGGACTACGACCTGCCCAGGGGGGATTGCGGGATTTGGCACTAACAGTTTGCCTTTGTTATTTGTGTCATTCAACTTCCGGCAACTGTCCTTAACCAGTTCCACGACTGCCTCCTCGATATCCTCTAGACAATGCATATCATTGGCTGCCACTGTGGATCCGATGAGATCGCAGGCAGGACGCAAGGTCCTCATGCCTGTGCATATTGGCAGGAACTCGGCGTCAGGGAAACCTTTCGCCTTTCGCCCTGCTGGCGCAAAGCCCCTTGCTGTCATCTGATCCTTCGCACAGTTCCGCCACTCTGTGTACATTTTCTTTTGAGCCTGGACTTGTGTGAAGCCCATGTTTAGCTTATGATCGCTAATCGCTAGACTGCCTAGGTTGGTGCGATGCATGCTGATTGCCCCTTGAAGCGAACTAGGCGGGAGTTGATCTGTCTGGCCCGGCGCAAGGACTCCGGCATTTTGCATGAATACGTACTGCATGTTGATATTGGGCGCCATCTCTGTTGACGCTTTGTTTATATTGATAGTTGATTTGGAGATTCTAGTCTTGTGAATTTAGAGGATGTTATGGATGTTGTGGATGTTGTAGATGTCGGATTATTCTTGGTATGAACTTGCTGCTGTCGTGATCAACCCGCATTTTATATACAACTCTCAGACATTCAAGATGGTTTGACAGAATCATGAATTGTTTGAATTGTTTTCAAGAATGAAGATGCATCTGGAACTGACACCTCGGGTGTCCATTAGTGTTTCAGTCGTTTCCTGTGAACGCAAGATGATAACCAGCTGATACCACGTGACATCGCGACACACAACGCTCAACCTGTTCGACGGCTGGTGATAGATCAGTGTGCACAGCGCTAGGCCCAGCATCTCCAGTCATCCGCACGCGTTAACATCGCGACGACGACAACATCACCCTACAATTACCCACACTGGACTCCCGAAATCGGCCACCCCGAATTCCATTATGCCAGTGAAATGTTCATTTTGTCGCAAAAGATACGAACGTGCAGGCGCATACGAGACACACTTGCGAAGTGCGCATGCACATCCCGATATCGTACTCGCATCCACCATACGGAATCCACCTGCGGACGTCCTTACCAAGTCGGGGACCACCCTATCTGACGCCAACTAACGCATCGATCACTCCGATTCAGACTACGAATAGGATCCTGACGGAGATACAGCCGGTTGTGAGCCCGACCCACCTGATCAGACGCTTAGGCGGGAACCCGAAACAGAAGTACTGCAGGACAACACGTACCCAGTCGCTGCGGAACAGGCGCATTATCCGGGCGCCCAGAAGCCCTTGGACAGGTTAAAGACTATAAGGAAGAATGCAGGGATTTGTGCGAGAACCCATGGGCTCCGCTTGCTTCTGCAAAAGGTTTCAAACTTGTATCTTGGTTTATTGAGAGCAAAGGCTCAAAGACACGGATTAACGATTACTTTTCGAATGGTATCGGAAACTCGACATCGGTCAGCTATGGCTCTATGCTTACGTTGAAGAATCTTCTCCGACACTTGGATCCGTATAGCCCGTATCTGCAACGGTTGGAGGGATATGTGGAGGCCGGTCAGAGACCATTACCATTCTTCTATCGGAACGTCCTAGACTGCGTGAGATATCTTCTTCGCCAGATAGCCAATCGTGATGACTTGGTCCATGCGTCACGCCCTGAATACGACCACAGTGGACAGAGAATTTATGCAGAAATGCATACGGCTGACTGGTGGTGGGACATCCAAGTACTGCCGCGTAGTCTCTTTTATGTGAAAGCAGACTAATAGATCACAGGAAACACTCCCAGAAGGGGCGACTGTGGTTCCAATCATTGGGATATCAGATCGGACGAATCTCACCAACCTTTCCGGAGACATGAAAGCATGGCTGGTTTATAGGACGATCGGAAATCTTCCGTCGACAATAAGTAACAGACCTGGATCAATGGCGATTCTCCTCCTTGGGCTATTGCGCATTCCGCCCAAGCTCGCAAAGTCCTCTAGGGCCGACAAACGCGAGAGACTGATAAATGCCGACACACACTCGGTGGCGTATTCGAACTCATTTTTGCGCCATTGAACAGCGCGGCGCGAGAGGGCACCCCTATTGATTCTGCTGACAGCAAGATCCGGAGATGCTTCCCGATAATGTCAGGGTGGATTGCGGACCATATGGAAAACGTTAGCCTACACGGGATCAAATCCAACCCCTGTCCAAAATGTGCGGTGCCTCCAGAAGATTTAGGCAGCCAAGCCGGCCACCATTGTGCTAGAGATTACGCAAGATACGAACCCTACGAACGCGAAAACCCGTCCCTAGATTCCGAGCCCACGACGCTGCTCACCCTCGCTACACGAATGAAACTCATAGTATCAAAGGGGGCAAAACGTTTTTCAAGGACTCGTGAGAGTTTCGACGCCTGATCTGCACAAGCCAGATATGCTCCATACAATATATCTAGGACTCTTTAAGTATATAATGGACTGGATTCAGGGATTTCTCAAAAGACATGCGCAACAGCGGGCCTTCGACGACGCCTGGAAAGCTTTGCCCCCTTACCCGGGATTCTTTGTCCCGAAAAAGGCCTAGAGGGAGGTTATGCAGTGGCAAGGAAAAGAGATGAGGAATCTCGAGTGTTGTTTGTTGGCAGTTCTCCCTGTGGCGTTGAGACAGCCTGATAGTACGCAGGTGCAACCCTTCAGACGTGCGCTCACCTGTGTCAGGTCACTGCTTGACTTCACCATGATGGCTCAATACTGAAGTCACATACCCGAGACTATATCTTATATGGAAGAATATGCGACGCAGTTCCACGAGACGAAGGACATCTTCTTGGAGTTTCGCATATCCAAACGGACGCAAGAGAAGGCTGATGAGTTGCGCAAGGAGTTGCGTCGTCAGAGAGCCCAGAGGAGGGAGCGAGTACCCCCATCCCCATGGCGCCGATCCGTGACGATGATCGTGAAGAAGAGAACGACCAACATATGGAATTGATACATTCCGAGTCTAATTTCAACTTTGTTAAGATCCATCTAATAAGTGACTTTCACGACCACATCTACATGTTCGGCAATATTCCCATAGATTCTACAGAGTATGGAGAGCTCGCACATATGGAGCAAATCAAAGATAGATGGCGACGCTCAAATTAAATTGACGCAGCACGACAGATACTAAGCAGCTACGGTCGACAACATGGTATCCGCATCAGAATTTTGAACTTGGAATTCCTTCAACGTGCAGGAGCTGATTTTCCAACTGAGGTAGTAGAACATTTAGAGGAGACCAGGCCCGCCCCAACCCCACCAGCCCATGGGAGGATTCTGAAGGGACGTCGTGATAATATCCACGACGTCGTTAATTTTGGCAGAGCATGCGATATATCCCCGGAGACGATTTGTCGGCAATTGCTACGATATAGCCGACCGAGCCTGCCTCCCGAGCACCTACTGCCGGAAAATCCGGCGATACTTCGAGCTTTGACGGTGAAACTACTGACGCAACTGGAGATCCCAGTTCTTGCTTTCCAGGAGTCAGGTGTTTATGACATACACAGGGCCCGATGCACGGGTGCTCGACTCTTCCGTAATCAGACCAGTCGGAACGATTGCGTTTGGATACAGGCTGGTGGGGAGAATATGTATGGTGCGCTCAGGGGTCGTCTCCCGGCAAGGCTCATAGCTCTGTTCAAAATCCGGTCGGGCTATATGCAGCAGGATACGGTCTATCGCCTCGCCGGGGTTCAATTCATGAGCCTGGTAGACTCCGGACGACGGTCGGACGTACACGGTCTGGTAACCGTTCAGCTCAGAGACGTTACCCCAGAGCTCACAATTGTGGATATCGGGACGATCATAGGCCTGCCGCATCTGATACCGGAGACAGAGGGGCGCTGGCTTGTCAACAGTCGGATCGATTTACCCACGTTTAACGAGATCTAATAGAATCACATAGGGGGCTTGTATAATAAAATAAACTCGGGGAGCGACGTAGCCTAGATGAGGGCTACATGGCTCCCCGACGGATATGTTGGGTCACGATCACGACTAGACGATAAACGTGTATAATAGACAAGTATATAGTAGAGATATAGACATAGAGGAATAGAAACATCTAGAAACAAACAAATTATGCACGATAGTAGTAGTATGAGGCACACGGGCAGGAATGACTAGGGTGATATCGGCGGCAAGTTGTTATGAGCATGCCCGGAAGCAGAAGGAAAAGGGGGTACCTTGGGGAGGCCTCCCCATGCTGCGGAGATGCGAGGCAGGAAAAGAGACGTCAGGACGTGAGATAAGAAGGGGGAGAAGCGCAGGAGATGTGGGGTGGCGGCGGGAGGTGGGTAAGGTTCGATATCACCTCAGGACGAAATCGGCGTTGGGAATGGCGTCCGGACGCTGGGGACGAAGCGGACGAAAGAATGACGTCGGATGCCTCCGGACGCTGCGCCCGTGCCTCCGATTCAGGATTAATTTGTGCTCATGTGTGGGCTTCCTAGTCAAGTGAGATGTATACGAACGCTCCTCCAACAGCGTCTGAGTTGTGGCCATCCAACAGACCAGAAGCTGTTCGCAAGATATATAAGGGCTGTGAGGGTGACCGCCTCCTTGGGCATCTCTCCTCCACCTCCTGCGATTGAAATCTCAACACCGCGAGAAATCATCGTCACCTTCCCCCACCCACCTCTCTTCACCCACGATGGCTACGGCCTAGGGGTTGACCTTAAGCCATCTCTCCTTCACCTCTGGGGCCCATCGCCCCCCCTGCTTGGGGTTCTCGTTCCTGTTCTTCGTTGACATCCGCTCATGAAGTTCGGTTCTCCCCCTTACCCCGCCCTGACTTTGCATCTCGCTTAGAGTTTTGCCCGGTCAGAAAGCTTTTCGCTTCGTTCACGGTCGGCATTACTGTGTCGGACTCTTGGTCGAGAAAGGCCTCGGCGAGCTGGGCTTGTACCTCTGATGGGTAAAGCTTTGGTTAGTAACATCACGGTCTCGCTCGGTCTCGTCATCGTCCGAAAAGCCCTTGCTATGGCCCGTTTGTCGGTTGTGGCTACGTTGCTCGCGATGCTTCCCCTCTCCTCCTCGCAGTTCTGTCCGCTGGCACGGTTACTGCTCCTTTCCACTCCCTGGCTGGCACCCTACTGCCCCTCATCGGCTGGCACCCTACGGCTACACTCCGGCTGGCACCCTACTGCTAATCGTCGGCCGGCATCCCCTCTGCCGGGTGGCTCCGCTCGCCTTCTACCCTCCTGATCGGTTGACCCCCCCTCGGTTAAGCCTAGTCGTGGTATAGCACTGCCTCCGTGGCTTTGTCCAACGCCTTGGGTCGATGTAATGACGTGCCCGACCATACAACATGGTTTTGGTGGGCCATCAACTTCCGAGTTTTCCTATGTCGCCGATCGACAACCCTCTCCCGCAGCCAGCGTTTCTGGCCGTCAGAGGCTTTTCTTTTCTTTAGGGGCACCTGCGGAAGGGTTTGGGTCTCTCTACCAGTACCTTGCTATGTAATGTTTCCTTACGTGTCTGGGGTATATTATCTTAGGTGCTACGCGGGGGAAGCTTTTCCTATGGCCACGGGGTGTTTGATTTTTGCCATGAAGAGGTGAAGCGGGTTGTGGTTATTGTTTATAGGTTTTTTTCTCTCCATAGCTAGCGCTGCATGAGGCTGTTCGTACCTTAAACCAAATCACACATGATAACAAAAAAGAAAAAAAGAAAAAAAAATGACCCCCTCCTGAGGCACCACCTGGATAACACCTGGGAACCACCTACTGGCATTCTTCGACCTGCGGGTAGTAGTATGGTTAACTGTAGAGGGCATGTGCCTGACCGGGAAAGCCGCAAGGCTTCCAGAACAACCACCCCAATGCCAGTCTCAGGCTACCCTGTGATCTATAGCATTATCATCGGTTATTGGTAGACTCTAGAGGTATGAGTCTTGTCACGATTTAAGAGGGTCCCACATGGTTGGCTGTGCGTAGCTCCCATGCAGTCAAGCAGTAGGAGATTTCTTATCGGGGAAGCATGCAGTCGTGTTTAGACGCTTAGTATAGGCAACTAGATTTGCCGATGGACTGCGTAGCTTATATAGACGAAGCCACCACTAGGCCAGTGAGTCCCAATGGATATTATTTCTACAGTGGGCATGTTGGTCGGCAACTGACATGCTACCGATAGGAAAGAGCTTTCGCTCATGCAGATGTAGTTGGAGAGACATTACAGGGACCACTTCGTATTTGTGGAAATTGTTAATATCCGTGCGGTCCGACTGCCTCCGACTGTTCCTTCACTTTAGGCAGGCGACTTGGACAACCTTGAGCTCCGCAGGCTGTTTGTGAAAGGTCAGAATAGTTGACGGGTGTCCCCTGCCTTTACATTATTCTACTTAACTAAGGCCTGAGACACCCTTCTCTGATAACCAACGATCCTTGAGATACCTTATTCACTGAAGCTTTCAGGCTTAACGATATTAAGTTTTACCGCTTGATTCTACTTTGAATTATCTTTATTTTAATCCTTACTTCTGCTTGGAGTCTTGGGTGCGGTCGCAATCTTCGGATCGGTCTTCCTACACACTGCCCCCGGTACAAACGCATGGCCGTGAATAGTGCCTCTTCCGCGATTCGAGGTACTCTGTCAATTCTGCAAATAGCAGCTGACTTACAACATTTCCAGCATCATTTACACAAGTAAGTCCATACTCCTGAGATATCACTTTCTGTTAATGCACGCTATCATCAACAAATCACAATTGACGTACTAGATAATAACTTTTTGCTGAAATGGATTCCTACAAAAGAGAAATTCAGAGCGAGCAAATAATCATGATTTAGATAAATCTGTGTGTTTCCGATCATGAGTCACCTATATGAGACCAAGATCATTCCTTACTCCTCTCAGAGAAGTAGTTTCTGAAAGTACTACAGATTTTTGTGTTTGGGTGGGTGCTCTGATAATCGCCTGAGTTTGATAGTCTTTTCTTTTTAATCCCTCTTTTCTGAGTAAATCTTACAGTGGACAAGTGCTCATACCTGTTAAATTACCCAACTCCGTAGGGCTTGCTACCTTGTTCCACTGTCCTTCTGCACTGACACATATGATTATCAAGTAACTGTATGGTCATAAAGGGAGGAAAAAGAAATCAACAAGATGAGAGGGGATAGGCGTGTTTGGAAACCGGTTGCCACAATTGAAAGATTCTTTCCTTAGTGCACATCAGAAATCCTGACAGACGAAATAAGTATCTTAAAATAATACTTGACAGTTTATGTGACTCTCAGATGATAAAATTGCAACTCTGTAGTTAAACCTATGCATTTAAATAAGTCACTTAAGGAACTCTTCTATAAACTACAGCCATGATTCCTCCTCTAGTATTAATTTTGTCTTATATGATTAGATTCTTAATAAGACTCAGATGTACAATAGAAAACACCAGTGACTATACTGCAACTGTTAGGTTCGCAGTTCCAATACTTGGCTTTTCTTCAAGACTCAGTTGCTCTTGATATTTGGCACAATTCGATAAATGCTTTCGGTGTGATATTGAACTTTTAGCAAAGTTCTTTTCACAGGTGATACAGAGAAATCATTCAAGCTGTATCAACTTAAGTATATGTAAATTTCAAATCTGAGAATACGCACAATAACTTACCTTATCTCCAATTGCGGAAGGTGCACTCTTAAAGCTATTCTGAAGCTGGGGGCTCTTTGTACTGCCCATTTTACACAATATTGTGTTCTTGTTCTGAGGAGCTTGTATTCAGTAATAACTGTCCTTCTCATACAATAAATTTGTTTCATAGGCAAAAGGTTTTGTGTAGCTTATAGGATAAAGTGAGATTTACACCTGATTATCATTGGATTAGGGCTTTAGGCTGGTGATTTAAGAGTCAAATGGTATAGGGTATGTATGTATTGTATGTATGGTATAATTTTTAAGACCAAAAATACAGTATAATAGTCGAATAATATACATGTTGTTGAAAACCCTAGCCCCGATAATGTTGTACCAGTACGACCTAGGGAGATAATAGTTATGTGGGCTTGTTTAGAAATCTTCTGTTCTTGTTTCACACTGAAGGTTTCTTATCTGACTCTGGTGACTATTATATATTGGCCGTACTCGTACAAGAGACTGGGTTCACTTGGTACCTTTTACTCCTATCTTGCTTTCATGTGCAGCACCACCACCACCACATATCAATCTTTTCTTATTCTTTTTCCATAACCACAACCACCCCCACTACTACTACTACTACCACAACAACAATAACACCATTACACTTTTTCCTGCTCTACACCAACCTTTTTCTTTCTACTATAAACAATACTCCACAACCACAACAACCACCCCTTCCACTACTACTACACATCTATCTTCTTTTTTTTCTTTCTCCTCAACTACTACAACTATCCCCACAACAACCACAACATATTTCCTTGCTCCACATAATACTTTTTCTCTTTCTTCTCCAATAACAACAATTACAACTATTGCAATACATTTTCTTGGTCTCTACAATGGTCTTTCTACACATCAACCTCATTTTTTTCTCTATATTGACCTTTACTTTTTCCTTTAAATCAAGCATCCCATCAAGCCAGTAAACAAGAACAATTAATTACTACTAGGCTTGAAAGGTTCACACCACCCAAGTCGCCTCTGAGTCTGCTTTGACTTTGGCTTTTCTCGTGACTACTACTTTTACCTTTAGCACAATGGTACTAAATCATACTAGGCTGGATTCAAAAGTAAAAGCTATCAATCAAGAGAGTAGAGTGCGTGTCATCTTCTCATCTCCTGCTCTAAATTCTTCCTATGTTAGAGGGTTGTATATATCTCATTTCCAACATTTTAACATATTTTCCCTAACTCATGATGTCGAGACACTATTTCAGATAAAATTATATAATGAGTCTCCAAAGGTGCTCGAGTTAGTACTCCATGCACTCTACAATGTCAACAAGTGGATAACCAAGGGAGGGAATGCCAGCTGATGTGAAGAGGAATGGAATAAGATAGTGCTGATTATGGGAATTGAAACTGATTTGTGAACTTGATGTCGTTCCTGGTATGAGATCTGTTTGATAGCACAATGAGAACTACGTTTATAGCTAATAAATCTTTAAAATTCATTTCCATACCCCAGATGTGAGTTATCCACTCCCTTCTCTACTATCTTCAACTACTACCTCTCTCCTACATGTATTCTACTAGGATCTGCACTGAGTTTCTCCTGGCTATCTCCCCTTACTCTACCACAAGACTTGTACCAATCTCAAATATTTTGCCTCCCATATCCCCTCATCTGAAATAGATTCTCCCCCCTATTGCCACTCAACCGCTCTGTCAAAAATGTTTCAATTCAGAAAACCAGTTATTGATTCTCAGGGAGATATCCTGATCATCCACTCCATAACCTTGACCGCATTTAACCTTTCTTCTAGATTTTATACCTTGCTTCACCTGTCTTCTGCAATGTGAAAGCCGACTATTGGGTTACAACTAGCATTGAGCCTGGAGAGATTGAGCTTGGTGAATGCTCCCCCGAAGCATTTCAAGTTGTTTTCAATATTTTACACTTCAAACATGACTAAGTTAGCCATAACTTGAATATTGCCTGAGACCTTCTTTACCAGATTACGAAGGTCGTCAGTGTATAGAGTTTGAACAAGACTTCGAGTTTATTGAAAGACACTTGGATTGGCAACCAAGAATTGACGAGATAGAAGATGTTTTATCTGCTGCTTTGATTACATAATTGAAATAGATGTGGAGACAAATATCCAAAATTGATTGAGTAGGGAGAGTGAGAAAAGGGATAGTGATTATTGTAGGAATTGGATATAATTTGGGGACTGAGTGTGGTGCCGGGCATTAGATACATTGATAATGATGACTACAGTTAGAACTGAGAAAGATTTTACAATATATTCTGAATGTCGGATATGAATCACCCCCTCTCTCTACCATGAAGTCAATCAAGAGACTGAGGAATTTAAGCCTATTGGAGGAGGAAGGAAAGAGATAACATTGATTATAAGAATTGATGATAATTTGGAAACTCAGCCTAGTTCCTCGTATAAGATCTATTCCACTGCAAAGTGATAACAATGGTTATAGCTAATAATTTTTAAAACGCATGGAAAATTCCAAGATCTAAATTCTCTGCTTCATGTGGTAAGAAGTTTATTAAGGAATAGGGAATACCAGCCTCTGTGAAAAGGAATCAAATGAGGTGATTATGATTATAGGAATTCAAAATGATGGGGCAACTCGGTATGGTTTCTGGTATGAGATATATTCCACTTTACAATAATAAATACGGTTATTGCTAATCAATCTTGAGAATTTGTTCCAAATCGCAGATCTAAATCACTGACCCTGCCCACCAAGCCGAGATTTACTAAGAAATGATTAGTGTCAACTCAGAAGCAAAAGGATGAATAAGATAACAATAATAAAGTAGGTGAGAAATGATTGTGAGACGCAGCATGTTTCCTTGTATATGATATATTCAATTTGATAATACGAATTACAATTATAGATAATAATCTTATAGAATTGATTCTGAAACCTGTGATCTGGGTTATCTGCTCCCCCCTTTTTATGATAGCGGTCACCAATAATCGCTCATGAAGCCAGATTTGATATGACTAATACTTATTAGTCATAAGGGATGATTGTTTCAGACTATAAGTCATTATGAGTCATACACATCACATGATACAGGATAATGTGTCATCAGGCTTTGTGTTGTAGAAAGATTCCTATATAAGTGCTTGGTTGCAACCAAGATGATAGAATCTTCACTCAACCAGTGAAGTCCTTTTCTATACTCAAGGTTGCAATACAATTACTCTTTCTCTCTTTACATAGACTCCTCCTTCATATTAACCTACAGATCAACCCTGGGGTCTATTGTAATAGTCTCAGAGTACAGGTTGACAACATTGAACAATTGTGATAGTTCTACCTATATGACATTCTACCCATGTCACTACTCTCTGATGAGATGGTATTCACAACATAGGGCTATTGAGATAGTTCTTGTCTAAAAACAAGCAGGACAGTTCTGTCCTATTTGGGGTCATGGTATTCATAACCTCCTTTGTACAAAAACGTCATACTCGCTTTCAAAGCACTCACATGTTTTTGCCTGTTATTCAAACCCATAATATTGTTACACTATAATACTTTCTACAAGTATGCCAAACTCGGGGGAAAAACCTAGAAAGCTCAACTGGCAAATCCCACCTCTAATGCTTCCATCGAGGAGCATCTGGACTGCGACCACAAGATCATACCTAGTCTGGTCTGACTCTCTAGTATTATTTGCCTAACCTACACTGAGCTTACAGCAACCGATTATTGCTATAAAGGCTTCTCCATAGATCGCCTGTCCATAGTAATGAAGACAGTCTAGAACACAATTTTCTTTATTAGGATGGTCCAATCCTTAGACAGATCAAGGTAGAAGTAGATATGATACTGGCTAGGGTCAAAAAACTTTACATTTGGCCCTGACTCACATTGAGAGTCAGTGAGCTTGGGAGGAGGCTCTCTGAGAGTGGAGTTCCATGGAGATTATATTTTAGTCAATATTATAGCACTCACATTACTCTGGTATTAAGCTTTGTGCTTCCCCTATTGCCCTCATAGATTCTGTCTTCTAGCTTACCAGTGTTTGTCTACAGTACTCCAATCGTAGAGTAAGTTATTTTTGCTATACTAGCAGCTTCATCTCTCCCCTGGTCATGTTAATGAAGATTGTCGATGCCATTATCAAACCAAATTTGAATTACCAGGATTGTCTAATCAAGGGCCTGATCCAGAAGCAAGTGCCTCAGATACACACGAGTATTACAAAACTGAATATTTGACCAGAGAATCACATTCCAATTGACAGTCAGAGAGCTTGAGATATGAGTCCCTTGGACCTGTGTGGGAGATCCCCTATTGCAATAGTCCTGTTGGGCTGCAAATATATCCAGTGTTTTATCAAATTGTATCTGGTGCTCTTAAATGGTTTTGGATTAATTTCTGTTATGATACAAGTATAGGGTACTCTTTTTCCTACTACATATCTGTAGCTGTTATTTAATGAGTTGAGCAAGGTTCTTCATGTTTGTCTTTTTTTCCTTTTCTCACCGTTATGAAGGCGGATTGAAGTATTAAAAGAAATGACTAGTATACTTTGTACCAATCTTGAATTGGCATAGTATGAGCTTGTTGAATGCCTACAATTCGAATATACTAACTGGAATAGAGTGATGCAATGGTATGAATGGATTGTTAGTGGCGAGAAATGGAATGACAGAGGGGTTACTGAAGACTGAAATTATTTTGCATATAGATTAGTTATGGGTCCTTAATAGCAAAAGTATGATAAAGTGAGACAAAATATACTTTCTCACGATTGTGGTACAATTACTTTTATTGATTTTCTTCATGTTATGAGACCAGGCGGTTTATAAAGCTAACTAGTAAGAGACAGGGGGGGTGGGTTCACTATCGCAGCAGAGGTGGATTACCAAGGGCCAGCTGCGATTGTGTATTTAACAGGGAAGTAGTTAAGGCAATAGGGATATTGATAAGGACATGGGCATAGATTGCTCTGCTTTTGTTTTATTAATACTTATCAACTTCTTTCTCTCGAGTTCTTTTACTATTATCAATTATTTCTTAAAACAACCTTCTGTGTGAGCAATGATTTCCAACATTTCGTACTGTTTTGTTTGCTGAATTAATACCAGCTTCCCTTTTCCTTCCGTAATATCTTTCCTGTCTGTAGTTTAGTATCCAGCTGCAAATCATAATTCTACCGCAGGTAAAAGTCTTAGTTTCAGTACTAGGTTAGTGTCTGTGAACGTAATTATATATATAAAACGTGTTTTATAAGAAACAGCAATAACTAACTGTACAAGCTTATGTCAGAATAATAGTATTAAAAGTCTTCAAGCCCAACCCCTCCCCACTATGGAAAACCGATAGATATCTTCTGCAGCTTTCACCATCCATCACCAAACTGTATTACACCAGTGTAAGCACAAGCCAATTTATCCTTCATCAAACTGTGTTACACCAGTTTAAGTACAAACTGCTTTATTTATCATCAAACTGTGTTATACCAGTCTAAGCACAAACGGTTTTATCCATCATCAAACTGCTTTACACCAGTGTAGGCGCAAACCGCTTTATTTATCATCAAACTGTGTTACCCCAGTGTAAGCAAAAAGTATTTTTTCTATCATCAAACTGCGTTATACCCGTGTAACCACAAACAACTTTATCCATAAGAATCCATGCGAGGATTAAGGTTAATTTGAACGAAGAAGGAAGATGCGGAAGGTAGTGCGAGAAATACAAGCAGACTTCTGGAGATGAAAATACCAATGCCCTCTGCTGTTGTTTTGATCACAACTCTCACTTCCTCTTTGTTTTCTTATCCACTCTTTCAATGTTATCAGCCATTGTCCTCTTTATAGTCTGTTGTTCAATATTTCATATTTAATATATACAATCAATTGCTCTACCTCCGCATTTGAACTCTGAATTTGCTGTACCTAAACATTGTTGTTGACAAAAATAGAATTTGTACTAATGACAGTAAACTTCTGTGATACGCTATCCTAGCCTCTTCTTTGTTATTTGTCTTTTCTTTATCTCTATATTCAACCAACCTTCAATCTAATCAGTGCAATTATCGTATGATAACATCTCTGCTTCTTTTCATTTAACCTTTCTTGTTTCCTCTTATCTTCCACCTCTTTTGTTCCGTTCTTCCATTTTTCCTTTGCCTATTCCCTCTTCTCTTAAGAGCTGCCATAGTTTTCTTGTACAAAGTTTAGTATAAATTTATTGACTTGTGCTGGGCTGATATCCCAGTTGGTGGAGGTGTTTGAGAATTTAAGTTCCGAAAATCCTCTGAAAACCTTTCATCTATTAGAACACGAATGTAATGTTCCAACTAGTGGCTTGGAGGATATTTCTGGAGTCCTGACTATGCATGCTTTGATGCAATACCAAACAGTAGACGAACTTTTACACACTCCATTGTTAGCTTGATTGAACTCCTAGAATGGGCTTTGGCCTTGAGGTTTTGGATTCATGAGGCTCATGAACACATTCCTAAGAATAACTCATGTTCCGTGACCATAGCACCTCTGGTAATTCTTCAAATGACTGTCAACCTACCACAATTCAAAGATTATTTACAAAAGCAACCCCATATTCCTGTCATATCTCTTTATGCTAATTCAGGCTATGGTCAACAAATGACAATCAAGGTAATGAATAATAATTTTCACTGGGAATGGATTCCTACCTAAAATAAGTTCAGGCAGGAGTAAGCGATAATAAATTAGATAAAGGTATGTGTTTCGAATCATGAGTCAACTATAGGGAATTAATATCAGTAGTACTTGTTTCTGGGAAAAGGTATCTGAAGATACAAGCTTTGATTTTGTATGGGTGCTTATAAAATTGCAAGAGTTTTACAGTATAAACTTTTCTCAATCCTTGTTTTCCAGGTAATTCTTGCTAAAGATGGGTTCTCGTACCAGGTCAATTACGCAACCCTTTCATATGCTATCCCTTATTTCTATGTTCTTCAATAGGTATGCTACTCGGATAACCTTATCATCATACAGGGGAGAAAAAAGGATCAGCACTATCTGGTAGGTCATGACAGTTTGAAAACAGGTTGTTACACTGGAAATATTCTTCCCTTGGGGGAAACCAGAAATCCTGATAGAAGAAATAAGTATCTTAGTATAATACTTGACCATTTATGTGACACTCAGATGCTTATCAAATTTCCAGTGTGTAGTTGAACCTATGCATTTACATGAGTCTTTTAAAGAACATTTCTACACACTACAGCCCTGATTCCTCCTCTGGTATTAATTTTGCCTTTATTATTAGATTTTTAATAAGACTCATAAATACAGTAGAATCCACTAGTAACTACACTGCAAGTGCCTTAGGCTAATGGTATCCTGTAATACTCCCATTTTTCCTACTTTCTCCTGATTAATCAGGGCATCTATCCTTGTTTCGCTACAGAAGGTTTCCTCCCCTTTTTGACTATCTCTTAGTACTAATCAATAATTCTCTCCCATCATCTGTTACGGGGTAGCTAGCACGTTAGAATTCCGAGCTAATTAGGCCAAGGATATTCGAGACAACGGATTAATAGTCAGGAAGGCTCTTTGGTAATTGTTTGATAAAGGTAAAGTAATAAAGTGTAGTCAAATATCAAAGAGTTAGAACAGAACTCGCTAACTTGTTATATTGTTAAGGTCTCTTCTCCGTTGCTTGATCATTCTTCAACCACCGGGGGAGAGGCCTACTATTTATACTAATGTTCATGCTACTTCGACGTCTTTAGTTAAGAAGTATCTTCTTAACAATTAAGTTCGTCAGAACAAAGAGCGAACACCGTTTGACCCTGAAAACTTGCCCAGCTCAACTCAGAGAATCTCCCGAACTGCTATTTCATCTGAGAGTGTCCCCACTCCACCAGTAGACAGTCTTCGATCTCTTCGTTATGATAGACTATATATGAATATGCGGTCCAAATGCCTACATACCAATAGTAATGGGGAATATGGAGTGATCAGTTCCAATATCCAGCTATCAAAGCATTATGCAGCAATATGCATATGCGACTGGAGTAAGAGGAGTAGTGTACTCCAAACATCGTTCCAATCAGATAAACATATCTTGAAACGTGCTCTTATCCAGTGGTCCGAGTTATCTTCCAGATGCCTCTAGGAAGCTCATAACTTCGGGAGCATAGGTTCGGATATATGGTCATCCTATTGAGCCATATATCTCCCTCTTTAATTAGGTAAGCTATTCCTGCTAGTGTAATATCATCACCCTTTCTCTGCCAACCCACCTCTTCTTGCTCCAGAACCACAATGAGATCACATCCATCCACTACGTGTACGCTCTCGTAACAGCCATCATGGCTAACGTTTACCTGCATGCTATTGTACCTCAAAGGTACGACATTGAAATGTATGCAGAGTGCCTTAGGGCAACACGTCCCTGAATTCAATTTGTATTAATTCTGAATGTGAGAAATGGGCGATACCTGTACAGAAGCACAGCCCTATGATCTACACACCCAATTTGCGGATTCTCAGTCTATCGGGTGGTAGAAAGAAATAATTTTCCTGCTCGAATCAATCACTGGGGAAACCTTTAGGAGGTGAATTGAATAATGGCCTTGTATATAGGAATAATATCGTGTTAGGATGTATAGTAAAGCGTTTTATAGCTAATAGGGGGTTAGTTGTATACTCTCAATGTCGGCCAAGGTTAGGCGTCCCCCCATCAATGCTCCAATATGGTAGATCGGAAAACAACTGCCTCCCAAATGCAAAATTATTGGGAAATGACACCAACCCTAACCCTTGATTTATTAACAGATTTTGGGTGTCGCATTCTTATGACAGGAAACAAGACATCAGGATAAATGTCACATTTTTCTAATACCTTTACATCTGCCGGGCAATACAAGCTGTACCAGTGGGCCTTATGTGGGTTGTTTTTCTGTTATTCACTCATTAGAATAACTGCGGTTCGTGACTGTACCTTACGTTACTGTACTACGCTCTATTCTATGATCTTGTCTCAGAGTTATGTAAATAGATGCTATACAAGTGATATTTGGTGAAGCTGCAAAAATTGCAGCTAAAAGGATCATTACAGCTTGGGTCACCTAGACTGAACAGCCAAATTCTAAAAGATCTGAATATACAGCTGAGGATTCTGAACAGGATGAGAGGGATCAGTATACACTGCCCCTAGGAAGGTTAATCAATTTCGCTCAGTGATCTAGAATGTCAGGGTATCGGTATATCAGCTCATAATCCTATATGTATCACAAGACTAACATCACAGGGTTCTATCCTGGCATTGACACCAGTCTCTCAAGCTCTTTGTAGCATCCGGATAGTGAGGTCAGGTATAGTATATGGTTATCTGATAGATTACATACTACGGCTGCTATTAATTCAGTGTAAATAAAGCAGAAAATGGGATAATTTCACAGATTTCTATTACCGAAATAAAGTAATATATACAAAAGAAAAATATTTCCAGATGAGGGGTCCGCTCAGAAAATCTAATGCTCGTCCACACACTCATTCAGGTATTCCAGATTCTAGCTCATAGAATCATTTCTACCCATGTATTTCAGATCCACATAATCTCGCTCCAATTTAGCTGCAATTGGCCACATTCTGACCCCATCTTGATACTTCTCCCTATAGTCGCTGTCCAACCAGGTAGAATCCGATACATCCAGTATCACCAACCGTGTCAGCACTTCATCCACCCTCCAGATCACCGCAACAATTTAGCAATTCCCATGCTTTTTATCCCATCTGACAGTATACACCAGGCTCTTCATTCCCATAGCAAGGATGTCACCAGATATCGCTTAATACTGGAATGGTGCAACAGGAAGTATTCCAATACAGAAATGATGCACAAGTCGTGACACAAAGATTGCTGTATTACATAGCACTATGCTTGCAGAGTGATCAATCCAAGGAATTGGCTTTGGCATTCGCCTATGAGATTTGGATTTTGCAGTAGTATTAACGTAGGAGCGTTCAAAGTGTGCAGCAACAAAGAAGACTCAGTGGACCAACAAGTGTAATGGATGGGTCTTGAAGGTAACAGGACAGACAGTCCCCGTAGGAACTTGGCGAATACAGCAAATAACGGCTGATGTCTCAAGACTGAGATAAGACTTCTAACATCTGAGGCTCTGGCTTAAGCTCTTACCTAAATGTTTATGTAAAGATATAAGTTAAAAAAGGTAGGAATATCGGTGTATATATCATATATCGAGAATTTGGAGATTTGAGAGAAGGGTGTAAGATGGGTATGAAGTGGGTACACCTAGTGGTTATAAATAACTGAGTGAAGATTAAAGAAGTAGCAGTATTCCCTAGAGACATGTCGGGCCCTAACTTTGAAAAGCCTGAGTTAGTCAGGCTTAAATTGTAACATGCCGACAATGGTTGCAGTCGCTCTGGCCGCCGCGGGGTTTAGAAGCTAGGTGGCCCTGGCCAAGCTGTCAGATGCTGAGACAAAACCAGCAGGTGCCTAGTCAAAGCTGGCAGATCTCAGGTAAAGCCGGTAGATACCTTGGTAATGAGTGCTGTTTGCCTAAAACTCAACACTGATTCATTAAGCTGTTCGCATGTAACACATTTTAAATTAACCTACCGACATTAACCGACAGATATCCAACGATGCATGGATTTTTGTGATAGCTATAGGGCTACTGGCTTCTCTCACCTGCATTAGAACAAGAAATGCAATGCGGTGTGTGTACTTCAAGAACATCTCAAAGCCAATCAATGTCGCCATCTTATCTATATATCCAATATCTAGTTCATATGTTTGTTATTTGTCCATTGCGTACCTATTCAGACACCCCTGATAGCCCTCTGAAAAGTTAAATTTCTGAAAGTAATGTTGGTAGCCAAGTGATCGCATATTTCAGATGGGGAAACACAGGATGTGGGGTGTATAAACCCTAACCTTAATCTGTAGATGTCAGTTTGTGCCGATTGCGGTTAGTGTGAAAATAGAGTTCGTTGCGGGGTGGAAGGGGGACTCAAGAATGGGGGCCCCCAGCGCATCTCCCAGGCCCGCCCCACACAGCTGCCTGGGGCAGAGTATCTTTTTGGGCATTCCATGCCCCTGTCTGCCCTCAGGCCCCTGCTCCACCCATACCCCACACGGGTTCCCGTTAGGAAAAGGTGGGAACAAACGGGGCCGTCCCGGCAATGAGTATGGGTGGGCCCTGGAAAGGGGTGGGGGGATGATTACACGAAACATGCCGCCCCGGCCCTGTGTAAGGCTCGGGCCTAGCGAATGATAACCGGCCCCACCCCTTCCTGTAATGAACACTAGGTGAGAAACCTCACGCATGCGGTATGAGACTTCAGGAGAGTAACCAGAGTATTCGGGACTGGTATTGGGATTGAGCAAATTGGGTGGAGATAGCTCGTAATAGATACATGATCAGAGCCAGTGGCGGGGAAGTATGTTGATAGTTCTTGGAAGAAGGCAGCAAGAGTACGAGACGGGAAGGGAGAGCCTATCACGGATGACCTTGAGAGGGTACTGAGGGCAAAGTGGGTGTACATCCCGGGCATGTTGAGCATAGTGCGGCCCAGATCCAAGGCCCCTCAGAATTACGGGAAGGAATCAATGCGTCTGTTGGAGCTTTGTGGGCTAAGAGGGTGACACGCGGGTAGTAAATATTGAAATCCCCTACTACAAGAATAAGAAGGAGAGGGTTTGGTACAGGTGGGAAAGGGGATACAGTCCACTCTGTAGTGAAGACACCGCAAAGGGTATAGAATTTAGCTATGTTGGGTTTCTTGACCTGGAAGCCAAAGGTGTAGGGTGCTGATAGGTTGCGGGTGGCCAGGTCAGACTTCTCTATAATCAGAGTAGTGATGGTGGCCATGTCGACTAAAGACGGATACGCATATATGGCCTTTTGGGTGAGGGGCTAGGGTGGGCTGGGTGAGAGTTGTCATACGAGATCTTGACAGGTAGAACGTCATAATGCGCGGGTTGCAGGAGACGAGCTAGCTGCCCCATCAGGTCGCAGGAGGCAGCCCTTCAAGGGTGATCTAGTCATGCCAGGCGGGGTACTAGGTTACACCCTGGAGGCCTATGTGTCTCAGCGTCAAGGGGATGGAGGAGATTGGGGGGAAGAGTGCCTAGAACATGTGAGGGAAAATGAGTGGGGAGGGGAAGATCAGGTTCAGTGTCCATGTAATCATTATGTACCAGAGTCGAGGTCTCCTGACGGGTGTTTCTCTTCTCACCATTGCAGGTGGTACTGAACAGCTGGGGCAGTCCCTACTGATGGTAGAGAGGGGGTTCTCTGCAGTTGGGGCATTTCGCGGGTGAGGTGGCCGGGTAGTTGAGGATAGGTTTAAGATTGGCTCCTTCAGGACAGGAGTGGTTGGAGCAGTGGTGTTTGGCTTATACTGGAGGGCCCCCAGTTGGCAGTGGGGGTTTCTGCTTTGCAGCAGGGTCTGATGGGGCCGAATTTCCAGCATTTCGGGTATTAGAATATGGGGGAGGAGGAAGAGATATTCTCAAAAGTTGTTAAACCGCTATGGACATATATGGATGGTAGCATAGCTTGGAAGGAATCAGGCTTGAAGTGGACAACCATCAAATACATCAGCAAAATATTCTACCTCATGTATTACATACATATCTTCCTGGATTCTCTTGTAATACTATCCCTCCCTACCCCCCCAGTGCCTCTTGCATTTCCTGGCTTTTCTTAAGGCCCAAAGGGCCTTCAGCAGGCTGAAAGCATACTTCCGGCTTGTGCCAGTCCCCCATGTTATCCAGCCAGGGAAAGGGCATTACAACACCCACCCCTGTCCTTTTTTCGGTGTTCCCCTTTGGCCACGTTGTCAGTTTTGGGGCTCATTCATGCATGTATAGGCCCGAAAAACCTAGCCCTATCTGGTGCGCTCATCACATATGGCATGTTTAATCACCCGTGATTTCTCGGTTATGGACTTCATTCCCCGATAGTCCCCTGGAGTCCTCCTGGAGCCAATCTGCCAGACATTTGTGTCCGTCTACACGCACTAACATTTATTTTTCACATGACTTGTTCCACTCATGACTGTTCATTTTGGACTTTCTATCGCCCTTTCTGCCACCTCTTATGATTTGCTTAATTGTTCTCTATTTCTTGGATTACCTTTGACTTGTTTTTGGTTACTATATGTACCATTTCGCGTCTCTTTTGTGCCGCTCCTGGTCTCCCTAATTACAAATACTAGATTTTACTTTCATACTAAGGCTGTTCAATATATCCTATTAAAGGTTTCTAAATCATTCTGATTATTTACATACCACTATTTGTTGTCCATTTCAGCTGTCTCTAGTACTAGATGTGTCATTACTATAATTCGTTTAATGCCAACCACTATCCTAGTTGTTCTATTTTTGCCTTTTACTATCCCAACTGTGACAGTAACTAGTCCTGTAATATCCCTGAGCTTTCCTGAATTCTCAACCTAGAGTCTATCAACTAATACCCTTCTATCTAGTAAATGAGTTGGTAACTCATGAACTTTCATTATCAATAACAAACGAGCCACATACAGGCCTTATAATGATCTGTAAATACTTCTATTGCCTAAATCTGCCCATACCTAATCGTTCCTAACAGGCAGCGTTGATCACCAAAGCTGAATTCCGGTGCACCGAAGCAGGTGCCCAGTGACCTCTTACACATCCTGAAATTTCTCTTCTAGGACAGGTAAACGATGACAAATCTGGAAGGGGAACTGTTTAACAGTGTCTATCTCAAACTTGCAGCCCATAAATGATTTCCATCGATAATAATCTTGTAAAACGTGTGCTAAGTTTCACAAAATTGTATTCAACTGCGAACTATTTCCCACAGATGGCACCAACCTGCTTAGTTGCTGTGTTACTGATCCGATCAGGCTTTTATGTTGTTTTTTATCTAGTTTGTCCTAAAAGGGCCATCGTATATTCGCTTGAACATTCATTTCATGAATTTTGAATCTGTCTGGTGTAGCATTGGTTTGTAGTATTTGATAACTTGGATCATTCCTATTCGCAGGAAAATAGACTTACTTGATTATTATTTTGTGACCTGTCTCTCCCAATTCCGTAGAATACATTTAAAGATTCTCACAGGGCTGTACATGGTATCTGAAGTGACTCAACAGATGAATCTTAACAAAGTTAAACTCAACACCCTCCTTATATATCTACCACAATGACATCTACATCGCGACGTTGTTTCTCTGTAATATAACATCTCTTGGCTATAGTAGCACCTAAAAGGCCGCATTGTTTAACTACTTCTCTATTTTCACGCTGAATTCTGGTAGTAATCTCTCTCACTTTCCTCGCAGTGCTCTTTCCTTTTTGGTACACATTCAAAAACGTCCTTGTTATCATGAAAGTCGTTTGTGTACTGTTTGAGGTATTCAATTGTCTCATCAATATGGCTTTTGTATTTGGCCATTAGAGTAAAGTCCACAATTGACAGGACACAGGTCAGAGCTTGCGTAAATGTTGGACATTCCACAGCACTGGGACGACGTAGTGAGGCTGCAAAACATTGTAGTATAAAATTAACTAGATTTCTTATCTCGTTTCCCATCGACTGAGCAACCTGACTGTAATATTTGTTTGGTACAAAGTAGCTGGGATAAAGGGCTAAACTCGTCCAGATAGAATTGAATGCTTGTAACCGCTCTGATTAGCTATTTCACAAGAGGCTTTTCCAATCTTCTAAGATCGCCAAGATGGAGGTGTAGTGGCTGACCGACACGCTCACCGTAAAGAGAATATCCCGTGAGACTCACAGGCCCCATGGTCCTTTCGTCTACACAAGCTATGCAGTGCATCGGTAAATCTACTTGGCTATACTAATATTCCAAACCTGACTGCATGCTCCGACAATAAGAAATCTCCCACTTCTTGACTGCATGGGCACTACCCACAAGTACTTGAGATCGTATTTATACCATTTGGTATAATACCGCATAATACCTTATAAAAACCGTATTTTTTTTTAAAATACATATTTTCTTCAAGGTTTCAAAATAGGTAGTACTAATTATTTCACATAGGGTTCAATGGCACAGTTATGAAGAAAGGTCGAAATACTACTTTCAATTGTCAAGTTACTAATATACAAGGTGACAAATCGGGTCTTTTTGGTAGCTAGTAGTTGTCATCATTGGTATACCTTGGCGTCTCCGATGCCCTAGCCTGAACATCCAGCGATTGGCTATTGTCATACTGTTGGAAAGAATTGTACTCTAGCATAGAAGATTCCACGTAATTGGCTGTAGGTTCATCATCTTGGATTGCATTCAGCCCTGCCTCTTCCACATCTCTGTCTCTCTCTAAATAGCGCATAATAATATTAGTCAATGGTGAAAGCAAAAAGAGTAATGCTATTAAAAAGGAATTCTATTACAATACCTTCATCACTCTCAGTTTCAATTGAGTCCTGTAGTCCAACAACAACATCTTCCAACTCAATTTCTGCCTTACCAGACAGATCCTGCCACTGACGTGGTTCACCAGCCTTGTGGTCCAATACACGGCGGTTGAGATAAATATATGTAAGCTTATCAACTCAAGTAGAGTTGAGACTATTGCGGACCTTGCTGTGAATAAGACTTTGGGCAGAAAAGGAAGGCTGACTGGGGACAGAATTGGCTGGGGTACAAAACAGTTTGGTAGCCAAGAGTGAAAGCTCAGGGCAGAAGGTATGCTGTGCGTGCCAGAAAGTAGTGGCTGAAGTAATATTCCAGGCCAGGTTAGGTGGACTAAAAGGTCCATCCTTCGCCCTGTACATGTAATGTTGTTCCTGAACACGGTTCTGAATCATAGGATCAGTACGGGCATTCCCAAGATATTTAATGACCATATTCTGTTGCTCAACAGTTGTGGCGACTCCAATATTGCCTGGAGTTAGAAAGTAGGCTATCCAATGAAGAGCGAGAACTTGGCAGTCTATTCGCTTCTTAAATAATTGTAAGATTTCTGGCTGTGCTGGCTGCACATCAACAATACGCTCCCGATGGTTTTGAATGGTAAGCCTGCGGGAAACAACCTATTCAAGATGCGCATTGGTGGATTCTGATTGGACTTGGACCTTGTGAATTGGCAGGATAAGGTCACCGAGCTCCTCTACATTATTCCAGATGTCGTGTGAACAGACAAGCTGGGAAACTTCATGATCAAGTTGGATGCGATCATCAAGTAAATATGCCTTAAAGGCCTCTCTGTTCTTGTAAATAGATTCAATCCCACAGGCTTGGGTCCCTTAGTAGATAATGACAGCAAGGACCAAAGCACTAGTTTTGCCATAACAAGGTTTCGGTTTCTCGCGGAGAATCAATAGCCGAAGTGGTGACCGACGAAATGTATTGATTACCAGCATAATTTGGAACTGTATACCCTTATAGTGAGGAATTCCACGTACATCCTTAATGAGTCGTTGGAAGCCATGGGAGTCGCAGGGAACGAAGAGTGCTTTTCCTAAGTTGTAATCTATGGTCAGCAGCAAGAATTCGCCACAACAAAACCTTTGTAGAGCATGTATTGGTGGCGAAGCTGTTGATTCGTCCCCAATCCACTTTAATCTGTTTACCAAGCTTGCCCATAAGCCAGGCAGCCAAATTCTCAGCCGTAAATGCCATGGATCCAGCACTCTCAGAGCAGTAATGAAAGGTACTCGGGTTAGTATTAACTGATATCTTGATAATCCAATCCTTACATATATTCTCAGTTTCGTCGGTAATAATATTGTGATAGTAGGATGATCAAATAACTTTCTCAACATCTTCCTTGACCAGGTGATCTGACTCGTCGAGTAAGGTAGTATGCAATAGCAATGAGCTAGGTGGCTTATAGGTTGGTGAAATATTTTGAAATGGGGCCAGAAAGTAGCGCGATTGAGTAACATTAAATGGAAGATTGTTCATATATACGGCTAAGGCAAATCAGATATTCGCGTCATGCTTTTCGGTAGGAGAGATGCGTTGGACTCGGCTAGTAATGCATGTTTGTCCTGCCGCTAGATTGCAGGTTCCGATACTTGACTTTCTGTCCATGGATCTCTGCTCCTGGTATTTGACATAGGCAGATAGGTGCTCGTGCTGGCGTGTTGGGCTTTTGGCAAAGGTTTTTCCACATGCGATACAATGAACTAATTCAAGCTACATCATATTTAGTATATTCCAATATCTATTTTATTAAGCAGTAGAATGAGTTACCTTCTTCCCTGCTTCAGGAGGGACAGTCTCGTAAGGACAGTAGAGCTGTGCGTCCTTTTACCGCCAATTTTTAGAAATATTGGGCTGTTGTTCCGACAAGATGGTATCAAGTAATAAATATCACCCTCAAATACAAAATCTGCTTGCAAGCAGAAACATCATCCACCAAACTCTTAGGGTAACAACTGATTTACCACAAATTATTATTGAGATATTGCTTTAGGGTTAAGGTTTTAGGGTATACGACTGTAGGGCACGTATGTATTGTATGTATGGTATAAAATTTAGAGTCAAAAATGCCGTATTTTATAATAATATACGCAATTTTGAAAGCCCTAGGGGTAAGATAGAAGTGGGGTTGTGAGGAAGGCAAAAGATGCTCTAATGGGAAACTCATGATTGAAATGAGTAAAGTTTAAGCCAAAAGTATTACTATTTTGTGAGGAAAAAAAAGAAAAGCAGGAAGTTCAATGGCGGAACAAGTGAGAGAAACGTCGTAACATGAGGAGTGGACTGAGGGTGTACTGTCAAGTTGTGCAGAAGGTGATTGGGAAAGATAGCATGTGGATGAGAAAGGGAAGTACGTAATAGAAAAGTTAGAATGCCAGTGGGTGGAAGATTATTTATCAATTTGGTATGAAGGATACAGGCAGAAGGGGGGGGAGGTGTTTTAGGAGGCATGGTGCTGTATACATGGATAGAGGTGTCTTTTGAATGCAATAAGGGAAGCGGACATTATTCTGCCTCTTTGGAACACGGAGTTGTTGCTATATGGTCATACTAGTATCATAGTCCTACCGGGGTATTCCATCCACGCAGCTTCTTATAACAGACTCATCACTTACCATAGAGAAATACTGTAAGTAGTGCATCTAGTTTCCAGGATTGAAGCACTCATTGACAAACAATAAAGGGATTGCTCTAAGTGCTCAAATGGATGTCTGGTGGCAAATGTTGAATAATCTGGAGGAACAATGTACCTCTAGCGGGGATTGTAAATTGCAATATTATAACTCATTTGACGACTATTTTGCTATTTCAAATTTCACAAAATTTGAGTTGCAAGCCTCATACAAATTCTATCTGCGCACACCAAAAAACTAGTAATTTCAACCAAGATTTTGGATTTTCAGACAGAAGTATGGTTCATGTCATTCAAAACGTCTATGAGGCTGAAAAATATTCGTTATATGTGGCTGTACAGTTCTGACTAATAACCTTTCGGATAGATACCGTCCATAGCAACGGTATAAAAGCCAGTGCTACATGTTTCATTTCCCTGGTCCCGTTCTTACAATACATAAAACAATTCTTAGTCAACTTATAATTTAATTTATATCCTAATATTATTAGAAAATAAAATATCCAAAATTTAAGTTCATTGAAACGAGATATATATTTGATTAAAAGTCTTCCATAATTGATAACTGTTTTGGTATGATAGTTTATGCTTAAAAAAATAGCAACCACTAGTTTTGTTTTAACAGTCTCAGATTCAATCTCAGGGAATTCTATCCTGAATCTGTATTTGTTTACATCTTAGAGTTTCAGTTCTGCAAGATTATTAGCGTAAGTTCCAATTGATTATAGAAAAAATTATCATATTATAAATGTCCCTATTATAAGAATTTCAAGGCTATTTGCAACTAGAAACTAGGCTACAATTCAAAAATAAATAGACTGATATATCCAATAGCTCTTTGGGAACTGGTTTAGATAATTAAATATATAATATACACGTCCCCCAGATCTTAATCAACTTCTAACTTTTATAGTAATTTTGCAAGCAATATAGAACAAATATAGTAGTGTTAACCGGTACAGCTACTATGGTTACTAATGAATTTCCTTTGAGATTGTTTTGGTATTTGTGGATTAAGTACCTTGGGGCTTTAGCCTTGTTATACAAGAGGTATGATTTTGATATCTCAGTTGTTTTATGTTTGGTTTCGGGATACAAGGTTGTTCCTCTGCCTGATTATATTAGGGCAGTATTTCTTGCAACTTGCATTGTTTGAGGTTTTGTTTCCAGGGGTCATTTGATATCTTGAATGTTTTATATATTGTTTCATGGTATTGACTTGATACCATAGTTGTTTTAAGATACGAGCTGTTCTCCTAGGAATCAGAGTTTGGAAAAATCACCCTTGTATTTAAAGACCGCATCTTGTAGGGATAGAAAGGACAGACCTTAACAGACAGAGTTTTCAATATACTTGGTTGGATAGTAGGGTCTTGGGTCCGCCACACGAGTGAGAAGCGGCCAAACACCTCAAGACCTTAGTTATAGAACGTAAAAGGCTATATCTAACAACCATCATTGAGAGTCTCGTCTTTATCAATTCCTCTAGGCCACACTTTCGCTAGGATTTCAAGTGCACAACCCAATATAGTTTCTTAGAGCTCTTTATATACTGAAAGCAATAAGGAAACATTACAGTAGTAGCTTCTTACCTTTACAAAAATATTAAAAATAGTCCTTCAAGTTAAAGATATTGAAGTTCATTCAATTAGCGTTGTCTTAGAAGAATTAGAGGTTTCTAATTATGTTTATTAATTCTGGACGAAGTACAATAATATCATGTCTTCAGATACGAAAACTTTATGTATATAGAAAGAAACAAATTTAAGAGTCAAATTAGTATTTTCAAAATAATCTAAGGATAGTAAAAATAAATTCTCAGAAGTTGTTGTTTATAGTTAAATATTTGAGATTGTAACGACCCTACAGATAGGTAGCTACAGTAGACTAGACTCAAGCCCGTATGGTATTCCAAGTGGTAACCATATTGAGGATAGGCCAGTATACTTAGTATACTACCGGTACACATGAGTTGGTACAAGTGTCTACAAAGTGACGTGGTGACATAGGGTTAGACAGGGTAACCTAGGTAGGGCAAAGTTACCCTACTAGGCAGGGTAACCTTCGGACAACATGTTCGCGTAAAGTTAAGGAAACATAGTAAACGTTGCACGGGTCTCCGGGGTAAAATTATATGTGCTCGCGCGGACTCCTGAAGAGAATAACGGCATAGTAGGGTGAAGTTACCCTACCCTGGAAACATGATTACCCTACCTTAGGGACCCAGTTACCCTACTGAGGTACTCCAGTTACCCTCCCTTCACCGACAAAGTCATCTGGGGACTTGTGGGAAGTTATCCCACCATAGTGGGGCTCTTAGATGCACATAGGGCCGCTTCGTGTGGTACGAAACGGACTACTGACAGAGCAGGAGTGGTCCGAACCTCCTGTAACTTTCAGGCGATATTCCTAACACCCTCCTGCGGCCCCAGCGTTGGTACGGCGCGACAGCACGGTACGGCTGTGTAGTTGTGTGCTTCCTAGTAAAATGAGATGCATCGGAATGCGCCCACAACACCGTATGAGTTGTGGCCGTCCAACAGACCAGAAGCTGTTCGCAGGATATATAAGCGGTGTGAGGGTGACCGCCTCCTGGGGCGCCACCTGGATAACAGCTGGGAACCACCTACGAGCATACTTTGACCTCCGGGTAGTTGTATGGTTAACCGTAGAGGGCTTGGGGCTGACCGGGGAAGCTGCAAGGCTTCCAGGACAACCACCCCAAAGCCAGTCCCAGGCTACCGCGGGAACTGTAGCATTACCATTGGTGATTAGTGGACTCTAGAGGTGTGAGTCTTGTCACGATTTAAGAGAGTCACGCATGGTTGACTGTGGGTAGCGCCCATGCAGTGAGGCAGCATGAGATTTCTTATCGCCGGAGCATGAAGTCAGGTTTAGAAGCTTACTATAGCCAAGTAGATTTGCCGATGGACTGCGTAGCTTGTATAGGCGAAGCCACCGCTGGGCCAGTGAGTCCCAATGGATATTATCTCTACGGAGGGCATGTCAGTCGGCCACTGACATGCTACCGATAGAAAAGGGTTTTCGCTCATGCAGATGTAGTTGGAGAGACATCCCGGGAAGCACTTCCTATTTGTGGAGATAGTTAATATCCCAGCAGTCCGACTGCCTCTGAGTGTTAGCCCACTCTAGCCGCGTGAGTTGGACAGCCCTGAGCTGAGCACGGTGCTCGCGAAAGGTCAGAATGGTGCACGGGTGTGCTCTGGCATTACATGATTCTACTTAAACTAACTCGAGAGACACCCTATTCTGATAACCAACGATCCTCGAGAGAACTTATTGAGTGAAGCTTTCAGGCTTAACGATATTAAGTTTTACCGCGTGATTCTACTTTAAATTAGCTTTATCTTTATTTTGATCCATACTTCTACTTTGAGTCTTCAGTGCGGTCGCAATCTTAGGATCCGTGTTCCTACAGAGTGCCCCCGGTACAGTATATCGTTAAGCGCACTCTCGGCACTCTCTTCTGAGAATTGTTGATCGCAGAGGCCTACTGTCGACATTGTTTGAATACGAGTCACTTGTCTGGTACAAGAAGCATCGGGTGGACAGAACAATCACTACCTCAGTGGCTATGCGCCGTTCTGGTTCCAATCAAACCGCTACGCAGGTGTCCCAAGACCTCTCCATGTTCAATGCTCGCGCAGACTTGATGGGATTGCGATGGACACCGGTGGCAGGTTTGTTGGAATACGAGCCGACTCCTCTTGAAGCGGAGTTAGTGGGCATGGTGATCGAGGACCTGTGTGGTCTCTTGGCTTCCCTGACCTGAGAAAACACTGTGAGGCAGAGAGTGCCAGACCAGAATAGGAACAACGTCACGTTTCAGTCCTTCGTCCGCGATATATTCGAGCCCTATCTGCTGAAGGAAGTGGGCAAGCGATTCCAAGAGGCCCAAGGCCAGCTTGAGATTTTTGTCCAAGAGAAACAGTTAGTGTTCCAAGAGCAAGTGGTCAAACATGCGAATGAATGGATACGGGATCAGCAGCAGGCGTTCCGTCAGCAAGCCATGTCGGTGCAGATGTTGAAGGGAAGAATAGCAGCCCTCGAACAAGCCCGACGCCACAACTATGACATTGACCTCAAAAATCATGTGGTAATAAGAGCTGCTCCCCCGCTGCCTTTGGTGCAAGCAGGCCATGTTCACTATGCGGCGGAATTCGTACAGCATATGGTTGATGAAAGATACAAATCCTTTCTAACCGAGCTGGCATCGCAAAACATGTCACAGCAAATGCGGATTGATGCCCCACAGCAGCAGTTTAGGGAGCAACAACAGCGGCTCGCACTTACCCCATCACGTCTGTCCCCGTTTGAAACCGCCGTCGCTGAAGCCCTCTGTTCAAGAGGCCAAACCCCAGCGGCTGTTAGTGGCCTAGGAAAGGGGGAGTTAGGCGAAAGGTTAGTAAAGAACGGAGGTCTGACGCCGGTTCTGGTCGCGTTTCACTTCAACCGGCAACCCCTACTACCAATCCCCTGGTGGCTGCCCTCCCGGCGGTTGAACCAAGAACCCCTCTGATTGTAGTAGAAGACGAACGTCGGTTTGACGTCGCAGTGTCAACTCCTTTGCCAGCGACACCTCACAACCCAACGGACTTTGCTCCGGCAAGAGTGCCCCCGGCTCCGGGAAAACCCTCAGGTAATGATGGATGGAGAGGGTTTCCAGGGCCAGCAGCGCAGTCGGCTATGGCTTATTGTTCTGCTGGTTGTAGGATCGAGAGAGAAGGAACTGAACTCAGTTGGACTCATCAGGTACCTTGTCTACGAAGCGAGGGTGAACCTATTGGACTACCCCCAAGTCCTGAGCCACAAGCTTCAGAGTTGACAAAGATCTGTTGCCCTTATTGTGAGGCATCAACGCATATAGCGTTGCACGATTGTTGGGATTTCAATAAGAGATTCCCACCCCGACAGAATACCACCAACCAAGCTCCTCTATCGTCGACTATGTCAGTACCCCGTTCCGATAGAATGTATGAAGATAGTGAGGCAGGTTCGAGGTTTAGTGGGTATGATAGGCCTAGGTCTACCCGAGGTAGAAATACTGAAGGTAACGGAGGCGACGGAGGTAGAATTCCACCACCAGGTGGTAATGTTGCTGGTGGAGGAGACCCGGGTGATTCCGACCCCTCTTCCGATAGTGACAACTCCTACTCCCCACCTTTTGATCCGCGCAAAACTCTTGGTAGACCTAAGGACGACTGGGATGAGGCAAGGAAGGCGAAGTATGATAAACGGTTAAGGCTACTTCTGAAGTTTCGCATGAGGCAACGGAATAGCAAGGGATCCGCTCACAAGCCCAAAAGGCCTGAGCGGCTTGCGGTAGGCCCTTTTGATGGTGACCCTAAAGACACTCAACGTTTCCTACAAGATGGGGAGATTAAGCTAAACTATTTCAGAGAATCCCTCGTGGATGATATGGATAAAATTAGCCTCGTAATTCCCCTTCATCGTGCCGGAGCCAAAGAATGGTACTATAGCATGCATGTCTATATCAATGAGGATGCAGCCATCTGTGTCAAGAGGACGTTTGACCCAAATAATGTTCTTCGAACATGGGAAGCCTTTCGCAAGCGTATGGTATCCAGCTTTGGTGGGCACTGGGATCGAGATCGTGCTCTTTGTGAGTGGAATGGTTTATCCATGCAGCCAGGAAAGATTGCTCTATTCCTAGATGAACTAATCCGGCTGGCAAATGAGTTGAAATATGGTGGGGACTATGTGAAGGACAAGGCTCGGGTGGGGATGACAACTGATCTACGTAATGCGTGGGCTATGAAGACTCCACACCCCGAAGACTATGTTGATTACTTAAACCTTCTACGAAATACAGGTCACCAGTTAGAAGATGTCGCTTCTTTTAACCGTACTGTTGTCAGAGTAAAAGACTCTTCTTATCGTGACAAGAGCGACGATAGGGATACCTCCACTAAGAAGCAGAGAAAGGAGAGAAAGGTTTCGGGCCCTCGCAATCCCAAACCCACCAACCCAGCACCACGGGCTTCCTGAACGCCAGAATCAGAGCATGCAAAAGCGCATAACGCCAGAGTGCAAACTCTGATCGATCGTCTCAAAAGGTTGAACCAATGCTCACGGGGGGGAGATCCGAACCAGTTCTGGCGCAAATGTCCTGCGGCCACACCGGTTGTCCCCTTGGCCAAGCTTAATCGTAAGCGGACCGTTAATGAGGCAGGATACCAGGACCGTGCTTCGATCGTGAAAGCAAGACCCATGGGGGCTCCTCCACCTGCTGTTAAACAAGTAGAGGCAGAAATTCATGGATCGGCTCCACAAATACTGAAAGTGGATACCGATTCGTCGAACTAGGTAAGTCCGCGCCTCTATCCTTTAGTTTTAGAAAAGCACTCACTCGAGGTCCAAACCCTGATGGCATGAAGGACAGAGATGGAAGATGTGGACCGTATGTTCCTGCCTCAAAGAACCTACAAGCTGAAACCAACATGGGCTACAGAAATGAGGTTATGGATTTGTTTTCTATCTGAGGTTTTGGAGATGGTGGCGGCTCTTTCTTTGGTGTTTATGTTGATTTCATTGCTTATCTAATTTTGCAAAAGTTTGCTTTATTGTCATAAGGAAGGAAATGGTGTTGGGCTTAGGTTTCAAGTTATAAGGGTCATCGTTTGATTTCGTCAGGCTGGACTTGGCATAGCAATTGAAGTTATTCTGCAAGTTTACCCGAGGAGGGTTAAAGACCCGAAATCATCCTGGCGTGATATTAAACCCCCCAAGCTATTTGAAACCCCGTAATTGTACGCATTTGATACCTACTCACGACCCGCCGTGGCCGCTCTTGTATCGGAAGGCAAGAGATACTGAGCAGTAATCCCTAGAAAACACCACCACATACCTGATACTAACCAACAATGTTTAGTGGCGAGAGACCCGCTAAGCGGTTGAGGCTTGGAGGGCCTCCACCACACACTTGGTCTATAGATGTAAATGTAAGGCTCGAATGGAGCCACAATGGGAAGAAACTCACCGAGGAGGCTCTTTTATTGTTGGATAGTGGCCCTACGGGTGCAGTATTAAGTAGCGCTTGGGTTAGCAATGCCCAGCTACGATGTATAGGTCAGGAGACTCCGACACCTATTTCTGATGCAAGCCGGAATCACATCCCTGGCTCAGGGCTCCACTATACGAAGACAGTTGATATGTGAATAGGAGACCATACCAATAAGATGAGATTTGGGCATGCTGATATGCCTCCAGGACACCTGGACGGTTATCTGCCCATGCCGTGGTTGAAGGACCACAACCCAGACATCAACTGGGAAAGGTGAAGGCTGAAGTGGCGCTCAGACTATTGTAAGACCCACTGTCTCCGAAGAAAAAGTCGCATAGAGTTTATTACCTGCGAAGAACTCTTAGCCCAGGATCCCAACACCATGTTTGTATGTGGGATGCGCCTTTGAACTGGTGAAGATGGTGAAGACATCAGTCTTAAGCTGCTGCCAGAATACGAGGATTACGCTGACATATTCAGGAAAGAAAAGATCAATGTCTTGCCAAAGCATAGGGAGTATGACCACCGCATTGACTTCGTCCTGGGCTCTGACTTGCCCAGAAACCACATATACCCGCTCACTGTTAGGGAGCTACAGGTATTAAAGGAGTACATCAATGAGATGGAACAGTCCGGCAAGATCAGCAGGTTATCCTCTCCAGTAGCTGCTCCCATCCTGTTTGTACCGTAGCCTGATGGAAGACTTCGGTTATGTGTCGATTACCGAGGGTTAAATTAGATTACCATTAAGAATAAGTATCCATTACCCTGGATGAACGAGCTCCGTAGTAGGCTCGGGAAAGCCACGGTGTTCACCAAACTGGACCTGAAGAATGGCTATTACCTGATCCGCATGGCGGAAGAAGAATGGAAGACGGCTTTTAAAAGTCGTCATGGATTATACGAATATACTGTCATGCCTTTTGGACTTTGTAACGCGCTATCAACTTTCCAAGGAATGATCAATGATGTGTTCTGTGACATGTTGGATGTAGGGGTTATCGCCTATATGGATGACATGCTAATCTATTCTGAGACCATAGAAGAACATGTTGCTATGGTAAGGAAAGTAATGGATAGGCTGCGGAAGGCAGGCCTATGTGTCAGCATAACAAAGTCAACCTTCAATGCGAGAGAAGTAGAATTTCTTGGATACAAGATCTCTAACCATGGAATATCAATAACAACCAAGCAGGTTGAGGAGATTACGACGTGGTTACCGCCACAAAAGGTCGTTGATGTGCAAAGCTTTAAGGGCTTTGCCAATATTTACCCTCGATTCATTAAGGGGTTTAGTAAGATAGCAAAACCTTTGACCGACCTGACAAAGATGGGCATCAAGTGGAACTGGACCAATTCTTGACAAGCGGCGTTTGATGAGCTCAAGAGAGCTTTCACAACAGGTCCAATATTGACGCACTTTGATGAAACTCGTCCAACGAAGTGGGAAACCGATGCTGGTGACTTTGCCCTGGGAGCCGTTCTATGGCAGCTATGCGAAGATGAGCGATGGCACCCCGTGTCCTTTCATAGCCACAAGTTCGCCCCCACTTAAGTAAACTATGATGTTTATGATAAGGACATGACAGCTATAGTTGCCGCATTTGGCGAATGGGAATACATCTTGAGATCTGTGGAAGAACAGATAACTGTTTAGACTGATCATCAGAATTGTGGAGTACCTTAATACTACCAAGATTCTCAACAGAAGACAGCACCGCTGGGCTGAATTCCTACAATCGTTCAATTTCAAGGTTGTTTACCGCGAGGGAAGGCTAAATGAAAAGGCCGATGTATTGTCTAGGTGTAGGGACTACCGCCCTGAAGGGGGGAGTAATTCTGATCTATACACTTTTTTCCGTCCGCATCCGTATGTTGGTCAGGAGCGGGACATCTTGCGACAACAGCTGTTGCAGTCCTGCCAAGGGTTTCGGCTGCAGTCCTCATTTATGACAGCTCTACTCAAAGCAGCCGACCAAGACCAAACCTACTTGGATACGGTCAAGTCAGCACTCAAGGGCGAGAAGAATGTTGATACAAGTTCAACTATCATAAAGGATTTACTCTGTTATAAAAACAGGTGGTACATCCCCAAGGACAAGGCCTTGAAAGAAATGATCATGGAGACTGAACAGGATTCACGCATGGCTGGACACTTCGGAACCTACAAGACAATTGGTAGGGTTAGGGCGAACTTCTACTGGCCAAAGATGGATGAACAGATCACGGAATATGTTTGTAACGGGGGCACTCTGTAGGAAGACGGATCCTAAGATTGCGACCACACCGAAGACTCAAAGTAGAAGTAAGGATCAAAATAAAGATAAAGATAATTCAAAGTAGAATCAAGCAGTAAAACTTAATATCGTTAACCCTGAAAGCTTCACTCAATAGGTTCTCACGAGGATCATTGGTTATCAGAATAGGATGTCTCTCGCTTTAGTTAAGTAGAATAATGTAGCCAGGGGACACCCGTCAACCATTCCGACCTTTGGCGAGCGCCCTGCGAAGCTCAGGGCTGTCCAACTCAACCGCCTACAGTGGGCTAACACTCGGAGGCAGTCGGACCGCTCGGATATTAACTATCTCCACAAATAGGAAGTGCTTCCGGTAATGTCTCACCAACTACATCTGCATGAGCGAAAGCCCTCTCCTATCGGTAGCATGTCAGTGGCCAAATGACATGCCCACCATGGAGATAATATCAATTGGGACTCACTGGCTCAGCGGTGGTTTCGTCTATACAAGCTACGCAGTCTATCGGCAAATCTACTTGGCTATACTAAGCTTCTAAACCAGACTGCATGCTCCCAGGTGTATGGACCCTACAGAGAGGTAGCTACAGTGGACTAGACTCAAGCCCGTATGGGATACCAAGTGGTAACCATAATGAGGATAGGCCAGTTTACTTAGTATATTACGCGTAGACATGAGTTGGTACAAGTGTCTAGAAAGTGACTTGGTGACATAGGGTTAGACAGGGTAACCGAGGTAGGCCAAAGTTACCCTACTAGGCAGGGTAAGCTTGGAAGGGTATGATCGCATAGAGTTAAGGACCCATAGTAAATGTTGCACGGGTCTCCGGGGCAACATTGGATATGGTCGCGCGGACTCCCCAAGCAAATAAAGGCATGGAAGGGTGAAGTTACCCTACCTTGGAAACATGAATACGCTACCTTGGGACCCCAGTTAGCCTACTGAGGTACCCCAGTTACCCTACCTTCACCGACAAAGTCATCTGCGGACTTAGGGGGAAGTTATCCCACTATAGTGGGGTTCTTAGATGTTCATAGGGCCCCTTCGTATGGCACGAAACGGGCTACTGAGAGAGCAGGAGTGGTCCGAACCTTCTGTAACCTTCAGGGGATATTCCGAATACCCGCCTGCGGCCCCAGCGTTGGTACGGCGCGACAACACAGTACGGCTGTGTAGTTGTGTACTTCCTAGTAAAGTTAGATCCATCGGAACGCCCCCACAACACGGTATGAATTGTGACTGTCCAACCGACCAGAAGCTGTTCGCAGGATATATAAGGGGCGTGAGGGTGACCGCCTCCTTGGGCGCTACCTGGACAAAACCTGGGAACCACCTAGGGGCATACTTTGACATACGGGTAGTTGTATGGTTAACAGTAGAGGCCTTGTGGCTGACGGGAGAAGCTGCAAGGCTTCTAGGACAACCACCCCAAAGCCAGTCCCGGGCTACCCCGTGAGCTGTAGCATTGCCAGGGGTTAGTAGTCGACTCTAGACGTGTGAGTCTTGTCACGATTTAAGAAGATCCTGAATGGTTGACTGTGGGTAGCACCCATGCAGCCAAGCATCAGGAGATTTGTTATCGAGGGAGCATGCAGTCAGGTTTACCAGCTTACTATAGCCAAGTAGATTTGCCCATGGACTGCGTAGCTTGTATAGACGAAAGCACCGCTGGGCCAGTGAGTCCCAATCGATATTATCTCGACGGCGGGCATGTCGGTCGGCGACGGATATGCTACCGATGGGAAAGACCTTTCGCTCATCCAGATGTAGTTGGCGACACATCACCGGAAGCACTTCCTATTTGTTGCTATAGTTAATATCCAAGCGGTCCGACTGCCTCCCTGTGTTGGCTCACCCTAGGCAGCCGAGTTGGACAGCCCTGAGCTGAGCAGGGTGCTCGCGAAATGTCAGCATGGTTGACCGGTGTCCTCGGGCTTTATATTGTTCTACTTAACTAAAGCGAGAGACACCCTATTCTGATAACCAACGATCCTCGAGAGATCTTATTCAGTGAAGCTTTCAGGCTTAACGATATTAAGTTTTACTGCTTGATTCTACTTTGAATTATCTTTATCTTTATTTTGATCATAACTTCTACTTTGAGTCTTCGGTGCGGTCGCAATCTTAAGATCCGTCTTCCTACAGAGTGCCCCCATTACACTACTATAAGAAATCTCCTGCTGCTTGACTGCATGGGCGCTACACACAGTCAACCATGTGGGACCCTCTTAAATTGTGACAAGACTCACACCTCTAGAGTCCACTAATAACCCCTGGTAATGCTACAGTTCACAGGGTAGCCTGGGACTGGCTTTGGGGTGGTTGTCCTGCAAGCCTTGCGGCTTGCCCGGTCAGCCCCAAGCCCTCTACTGTTAACCATACAACTACCCGGAGCTCAAAGTCTGCCCGTAGGTGGTTCCCAGCTGTTATCCAGGTGGCGCCCCAGGAGGCGGTCACCCTCACACCCCCTATATATCCTGCGAACAGCTTCTGGTCGGTTGGACGGCCACAACTCATACGTGTTGTGAGAGCGTTCCTATGGATCTAACTTTACTAGGAAGCACCCAACTACACAGCCGTAAAGTGCTGTCACACCGTATCAACGCTGGGGCCGCAGGGGGGTGTTAGGAATATCCACTGAAAGTTACACCAGGTTCGGACTAGTCCTGCTCCGTCAGTAATCTGTTTCGTACCATCCGAAGCCCCTCTATGAACCTATCCGAGCCCCACTATGGTGGGATAACTTCCCCCTAAGTCCCCAGATGACTTTGTCTGTGAAGGTAGGGTAACTGGAGTACCTCAGTGTGTAACTCGGTCCCTAAGGTCGGGTAATCATGTTTCCAAGGTTGGGAAACATCAACCTATTATGCATTTGTTCTCTTCGGGAGTCCGCGCAACCACATAAAATATTACCCCGAAGACCCGTGCAACTATTACTATGTTTCTTTAACTTTACGCCAACATGTTCTCCAAAGGTTACCCTTCCCAGTAGGGTAACTTTGGCCTACCTAGGTTACCCTGTCTAACCCTATGTTACCAAGTTACTTTGTTGACACTTGTACCAACACATGGCTACCGGTAGTATACTAAGTATACTGGCCTATCCTCAATATGGTTACCACTTGGTATACCATACGGGCTTGAGTCTAGTCAACTGTAGCTACCTATCTGTAGGGTCGTTACAACGTTCGCTCATGCGACAAATGTCAACATAACAAGGCCATCAGGCACAAGAAGTATGGGCTGTTGGAGCCTATCGATATTCCTATGAGGCCATGGACCTCCATATCCATGGACTTCATTGTGGGGCTACCCAAATCAGAATCGTATACGAAAATATGGCTCATTGTGGACAGGTTCTCACAGATGGCACATTTTATCCCCCGCAAACCAGAAGAACATATCAAGGAACTGGCTCTCATTTTTCTGAAGGAAATCTTGCGCCTTCATGGGTTCCCAGAAACAATTATCTCTGACCGAGATACCTGGTTGACATCCAAGTTCTGGGTGAGTCTAATGCAACTATTGCAAGTCAAGTTAAATGTTTCCACCGCCTTTCATCATGAAACCAATGGGCAAACTGAATGGGTTAGCCAGACACTGGAACAGTACTTACGGAGTTACTGTTCGTATCAGCAGGATGATTGGGTGTCGCCACTCCCTTTTGCGGAGCACGCCTATAACATTTCGTTATCAGCATCCTCTGAAGCTAGTCCTTTTGAACTTAATTACGGATGCACTACCCAGACACAGTGGTCGGAGATGGTATCAGATAATCATGGAATACACCCACACTGTGAGCTCGTAGTCAAGGATTGGGAAGGGACATGGCAAGAAATCCGAGAGATACTACAACGGGTACAAGAAAGACAAAGGAAATGGGATGATCAAAAAAGACAGCCTTCTCCTGCATATATCACACGGGAGGATGTCAGCCAGGGCAGGGCAAAGAAAGCAGACCGCGTAATGTTGAACCGAATAAAGATTCGCACAAAGAGGTCTATTGAAAAGCTTGAACATAAAATGTTTGGACCGTTTGTGGTCAAGCGGAAAATTGGATCCAGACCCTATGAGTGAGAATTGCCAGCGCGATAGAGAATCCATCCATTGTTTAATGTCGGGCTGTTGGAGCCTTACTGCGAGGATCCTATTGGAAGACCTCAGTTGGCGATGCCGGCACCAGACATTGTCGATAGTGAGCCCAGTTATGTTGTCGCGGAGGGGGTAGACAATCGGTGGTATGGAAATCCTTATTCAAAGTTTCCTAACCGCTTTGTACAATATTTAGATGATTGGGACGGGTATGGATCCGAGGAAAATTCCTGGGAACGGTTCGAGATGTTGGAAGGCACTGCTATGCAGGCCTTGGCAAACATCGATTACAGGTACCCATCAAAACCGAGAGACAATAGGGTTATTGATATACCTATGCCTGGGAAGAAAAGAAGATACTAAGATCTGCGGACAGATCTAGAGAAGAGGGGAGTGGTGTAACGACCCTACAGATAGGTAGCTACAGTTGACTAGACTCAAACCCGTATGGCATACCAAGTGGTAACCATATTGAGGATAGGCCAGTATACTTAGTATACTACCGCTAGACACGAGTTGGTACAAGTGTCTACAAGTGACTTGGTGACATAGGGTTAGACAGGGTAACCTAGGTAGGCCACAGTTACCCTACTAGGCAGGGAAATGTTCGGAGAACATGTTCGCGTAAAGTTAAGGAAACATAGTAAAGGTTGCAGGGGTCTCCGGGGTAACATTATATGTTGTCGCGCGGACTCCTGAACAGAATAAAGGCATACTAGGCTGAAGTTACCCTACCTTGGAAACATGATTACCATACCTTAGGGACCCAGTTACCCTACTGAGGTACTCCAGTTACCCTACCTTCACCGACAAAGTCATCTGCGGACTTAGTGGGAAGTTATCCCACCATAGTGGGGCTCCTAGAGGTACATAGGACCGCTTCGTATGGTACGAAACGGACTACTGAGGGAGCAGGTGTCGTCCGAACCTCCTGTAACTTCCAGGTGATATTCCTAACACCCCCCTGCGGCCCCAGCGCTAGTACGGCGCGACAGCACTGTACGGCTGTGTAGTTGTGTGCTTCCTAGTAAAATGAGATCCATAGGAACGCTCCCACAACACAGAATGAGTTGTGGCCGTCCAACCGACCAGAAGCTGTTCGTAGGATATATACGGGGTGTGCCGGTGACCGCCTCCTGGGGCGTCACCTGGATAACACCTAGGAATGACCAGCTGCATACTTTGACCTCCGGGTAGTTGTATGGGTAACAGTAGCGGGCTTGGAGCTGACTGGGGAAGCTGCAAGGCTTCCAGGACAACCACCCAAAGCCAGTCCCAGGCTACCCCCTGAACTGTAGCCTGACCCGGGGTTATTAGTGGACTCTAGAGGTGTGAGTCTTGTCACGATTTAAGAGAGTCCCCCATGGTTGACTGTGGATAGCGCCCATCCAGTGACGGAGCTGGAGCATCAGCAAAAAGTTTATTCCTCTTCCTTTGCGTCAGACGCACAGGACGCACAGGACGCACAGGACGTAAAGTCCCATTCTGGATGCGACATCAATCCGACGCCGCGTCCAGAAGAGTCGCTCAATGTCCCGATGCGTCCTGACAACGTCCTGAAACGCACCCTACGTCCTCTGCGTCCTGACGCCTTCCGACGCTAGCCTATCATGTCCTGACGTCATCCGACGCTCGGGTATCATGTCCTGACGCCTTCCGATGCCAGGCCATCGTGTCCTGACGCCATCCTAGCGTCTCTTGTATGCGCCTTCCCAGTCCCGATACCAATACCCTCCGCATCTCACGGTCCCCTGATGAGATACGTGCTGGGATAACTTTGGTGTTCTTTCTTTTGTTACACGGTTGCTATGAGGGATTTCCTTTGTAAGGTTTACGACAAATTATATTGTTTCCTTAGTTACGCGGATATGCGACTCATACTGGGGTATGAGTCGGGCGACAAAGGCTGTGCTAGGATTTCCTTCTATATAAGGGGGGCTCCGCCCCCTATTTCCTTCGCAGGGCTCTAGCCCGCTCCTCTCCATCCTCGGCCCCCGGCCCTGACAAGACCCCCAATTCGGTGTGGAAAAGGATAAACAGGGTGGCGCCCCACCTTATTCACGACCTGCTCTCCCCACTGGTGTC
>Ga0307513_10000956_pt1 | contig 41850 bp, 31 predicted proteins | sample 15_EM_MG_FD_202174 | JGI IMG/M metagenome (GOLD analysis project Ga0307513, IMG submission 202174) | Populus trichocarpa ectomycorrhiza microbial communities from riparian zone in the Pacific Northwest, United States - 15_EM | ecosystem: Host-associated > Plants > Roots > Unclassified | place...
ACAGTCCTGCGGTGTTTACAAAAGACGGACGCCGTGCCTGGCCGTCCTTACCCACCCTGCCCGGGACGGACGGGACTATAGGACGCCAGGGCCCTGGCGTCCGGACGGGACGGTTGGGAACACTGGCTGTGGGCCAAGGGCACGAGTTGGTGGTGGAGCAACTCTTAGACCGGCAAGACGTCAACCCTGACAAACCAGACAATGAGGGCAGGACACCACTTTGCTGGGCTGCGGGTCAAGGGCACGAGTTGGTGTTGAAGCAACTCTTAGACCGGCAGGAGGTCGACCCCGACAGCTCAGACATTGAGGGCAGGACACCAGTTTTATGGGCTGCAATGAAAGGGCACGAGTTAGTGGTGAAGCAACTCTTAGACCGGCAAGACGTCAACCCCGATAAACCAGACAACGAAGACAATACACCACTTTCATGGGCTGCAACAGAAGGACACGAGTCAGTGGTGAAGCAACTTTTAGGCCGCCAAGACGTCACCCCCGAAAAGTCAAACCTCCGTCGCATTTCACTCATCCAGGCTGCAGCTGGTGGGTACGAGTCAGTGGTGAAGCAACTCTTAGACCGGCGAGACGTCGACCCCGACAGAGCAGACAATGAGGGCAAGACACCACTTTTATGGGCTGCAATGAAAGGGCACGAGTTAGTTATGAAACAACTCTTAGACCGGCAAGACGTCAACCCCGACAAGCCAGACAACGAGGGCGAGACACCCCTTTGCTGGGCTGCGGGCCAAGGACACGAGTTGGTGGTGGAGCAACTCTTAGACCGGCAAGACGTCAACCCTGGCAAACCAGACAACAAGGGCAGGACACCACTTTTATGGGCTGCAATGAAAGGGCACGAGTTGGTGGTGAAGCAACTCTTAGGCCGGAAAGACGTCAGCTACAAGCCAGACAATGGGGGCAAGACACCACTTTGGTGGGCTGCAATAAAAGGGCACCAGTCAGTGGTGAAACAATTCTTAGACCGGCAAGAGGTCGACCCCGGCAGGCTAGACAATGACGCAAGGCGCCGCAATTGTAGGCTTCAATGAAAGGGTACGAGCGATTAGTGAAGCAACTTTTGCACTGGAAAAACCTCAACACCGGCAAGCCAGACAAAAATGGTCACATCCCCCTCTACTGTGCGTCTATCAAGGGCCCAGAGGGGGTGGCGAATCTACTGCAAGCGTAGAAACCTCCAATCCCAGCCTTGTTTGCGGTCGACCAGCTCCAGGCTTCGTTACCCTCTTCAACTCTTTGACCGCTGCTATCGGCGTCCCCCAGACCCCCTTTGCCTCCCTCTCAACCTCCTCGGCTTCTTGGGGGATATGACGCGTGCCTCTGATATATTATCCTTGACTTTGTTTCCCTTCTGCATCGGTCATTAACTTATACCTGAGCTTGCAAATTTGTTCGCAATGTTAAAATATTCACGAAGGTTCCATATCTGCGACACAGTTACTACACCGGAAGTGAGGATAAGGAGAGTTTTTGTTTAGAGATTGTTGGGAGGTATGGAAGTTCAAGCAATGGCGTGTATGAGTGAACGGTTAGGTGCATCGGAGATGTTTCGGGAAGATTCACGAATCAGACTAGGGGTACTGAAGGTTTGGAACTAGAGTTAGCTAGAGGATGGAACGAACGAGTGTCACACTTTGATGATAGCGAAACAGGCGAAGGTATCAAGAAAGTTTGGAAAGGAGCGTTCAGGAAAAGTCTGTAAGTAGTTGAAACGGGCGAAGGGATTGAAGGACGAAATCTATAGGAAAGTTGAGGGTGTGGTTTGGAAGACAAGAGACGGTGATGGAAGAACAGACTTGAACGATGGCGAAGAAGGGTGTTTCTTGTAAGAGAGTTTTGTGTATATATAGGACGCTGCTGGCAGCACAGAAAGAACAACAAGGACCGCAAGACTCTCTACCGAACATAGCCTATTTTGAAGACGCAATTCATCATCTTCCCCGCAATGTAAGTCATATGTATAATTATCGGAGATCCCCCAGGTATTTAATGCTGGGATTGGGTGGGGATTTCGAGGTTCAGTAGTAGGTCGAATCAAGAGGTGTGAAAGTATTTCCCTACTTCACTTGTCACTTTTTATTGCGTTTCATTAACCTTGTCCGGACCTCTAATTATTGATCCTCCTCCTTCCTGCATGATCACCTTTTTCTTATTTGTTCAACCGTACCTTTTAGATCATTAAATTTTCTCTTCCGGTTTCTTCTGTAAATGATGGATTGAGATTGCCGTTTTATTAGTGCCTGCATGCTTAGGTCCGTCTGCACTATAAATTACTCATCTATTTCTCTAAGAGAAATAGATCAAGCTTCCAATGGGCCAGCCCGGGTTAAAAAGAGCCAACCCGACCCAGCCCAAGCCCAACCAATATTGAGCCCGACCCAACCCAACCCAAGGAAGGAAAGCTCGAGCCAACCCAATGAACCTAGTGGATGGGTGGGTAAAGGAAAAGGAGTTAAATGTATGTTTGCATCAGTGTGAAATTATCAGAATACACAATCGATAATAGAAATAGTTGGTGAACGAGGCAGAAGTGATTCATGAATAGCAGAGAGATGAGGAAGAGGCTGCTGTTGGGCGGGGTGTTCTTGGCTTCGTTACGGGAGTGGGGAGGATAGTTCAGGCGATATGCTGACGGAATGGGTACGGGAGAATTCTCAAGTTCTATAAAGGATTTTATCCGAAATGTCTTTTCTTTGTTATCACGGGAGTGTACAGAGAAATAGGAACAGGTCGTAGACACAGAGATATGTGTGGTTATCCATAGGACTTGGAGGAGTATTATATCTTGAACAGGATTTTCAATAGGCTGGACTGTGAAGAAAGATGTGAGGCCAGAAGAAGACTTGGAAAAAAAATGGGGGGGGGGTGGAAACAAGTAGACTCCGTGTTCGCCGCTGGAAGTTGCTCCATTTCTTACTTTCCAAACCCTCAGAACGAGTGACAATCCAAGACCACTAATCACTGTTATAGCTTTTCACTGCAACTATCTCCATTGGAACATGATTCCGCTTTCACCTTTCCACTAAAGGTAAATAATGTTCCGGAATTCTGTGTCCTCAGACTCCAGTTTTCATCATAATCATGACGTAAAAGTATGGCAAAAATGACGAACCTAAGACAAAAAAATCCATCGGGTTCAGCGGGCAACCCAAGCTTGGCACCCCCGAGCCCGACCCAGTCCACTGAACCCAGCCCGGCCTAACAAAGAGCCCGTGCTACCCCAAAAAACCCGCGACCCATTGGGAGGGTTGTTTCTCTATTTGTGTTTCAGCGAGGTCTTTGCATAGGATTCCCTACCAGACTGCCGGTATATGCACAGTGATTTAGCGAAAGGATTAAGGAAACGGAGACCCCCCTTTGGTTGAGATTTTGGTGGGCTTAAAGGGGGAGGAGGAGGATTGCCTTCAACACTATCGGGTTATGCACAGCGGACGGAGTTTCCAATTGCCTGATGCCACGGAACTTTTGTTGGTACAAACAATAGTAATGGAGAATGGTATTCAAGGAAAAAGAAAGAAGAATGAGATCGTGAATGACTCTGACGTGTAGCAGATAACCATGTGAACAGAGAGTGAATACTATGATAAAACAATAACAAATGAACAAAAGGAAGAACAGGACCTCTTATATCCTTCTTGAGACCGAACCTTTCCTCCATGGCACACTTCTTGCACACGCCATATATTAGATTGGTTTCTTTCACACAGATCCCCTCCCCCCTATTGAGTCGAATCGCATCTGAGGTGAAGACGCTTTCACTGAGGATGTAGTTAACCAGCCTGCTGAGGATCGAGTATATAACCGCGGATGTTGATATTCCACTATCGCAAGTGTTCGTGTTTTGCTGCTGGCTGATATGTGTTTGATACTGTTGCATTAGGTGTGCAGGGTTGATGTCGGAGTTTTGGTATGAAGCTAATAGTCGTGGAAAAGCCTTCAAATCATTGGTATGTAACAGGTTGCGGTGGTTGCGTTCCTGAACCATGGCGCATGGGAATATATGTATGTGGTGAGCAGCAAATTTCCAACAGATTGCGCGATTGGGGACTGTGTGGATGTGGGAGCCCATTTATTCCACGGGCGAAAGAGAACCATTTCAAGATGACTTTTGCCGAGTAGAGGTAGTTGTGGCTGTAGCTGTGGCTAGCCCTAAGATACTAATAAGCCAGCCTCAACCATGATACATGAATGTATCATACCAGTGGGGTAACGAGAACTTTTCAAACGGGAGTGTACGGTAATCCAAACAGAAAGCGATGGAGGGAGAGAATGAGAATAAAGCAGAAGATAAGGGATGCTTCCCTAAAATCGCGGCTATGGCAGAAGGTTAGAGAAGCAAGAACGGCGGAAGAGGTGGGCCGGGCAGTTACCCTCGAGGATGCGTGGTTACCATAGAGAAACTTTCCCATGATCAAGATCTTTAATAACGATCACTACCCTTTGCTGACTAGGACTATTTAATAGGAGAACCCTGTTCTTGGATAATATTCTTATTGGGCTATTGCAGGCACCTACTCGATACCGGGCTCCTGCTTTATACTAGGAACTAGGATATTCTAAGGCTCAACCCGCTGCCTCTTGCTCGTATCGCCAGCACCGTTGGGAATCTTCTCACCTTGGGCAGACCGTCTCTTCCCACTCATTCCCAACCCCCACTTCCGGCGGCGGCTCGACCTCTACTCCACCCTAGAGGCGCACCAGGAATATCACCTTGTTCGGCAGTATGAATACCCGCTTACCTGTCTCTACTATCTTCCCATAACAGACACTCTAAGCCCCATGTTGAAATTTTGCTGCTCACCACATGCAGACTGTTCGACGGAAAACCACTACTACGAGGATGACATCTTATCGAATGGTTACTAGAACAAACTAGTTTCCGACTACTATTGTTTGATATCAACTGCACCACTGTTAGCCTCATACAGATAACGCACAACCCTGCATACCTAGTTCATCACGATCAACAACCACGAAACACCTTAAGTGAAAGGTGCGACAACATCGAAACACTAAACACAACATCCCTCGGTCTATCGTGATACCGACAGCAGCGTGCCATCCCCGACCCTTGGTAAACTAGATTTCACCTCGGTTATGAGTCGGAGGAGATTCGGCAAAGATGGGTAGTGGAGGAAATGCGAGGAGAGAATCGGCATACGCAGGTCGTACGTCCGAAAGGGAGCTTGCACTTTGAGGAGGATAAAAGGACTTCTGTTTTCCCTTTGTTCGTTGTTTTGACCATCCATCAGACATTCGCTTTGCTCTTCGCTCTATCTTCTGTACACAGAGTATCAGTCTCTCGTTTCTTTATTCTTTATTGGATTTGTTTCCTTGCCACCTTACTTGTTCGTATCGATAAAAGTCTTTGGTTCCTCCCACTGTCAGTGATCGAATCCGCTGTGCACCAAACCATTTTGCTCAAAACCCCACATATATCAAAAGGTTCATCTTAGTCCGGAGCTCAGGTCGTGCGAGTGGCCTCTCCTTCTAGGGGGCATTGTGGCCAATATAAACCCAACTCCGGCAACCCCACAGTTCGAACAGCCGAGAACATGCCCGGGAATCGCACCAGGTATATACGGCCAGATAAACTGCAGCGCTCTCCGTACTAGGTATATATTTAGGAACGTAGCGTCAGGGGGGATGTGCCGTATTTATTGGGACATGGTGATATTACTCCCCCTGAGGTCAGTGCACCTCCCAACTCCCCCACCACTTGTCAATCTGCTTCTACAACCCCGGAATATTATCATTCAATTCAAGCTCCACATCGGTCTAAAAGCCATGCTACGATCTAGTATTTGCTCAAGGTGAGCGTGCCTTGTCCCCATTGGTGGATGTCGTCAGACCCTGCTCTTATCGGAAACCTGCTTTTCCGAGAGCAAGTGTTCCGATATGATGGTTTAAGGGCCGGGTTTCTTCTTGCTAGGCCTTGGACATCGAACTGGTGGATCATTGCTGCGTTCTAGCCCTCGGGGGGGGAGGGGTGCTTAGCATAAGCGCTCTCAAGCCGGCGGACTATGATGTAGGATATTAAAAGTTTTACCTCTTGTCGAAGGGGATGAGCGGATAGCATTGGGGTGAGGATGAATAAGCTTATGAGACCTGCCGCATATCTAGGTAGCTTGTTTTGAGCATCTGCATGGGAAAAAATAATAATAATGTTTCTCCCCCAACCACCAGGAATGAAGTTAACATTCAAGATCATACCAAGCCATCAAAATGTGAAGTAGGCAGATATCTAAAACCTCTAAACTTCGAGCCTATACCCCTAGAGTAAGAAATCCTACGCTTGGGTGGTGAATTCCCCCAAACGAGAAAAACCTCTCGGGAATAGAGCCTGCCGAGAGGATCGGTGGACGGATGTTCGTGGAAACCGTACGTCTATAATATTATTATAATATATTTGGGGCAAGGATTATTGTAGAAGACAAAATTCCAGATACCATACCGGCGTTAGCATCTCAACCCTATATGTATAGTACATTTACCCCGCGGACAGGAAGCCGTCCGGGGCCTCAAGTGGTATATATAAAGTACCACCCAACTAGGAAGGCAAATAGAACCTCACCGATAGTTCCAGTTCAAGGTTCGCATGTGGGGTATCAACGACCCTCACCAGGGAATACGGCTAGCAATTTAAAGGAGGGCTATATGACAGCTAACGCTCTCGCTGTCTAGCTTATTTTTATCATTTTGGTATTTCAGGTGATCAGTACCTCCGATATATTAACTTATCAAGCCTATCCGTGCGCAAGCGAGATCTAGCTAATCAATCAAAAATCTCACTCCTCTTCAGCGGCAAAATTCAACCGGTACTTTCCGGAGGCCCGCTGAACCTCAACGGAGTGGAAGAAACGAAGATCCTACCGGCTTAGGGCCGGTTTAACACGTCACACAAACGATTTGTTATAGGTTTTACCCCCGTCTCCCTTGAAGGGAGAGGTCCTGCACATTCTAATAGGGCATTTTTGGGTAGAGAAATCCAATACTTTCTTGGGTCAAGTCATGATATCCCAATCCGGAAGACCGATTATATATCACTTGATTATTGGGATGACTATCACCTTTATCACAACCAGTAACTCTCTAGCTCGAGCAGCATAAGCAGCAAAATAAATTTGAATTCGCAGAAGGAAACGAACATTCCCAGCGAGGCCCGGACTCCAACCTAACTCCTAGAATCGTAGCCTCTGCTAGCTCCAAAACAGCTACGGAGCAATCATTTCCTCTAGTCATGCCTACCGACCTGCGGTCTTCGACGGCAACCTCGGGAGACAAAACCAGAGGACCAATTCTGTGGCGTACATCCCGAGTAGCAGGGGGTGAATCATAGAAATCCTAAAAATCTATAAGAGAGAAAAGTCTATAACCAAAGTGAGAAGGGGGAAATACCCTTTACGGTAAGCAATTTCACCAGCGGCGATCGGGAAGGCGGTACTTCCTACAGCACCGAGCGCTGTACCGATTCCCATAGCCGTAACGTGCAAGCGACTCGGTAGGAGTTTAGTCAACATTCTCAGGATCTAATTTTGTTAGCTAGTTCGTCACAGACCAGGACAGAGATTGAGTTACCAAAGGGTACAATGGTCCACAGAAGAAACCAAGCAAACAAACACTGCCGATTATTAGTAATTCGTTAATATAGCGGATATGGGTAGAATATACGAGACAGAAGATCCAACAAAGGTTGGGAGAAGCCAGAACATGAGCTGGAAAACGATCGATAAGCAGATGAAGAATGACACGGGGCCTTTCCCTTGCCATTTCGGGGGAATTGCTTCAATAACCCATAGCAGGATGAAGCGACCAATGGTGAAAGAGAGGAAGAACATCGAATTAATGAGACTAGATTTAGAAGGAGACCCCCCACGAGCTTCGGTAAGATAGACAAACTAGATAATTAGAAAGGAGCTTTAGCCCAAGACTTGATACTCACCATCCAACTGCTAATTGTCGCTTTTTATCCCAGTTAACATGAGTCTACGGCCAGCCTGACCTGTGTGTGTACTTACTTTCAACACCCCAATTGACAAGCACGAATAGTCCTAGAACCCAAGAAATCTCCTCCAGTCAACAACAATTTCCTCGGAGTATAACCTAAATGAAATACCTTATTCTTTAGAACCTCCTTTGTATGATCTAAACCCGTCTTATGCAAGCTGCGAGTGTCTCGAGTATACTTTGCACCGTCCTCATCCCAAAAAGAAGTCACAAATGCGATACCGCCGATAAATGAGACTGCAGACTTCTTCTTTTCAGCAATGATTTATCACAGGGCTTCGGAGACTAACGGGAATATAATAATATTGATAGTACGGGATTCCCCGCCGAACCACCGCGTTGGCAATCAATGGGGCAATTGTAGACCCGATACCAAAGCAGCCCTGCAACATCCCGAGAAACCCGCTAGCATGGCGGAGGCTCCCAACCCAGGCACTGGCGGCCGGGTCAAGCCCTGCGATACCGTATGCTATCAAACCCATCACGACCGGAACGGCAGGCCATGGAGGATGCAGAGCCAGAAATATATTCCCTAGTCCCATGCATAGGAACGATATAGCGCCGGCACCGCGACGCCCGAGTAACGAGTGAGTTTTGTTGATCGCAGCAGTTACCATGACAGCACCAACCACAGTACCAACAAATATTAGGCTTACTGTGCCATGCGATTTCTTGTAGTCTTTCTCAAACTGTGGGTTTTCTAGTTTAGCTTTGAAGAGACAGCGAAGGGAGCTGTTTACCTGAGGGATTAGGACCTAAGCTATGGCTTTAGCTTCATCGGGTGAGATGATCGACAGAGATGAACCTACACCAAGGGAAGAAAAGAATAGACTCCCGCCAATGAATAGAATGAAACATGAGCAGAGTCGGTATTTGTTCGCGGGAGGATTGTTCCAACTCTCTTTGACGAAAGAGTCTTCGCCCTCGGTTGCTCCCCCATAATCACAACTACTTGAGGCCATTTCATGAAGCTTGTAGTCCGCCGATTCTTTGGTCTCCCTGCTAGAAATATCAGGAGGGTTTTTGGAAGCCATAGTACTACCACGTCTGGGTAGCATTGATGGGGGAAGAGCTCGAATTTATCTTTAAGTTATTGTAATATTACCCCCCAGAGCTCTTACCTTAACATGTGTTCCTGCAGAAAATGCGGTTCGCGATTAATTGCTAACATTTGCCAGAAATATTTATGCCAAGCAATTAAAGCCTCTTGAAAGTTGTATGATCGGCATCTCCATAGATTTGCCGGCAGACCGGTCGGGGAGGGACATGTTTCCGGGCTTATCCTCCCTTTTAGGTGTCACGCATTAGAGGTTTGTGCTTCGACAACAAAACAAGAAAATGAAGAATTCGATAGTGTCTTCCAAGCCCAACTACCACCGGGAGATGCGATAAGGCGATAACTTTACTAATCTCTTAAGCAGGATTGTTGGCTTTGCTGCTGCGGGTACCCGGGGGCGGGTAACTATATGGGGTGGAACAAAAGCAAGCAGTGGAATGGTTTCGGGTTGACATGGTGGGTTGCCCGGGCCAGATCTGTAACAGAGGGCAATTCCTCAGGGGGGCCTGTTTTAGTGAGCCAAAGGTTTGGTAATATCCGGCGATGCCTCCCGCTAACCGCTTCAAATCAGTAAAAGCGAATGTTGTGGTGGGGTGCTGATTTTCGGAAAGTTCCCTCGGAGAATTAGTTATTAGTTATCCACGTGGGCAGTACCATAGGGCGTTAACGACTAGCTAGCCAAGAGGGGATCTTACAGTAGGTATGATAGCACAATAAATAACGCCGAGCTTGTCACCGGCGCGCCGGCCCACTGCCCACTGCCCCCACCCGATGTTCCTCCCATAAAGAAGGCTAGTATAGCTTGCTAGATAGCGAAGGAAAAACAATTTCATAGCAGATAGAGCCTAAAGAAAGCACGAAAGAAAAAAGAAACAAAAGTGCGACCGCAATAGACTCTAAGCGCAGCGAAACATGGAAGAACGATGGACTAGTTTGCTACGAGCTAAGGACAGGCTTGGAGATATATATCTCCATCTACAGTACAAGTACTAGGGCAAAAGTATTCGTCAGATGCCCTTTTTACACCAAAAGTGCCTATCTTCACCACCTTCTCTCATTACGCAATGTCTAGGAGAATCAGCAAAAATTTATCATGCATTAGCAAACCCATAGATAACCCGAAGAAAGTTATAGAATCCTTAAATATTACTAAGTAATGGAGAAAGGGTTGTTTAAGTATCTGGTAGCGGTTGCCATGTACTTTTTTGTATAGAGCCCCATACAAAAACTTAAGTCACTTTTACACTAGTTGACACAATCATAAACCCTGAAGACATATTTGATTCCTTACACTTCTACTTTTATAGGATTGAATAGATAGTGATTCACTAGCTGATGGAAATATTTCAAGTGTTTTTATATAAGCAGTGTTGAGAATTGTTTGTTTAAGAACGACCATTTTTGGTGTAAAAAGGGTATCGGACGAGTATTTTTGCACCAGTACTTTAACTAACAACCCTGCAAAGGCTCCCAAACTCAAGAAACTCTAAACAAACACACTAAGCTGACAAAAAAGAAACTCGTAGCGATCTCAACTAATCTAGAACTATCCTAACATCCTCTGATGATTCTCGGTGATCCCTAAAACCTATGCCCTGCTACTGTGCCAACTCCGATATCCCTCAGGAAAAATAGCAGGAAAGAAATGTTATAAAGCCAAATACCGGATACCCAATGCCAAAAAACAAAGGGTATCATATCAACAAAACCAAAAAAGCGGTATGTCTCCTATCCGCCCATCCGCATACCTGCATATCCTTGTAATTAATCTACATAATCACCTAATTGCCCGCCCTATAGGCAATCCAATGGTAGCAATAAACGAGCCGTTGAGGCTGGAAGACAGCAGGTCCTAATGGAATTTGCGGAATAAAGGGAGAAAAGTAAATTTATATCACCCCAGCACCCTAGGATGTGACCTGGTAAGCTAAAGATTTCTCCACTCCCTACGAGTGGTGACTAGTACTTTCTCCAATCACCTAACTTACTGTCTCCACAGTGCTACCGCCGTGAGTTTTGTCTCTGAACACCCCTCCCCCCCCTCCAGCTCATGGGGTCAAAAAGTGAGAAAACTGGATAGGTTTTCGTTGGAAAATAATAATTGTGATACCAGGTAGAATAGGGAACTGTTTAGAATGTGCTAGCAAGATGTGAAAAGAAAATAAATAAAAGAAACCAGACCTGAGGATTAATTGTTGAAACATTATAACACACCAAATCCGACTGGTTCATTTTGCTATCTAGCTAGCCCACACTGCCATGCGAGCCCGGTTGAGCGCAGATACCGGTACCCTTGATTGGATGACGTTTGTGAACACAACCGCTACCGGTATTGCATATGGCTAGATTTTGGCTTTTTTTTCCCGGTATCATGCGATAGTGGTCGTGCTCACAAAGGTAGTTAGATTAGGAGCGATTCAAAATAGTAATATTTTAACGCAAGAACTCGAACAATCGGACTTTGTGCTAGGACGTTGGAGTTGCCTCTCTTAGTAAGGTCTGGTGTTTTTTTGTTTTTTTATTTGGCTCCGGGGTAGATTTTCAGTGTGTTTTTCACCCCTTTCCTACAGGAGGAAATTTCCGACTGAGTTGGCACATGGTGGGATTCTTCTGGTTATGGTAACCGAACGGCTTCCGGTCCTGTTGTTAGCCTCCGAAAAATACTATCCTTGGTGTAAAATTGACGATATGGTGCCGAAGCACGGCGCTGCTGTAGGTCCTGCCAAGTTCCCCTATGAGAGATATACTGACACTAATCAAGGAGTCTCACCTTACTCGCTAAAATCAACAGTGCTTCCCCAGGGCATAGTGCTCGTCCCAGGCAAGAAATATCCGGAGACAGGGATTAAAAAAATATAAGTTATGGTAAAACCCCTGCGATTGTCTGAGCGCCCATACAAACTCAAAACTCGTATTTTCGAATGCTTCTTCTCTAGAACGAGTAACGATTGGTAGCATGACAGTTACCCTCCCCTAGCATCCCCCACGATAGGGAGACTGTGTTGATACTATAGCCCTCACTCATAAATATAGTATCCTGGGAATTGTATCTCTAGTGTCTGTTAGATTCTGATCTTTTTTGGAAATGGTGAGCAGACTTCGCGCAAAGAGAATATCACTGTTAGGAAGGAAATGGCCGAGCGACAAGTGGAGACAAAAGATAACTTTAGAGTTGAACAGGAATGCTCAAGAACAAGGCAAGAAGAGAAAAAATAGAAATCAAGAAAAGTGAAACTACTAAAATACAAGTTTAAATGGTGTATTTTGGTATGGCAGGAAGTGAGTGTGCAAATATGCAGACAAATCCTCGAGAGATTTTTTTCACGGGCACTCTGCGCGAAGGGCGCTGACGCAATTTCTGAATCTGACAAGCTGTGGTTCTGGGTCGAGAGATCTAGGTGCAATTCCTCCGAGCGACGTAGGGCTCGCCCTCCCAAGCACAGCTCCCATTGGCCAGCGGCCAAAACTGTCGGCGAAAATTGTCGGCCAAAAATCACCACCTCAAGGAGTACAAATACCCCCCTTCCCCATTTTCTCGACCTTTTCTTTCCTTTCTTCTCCAGCTCTCTTTGCCTTTTGGCTTAGATCAAGTGTAGTATCTGTTCTTTTCAGTGTAAAAACTGAAATGGTCCCTACGGGGCCAGTTCTTTTTTATACCCATTTTTGCTTATCCCGGGTCTTGACCACTGGCTTGCTATGTCCTGACCCACTGTATCACTGGTATTGCACTGTTTCCAGTTTGATGCGAAGGTCTCTTTTTGTTTTCCTCCTTTTCGATTTCTATTGTCGCTCTGGCTGCTATGCGAGGGGATAAGGGAAAACACTTGTTTGAAGCTGTGGGTTATAAGAATGTTTGTTTCGATGGTACTTCACTTCTCAGTTTGGTTTGAATATGTAAACATTGGAACTTTAATGGATTGCGATACCTGTTGGTATTTCTATAAGTGAAGTAATGGCACGCAGCACTGTTACCACTGTTTTCTATCGAGGGGTTTACCGGTATTTGTCGTCCAGGTTGGTTCTAAGTTACATAAGCTCCTGGAACTAATGTGGGCGCGGTAATGTATATAGGAGCTTAAGTAAAATACCTAAAACAAGACCGGATTTAGCTATCAAGGATTAGACGAAGGTGTTTTTCTAGGGATTTACAACTGATTACAAAGAAATCTCTTCACGGGACTTGACTAATTAGCTGAAGACGAATCTTGCCGGTGCTGCTCATTATCCAACGTCACTTGAGTCCCTCCGACCTTCGCCTCGCCGTTCCCCTATGAGTGACCCACCACGGGATATCTAAAGCGATTGAATGCGAGAACCAGCAGACATGCGTAGCGAAACATGATAGATAAATGTATCAAGTGATTAACTTACCCAATCTATTTCTTGAGGTATCCCGCACGCTGTAAAATTCCCGATCAGCAAATTACTATCAACCTCTACCTCTGTTGTATAATAGCACTGAAAGTCTGAGTCTAGACAGGTTAAGGAAGTGGGGCCTCGAGGTTATTCTAGAGGATAAGCCAAAAGACTGCCCCACCGGAGCTTGTGTCGTGTTTCGGTGCATGGTGGAATGTCAACTGCCCTATGATGCCGAAGAAAACATACTGGTAGGGGAGGCCTCACTAGTTTTCACTGCCTACCTTACTCTAATTCGGGTCATAATGACTAACTTTAGCTAATACCCTGGCTATAGTGTAATTGAAACACCGGGGGTCTTTCGGTTCCCCCACTCCTTACCTGGCTGGGGGATCCCAGATTGGCAACATTCTAAGCAATCAAGCTCCAGTATGTGTTAGATCTCGACATTAGCTTCAGCTTACCTGCCCGGGAAAGGCAGTTTTGGTTTTTATGGTCGCTGTATGACATGTTTTCTTCCATGATGTGGCGCTCTTCATGGCAGGACGGCTTGATACTGAGGCCATTTGCGGCGGAACTTCGATCCTGGGTGCCGAGCTAGGGTAGAGAGTTTTCAAGGGTTGTACCATGACGGCCTGAGAGGCTATTGTTTTCTCGCCATGAGCGAAGAGTGGCGGAATAGAGTGGAAATTTTCACAGCATCCGGGTTATCCACTCCCGTTTGAAAAGTCCTCGTAACCAGCCTGATTCATTCGTGCACTGTATATTGTTATCTCCACTACGTCCATTAGTCAGGACACTAAGAGAATATGTAGAATATATCAGCTTATAATTTGAGTAGTTAGTGTCCGTCTATCGCAGCTCGAGACGATACCGACTGTTAACTTAAGAGGGGGCTTGACCGTGGGCGGAGCGTGGAGGTTCGGTCGGTAAGGATATGGTGTTTACCTGTCGTAGCGTGCCATCCAGCACCCGGCGGAATTTGCAAACTCACCTCCGAGACTACGTCATGCTTTGACCGTCTAGCAGCAAAAATTTAGGACGTTGGAAAATGGGGTAAATGATTTTTACACCGTAAATCCGAAAATGGTGCTGGTGGAGACACCACCGTCAAGTTTCATCGCGAAAATTTTAGAACAAGAATGTTAGGTAAACGGGGTCTTATTTTCTAGCAACTGAAGGGCACTTTCTAGATATGCTCATTTCTTTAACTAGGTTTCTTGGGCATAGGATGCTACGGAATGACGGATAAAGACTTATCCCGCTATATTACCCTTGCAGCCTCGGTTAAGGCTTTGCTCCATAGATTTAATTACAGATAGTGCTGGGACTGATCTGTCAGGGTTCAGAAGAAGAAACAAACAATCCGGGATTTAGAACTCACTGATTGCTCCGGTACTTGAAGGAAGGGTGCGGGGTGGTTCACCATCTCTCTTTATGAGAGAGTAACGAGGCTGGCGAGGGTGAAGTGGAGTGGTTCCTCCGGAGTCTTGTCCTCCGCAGCACTCAAGTCAAAACACTAGCGCCAGGGTTTTAGTTTCACAAATTCCTGGGCTGCGTCTAGGTGGTCACGGTGCTGAGCGATGAACCCCTCTTTCCCGAAACTTACTTGAACTTTGCCAACCGGTCCAAAGGTCTTCACGAACCAATTCTCTATAGTATTTCAAGCAGCAGAGAGCGAAGGATGTCTCGAGCTTTTACAGATAACATCAATTCTTTCAATGGGTCGAATAACCTTTTCTTTATCGCTACCGATGAGGAGCCTAAAATCCTGGCCTGGCTGTCGCCCTTAGAGCCCCAGGTGCGACATCAGGATATTTGCGAGCAGCGGGTGGATAGTGTCGGGAACTGGCTACTGGAAACGAAAGAGTTCAAGGGCTGGTATAATGGTAGTGAGAATGATGGATCTGATCACGCGGCCTTGTTCTGCTATGGCGAGCCAGGGGTCGGCAAGAGCTACATCTGGTATGAGAGGCTACAAGCGGGGAACTAAGGACATGATTGCTGACAGGTCACGATGGTAGTTCTGTGATTGTAGATTATTTATGCGACCGGATCAATAAACAGGATATGGTAGTCGCTTGCTTTTACTACGACTTCGCTTCCCGGGAGGCCCAGTCTCCGACAAATATGCTGGGCTCTCTGCTCAAACAGCTTCTGGGTGGGGTAGGAGCAATTCCGGCGGAAATCGTGGAGAAATTTCGGGACCAGAAGAAGGCGATTGGAGGCCGGAGGCTGCAACTTCCCGATATTGTGAAAATGTGGGTAGCTGTCACATCTTCACAGCGAACATTCATCTGCATTGACGCACTCGACGAATGTGTTCCAAGTCATCGACTGGAGATTCTTGGCGCATTGGGACATATTCTCCGGGGGTCTCCAAATACACGGATATTCATCACCGGAAGGTCACATATCCGGGGGGTGGTCGAGAGGGAACTAGATGGGAGGGCAGCAAGTGTATTAATAGTGTCCCGAGAGGACGATATAGTGACATATCTGCGAGCGAGGCTGGGAAAAGACACAACTCCCGAGGCGATGGATAGTTTCCTAGAGAATGACATTATGAAGAGCATCCCAGAAGAGATCTCTGAATCGTGAGTACAAGCGTGGATTCTAGGAAACCGTTGTGAGTGGTATACTGATAGATGCAAGTAAAGATTCCTATTGGCTTCGCTTAAGGTCGAAACAGTCCTGAGAGAGACGACAATCCATCGAAGGCGAAATAGGCTGAACACGATAGGAGATGGATTAGGGCTGGGAGATGCATACGAGACAACTCTGGGACGGATACGGGCTCAGGAAGGGGAGAAAGCAAAACTTGCTATGACTACGCTGATGTGGATATGTCATTCGGAAAGGCCATTACGGGTAGACGAACTATGCCATGCGCTTGCTGTGGAGATTGGGTCTACACACTTCAATAGCGACAATGTTCCTGCAACAGAGACGTTGCTCGCCTGCTGCCAAGGGCTGATCACGGTAGATAGGGAAGCCTCGATCGCGCGATTGGCCCACCACACACTCCGCGAGTACCTCTCAACTCATCGCAACCTTTCCCCCCGGGCTCACTTGGAAATGGCGGAAACCTGTTTGACTTATCTTAATTCGGACCAAGCCAAGGCCCTTCCGGCCAAACGCCAACCTGACCTCTCAAGCATGCCCTTCCTCAAATATTGTGCGCGATATTGGGGGATCCATGCAAAGAGAGAGCTTTCAGATGACGTGATATTACTTGCAATGGAGCTCTTGGACCAGTACGGGGACCATGTAGCCGCCAACTCACTTTTTGAGCAAATATCAGATTCGAATGATTCTAAGGAAGCCAATGCTCCTTCGCTGTTTGGTGGACTACACTGTGTATCGTTTTTCGGAATTGTGAATCTTATGACTGGTTTGTTGGGAATGAACGGCTGTGATGCCAATCAGGGAGATTTTGCTGGCGTAACTCCATTGATATGGGCCGTGAGGGGCGGGGAGCCGGAGGCGGTGGAGCTATTGCTGAGACAGGGAGTTGTAAACCCCAACAAGTCAGACAACGAGGGCAAGACACCAGTTTTGTGGGCTGCAATGAACGGGAACGAGTCAGTGGTGAAGCAGCTCTTGGATCGGCAAGACGTCAACCCCGACAAGCCAGACAACAGGGACAACACACCACTTTCATGGGCTGCGGGTCGAGGGCATGAGTTAGTAGTCAAGCAACTCTTAGAGAGGAAAGACGTCAACCCCGACAAGCCAGGCAACGAGGGTAATACACCACTTTCATGGGCCGCAATGGAAGGGCACGAGTCAGTGGTGAAGCAACTTTTAGACCGGACAGAAGTCAACCCTGACCATCCAAGCAGCAAGGGTGTTACACCCCTCATGGAGGCTGCAGCTGGTGGGCACGAGTCAGTAGTGAAGCAACTCTTGGACCGGCAAGACGTCAACCCCGACAAGCCAGACAACGAGGGTAATGCACCACTTTTATTGGCTGCAATAGGAGGGTACGAGTCAGTGGTGAAGCAACTTTTAGACAGGCAAGACGTCGACCCCGACAAGTCAGACAAGCGGGGCAAGACACCACTTTCATGGGCTGCAATGAAAGGGCACGAGTCAGTGGTGAAGCAACTCTTGGACCGGCAAGACGTCAACCCTGACAAACCAGACAACGAGGGCAATACACCACTTTCATGGGCTGCGATAGGAGGGCATGAGTCAGTCGTGAAACAACTCTTAGACCGGCAAGACGTCAACCCCGACAAGCCAGATAATGAGGGCAACACACCACTTTCATGGGCTGCGATAGGAGGGCATGAGTCAGTCGTGAAACAACTCTTAGACCGGCAAGACGTCAACCCTGATAAACCAGACAACGAGGACAAGACACCACTCTCATGGGCTACAATGGAAGGGCACGAGTTAGTGGTGAAGCAACTCTTGGCTCGGCAAGACGTCAACCCTGACAAACCAGACAACGAAGGCAATACACCACTTTCATGGGCTGCAATGAAAGGGCACGAGTCAGTAGTCAAGCAACTCTTGGACCGGCAAGACGTCAAACCCGACGCACCAGACAACGAAGACAAGACACCACTTTCATGGGCTGCAATGGAAGGGCACGAGTCAGTGGTGAAGCAACTCTTGGACCGGCCAGACGTCAACCCCGACAGGCCAGACAATGAGGGCAGGACACCACTTTCATGGGCTGCGGCGCAAGGGCATGTGCTAGTAGTGAAACAACTTTTGGACCTGCGGGACGTCAACCCCGGCAAGCCAGATAAAAATGGCCACACCCCACTCTACTATGCGTCCAGCAAGGGCCATGAAGGAGTAGTGAATCTACTACAAGCGTGGAAACCTCCGATACCAGCCTTGTTTGCTGTCGACCAGCTCCGGGCTTCGTTACCCTCAACTCTTTAACCGCAGCTATCTCCCCCCCCCCCCCAGACTCCCTTTGCCTCCCTCTCCACCTCTTCCTGGGGTTCCTGGGAGCTACGACGCGCCCTTGATATATTTTCCTTGACGGGCTCTTCGTTCCCCCCCCCTATTGATCATTGACTTATACCTGAGCTTGCAAATTCTGTATTTTCGCAATTCATCATCTCCCCGCGGTGTAGATCATATCTATAATTACCGGAGATCTCCCAGATATTTAATGCTGCGATTGAATGGGGAATTTCGAGGTTCTGTTGTGGGTGGAATCAAGAGGTGTGGAGGTATTTTCCTACTTCACTTGTCACTTTTTATTGCGCTTTATTGAGCTTGTCTGAACTTCTAACTATTGATCCTCCTCCTTCCTGTATGATCACCCCTCCAACCGTACCTTTTAAATAGTTTAGTTTCTTCTTTCGCTTTCTCCTGTAAATGATAGATTGATATTGCCATGGCATTGGTGCTGTATGCTTAGGTCCATTTGCCCTATAAATTTCTCATCTATTTCTCTATTTGCCTTTCAGCGAGGTCTTTGCATGAGCTTCCCTACCAGACCATTAGTATGTGCACAATTGTTTAGCGAAAGTAGCCGGGAAACTGGGACCCCCCTTTGTCAAGATTCTAATGAGCTTAAAGAGAGGGGATTGCACGATCGGAGACTGTGTGGAGGTGGGAGCCCATTTATTCCATTGACAAAAGTGAAACACCCCAGGACGACTCCCGCAGAGCGGCCGCGCTCGCACGCACAACAGCCGCGGCCGCCGCCCGGCTGGCGGTAACATACTAAGCTAGCCACAACCACATGAATGTACCAGTGTAGATACAGGAACGTTTCAAACTGGAGTGTACGGTAATCCAAACGGAAAAACGATGGAGAGAGAGAATGAGAATAAAACAGAAGATAAGGGATGGATACCTAAAATTGCTGCTGGGGGGAAAGTAAGAGAAACAAGAACGGAGAAGGCATGGGTGGTCACTCACGAGGATACCTGGCTGCCTTGGAGCAAATTCCCCATGATCAAGATTTTAATAATTATTACCTTTGCTGACAGGGACTGTTTATTAGTAGAACCCTGCGCTTGGCCAGTGTTCTTACCGGGCCCCGCCCCACGGCGGGTGCTCGCCCGATACCGGGCTTCCACTTCGTACCAGGGGCCGGGATATTCTGAGCTTCAATCCACTCCCTATTCCTCGGGTCGCAAGCCTGGTCAGGAGTCTGCCTACATACCTTGAGTAGACGGCTTCTCCCCACCCCGCTCGCTCCCAACCCCCTCTCCCAGCCATAGCTTAACCTTTATTCCTCCCCGGAGGCGCATCCGGCACATAACTTGGTTTGGTGGTTTGAATACTCGCTTACCAGCCCCCACCATCTTCCCATACCAGACACTCTAAGCCCCACATATATCAAAAGGTTTATCTCAGTCTGGGGGTTAGGCCGTTCAGGTAGCCTCTCCTTCTAGGGGGCGTGGTAACCAATATAAATCCAACTCCGGCAACCCCATAGTTCGAACAGCCGAGGACATGCCCGGGAATCGCACCAGGTATATACGGCCAGGGAAACTGCAGCGCTCTCCGTACTAGGTATATATCTAGGAACGCAGCCCTAGGGGGAATGTGCTATATTTATTGAGAGATGGTGATACCACTCCTCCGGAGGTCTGTGCACCTCACAACTCCCCCACGACTTGTCAATCTGCTTTTACAACCCCGGGATATTATCATTCACTTCAAGCTCCACATCGGTCTAAAAGCCATGCTACGATCTAGCATTTGCTCAAGGAGAGGGTGCCTTGCCCCCATTCGTGGATGTCATCGGCCCTGCTCTTGTCTGAAACCTGCTTTTCCGAGAGCAAGTGTTCAGATATGATGGTGTAAGGGTTAGGTTTCTTCTTGCTTGGCCTTGGAAAATTTCTTTCTTGGCCTCGGACATCGAACTAGTAGGTCATTGTATCGTTCTAGCTTTCTAGGATGTGCTTAGCATGAGCGCCCTAGAGCCCGCGGACTATGGTGTAGGATATTCAACCATTTACCACTTGTCGAACGGGATGAGCGAATGGCATTAGTGTGAGGATGAATAAGATTAATAATGAGACCTGCCGCATATCTAGGTAGCTTGTTTTGAAAACCTGCATGGAAAAAATCGCTTTTGTCTCTCCTCCAACCACCAGTAATGAAGTTAATATTCAAGAGCATACCAAGCCACCGAAATATGAAGTAGGCAGATATCTAAAACCTCTAAACCTCGAGAAGCCTATACGCCTACAATAAGAAATCCTACTATTGGGTAGTGAATTCGTCCAACCGAGAAAAACCTCTCGGAAACAGAGCCTGCCGAGAGGATGGGTGGACGGATGTTCGTGGAAACCGTAAGTCTATATTAGAATATATTTTGGGGCAAGGATTATTATAGAAGACAAAATTCCAGATCTCATTCAGGCGCTAGCAGCTCAACCCCAGGTGTACATTTACCCCGCGGAAAGGAAGCCGCCTCACGTGCTATATATTAAGTACGATCCAACTAGGAAGGCAAACAGAACCTCACCTATAGTTCCAGCTCAGGGTTCTCATGTGGGGTATCAACAATCCTCGCCGGGCGATACTGCATGCAATTTAGGGGAGAGCTGTGTGACAGCTAACGCTCTCGCTGTCTGGCTTATTTTTATCCTTTTGGTATTTTAGGTGGGCCGCACCTCCGATATATTAGCTTATCAAGACTATCCATATGCAAGCGAGACCTAGCTAATCAAATCAAAAATCTCACTCCTCTTTAGCGGCAAAATTCATCCGGCGCTTTCCGGAGGCCCGCTGAGCCTCAAAGGAGTGGAAGAAGTGAAGATCCTACCAGTAGATCAGGGCCGGTTTAGAGCGTCTCACAAACTGTTCACTTTAGGATTTATCTCCGCGTCTCTTAGCGGAGGAGGTAGTGTATTCTAATGGGGCATTTTTGGGTAGGGAAATTCTATACTTTCTTGGGTCAAGTCATGATATCCCAATCCGGAAGCGCGATCATAAATCACTTGATTATTGAAATGACTACCACCTTCACAACCAGTAACTCTCTAGCTGTAGCATAAACATCAAAATAAATTTGAATTCGCAGAAGGAAACGGACACTCCCAGCAAGGCCCGGACTCCAACCTAACTTGTAGAATCATAGCCTCTGCTAGCTCCAAAACAGCTACGGAGCAATCATTTCCTCTAGTCATGCCTACCGACCTACGGTCTTCGACGGCAACCTCGGGAGATAAAACTAGAGGACCAATTCTGTGGCGTACATCCCGAGTAGCAGGGGGTGAATCATAGAAATCCTAATAATCTGTAAGAAAGAAAAGTCTACAACCAAAGGGAGAAGGGGGAAATACCCTTTACGGTAGGCAATATCACCGGCGGCGATCGGAAAGGCGGTAGTGCGATAAGGCGATAACTTTACTAATCTCTTGAGCAGGATTGTTGGCTTTGCTGCTGCGGGTACCCAGAAGCAGGTAACCATATGGGGTGGAAAAAAAGCAAGCAGTGGAATGATTTCGGTTTGACCTGATGGGTTGCCCGGGCCAGATCTGTAAAAGAGGGCAATTCCTTAGGGGGGCTTGTTTTAGTGAGCCAAAGGTTTGGTAATATCCGGCGATGCCTCCCGCTAACCGCTTCAGATCAGTAATAGCGAATGTTGCGATAGAGTGCTGATCTTCGGAAAATTCCCTCGGAGAATTAGGTGTTAGCGATTATCTAGCCAAGAGGGGATCCTACAGTAAGTAGCACAATAAATCACGCCGAGCTTGTCACCGGCCCACTGCCCACTACCCCCACACGATATTCCTCCCATAAAGAAGGCTAGTATAGCTCGCTAGATAACGAAGGAAAAACAATATCATAGCTGATTGAGCCTTAAGAAAGCACGAAAGAAAAAGAAACAAAAGTGCGACCGCAATAGACTCTAAGCGCAGCGAAACATGGAAGAACGATGGACTAGTTTGCTACGAGCTAAGCACAAGCTTGGAGATATATATCTCCATCTACAGTGCTGGGGCAAAAGTATTCGTCAGATGCCCTTTTTACACCAAAAGTGCCCATCTTCACCACCATCTCTCATTGCGCAACGTCTATGAGAATCAGCCAAAATTTACCCTTGCATTAGCAAACTCGTAGATAACATGAATAAAATTACAGAATCCCTAAATACTACCAAGTGGTCGAGGAAAGGTCGTTTAAGTATAGTATCTGGTAGCAGTTGCCATGTACTTTTTTGTATTGAGCTCAATACAAAAATTTAAGTCACTTTTACACAAGTTGACACAATCATGAACCCTGAAGACAAATTTGATTCCTCACACTTCTACATTTATAGGTTTGAATAGATAGTTATTTCCTAGCTGATTGAAAGATTTCTAGTGTTTTTATATAAGCAGTGTTGAGAATAGTTTGTTTAGAAATGTCCATTTTTAGTGTAACACGGATATCGGACGAGTATTTTTGTACTAGTAGTTTAACTAACAACCCTGCAAAGGCTCCCAAACTCAAGAAACTCTATAAAAAAACACTGAGCTGACAAAAAAGAAACTTGTAGCCATCTCAACTAATCTAGTAAACCCTGACATCCTATGATGATCCTCGGTGATCCCTAAAGCCTATGCCCTGCTACTGTGCCAACTCTGGTATCCCTGAGGAAAATAGCAGGAAAGAGATATTATAAAACCAAACACCGGATACCCAATGCCAAAAAACAAAGGGTATCAAGAAAACCAAAAAAGCCGTATGTCTTCTATCCGCCTATCCGCATACATGCATATCCTTGTAATTACATGTCTACATAATCACCTAATTGCCCGCCCTATAGGCAATCCAACGGTAGCAATAAACGGGCCGTTGAGGCTGGAAGACCGCAGGTCCTAATGGAATTTGCGGAATAAAGGGAGAAAAGTAAATTTATATCACCCCAGCACCCTAAGGATGTGACCTGGTGAGCTAAAGATTTCTCGACTCCCTACGAGTGGTGACTGGTGCTTTCTCCAATCACCTAACTTACTGTCCCCACAGTAAGCCTCCGAAAGATTCAATCCTTGGTGTGAAATTGGCGACCAGCGATCAGATATGAGGCCGAAGCACGGCGCTGCCGTAGGTCTGCAAAGTTCCCGTATAGGAGATATACTGGAACTAATCTAGGAATCTCACTTTACTCGCTAGAATCAACAGTGCTTCCCCAAGGGATAGTACTCATCCCAAGCAAGAAATATCCGGAGACAGGGATTAAAAATATATATGGCAAAGCCCCTGCGATTGTCTGAGCGCCCGTACCAACTCTAAACTCGTATTTTCGAATACTTCTTCCCTAGAACGAGTAGCGATTGGCAACACGACAGTTACCCTCCCCCAGCATCCCTCACGATAGGGAGATTGTGTTGATACTATCCCGCACTCATAAATAGAGTATCCTGGGAACGTATCTCTAGTGTCTGTCAGATTCTAAATTGGAAAATGGTGAGCAGATTTGGCGCAAAGAGAACATCACTGCTAGGAAGGAAATGGCCGAGCGACAAGCGGAGACAAAAGGTAGAGTTGAACAGGAATGCTCAAGAACAAGGCAAGAAGGAAAAAATAGAAATTAAAGAATGGGAAACTACTAAAATACAAGTTTAAATGGTGTATTGTGGTATGGCAGGAAGTGAGTGTGGAAATATGCAGACAAATCCTCGAGAAATTTTTCCCACGGGCACCTGGCCCCAAGGGCACTCACACAATTTCTGAATCTGGCAAGCAGTGGTTCTGGGTCAGGAGATCTGGGTGCAATTCCTCCCAGCCACGTGTGGTAGAGCGGTCGTTTGTGCAGAGGGCTTGCCCTCTCGAGCAAGGCTCCCATTGGCTAGCGGCGAAAACGGTCGGCGAAAATTGTCGGCCAAAAATCCCCACCTCAAGGAGTACAAATACCCCCCCCTTCCCCATTTTCTCGACCTTTTCTTTCCTTTCTTCTCCAGCTCTCTTTGCCTTTTGGCTTAGATCAAGTGTAGTATCTGTTCTTTTCAGTGTAAAAACTGAAATGGTCCCTACGGGGCTAGTTCTTTTTTATACCCATTTTTGCTTATCTCGGGTCTTGACCACTGGCTTGCTATGTCTTGACCCACCGTATCGCTGGTATTGCACTGTTTCCAGATCGATGCGAAAGCTACTTTTATTTTTCCTTTTCAGTTTTCATTGTCGCTCTGGCTGCTGTGCGAGGGGATAAGGGAAAGAACTTGTTGGGAGTTGCGGGCTATGAGAATGTTTGTTTGATGGTGTTTTCTTCTCAGTTTGGTTTGAATATGCAAACCTTGGAGCTTTAGATGGATTGCGATACCTGTTGATATTTCTGTAAGCGAAGTACCGGTAATGGCACCAGCACTGTTAGCACTGTTTTCTACCGAGGGGTTTATCTCTCGTCAAGGTTGGTTCTAAGTTACATAGGCTCCTGAAACAAACTTGGGCCCGGTAATGCACAAGTATCATAGGAGCTTAAGTAAAATCCCTAAAACAAGATCGGCTTTAGCTATGATATCAAGGATTAAGCGAAGGTGTTTTTCCCCCGGATTCACAATAGATCACAAAGGCACTCTTATCTCACCGAATAGCTCGAGATGAATCTTGCCAGTGCTGCGCATTATCCAACTTCACCTGAGTCACTCAACCCTTAGCGTCGCCGTTCCCCTATGAGTGACCCACCACGGGATCTAAAGCTTTTGAATGCGCGAACCAGCAGACATGCGTAGCGAAACATTGTAAATAAATGTATCAAGTGGTTAACTTACCCAATATATTACTTGAGCTATCCCCTGACGCCCTATGATTCCCAGTCAGCAAATTACTATCAACCTCTACCTCGGTTATGTAATAGCGCTGAGAGTTTGAATCCTGACGGGTTAAGCAAGGGGGCCTAGAGGTTATTCTTAAGGATAAGCCAAAAGACTGCCGTACGCGAGCTTGTGTCGTGTTTCTGTGCATGGTGGAATGTCAACTGCTCTAGGAGGCCGAAGAAAACCTACCGGTAGCAGAGACCCCATTAGTTTTCACGGCATAACTTACTTCGATTCAAGTCATAATCACTGGCTAATACCCTGGCTACAGTTTAATTAGGATACCCGGGGTCTTTCGGTTCCGCCACTCCTTACTTCACTGTGGGATCCCAGATAGGCAACATTCTAAGCAATCAAACTCCAGTATGTGCTAGATCTCCACATTGGCTTCAGCTCACCTGCCAGGGAAAGATAGTTTTGGTTCTTATGGTCGCTGCGGCATGTTTTCTTCCAGGATGTGGCGCTGTTCATCGAGGGACGGCTAGACCCTCAGGCTATTTGTGGCGGAACTTCGATGCCGGGTGCCGAGCGATAGTAGAGGGTAGAGAGTTCTCAAGGGCTGCATCACGACGACCTGAGAGGCTATTGTTTTCTCGCTATGAGCGAAAAGTGGAGGGATGGAGTGGAAATTTTTGATATGGTAGCATCCGGGTTATGTCCGCTCCCGTTTGGAAAGTCCTCGTAGCCACACTGATGCATTCTTCACTGTATATTGCGATCTCCACTAACCTTACGTCCAGTAGTCAGGGCACTGAAAGAATGTGTAGAATGTGTCAGTTTATAATTTGAGTAGTTAGTGCCCGTCTATCACAGCTTGGGGCGATACCGACCGTTAACTTGAGAGGGGCTTGAGGGTGGGCCGAGCGTGGAGGCTCTACAGGTAAGGATAAGGTGTTTGCCTGCCGTAGCGTGCCATCCAGCGCCCGGCGGAATTTGCAGACTCACCCGCGAGACTACCGGTACGTCACGTTTTGACCGTCTAGCAACAAAAATTTAGGGCGGTGGAAAATTGGGTAAATGCTTTTGCACCGTATACCCGAAAATGGTGCTGGTGGAGACCCCACCGCTAGGTTTCATCACGAAAATTTCAGAAACACTGCTAGGTAAACGGGGTCTTAGTTTCTAGCAAATGAAAGGGACTTTCTAGATATGCTTATTTCTTTAACTGGGCCTCTTGGGCATAGGACGCTACGGAATGACGAATAAAGACTTATCCCTCCCGTTATATCAGCCTTGCAGCCACGGCTAAGGCTTTGCTTCATAGATTTAATTACAGATAGTGCTGGGACTGATCTGTTAGGGTTCAGAAAGAAAACGACTCGTGACGTTTGGATGGATTTAGAACTCACTGATTGCACCGGTCCTTGAAGTCGTGCAAGGGGGGGGAGGGGGGTGGTGGTGGGTTATTCACTAAAGTTATCTCTCTTTATCAGAGAGCAACGAGGCTGGCGAGGGCAAAGTGGATTGGTTCTTCCGGAGCCTTGTCCTCTGTGGCACTCAGGTAAAAACACCAGCGCAAAGGTTTTGGTTTCACAAATTCCTGGTCCATTGATTGGGCTGCATATAGGTGGTCACGGGGCTGAGCGATGAACCCCTCTTTCCCGAAACTTACTCGAACTTTGCCAACCGGTCCAAAGGTCTTCACCAACCAATTCTCTATAGTATTTCAAGCAGCAGAGAGCGAAGGATGTCTCGAGCCTTTACAGATAACATCAATTCTTTCAATGGGTCGAATAACCTTTTCTTTATCTCTACCGATGAGGAGCCCAAAATCCTGGCCTGGCTGTCACCCTTAGAGCCCCAGGTGCGACATCAGGATATTTGCGAGCAGCGGGTGGATAGTGTCGGGAACTGGCTACTGGAAACGAAAGAGTTCAAGGGCTGGTATAATGGTAGTGAGAATGATGGATCTGATCACGCGGCCTTGTTCTGCTATGGCGAGCCAGGGGTCGGCAAGAGCTACATCTGGTATGAGAGGCTACAAGCGGGGAACTAGGGACATGATTGCTGACAGGTCACGATGGTAGTTCTGTGATTGTAGATTATTTATGCGACCGGATCAATAAACAGGATATGGTAGTCGCTTGCTTTTACTACGACTTCGCTTCCCGGGAGGCCCAGACTCCCACAAATATGCTGGGCTCTCTGCTCAAACAGCTTCTGAGTGGGTTAGGAGCAATTCCGGCAGAAATCGTGGAGAAATTTCGGGGCCAGAAGAAGGCGATTGGCGGGCGGAGGCTGCAACTTCCCGACATTGTGAAAATGTGGGTAGCTGTCACATCTTCACAGCGAACATTCATCTGCATTGACGCACTCGACGAATGTGTTCCAAGTCATCGACTGGAGGTTCTTGGTGCGCTGGGACAGATTCTCCGGGGGTCTCCAAATACACGAATATTCGTCACCGGAAGGTCACATATCCGGGGGGTGGTCGAGAGGGAGCTAGGTGGGAGGGCAGCAAGTGTATTAATAGTGTCCCGAGAGGACGATATAGTGACATATCTACGAGCGAGACTGGGAAAAGACACAACTCCCGAGGCGATGGATAATTTCCTAGAGAATGACATTCTGAAGAGCATCCCAGAAGAGATCTCTGAAACGTGCGTACCAGCGCGGACTCCGGGGGACCGTTTTGAGTCACATACTGATAGATGCAAATACAGATTCCTAATAGCTTCACTCAAGGTCGAAACAATCCTGAGAGAAACAACAATCCATCGGAGGAGAAGTAGGCTAAATGCTGTAGGAGATGGGTTAGGGCTTGGAGATGCATACGAGACAACTCTAGGACGGATACGGGCTCAGGAAGGGGAGAAAGCGAGACTTGCTATGACCACACTCATGTGGATATGTCATTCGGAAAGGCCATTACGGGTAGACGAACTGTGCCATGCGCTTGCTGTAGAGATTGGGTCTACACACTTCAATAGCGACAATGTTCCTGCAACAGAGACGTTGCTCGCCTGCTGCCAAGGGCTGATCACGGTAGATAGGGAAGCCTCGACCGTGCGATTGACTCACCACACACTCCGCGAGTACCTCTCTACTCACCGCAACCTTTTCCCCCGAGCTCACTTAGAAATAGCGGAAACCTGTTTGACTTATCTTAATTCAGACCAGGCCAAGGCCCTTCCAGCCAAACGCCAACCTGACCTCTCAAGCATGCCCTTCCTCAAATATTGTTCGCGATATTGGGGAATCCATGCAAAGAGAGAGCTTTCAGATGGCGTGATATTACTTGCAATGGAGCTCTTGAACCGGTTCGCGGACCATGTAGCCGCCAACTCACTTTTTGAGCAAATATCAGATTCGGATGGTCCTAAGAAAGACAATACTCCTCTGCTCTTCGGTGGACTGCACTGTGTATCATTTTTCGGAATTGCGAATTTTATGAATGGCCTGTTGGGAATGAACGGCTGTGATGCCAATCAGGGAGATTTTGCTGGCGTAACTCCACTGATATGGGCCGTGAGGGGTGGGGAGCTGGAAGCGGTGGAACTATTGCTGAGGCAGGAAGTTGTAAACCCCGACAAGTCAGACAACGAGGGCAAGACACCACTTTTGTGGGCTGCAATGAAAGGGCACGAGTCAGTGGTGAAGCAACTCTTGGACCGACCAGACGTCAACCCCGACAAGCCAGACAATAATGGTAACACACCACTTTCGTGGGCTGCGGGTCGAGGGCATGAGTCAGTAGTCAAGCAACACTTAGACCGGAAAGACGTCAACCCCGACAAGCCAGACAACGAGGGCAATACACCACTTTCATGGGCTGCAATGAAAGGGCACGAGTCAGTGGTAAAGCAACTTTTAAAAAGACCAGACGTCAACCCCGACAAGCCAGACAACGAGGGCAAGACACCACTTTCCTGGGCTGCAATAGGAGGGCACGAGTCCGTGGTGAAGCAACTTTTAGACCGGACAGAAGTCAACCCTGACCATCCAAGCAGCAAAGGTGTTACACCCCTCATGGAGGCTGCAGCTAGGGGACACGAGTCAGTAGTAAAGCAACTTTTAAAAATACCAGACGTCAACCCCGACAAGCCAGACAACGAGGGCAAGACACCACTTTCCTGGGCTGCAATAGGAGGGCACGAGTCAGTGGTGAAGCAGCTCTTAGACCGGCAAGACGTCAACCCCGACAAGTCAGACAACGAGGGCAATACACCACTTTCATGGGCTGCAATGGAAGGGCACGAGTCAGTGGTGAAGCAACTCTTGGACCGGCAAGACGTCAACCCGGACAAACCAGACAACGAGGGCAATACACCACTTTCATGGGCCGCAAGGAAAGGGCACAAGTCAGTAGTCAAGCAACTCTTAGACCGGAAAGACGTCAACCCCGACAAGCCAAACAATGAGGGCCGGACACCACTTTGGTTGGCTGTGCCGAAAGGGGACGAGTCAGTGGTGAAGCAATTTTTAGACCGGACAGAAGTCAACCCTGACCATCCAAGCAGCAAAGGTGTTACACCCCTCATGGAGGCTGCAGCTAGTGGACACGAGTTAGTAGTAAAGCAACTTTTAAAAATACCAGACGTCAACCCCGACAAGCCAGACAACGAGGGCGAGACACCACTTTCATGGGCTGCAATGAAAGGGCACGAGTCAGTGGTGAAGCAGCTCTTAGACCGGCAAGACGTCAACCCCGACAAGTCAGACAACGAGGGCAATACACCACTTTCATGGGCTGCAATGAAAGGGCACGAGTCCGTGGTGAAGCAGCTCTTGGATCGGCGGGACGTCAACCCCGACAGGCCAGATAAAAATGGCCACATCCCACTCTACTACGCGTCCATCAAGGGCCATGAAAGAGTAGTGAATCTACTACAAGCGTGGAAACCTCCGATCCCAACCTTGTTTGCTGTCGACCAGCTCCGGGGTTCTTTATCCTCTTCAACTCTTTAACCGCGGCAATCCGCGCCCCCCCCCAGACTCTCTTTGCCTCCCTCTCCACCTCTTTCTCGGGCTCCTGGGGGCTACGACGCGCCCTTCATATATTTTTCCTTGACTCGGCCCCTACATTTTCCTTCCGTATTGATCATTAACTTATACCTGAGAGAGCTCGCAAATTCTGTATGTTCGCAATTCATCATCTCCCCGCAATCTAGGTCATATCATGTATAATCATCGGAGACTTTTCAGATATTTAAAAACTGCGATTGGGTGGGAATTTTGAGGTTCTGTTGTAGGTGGAATCAAGTGGTGGGCAGGGATATTCCTACTTCACTTGTCACTTTTTATTGCGCTTCATTGACCTTGTCTGAACTTCTGACTATTGATCCTTCTCCTTCCTGTATGATCACCCGTCCAACCGTACCTTTTAAATTATTTAATTTCCTCTTTCGCTTTCTACTGTAAATGATAGATTGATATTTCCATTTTACTGGTACTGTATACTTAGGTCCATTTGCCCTATACATTACTCCTCATATATTTCTCTACTCGCCTCTCAGCGAGGTCTTCACATGAGCTTCCCTACCAGACCAATAGTATGTGCACAATTATTTGGCCAAAGTAGTCGGGAAACGGGGACCCCCCCTTGTCAATATTCTGGTGGGCTTAAAGGGGGAGGGGGATTGCGCAATCAGAGACTGTGTGGAGGTGCCCATTTACTCCACGGGCAAAAGAGAACCATTTCAGGATGACTTTTGCAGAGTGGCTGTGCTTGTATGTATAATAGTTGTGGCTGTTGCTCGGCTGGCGCCAACATACTAAGCCAGCCACAACCACATGAATGTAGCAGTGGGGTGACGAGAACTTTTCAAACGGGAGTATACGGGTAATCCGAACTAAAACTCGATGGAGAGAGAGAATGAGAATAAAACACGAGATAGGGGATGCTTACCTAAAATTGCGGCTGGGGGGAAAGTAAGAGACGCAAGAACGGAGAAGGCCCAGGTGGCCGCTAACGAGGATGCGTGGTTGCCTTGGAGCAACTTCCCCATGATCAATATTTTAATAACTATTACCTTGGTTGACAGGGACTATTTATTAGTAGAACCCTGCGCTTAGCCGATATTCTTATCGGGCCTTGCTTTACTGCGGGTGCTTGCTCGATACCGGGCTCCTGCTTCATACCAGGCGCCGGGATATTCTGAGCCTCAATCCAGCCCCTCTTGCTCGGGTCACAAGCCCCACATATATTAAAAGGTTCATCTCAGTCCGGGAGTCAGGCGGCGCAGATGGCCTCTTCCCCCAGGTGAGAAAATGGCAACCAATATAGACCCAACTCAGGCAGCCCCACAGCTCGAACAGCCGAGAACATGCCCGGGAATCGCACCAGGTATATACGGTCAGATAAACTGCACCACTACCCGTACTAGGTATATATCTAGGAACGTAGCGCCAGGGTGGATGTGCCATATTTATTGGGAGATGGTAATATTACTCCTCCGGAGGTCTGTGCACATCCCAACTCCCCCACTACTTGTCAATCTGCTTCTACAACCCCAGAATATTATCATTCAATTCAAGCTCCACATTGGTCTAAAAGCCATGCTACAATCTAGCATTTGCTCAAGGAGAGGGTGTCTTGCCCCCATTGGTGGATGTCATCGGCCCATGCTCTTGTCGGAAACCTGCTTTACCGAGGGTAAGTGTTCCGATATGATGGTGTAAGGGCCGAGTTTCTTCTTGCTTGGCTTGGACATTTTCTTTCCTGGCCTTGGACATCGAACTGGTGGGTCATTGTAGCGTTCTAGCTTTCCAGGATCAGCTTAGCATGAGCGCTCTCAAGCTGCAGACTATGGTGTAGGATATTCAACCATCTACCTCTTGTCCAACAGGATGAGCGAATGGCATTGGGGTGAGGATGAATAAGCTTAATGAGACCTGCCGCATATCTGGGTAGCATGTTTTGAGCATCTGCATGGAAAAAAAAATGTCTCCCCCCCAACCACCAGGAATGGAATCAACATTCAAGAGCATACCAAGCCACCGAAATATGTAGTAGGCAGATAGCTAAACCCTCTAAACTTCGAGAAGCCTGTACCCCTACAGTAAGATATCCTATTATTTGGTGGCGAATCGCCCAACCGAGAAAAACCTCTCGGGAATAGAGCCTGCCTAGAGGATGTTCATATGAACCGTACATCTATATTATAATATATTCGGGGCAAGGATTACTATACAAGACAAAATTCCAGATACCATACCGGCGTTGGTATCTCAACCCCAGATGTATAGTACATTTACCCCGCGGATAGGAAGCTGTCCGGGGCCTCACGTCGTATACATAAAGTACCACTCGACTAGGAAGGCAAGCAGAAGCTCACCGATAGTTCGAGCCCAGGGTTCGCATGTGGGGTATCAACGATCCTCGCCAGGCGATAATGCATGCAATTCCAGGGAGGGTTGTGTGACAGCTAAAGCTCTCGCTGTCTAGCTTGTTTTTATCCTTTTGGTATTTTAGGTGGGCCGCACCTCCGATATATTAGATTATCAAGACTATCTATATTCAAGCGAGATCTAGCTCATCAAATCAAAAATCTCACTCCTCTTTAGCGGCAGGATTCAACCGGCGCTTTCCGGAGGCCCACCGAGCCAAAAGGAGTGGGAGAAGTGAAGATCCTACCCTTAGATCAGGGCCGGTTTAGAGCGTCTCACAAACTGTTCATTTTAGGATTTATCTCCGCTTCTCTTGGCGGAGGAGGTACTGTATATTCTAATGGGGCATTTTTGGGTAGGGAAATTCAATACTTTCTTGGGTCAAGTCATGATATCCCAATCCGGAAGAGTAATTTTGTATCACTTGATTATTGAAATGACTACCGCCTTCACACAACCAGTAACTCTCTAGCTGTAGCATAAGCATCAAAATAAATTTGAATTCGCAGAAGGAAACGAACACTCCCAGCAAGGCCCGGACTACAACCTAATTCGTAGTATTATAGCCTATGCTGGCTCAACTCCAAAACAACTACAGAGTAATCATTCCCTCTAATCATGCTTACCGACCTGTGGCCTTCGACGGCAATCTCGGGAGACAAAACCAGAGGACCAATTCTGTGGCGTACATCCCAAGTAGCATGGGGTGAATCATAGAAATCCTAAAAATCTGTGAGAAAGGAAAGTCTACAACCAAAGGGAGAAGGGGGAAATACCCTTTACGGTCGGCAATTTCACCGGCGGCGATCGGGAAGGCGGTAGTTCCTACACCGCCGAGCGCGGTACCGATTCCCATAGCCGTAACGTGCAAGCGACTCGGTAGGAGTTTAGTCAACATTCTTAGGATCTAACTTTGTTAGATAGATCGTTACCGGCTAGGACCAAGATTTGAGTTACCAAAGGGTACAATGGTCCAAAGAAGAAGCCAAGAAAGCAAACGCTGCTGATTGTTAGTATTCCGTTGAGATAGCTGATGTGGGTAGAGCCTACGCGACAGAAGATCCAACAAAGGTTGGGAGCAGCCAGAACATGAGCTCGAAAACGAATGACAGGAAGATGAAGAACGGCACAGCGAGTTTCCCTTGCCATTTCGGAGGAATCGCCTCAATAACCCATAGCAAGACGAAGCGGCCAATAGTGTAGGAGAGGAAGAACATCGAATTAATGAGACTAGCTTTAGAATGAGACCCCCCACGAGCTTCGGTAAGGTAGACGAACTAGATAATTAGAAAGGAGCTTTGGGTTCCTAAGACTTGATTCTCACCATCCAACTGCTAATCGTCGCTTTTTATCCCAGTTAACACGAGTTTCCGGTCAGTCGGACATGTGTGTACTTACTCTCAATACCCCAATTGACAAGCACGAATAGCCCTAGAATCCAAGAAATCTCCTCCGGTCAACAAGGACTTGCTCGGAGTATAGCCTAAATGAAATACCTTATTCTTCAGAACCTCCTTTGTATGATCTAAACCCGTCTTATGCGAGCTGCGTGTGTCTCGAGTATACTTCGCACCGTCCTCGTTCCAAAAAGAAGCCACAAATGCGATGCCGCCGATAAATGAGACTGCAGACTTCTCCTATTCAGCAATGATTTATCACAGGGCTTCGGAGACTAACGGGAATATAATAATATTGATAGTACGGGATCCCCCGCCGAACCACCGCATTAGCAATCAATGGGGCAATCGTAGACCCGATACCCCAGCAGCCTTGTAACATCCCGAGAAACCCGCTAGAATGGTGGAGGCTTCCAACCCAGGCACTCTCGGTCGGATCAAGCCCTGCGACACCGTATGATACCAAACCCATCACAACCGGAACGAAATGCCATGGAGGATGCAGAGCCAGAAATAGATTCCCCAGTCCCATGCATAGGAACGATATAGCGCCGGCACCGCGACGCCCGAGTAACGAGTGAGTTTTGTTGATCGCAGCGGTTACCATGACAGCACCAATCACAGTACCAACAAATATTAGGCTCACTGTGCCATGCGATTTCTTGTAGTCTTTCTCAAACTGCGGGTTTTCTAGTTTAGCTTTGAAGAAATTGTGAAGGGAGCTGTTTACCTGAGGGATTAGGACCTAGGATTTGGCTTTAGCTTCATCCACTTGGGTGAGACGATTGACGGAGATGAACCTACACCAAGGGAAGAATAGAATAGACTCCCGCAAATGAATAGCACGAAACACGAGCAGAGTCGGTATTTATTCACGGAGGGGTTGTTCCAACTCTCTTTGACGAAAGAGTCTTCGCCCTCGGTTGCTCCCCCGTCATCACAACTACCTGAGGCCTTTCCATCAAGCTTGTAGTCCGCCGATTCTTTGATCTCGCTGCTAGAAATATCAGGAGGGTTTTTGGAAGCCATAGTACTACCGCGCCTGGATAGTGTTGATGGGGGAAGAGCTCGGGTTTGTCTTTCTTTAAGTTATTGTAATATCACCCCCGGGAGCTCTTACCCTAACATGTGTTCCTGCAGAAAATGCGGTTCGCGATTAATTGCTAACATTTGCCAGAAGTATTTATGCCAAGAAATTCAAGTCTCTTGAAAATTGTATGATCGGCATCTCCATAGATTTGCCGGCGGACAGCTCTGGGAAGGGCATGTTTCCGGACTTATCCTCCCTTTTAGGTGTCACGCATTAGAGGTTTCTATTGAGACAACTAAACAAGAAAATCAAGAATTCGATAGGGTTTTCTAATCTCAACTACCACCGGGAGATGCGATAGGGCAATGCCTCCACTAATCTCTTTAGGCAGGATTGTCGTCTTTGCTGCTGCGGGTACCCGGAGGAGGTAACCATATGGGGTGGAACAAAAGCAAGCACTGGAATGGCATCGGGCTGAACTGGTGATGCCCTGGCCAGATCTGTAACAGAGAGATTTTCCTCAGGGGAGCCTGTTTTAGTGAACGAAAGGTTTGGTAATATCCGGCGATACCTCCCGCTAACCGCTTCAAGCGAATGTTGTGATAGAGTGCTGATTTTCGGAAAGTTCCCTCGGAGAATTAGTTATTAGTTACGATACCCAGGTGGGCAGTACAGGGTGTTAGCGACTATCTAGCCAAGAGGGGATCTTACAGTAGGTATCATAGCACAATAAATCACGCCGAGCTTGTCACCCGGTGCGCCGGTGCGCCGGCGCACTGCCCACTGCCCTCATCGGATGTTTCCCCCCATAAAGAAGGCTAGTATAGCTCGCTAGACGAAGGAAAAACAATCCATAGCTGATAGAGCCTAAAGGAAGCACGAAAGAAGAAAGAAACAAAAGCGCGATCACTCGCAAATGGCGGAGTGACAAGTGGAGACAATAAGAAAAGTTGAACAGGAGGGCTCAAGAACAGAACAAAAAGAGTATAATGGTATGCAGGAAGTGAGTGCGGAAGCAGACAAATCCCCCAGCGATATTTCCTCATGGGCATTGGCGCCAAGGGCGCTAACGCAATCTCTGAATCTCACAAGCAGTGTGTCGGGGTTGAGAGATGTACGAGGTACTCGAGTACTGTATCATACTCGTAAGTGCAATTCTTCCAAGCAACGTGTGGTGGCGGGGTTGTGCATAGGGCTGACCTCCTAGGCACACCTCCCACCGCGGCCAAAACTGTCGGCGAAAATTGTCGGCCAAAAATCCCACCTCGAGAAGTATAAATACCCCCTTCCCACCTTCTCGACCTTTTCTTTCCTTTCTTCTCCAGCTCTCTTTGCCTTTTGGCTTAGATCAAGTGTAGTATCTGTTCTTTTCAGTGTAAAAACTGAAATGGTCCCTACGGGGCTAGTTCTTTTTTATACTCATTTTTGCTTATCCCGGGTCTTGGCCTCTGGCTTGCTATGTCTTGACCCACTGTATCACTGGTATCGCACTGTTTCCAGATTGATGCGAAAGCCACTCCTTTTCCTTTCCGTTTTTCATTGTCTCTCTGGCTGCTGTGCGAGGGGATAAGGGAAAGTATTTCGTTGGAGGCAGGGGTTTACCAAGGGGGGGATTTTTTGATAGTATTCCATTCTGTTTGGTTTGGAAATGTAGACTTCGGAACTATGATCTGTTGCAATGCGCATCACAACATGCGGTGCCGCCGTGCGCCGAAGCGTTGAGAAATCTTATTTATCGTGAGGGTTGTTCTATTTTATATAAGCTCCTGACTTTAACTTTAGTCTTACACGACTTTTTTTCTCGCTGGAACTTGGATAGCACTTGTGGATTATTGCAGTCTTCTGGAAGGCACCCGGCATGGGCGTTCTCAAACCGATTGGCCATGGTGTAGCGTTTTCAACGGTCCACCTCCGATCTAACAGGATGAGTGGGCAGCACAAAGGTGTGGATGAATAAGCTTAATGAGACCCGTCGGATTTCTAGGTGTCATACCTTGTTTCCAACGTCTGTGTAGAAACAAATCTTTTCGCCTTTCTTTCGTGCACTATGGGTGAAGTCAAAATTAAAGAGGATATAAGTTAGTTCCGGCGGTCTATACACAACACCTAGATTGATAAATTATAATCAACCGGAACTATCCAAATGCTATCATATGTAACCATCCTTGTCACCAGGGTTAGGTTTCCTTTTCCCCGGTGGGAAAATAAAATTTGAAACAAAAAACATTGTGGGGATTTGAACTTGTGCTCTCAAACGGACGAAACAGATTTCTTGTCTATTATATTAACCGCTCGACCACAAATTCTTATCTATTGTACTTTGGTGGCTTGTTGAAAACTAGAAACGGGAGTATCCAGACTCAGATAACCCGGCACCAAGAGCCTACAAAAGACACGGAAAGCAGCCAGCGGGACTAGGTTTTGATAAATTAGTATGATGAGAAAGCGACAATAGGACCTATGATAATAAGAAACGATGTTTCTTTCTCAGGGAATCCGGCTCCGGAGTAGTATCCATGAGTGTACTGTACCTTGCCCACTGGATGGCACAAGTATTGTTTTAGGATGACCCAGAATACACTCTCTTTCCAGATATTGTGATCGCCCAATTACATTGGTCTTGATTCAGCACGGGTAGTTTCCAATTTTTAATATATAATACGAACCCATTGGGGAATGCGGTAGAATAGGTAGATAGAAACCCTAAATGTCTAAAGTCCATGGACTTACATGAATTAATCAACGAAGAAAATCTCCGGGGAGCAGAATCGGCAGAGAAGGCCAATCGGCAGATGTTCGTGGAAACCGTACATCGATATTAACATTGGAACATATTTGGGGCAAGGGTGATTATAGAAGACAGAATTCCGGGTATCATACCGGGTGTTAGCATTTGAGTCCCCGATGTATGTTTATCACCCAGACAAGAAGCTGTCCGCAGCCTCACGTGCTCTATATAGACTATGGTCCAACCAAGAGAGCGTGTGGGATCTCGCCGTTGTCCTGATTCGGGGTTCTGGGGTGAGGACAATCATTACCAAAAACATTTGTTGCGATTTAGCAGTATAGACCCTTCCCCCACTTTCTCCACCTTTTCTTTCCTTTCTTCTCCAGCTCTCTTTCCTTTTGGCCTTAGATCAAGTGTAGTATCTGTTCCCTTCAGTGTAAAAACTGAAATGGTCCCTACAGGGCCAGTTCTTTCTTTTACTCATTTTTGCTTATCCCTGGTCTTGGCTGCCAGCCCGCTATGTCCTGACCTACCGTATCACTGGTATTGCACTGTTTCCAGACTGATGCGAAAGCCACTTTTATTTTTCCTTTTGTAGTTTTCATTGTCGCTCTGGCTGCTCTCCGAGGGGATAAGGCAAAGCACTTAGTTGGATGCCGGGGTTTATGAAGGTGTTTGTTTTATATGGTATTCCGTGTAATCTCCGGAACCACGATATGTTGCGATGCCCGTCGGTATTTCCATAATAGGGTAATGTATGAGGTGCTGCTGTGCCTGGGAGAGTTGGGAAATCCGAGTCATATGTATCGTGAGAGTTGTTCTGTGTTACATAAGATCCTGACTTTAACTTTAGCCCTGCGCGGCCTTTTTTTCTCGCTGGAACTTGGCCATCTTGTGGATTATTGATGCCTTCTAGGAGATTCTTGGCATGGGCGTTCTCAAACCCATTGGCCCTAGTGTAGCGTTTTCAACTGTCTACCCACGGCCGAACAGGATGAGCGAAAATCACTAAGGTGTGGATGAATAAGCTTAATGAGACTTGCTGCATTTCTAGCTTGTTTCCAACATCGGTATAGAAACAAATCGTTTCGCTTTTCTTTCGAAAGCTATGGAGGAAGTTGGGATTGGGGAGCATAGCTCCGGCCATCTATACCCCACACCTCGATTGAACCAACGGGGGATGCCCCGACATGATGGCTGAAAAAAAGATATAATTATTTATAACCCTAAAAAATTAGAATAAAAATATTAAAAAAAAAGACTCCTCCTCCCGCCACCGCAGCTTGACCATCTATGAATTTTTTCGCATTTAATTTTATGCCATGGCGCCCCCCATCACCTCGATTGAGGGGTTGTGTATAAGCTAATCAACCGGAACCATACATAGGCTATCATGTTTAACCCATCCTTGTCACGAGGGTTAGGTTTCCTCTTCCCTTGTGGAAAAATAAAATTGAAACAAAAAAAATTCACAGGATTTGAACTTGTGCTCTCAAACGGACGAAACAGATTTCTTGTCTGTTATCTTAACCGCTCGGCCACAACCTCTTATTTATTGCAGTTTGGCGGCTTGTTGAAAACCGGAAACGGGGGTATCCCGTTCAGCTAACCCGGCACCAAGAACCTGCAAATCCCCGGAAAGGAGCCACAGGGACAAGGTCTTGATAAATTAGTATGATGAAAAAGCGAAAATAGGGCCTATGAAAATATGAAATGCTGCCTTCTTCCCAAGGAATCTAGCCCTGGAGTACCTTACCCACCACATGGCACAACACATTGTTTTTCAGATGACCCAGAATTCGCTCTCTTTCCAGATATTGGGATCGCCCGATTCAATTGGCCTTGATTAAGCACAAGTAGTTTCTGATTTTTAATATAGAATACCGAGCTATTGAAGAATGCAGTAGGGAAGGATTGTTCCAAATCTCTTTGCGAAAGAGTCTTCGCTACCGATTGCTCCCCGGTCATCACCAGCATTTAGTACCCTCTCACCAAGCCCGCACCCCGCCGGCCCCTTGGTCTCGTCGCCAGAAATAGTAGAAGGGGCCCCGGAAGTCAAAATACTACTACTCGTAGAATCTATTGGCGGGGGAAGCGCTTGAATTTATCTTTCAGTTTGTTGGAGTAGCGCCCCGCCGGAACTCTTTCCCCATCATGAGTGCCTGCGGAAAATGTCTTCCGCCATAAGTTCCTAATATTTCCCAAAAATATTCATTCCAAGGAGTCCAGGCCTCCTGAGAGTTGTATCATCGGCATCTCCATAGCTCCACCCGCTGCCGGCAAATCGTGATTTTAAATCAAGAGTTCTGATCATAGCTGTCTCAAATCACTGTGTGCACACCCGTAAGTAGTCACCCCCGTGAACTGCACCGTAGAGTGTTACTGACCATCCAGTCAAGAGGGGATCTTAAACAGCACAATTAACCGGGCCCAGCCGGTCACCCGGTCTCCCCGATGCTCCCCCACAGTGAGAGGAAACCTTTAGAATACCATGCGCTTGGCGGTCAACCCTTTCGGATAGGGTGAACCTTTTCAATACCATGCTCTTGGCGTGAAACCCTTCCGGATACCATTGACCGAGAAATATACCATCCAAAAAGTGAAATCTATTCAAAGAATTACCTTGCCACCGGCCCACAATAAACAATCTCTCTCTATCACTCAGTTTATGTTAAAAAAATCCAGGAGAAAATTCAGAAAAATACCAGCAGGCCTCAAGTAATTCTTGATTTTTTATCTCATTTTTTATCTGATTTTTTATCAAATTACTTTTGCATCACTTGGTGAATAGAAAGGGAGGGGGGACTGTGTGCATTGGTAAATATTTTGCGGTTCTTCATAACATGAAACACCCATCACGGGGGACGGCGGGGGTACTATAGTCCGTTGCGTCGGGGCGCCGGGCAAGTTTCGGAAAAGACGGACGGGACCGCTTAACGCCATCCACCGCCGTCCGCCTTCTGGACGGACGGACTGCCCCGTTGAGAACACTGCGCTTGAACCTTGGGCTATGCGATGCTGTCCCCTCTTGTTCCCAGAAGTTCCCGGGCGCTGCGTATGCGCTCCCGCTGTTTGCCTCTCTACATAGTTCGTGGCTTTCTTTCTTTCTTTCTTTCTTTCTTTTTTCTCCCTTAATAAAACAACGCTTCTTCAGAAAGAACTCGCAACAGTTTACCCTCAACGCCGTCCTATGCTCTCCACAACACAACTAGGGTGGTTGCTCGTACCCTACTGTACTCAACACACAAATCTTTCTCTCATCACTTCTGCATCGACCACTTCCTTACCAACCGGCGGCAGCGGCATCATGTACCATCACTCGTTCCAGAGAAAGCTGATGGTAATCTTCTACATGCCTCCGTTGGGTTGCGCTAATATTGTATAGAACAAATCGTTAGCCCGGCGGTCCAATTGGGAAAGATAAACTTGAAGCGGACCGATGGAGTCCAAAAAGGGCTCAATAGTATCGTCCGACTCGACGAGTCCCGGGAGATTATATCGAAGGTGGCCGATTCCCGTGGTGTCAAGGGAAAGGAGGTTAGGCAGAACATGGCCACCCTCTACCCTGTACTCTCCTGGTACTCGCACGGGAATGACGGCTGCATTGTTCTAAAGGACTCAATCCACCCAGACAATGAGCGTGCCGGACTCATGGCGATCATGGAGATACAGGGTGGGTGGCCCCGCCCGCCGGCATGGAGGGAGGAGAAGAAAGAGAAGAAGGGGAAGGAGGAAGAGAAGGAAAGGAAGGAGAAGAAGGAGAAGGAGTGATTACCTGTAATATTGTTTGAAGGAAAATTGATGTGACTGTTATCGCCGGTAGCATTGCTGACACTAAATCAATTCAATATCTTTACAAGTAATCCGTCTCTCCGTCTCATAGGTCCCGACCAAACAACCAATCAGCCTTCCCTCCCCACCATGGATCCGGGCCTTCTTCACCTCATGTGTATCCTTTTCCGAGTCCTTGCTGGGATCCCAGATACGCACTACCCCGTCGGTTCCGCCAGTGATGAGGTGGAAATTGCCCTTGAGGGCGATCGTGTCAAAGTCTTTCACTCTGCCAGGCATGCCAATAGACCTTCCTCCTGTTAGAGTTGACGGAAGCAGATAGTGGATGAACAAAGAGGTGTGAAGGAAAGCTACGATGAAAGATGATAGAATGTCTTTAGTGATTTCATTTGTTCTGAGGTTGAAAG
>Ga0307513_10000957_pt1 | contig 41831 bp, 47 predicted proteins | sample 15_EM_MG_FD_202174 | JGI IMG/M metagenome (GOLD analysis project Ga0307513, IMG submission 202174) | Populus trichocarpa ectomycorrhiza microbial communities from riparian zone in the Pacific Northwest, United States - 15_EM | ecosystem: Host-associated > Plants > Roots > Unclassified | place...
GAATACATCTTGGAGCGATGCTTGCAACCCGCGGATGCAGTGAAACTGTCTGAGGGCGACGATACTCCTTTAGTCAAGGCAGTATACCGAAAGATATTTGCCGCCCTGGAAGAGAACAAGAAAGATGTCGGGCAAATCCACTACAGCTTGCGCAATTAGTCGGTCTTGTCTCTTATACACGAGATTTGAGTCACCTCATGTCCTTCTCAGTGCCGAAATCCCAAAGGAGACCGATCATTATGCTCCTTGGGTAGAAGCCACGAACGCCGCCCTGGATGTATTGAAGACCGTTCACGTTGAGAACATACGAGAACCCTCACTTTTGAACATACTCGCACAACGTAACGACCTGAACGAGGTGCCGATCAGTCACGGAAGCGACGAATCGGTCCGCAAACCAGATGTCGTGTTTATGACAGAGGAGGAGTTGATTGAGGTACACAAAATCAACAAGACTGCATCGGATTGGCAGACTACTTTGAAGACACGGTGTCAGGACCGGTTGCCTGAAAACTCCGTGCAGTGGAGACAATTCAAGGCGACGGTCGAATTCAAGCGGCATAAGGAAAATGGTGACCGCACACCAGTGACCTTCCCCAACGAACTTCGGTCCTGTAGCGAAGGGAGCGATTCTTATGTCAAACCGCAAAGCCTCGGCAAATCCGTCTCCCGCGCGGACGACGCTCCCGCGACACCTAGTCCCGAGCCGGAAGAAGCGGTCTGGGATCCAGTTCCAAAGGCTTGTACGTTCTGCTTTCATTCCTTTCACTTCCAAGTCTTAACTCGTTTCTCCTACAAGCCGGCAGCAGGAAACGGGTCCATGGCGGTGCTGGTGCTGGTCCATGTCGTATCAAGGGACTCGTGACTGAGGGGATGATTGTAAAGTCAGCCAGGACCGGGATCACACATCGCACTCCTCACAGTACCCTCAACGTCAAGGTGCCTATGGTGCAAGCAGCTGGATATGCGGCAGAAATCATGTCCGACCAGATGATGACACACACCCACGGATGCGTCATTGAAGGTCAGTTGTGCCGGAATCCTCGCACGGTCGTTGTACTGAATTTCCTGTCCCAGATATGACTATGTGGAGCTGGTGGTACGATCGACAAGGCGCAATTCAAACCTCGGGTTTCAATTTTGCGAAGGATCTCCCCCGTTTCCTCATCCTGTTGTTCGCATGGCAGCGGTTCACCAAACAAGATTGGGGGATTGTACTGGAAGGACAGAGCCTCACTTGCGATGGAGACGTTGAAATTACTCTGACCGAGGACGTAGTTCATCGTCCATATGGCATTATTGGACGTGGTTCACTTGTTCTTCGAGCGACGAGCACGAGCAGAGAGCTCAAGGGCCTCCCATTGGTGGTCAAATCCAGTTGGCCGGAGGCAAACCGGACTTCAGAAACGGAGATACTGGATACCATAAAAGAGCAAGCTGGCCACCTCCCAGAGGTCGCAGACCATATCCTGCATTATGCCGCAAAGAAGTCGACCGATTATTCTACGTCGCACATTCGCGGACGTCTGGGGCTGGACACTAAAGGAGCACGAAAGTTGACGATTATCGTGTTTGAGGAGTTGGACGGCGATATTTCGAATTTGAATGGGCTCGAGATGTGGGATGTGGCGTATCGACTTGATAAGTGTGAATACTTCCTTTTACGTTGGAATACTCTCTTGCTAATGCACTGGCGCTCCAGGTAATCACGCACTATGGCGGCTAGGCATCCAACACCGTGACATAAGCGTCCCCAACATGATGTACAAAAGAATCCATGGCAAGCTTCGGGCATATCTAATCGATTTTGATCTGGCTAGCCTGGCTGGCCACGTCTCACACAACCTCGATCGAACTGGAACAATCCCTTTTATGGCGCTCGAGCTTCTCGATTCAGCAAGCCCATAGGGTACGGCGGTTATGCATGCATACGAGCACGACGCCGAGGCGGTTTGCTGGATCCTACTCTGGCTGGGCGTGCAATATGAGGGTGGGAACAGGATGAACCACGCGTTCGAGAGCTGGGAAATGATAGATGCAGTCACTTGCTACGAGAAGAAACTCAGCCTTCTTGGTCATCTACACCTGAAACCCTTTACCGGACGGAACCGACTCCTTCAAGAGCCGGTTCGTGGCATTTTACGAAAGTTTGCCATGCACTACACTTCGCGGCTATACGAGCCATACCCCACGCGGCCTTCCAACGGAGGGAACCTTCCACCCATTCATAAGTGGTTGGAGGAGTCTGACAAGGAGATTCGGTTCTCATGAGCTCCAAGTCCAAACATTGTCTTGACCTCTTGCATCGTTACAGTACTAATTCCTACATCCTCTTCGTTTGTGCTGTCTCTGGCTTGACATGAACCCGATCGCTGTGCACTTAAGGCCAGGGAACATATAGAGGTTATCACCCAGCATTGGGGTTCAGGCTTACTCTAATCCTTGCTGTTACCGATCTCTTCAACACAATGCCCTTTGTGGGAGATGCGAATTCATCTGAGGAACATGGCGGAGCGCTCATAGCGCTTATTTGGACCTTGGCAGTGTAGGTGTAAGAATAGGAGAGTCGTTGGCGAAACGCGACATCAAAAAGCCGGGATTCGCCAGATCGCTTGCGGCCACGCCAATGAGGCTGAGGTTCAAGACATTCAATGTACGACCACTCGGTATCGTTTTCCACCCGACGTAACCTTCAACCCTACCAGTCCTCGTTACTCGAAAGCAAGGTCATAAGGGGTGCCGCGGTTTGCGCCAGAGATGATAGGCCGATTGAACACAACGGGCTAGCTTTGGAGATGTGCAGACATACGGTGGGTAGTGGACAAGTGGAACGAACAAATTCCTAAGATTGGCCGTGGCCTTGTCTCCAAAAGGAGTCGAGCCAGCTGTCGATGGTGGACATAGCCATACCGTCAAAGCAGAGGTGACGTGAACGTCTTGACTGGCTGTGGAGCTAGGGGTGTAGATAAGGCTATGGCAATAAACCAAAATTCCGGCTTAGGCTTAGGCTTTCTTTGTTTCATCTTTGCCACCCGACTCTTTTTGTGAATTCATTCAAGATGGCAAACCTCAACCATAGAGAGTCGAATATGGCTCCGCTTCAAGAGGATATCGACGCTATGCGTGTTTCATTGCAGCAAGAACGCGAGCTCCTCCAAGTCCTTGAAACCCAAATCGAACGCTTTCAGCCTGATCACTCGCAGGCTGCACTCCAGCTCGCGCGGGCACAGGCTGCATTAGACGCCGCATTCCGTGTCTTTCGGACCTCTGACAGCATGCTTCAGGGGCTCAAGCGGCAAAAGGATCACTTAGAGGCAAGCATCGCCGAGAAATGTGCAGCGCTTCACCGTTCGTCTTCCCTGGGCTTAGCTCCGCGAGTTGGTCTAATGCTAGTCGCTTAGCAATACGACGCGTTCCAGCAGAGATACTCGCCGATATCCTGAGCCAGTTGGTCGACATTGATGAATGGGAACAAGTAAAGTTTCTGGACAGCAAAGGATATCATAGTCGCTCTTTACCGGCTTGTCTTGCTGTCGCCTCCGTCTGTCGCTTCTGGCGACAAATCTCCCTCGCCACCCCCTCTCTGTGGCGGAAGATCGTCATACCGGTGAGGCGGTCTTTGAAAGAACTCAAAGACCATATTAATGAATGGTCTAATCGATCGACCCCACGGTTCATAACATTGTCCTTGAGGAACATCGGGCGCGAAAATTGGAGTCCCGGGGACGCTCCCCTTCCCGAGCTGGACGCATTGCGGTGGGCTCTTATGATCCTGCAGGACCGAGTACACCGTCTCGAAGTCAACTTTCTGTTTTCAAGCGCCATTCCCGCATGGTCCATAATCGTTAGCAATCCTAATAATCGGTTTCACAATTTATCCCAAATGTACATCAGCCTAAACGACCCCTCACCAGCATCACAATCCGTAGTCCCGTAAGTGAAACTGCGTTTCGTCTAGTTGTTACTAATGGTCCTTCGGTCCACAGAGACCGGACCTTTCAATTTCACCGTCTCAAGAATTTGGAGTTCTTCACACTCCGCAATCTCTGGTGGAATGGGCAAGGAGGGCTTCGCAGCCTTCGGGTCCTCAAATTCGAGCTCACCAGCTTCTCCACCGACTTGAGCAATTTCATCACCCTGCTGAACAACCCTAGCCAACTGCAGGAAGTAGAGTTCCTGGCTATTGCATCGACTGGACACCCTAATGTCACTCCAACGACCATGATCGACTATCCTCGTTTAACACGGCTCACCTTGTGTCCAAAATGGCTCGCGCACATGCAGCAGGACTTGACTCATGCGATATCCATGACAGTCCTAAGGACCCTTACCCTGATATCTTGTCAACCAGGCGCAATGTCAGCACGAGAGGCAGAGTCGATCGGGCGATTTTTATCTCATAACGCAACAAACGTCGAAACCCTGACTGTCAACCTACGAGGGGAGGTCGTATGCCGACAGCTTCTGCTTATCAGAGGCAATGAGTTAAAGACGCTGGAATTCATCGACACAGAGGTCACCACGGAGATCGTTGAGGCCCTCAATGAGCCACAGTCAGACCCACATCCATCCACCCGGTGGCTCCTTTCATCGCTTCGGAGGCTCATATTTCGTGATTGCGACATTTCCTACGACATGACAGACGCCCTCTCGCGTCTTGTTTCAGCGAGGTCGGATGCCACCACTTATTTGCGACCATCACCAACAAAATTGGAAGAAGTTCTGGTCTCCCATCAGGGAGTTACGGTTTGGACGTCTCCGTGAAGGCTCTCGCGGTGCTTGTGAGTAGACTTTCCATACCGACTCGGCGCTGAAAGGTCGCGTCCTCTTACACCTTGTACCCAGCCTCAACATGGACGATTTACATATACCCATCACAAATCGATCTGAAGCATTTAAAGCGATTAGGAAAGAGTGTCTTGATGTATTCAACCGTCTCCATAGCATCGATGAGGATGCATGTTTCGTATCGTCCATCGCTCATGCTTACCCGTCCTTCCCTGTTGTCGGTATGAACACCATGCCATATGATATTGTAATACTGATATCAAATGCTGCTGTATCAGCTAATCGACGATGTGGTGTTTGGTACACGGATGTAAAGTTGGTATGACGGTTGTGGCGCGAAATGGGCCGAATTACTCTGCTCATTAGGTCGCTCGCCAGTCCCGAAAGGATTTTGTGTACTTTAAATCTACCGACGGGCACCATGGAAAGTCCAAGTAGGACCTCTTCATCAGCACTCACGATGACTGACCGCATTCAGGCAATTGGGATTTCAATCTACGCAGAGCAAACATGCACCTCCTCCCCATTATTGCCGAACATGGAGGGTATGTTTCTTAACGGTTTCCAATACCTCCCTGATCATTCATAGCCTCCTTATTGTCGATTCCACCCGAAGTGGCAAACGCATGCCAGATGCTTTGTCAAAGACTGTCCCCATCTGGTGTGCAGTAATTAATAAGGCCTATCTGGTGCGCCATGGAGAACTTCTAGAAGACGCCGAACGAAAAGCGTGGAGAGAAGACGCGGGGCTATTCTGCCCGCCTTGGATCAGCGGCAGTGAATGGGATGAAATGCATCAGAAAATAAACCTATGGGCCGAACGATTGCTGGTAAGCTCACTCTTTTTGAATTTTATACAGTGACTGAGGATGGATCAGGAATCCACTTTTGTATTCGATACTCTTAAACGTCCTCTCCGCCCTATTTGGGTCACACCAGCGAGTCACATCCCATCGCTTACAAATACTGCGTACTACCCCGTTGTCTGTGTTTGTGCGTCAAGGGTGGTCGAGCACGGGCTTGAACGCCGTATGGCGAGCGTTTTCACTTACGTGCAAGGAGCTGGAGATGATCACGAAACGTGGAGCCATGTGAGCCATCCCGAATTATTAATTTTCATTAGAAACTAATCTCCTGAAGGGCCTGACACCGAGCATGTTTTGGGGCAACCGCGATTTACTATTATCCTGCGACCGCGAAAGTCTCTCGATAATGATAGAGAAGGTTATTCAAAGTGGTGGACCTGGTCAGAGTATCACGATGAGTTGTCCTACCCCTATTGCTGCGGTTCAAAATGCAATTTCCTTGGGAAGGCTCGCAGATCAAGTCCCCAAGGCCTGCACGACGATTCACATCCATTCATATGAAGAAACAGACGAACACGTCCTTTCATCAGACTCCGAGAGCGCACTCCGGTTGCGGGTCAGACACGACAAGAAAGGGGAATGGGAATTTGTGCAAGAGATTTTGCCCGCAGTCGATGCTTTCTGCGCAAAACAGTTCGTGGCGCAGCGATCTGAGCCGCAGTTGGCAGTCCTCCATTCATCCTCTACCGTTGATGTTGCAATCGGGGTCACAATCATGCTCTTGGCGCGGTTTTTTGGAGCCGAAGGGGAACTTATGGGTAATGGTGGTACAATGAGTAAGTTGAACGCCGTGACACCTTGAACCCCCCGCGCTAATGGTGAGCAGCATTCTCGAAAGAGTTGATCCGTCGCCGCTTAGAATGGATCCAGAAAAGCATACCTAGCGCGAACCCTTCTCGTATGATAATGAAGCGAGTGAACGAATATCTTATGTCGCCGAGGTAAACCATATGAGCGCCGTCCACCGATCATGGGGAATATTACGCAGAAACAGCTTTTATTGCCACGGTACTGATAGAAATCCGATCTATAAGTGTATGTTGGTCTTCTGTAGTCTTTGCATACTGGAATGCAGCGTCATTACCCATCTTGTACAACTGGGATCATGGGAACGTATCAGGAACATCCACGTATGAAGCCAACTAGTATGCACCTTCTTTACCGCAGTCCAGTCTGTGAAGTCTGGCAATGAGGAAAGGGGAAGGAGCTCTCCTTCGACCACCTCCTGCATTGCGGCCAGGATGCTCTTCTTGGACTCTTCATCTTGTAGTCCGGAGAGAACCTTGACGACAAGAAGGACCGTGGTCTTGTCATTCACACCGAATCGCCGAATCGCATCTGAAATCTGCAGCTCATATGTAGTCTTCTCATTGAAAGCCGACGCGTCTGAATACACACATTATTGCTTGGGCTCAAAACCCATAGTATCTCGGAGTGAACGTAATGCGTTCGCAGTGCACCTCTCTCTTCGGTCAAAAGTGCCTGATGTACAGCTGTCTCCAGAAGGGTGCGGCTAGTAATCTACAAATATTAGTGAGTAAAGGTCGCGAAGAGTCATGTAGGACACCACGATCATACCAATCGTCCATCAATAAACCCGAAATTCACTGCCGCCCGTTCTCGCTCCCCCTCCTCCCCTTCCATCGTAGAAGCCGTGATAAGTCTTGCTTTCAAAGACGTTGCGTTCTTTACATTGTAGAATAGAGCAATATGAACGGACGCAGGAAAATGAGGAAAATGGACGGACTCCATCTTGAGGATTTTAGCAGTTCTCCAATAAATAAACAACTGTAATTCTAGAACTAAACCAAGATGGTACGGGCGCTCAAATGAACCATGAAACATAATAAATATACGGACTATACTCCTTCGAAATAAAGCACCAAAGAAGAAATGTAAATATTCAACCAGAGGCATGACTTATAATAGTCTTGTGATCACGCCGAGTCCTTTGGTCGTACCCTCCCTGAAGAGGAGCTTCTGACCCGGTTTAATAAACTCGGGATTCTTGATGAACTCGAATTGAACCGTAGCTCGATCACCCGTTCTCAATATGCCCGCCGGGTTGTCCATGTCAATTATTCTTACGGTTTGCCGAATATTCTTCAATTTGGAGCATGAGGTGTAAATTCACTCAATACGAGAACGATACGCACCCCGCAGTGCAACATTGCCTGATAGTTACGAGATAATGTTGTATTATGACTGAATATGGCCGTTAGCGAGATATTTGAGCTTCCGGAATCACGACGTACTATAGAATAAGGACTTGACCTTCGAACCGCCGGACCGCCTTAGGCGGAGTGTCCGTCTTGGCAATGATGACCATTCCTATTTGATTTTCAGCGCCGAAGAAAACATTATGCACCAGAGGGGCTCACCTTTTCGTACAACGCCCTTCTTGACTTTCTTAAGAGCAAATGACACAGATTGCCTTTTGACTCGAGTTAGCCGCCGCAAGCGAGATCTGTACTACCCGTCACATACCCTGCCTCAGCAGACGTTACGGGAGCTCGTTTCCGATGTATGCTCTTCACCGCAGTCGTCTGTTTGTAGCGTAAGGAATTAACTTGATACTTCCGTCAGAATGAAACTCACTATCCAGCCGCCCAAAGAATCAGGGCCTATTAATATAGGGTCTCCTATAGTGATTCGACCAGAGTTGATAATGCCGTTGACGACCACGCCAGTGTAGGGGACGCTCCACACTTCGGTGACTGAGTACTACACGCGAAGGAGTGAGTTAACGCTTGGAGAGTGTTTGTGTGAGATTTTTACCTCGAATGGCAAATCTTTGCTAAAGCGGCTCTCATCCTCAGAAGACGGGAGGAGATTGAGGAATTGTCGGAGCTGCATCAGCGTGTCAATAAAGCCCCCCTTACCCCTTACAAGATAATCCTCACCTTATCCAGCCCCTCGCCTGTCACATTGGACACTTGGAAGATCGGGCATAACCTTGAACTCGTAAATCACAGGGTCGGCTTGGCTTCAGAATTCATTACCGTTTTGAGACGAACTCTTGAGAGACCTGAGTAGCAATCTCGAGCGAGTTAACGAACACGGGCGTTTTCCTATGAGGTCCAATTAGGTACAGTCTTGAAAATGGTGTAGAACCAACCTTGACCCGGGACTCTTGAGGACTTTCACTAACTGCTTGATTGTCTCTTGAAGAACATTTGCCGGGGTCATATCAATCTTAGAGATAACAACTGCCACTGGGACAGAAAGAGCTAGAGTGATAGCAAGATGTTCTTTCGACATGCCAATGAGACCACCAGTATTGGCTCCAACCATGAGAATGACGCAGGACGGAGCGCTGGATGAGTGGGCTTAGATTCAGCGGTGGCAACAGGCGAAAGAAAACACTACCCCGAAGTGAGCCCATAGAGCGTCGTCTAGAAGGAGGTAAGCTGGGATATTGTATCTGAGATGTATCGTACCTTCAAGTATTTCTCGTGTCCGGCCAAATCGATGAAACTGACAATCTTGGAGCTCTTGGAGACGATCTGTTCCCAGCCTAATCTCTCTCGTCTTACCACGTCGGGATCAGCGTTGACATCCCCGGAAGGTAATATGGGCTGTCCGTTGGGACCAAAACCTAAGATCTAATTGAAGAAAGATGAGAAATATATATTGGCCGCATGGTGCAACGTACTTCCATCCCGACTGAGGATGTCCTCCCAGTCTCGATTTCATGTTTGTGTCGGAACAAGGCGACTCGTGCACGCCCACGACCATCGTCGAGTCCACCTCTTGTCAAAACGCCGAGGGTAGTGGATTTCCCCGAGTCTACATTTCCTACGACGCCGACACGGACTTCGGGGGTAGACTCGAGTGACAGAGGAGGGATTCTAATTAAGCAAGCTGTTCGGGTGGGGTGTTCGAACAGTTGAGTAACCTGGTGAAGAAATGGGTGAATGGCCTCCTCCGTCAAGCGAGTTACTTACCCTGCCGCCTATCTGGTCAACCACCTCGCCCAATCTACTGATGGTTTGTTTTAACTGTTCCTCCGAGAGAGGCTGCCCAGTCCATGTATTATCTAAGGCTGATTCCTCGAAGGTCCCCGTAGCAGCGTATAACGCGTCATGTGGGGGATGGCGACCAAATAGAACAATGCATTCCCCTCGCTGTCGAGTCACTGCAGCGGCGATCGAGTCACGCGCTGTCGAATGGTCGGCCACGCTCTCAGAGAGGAGGAGAGCCTGTGTGGCTTGTAAGACCAACGTAGGCTAAGGTGGCAAATGGGCATACTTGGATGTCTAGTAGAACCTCGGTGTCGATCACATTGTCCACGGGTGTGGTCTCCTTTGACGCGGGCTCCTGAGCCAGCGCCTGTTTCGACTTTGGGTCCTTGCGTTCCTTCTCCTGCTGGAGGGCTATAGCTGCACGCTGCTCCTCAATGTTCTTCTTATTAATATCCTCGATATCGGCCTGGAATTTCTGCAAGAGTGCCATGTCCAGTGGTGTGTGTTGGGAACAAGTTATGCGTCAAGTTACGAGGGCTCGAGTCACACTTTGGCGCGCATTGGGCATTCATTCAACCTTGGACATGGCGTCCGCTCTTCGTCAACGGAAACCTCATGACAAAAATATTAGAAATATCTCAGGAGATAACGACTTTGGAAAGGAGATAACATACGAGCCGTCGATAGTTGTGCGAGCTGAGGAGAAAGTCAAAGTGGGACTGCTAATGAGTGGGTGTAGAACCAGGGACTAATGAACTGCAGCTGTGGCGCTCTTTAATCACCGGAAAGCGTGCTGCTCTCATCGTTGGGGCCCTCAGTAAGTCGCCCAGCCGTCTAACAACTCAAAGCTGAGCTCCTGTGCAGGCGGCTTCGTAGCATGTCTATTACTCGTTGCCAAGCCGCCCAAGGACCTGTCTATACTGCTAGAGGACTTTGATATTCCCTCGTTTCCCTTGGACCTCTCAATAGGGGCCGACATAGATTGGAAACATTTGTTTGCACAGAACTCGCCTTTGGTCCCATGGGTACGCGCGCCCTTGCGCGTCAAAGGGAAGCCTAACCTTGTGTCAGAACATAGGACGCGTGAACTTCGACGGGAATGAGTTCACCGTTGGGGAGGCCCTTGCGAATGAGGGGCACAAGGCGAACCACCCGGTGATACTAATACCTGGTATCATTTCAACTGCTTTAGAGAACTGGTCGACCTTCGGAGAATACAAAAACCACTTTAGAAAGCGTTACTGGGGCGGGGCGAGGTGTGCTCATACTCGGAAGATAACACCTTACGCTAATGCGTTGCAGCATGGTCGTTCGCGCTATTCAAGACCCAGAGAAGTGGATGGCCGCATTGATGCTTGATCCCGATACCGGTCTCGATCCTCCCGGCGTGAAGATACGGGCTGCACAAGGTTTGTATCACCATCAGTGGTGAAGACCTTCTAAAGGATTATCCTCTACAGGTATTGACGCGGCAGAGAAATTCATTGAAGGGTACTGGCTCTGGTAAAGGCATATCCTCACCAAAACGAATGCCACCAACCCGCTATGATTGATTAGGGAGAAGATAATCCAAAACCTAGCAGTCCTTAATTACGACACCAACAATTTAGAACTTGCTGCTTACGACTGGCGACTTTCGTATATGAACCTTGAGATCCGAGATAATTACTTTTCCCGTCTCAAGCATGGCATTGAAAGTCACAAGTAAGCGGACTGGCTCCTTTGTGAATCTGTACTGATAGAAGGATGCAAGGCAGCGATATGGCAAAAAATCTGTAATTGTCGCCCACTCTATGGGAGGCACGGTGTGTTTATCTCTTTCTCCCTACCGCTCCGACCTCTGACCGCGGCATTCTTAGGTTATGTTAGTGCGTATATTCTACAACGGCATTCGCACATATGGTGACTGATCATCTCTACGTCTTCTCAGTACTTGTGCGTTGTGTCGAAAGCTACACTCTCAAAACTTAACTTGCTTTTTAGTTTAAAGTGGGTGGAAGCTCCAGGACACGGAGATGGAGGTCCAAATTGGGTTGAAGTATGTCATGAACACGATAATATTGCTCGCGGTTAACTCCACGGCAGGACCATATCGAAGCGGTCATCTCTATCGGCGCTACCTTCCTTGTCAGCCTCAACAAACTTACCAAATGCAGCACTTGATTGACTTCCCCTTTAGGGTGTACCTAAGGCCATGGTTGCCTTCCTCTCCGGCGAGATGAAAGACACTGTTGCAATGAGCCCTGCTGCCTCCTACGTCCTGGAGCGATTCTTCTCCAAGAATGACCGTGCAAAACTCTTCCGAAGCTGGGCTGGAAGTGCTTCTATGTGGATCAAGGTCAGGTAGTCTTTCTTTTGGACTGTATCATCAGTGACGGTGGATGAGTAGGGAGGAGAGGCGATATGGGGTAACAAGACCCATGCACCGGATGATGCCGGTGATGCCGAACATAGCCACGGTCACTTTGTTGCCTTCCGGAACCCTGGAGCGTCACCCAAGGAGTTGCATGAGCGCACAGATCCAGCCATTGCAAACCTCACCGCAGGAGACGTGACCAACTGGATACTTGAGTGGACCCCTGATTCGTACCAGAAAATGGTCGCGAGCAACTATAGCTTAGGCCTCGAAAGAGATGAAAAGCAGTTGCAGGCAAATAATTATGATTTCAGGAAGTGGGCGAATCCCCTAGAAATACAGTGGGTAATACAAGGCACAGAAAAAGGCGGGACACCTAACACAAGACTGCAGGTTACCCAGGGCTCCTTCACTGAAGATTTTTTGCACCTATGGGCACGGGTTGGAAACTGAGCGAAGTTATTGGTGAGGAATGCCTCCACGATTTTGTTCTATATTGAACGATTCTCGAGGTACACCCAAGGACGGTACACTTACAATGAGACCTTGCGAGACGGACCTCAAGCACAATGTGTATCTGACGCGGCAGAATGCAGCCCGAATCCTGACTCTCCGACGATGCGGCCAAATTGGATTGATAACGAGATAACGAATGATACGTCCAGACCAAAGGCGCGAGCTATCACAAATACCGCGATATCACTACTGATACTCCACTCCAGGTTAAGAACGGTGTTCGAATGGGCGAAGGAGATGGAACGGTGTCCTTAATCTCTCTTGGTGCCATGTGTGCAGAGGGTTGGAGACGCAAACGCTGGAATCCAGCGGGCGTGAAAGTCATCACACACGAGGCAAGTTGCATAAGACGTACAATTGCGTCGTCGCTCACGAAATGTGCTACAGATCAAGCACTCGCCAGATGCATGGAGCATCCGTGGTGGACCGAACTCAGGGGACCACATTGACGTACTAGGGAACACAGCTCTGAACGAAATCATTGCAAGAGTCGCTGTTGGGGCTGGTGATGAGATTAAGGAGAACTTTGTGTCCGACGTGCAATCATACGCACAGAGAATCAACTGGGATGATGGACTTCCAACTGAATTATGGTGAACAGCGCTGCTGTATGTAATGTCATGTTTGTACTCGTAGCTGTTCTGGCGCCTTCGAGAGGGGCTTTAAAGTAGAGTTTGTTGATTTATCTGAGAAACATAACGCGTCCTCTTCCGCAACTGCTTCCACGTCGTCTTCGTTCCAATCCGAGGTAGTCTCCCAGGCATTCTCGAACTCAATATCGATGGGGAGCACAGGCCCTTGAGAGTGCCGAGCTTCATGACTGTCATCTACCTCCATCGCGGCTTGAGATTCGTCCGCGTCGAGTTGGATCAAGGGCTGGGGGAACGGCAGGAAGCTTGCTAGTGTTTGAGCGTTATGTTCAGAGCGATCAATTTGCTGTACCCATCGTCGTTCTCGCAGCCGTTTGTGCTGATTGAGCCAGGATCACATTAGTACGTAGCTACTGAGGGCTCTGGGCAACCTACACGCTCGCGGTCCTCCTCTATCCTTTTAACAACTTCATTTCGACTTATCACTGGCTGCGATGTTCCAGGTCTAGAACCATGTGCTTTTATTACCGCCTGTTGTATACTACAAGGCCTTTGATCAGGTAAATCTCCAACAGAAATTGGTTTCCGAACCTTTCTTCCCGGTTTTCTAGCGTTGCAATAGCATTCTCTACGCTTTTTGCGTCTATTATGCGCTTGATGCGCCAGTTCTCCAAAATCTGGCGACCTTGAGAGTGAGCTATAGTAGCAAAAGAGTGTTGTTCTGACCTGGGATGTACTTTGCACATTCATGAGACCATCTTTCGAGTCCGGAACGACATGTTCGACGATTTTATCGAGATCCCGACTGATGAAGTCGATGTAGTAAGTCCCGTTGGATGCATTGCGACCTTGTGCACGGTCGTTGTTAAATGTCTGTAATGAAGCTTCACACAAGGTGTCCAACAAGTACAGGACGTTGATTCGAGTGTTCAAACCGCCCTACGCGCACCCAAGGTTCAGGACCCTATACAAGAAGGGGAGACGAACTCACGTCTCGAGATTCGTCTATTATACAGGACCAAAGGTCTTCTCCGCACCTGTGATAGTACTTGAGAGCGTAGCCCACGCATTTCTGGATGGATTGTTGGGATCTGGACCGTCTCGCGTCAGTCAGGGACCCCTGAGTCCAATCAACGCCATTGCCCTACGCATTGAGCTTCTTCAGATTCGATATAAATTGCATGCGGACTTCAAACGGGTCCATGGTACCAAACACGGAAGTGTGAAGATATTAGCCAGGTCCAAGAAAGTTTCTGGAGCATGATGCGACAGCCCTCAGTCTGATGAGATATTTGGCAATTCAAATATTTTGGTGGAGCCTTTTTGAGTCTCCGTTACGGTCGCTTATGTGCAAGATGATGGTAAAGCGTCAGCGACCTGATTGGAGGCCATATGGGCATAAATCCATGTTCATTTGGTACATAGGACTAGCGTATTCAGGCCCAGCTCCCTCGAATCAAGCTTTTTTGTCATCCCTGATGGATAAATGGACGAACAAAGTAGAGAACAGGTACTGCCCATACTGTTCGTCATAGAGCGGAAGGTGTCGGTAGCCTACAAAAAGGTCAGAAAGTCGAACGTGAGGTGGCTAATAGGTCCTCACCAAGCTCCATAGTACTTAAGCAGGCACAATACATCCCGATCCAGTTGTCCCTGTCCACATCATCGTCTTTGATAACAAACCTGACAAAAACGAATTCCGTCATTCCACCGAGCACATCGAATTCCAATTCAAGCGTCTCATCCCAGCGAGGGTTGAACCCATTATTTCTGACGACTGAGGTCCTTGCCTTCAAACTCCTGTCGCCATTATTCCCAACAGATGCAGAAGTCATTGCGGAGGTCGGCCAGGTAGGCGAGTGAACCTCAATGCGCACATAGGGATCAACGGTGTCCTTGTCGATGATTTCACGGCCTTGAGTATCCTTTGGTCGGGGTAGTTGTTGAGCAGAGATGACGCGTACGACCAATGTACGCTTGATCGGTCTATACGACAACACCGGATGGTTTGCGACGCGCAGGGGTTCCGGTTTGAGTACGTATCCAGCTCGTCCGTTACAAGCATAGAAGGCCTGGACCATAGAAAAGCCAAGGTCTAGCAAAAGGGAGGTCATGAGGAATATTCCGATGGAACGCGCATGGACAGGGGACTCACCGACTGTCTGCCAATTGACAGTTACCAACTGGCAGCCTGCCGCCCAGAACTTGTGAGGTGCGTAGTTACTGCTATCCACTCGTGTTCCCTTGGGATATACCCGAACCAGATGATCTCTGGTGTGGTTGACCAGCCTGAGGGCATCCGCTCCGCCGTAGACGAGTGAATTTGCCCTTGGCTCACTGAGAGAGAACAGGTGGGTAATAGGGTATACTTGCGTATGATCTAGACCTCGGAAAGAGACTCCCGTTGTGTACACGAGCAACGGCAACAACTCTGGAGCCATCAGAATCTTGGGCGGCGGTCCTCCGGGCTGAGTCGGTGCCGCAAGAGATGTCGAAGATAGGCGAAGAGGAGATGCAGATATAGCTGGTACGGAAGATGTACCGGGACGCTTGGAATCGGGAGGAGCGAGGTCTTTTGATTGGGTCCGTTTGAATAGTTTATCAAATTTGCCCCGTAAGCCACTATGCTCCTTCTCCACGTCTTTTTCCGACTCGTCTGAGCTGGATGGTTCATCTGGCAGCTTTTGGATCTTCGGTCTAGCTGCGTCGATATACTTGTTCTTTGCTTTAAGCAGGATTCGCCCTTTGAGCTGATCGGGACTCGGCAAATACTTTATTTCGTCTCCTTCTTTGTGAGCTTGCGCGACCACGAGGGCTTGACCAAAGGTATGGACTAAAATCTCTGTGAGCCTCTTTTGTTGAGGAATAGAGCAGTGTATTTCTGCAGATATAATGACGGGGTAGGGAGAGGAAACGAAGGCGTATTTGGCAATGGCCGTGACGACCTCCTTGACAGCTGTCGTGGAGGTCAAGGTGCCACCATGAGTAATCATGGGCTCGCCATCATCGCCATCGTAAATATCCACTAGGGTTCAGACAACATTAGGCACGAGGGTATGATCGTTACGTTAGGAGTGCTTACTCTCGACGCTTCGGCAGCTCGCGAGGAGCGAGCGAATGTACCCTTCCACAGTGCTATCACCAACCAGCTGATGACCGACGAGGTACGTGTTGTGCGAGCTCGAGATGAAGTAGTTCGAGATCGGCAGCGTCATATCTTGGGAAACATCCTTGTGGTGGTCTGCAAAGACCGAGTTGTGGGACGATGTCAGGAAGGCAGTAAATCCTGACAGGCTTAAAGGGGGGAGCTGGGTGGCACGCGTGCCACTGGAGCTCTGGGTCGTGGGTCTTGGAGCGGTAAGTGCTAGAAGCGGGGCGGTTGACCCGGGTGGTAAAAGTTGCCCAGCAGTTTGCTCAGGGGAGTGCACTTGGTGTGTGATTGGAGCAGGTGCAGGGAGCGTTGCGAACCTTCGGTACATTTGTTCGATTTCCTCCGGCGATCTGCTCGTCTGGGCACCGGAGAGATCAGAGACATGACCCCACCGTATAACCTGAATGCATACCCTCTGTGTATCCTTCATAAATCTCTGGAAACAAGCAAAATCGAACTCTCGTTGACCCTTGACCTCGAGGTAGACCTTTTCAACCTCAGGTCGCTCCTTCAACCTCCGAACAAAAGTCTTGAATTCTTCGTAGGTAAGGAAGCCTTTCTTTCCAGCATCTGCGTCTGCAAACCGCCTCTTGACTTCATTGTCTCCACCACTAAGGTTCAGTCTGCGACACAGGCCTTTGGCTTCATCGAGGTCGAGTTTTCCATCCCCAGAGGTATCTGCACCCTTCCAGTGGTGTCGTTCCCAAATTGTCTGCGTACGCTCGGCAGAAGACAACCCCATCATGAAGTCGAGGCGAATCTTCTTGAGTTGAAGGAGAGTGACATGCCAAAGATGGAATATGACGGTCGTAGGAGCGACGACATGCAGAGTCTTATAATCACCTTCGACATTGTAGATAATGGTCAACCATTTTGTTTCAAAATCAGCTGGGAGGTGGAAGTGCTGGATAAGTTGGCGAGCATGGCTCCCGGCGCGCAATTCTTTAATGTTCTCGATGGATACTGTATACCAAGTATTGTCGGTCCTGTATCATTTCGCGAATCAAGGCAAATGGTACACACTAATTCCACTCTTACGACTCTGCCAGAGGATTTGGCCTTGGTCGGGATCAAGCCTGAATATTCTGTTTTTAGGTCCCTTCTCGCTGTACTTGGTCATAGGAGTGCCCTGGATGAGAAGAGCTGGAACTTTGAGTCCTTCCATTTCCCAATCCCCAGCACCTGATGACGGAGAAGGCGTAGAGTGGGATCCCGGAGGAGCCATGGCGAACTTGGATTGCAATTGCGCGGATCGGCGCTTGATTCGAGTAGTGATTGAGTGTTTCCCTTCTGAGAGCAGTTCCTTGGCATGTTTGGTGAGCCCTTTTGGTGTCTCCTGGGATGGGTTCAGTGTGGTGCCACGAGGGCGGAGGAGCTCAGGTGAAGAAAGGGTAAGTTCACCTCGTTGCTGGGTGGTGGTCCCTCCATCAATAATAGTTAATAGTATGTTTGGATGACCGGGGTGAGGGGGTGGTCAAGGTCAAGTAGGGTCAGTCACCCAAATTCCCCCAGACTTTAGAAGTTTAATTATAGAAGTCAATCACTATTCGGTACTATCGGGCTAACCAGGCTGTGGGTCTGAATGCGTTCGGTGTTACCTCCTATCCTCACGGATATAAGGATGCGAGCACGACCGTCTATTACACAGATTTGGAACAGGTGCAGGTGGAGTGCTGCTCGACCCTCGACATGAACGCCATACATGCTCTTCTGTGTGATCCTAGGCGAGCACTTCTCAGAATTCTATGTTGATGCGGCAAGTCTGAAACCATCAGCTACCGGTGACAATGGTCTTGCTTATCAAGCAAAATGTTTCTATTATCACCGAGCTATCCGAATTATGTGAATGATCGACCGCGCACTGCATTCACTCGAAGGTTGATCGACCACCCGTTCTTGTATTGAGCACGAAAGTCGCAGACAGCAAATTGGGTTGTTTTGTCGAGTTATTCGATCTTATCATCCAAGGTTGCGAGAGCGTCGTTTTGCAACTTGAGCAGGAATCTCGCCAGTTCCTCAGGAGGGAGAGCAGAATAAAGAAGTGCCTGCTTTAATTGAGAAGCGAGCTGGAAATGGTTCGTAGCTGAGCCATCGGTTTCCTCCAACTCTGTCAGAACGAACCGCAGTCAGGGTTTTGCGTCGGGCGACGACTTTTGAGCTTGTGCTTGCGAGGCGTCTCTCATTTTCCTTGTCAGCTAATAGATTGGCGATTTGCCTAGCCTCTGTAGTAATATCCTTCGGAAAATCGCCCAGCCTTGCAAGTTCCAGTCCGTAGTGCGGCCCCGCGTCGAGGCAACCATCGCGCACCCTACATATGAGTACATCTGCGGTGGAGTACCCCAACACTTACTTGTAATGAAACTGCAAGCCCGAGAATGTAGCGGTCGGGCGAGTGTTCTGTTCCCCTCAATCACAATATTTCAGAAAATTAGGATAAGCTCACTTGGACGAGAAGATGGAGACTGAAAATGCTGTCAGAGATGGTTAATTGGGTAGCGTTCAGTTACGGACTTGACAACGGATGGGTAACGACTCAGTGAACTGGACAGGTCGGTGAAATGTCTTGTTCGAGTATCAGGGCCTTCAGTCCGGAAGAGACAACGGATACGGACGTTGCAAAGAACACTGTGCACTACACCAAATTAGATCTAGGATGCTTGGCGCGATGAAGTAAGAAACCTTGCGTTCAATGAGACTTTCAGCAATGGCGTGGGCGATACCGATGCCTTCCTACGAGCTGCGTCAACAAACTGCGGTGTAACAGCGGTCGAGTGTTACTTGAGGAGAAGTACCACGTCCCAATTCATCTACCAGCACAAGAGTGTTAGGGGTAGCAAGACCTATGAAGCATAAGCTCGGAAGATGGGGTAACGCCAGCGAGAGTAACCAAGGATCATAGACGCAGTGACCATTTCGTTCGAGAATGTGCTTAAGCTTCTTTCCAAGTCGTCCCCGTTGGACAGTCGCGTGAGTAACGAGTCATATATCCTTTGATCGTGGTTGGTATGTATCCCATCTTGCCGCTATTGAATCGCTCACTTGAAGCTGGCATATTCTGCCGGAATAAAGCATCCAGCCATTGCCATCACGGTTAACAGTGCGACACTCCGGATGTACGTGCTCTTGCCTACAAATAAAGTCGATCAAAACGTAACCACGTAGGTAGAGACATACCAGACATGCTATAGGATTGGGTGCTATTAGTACGAACACCTCCCAATTATTGTAACGTACTTCTACAGTAGTGGTGAGTCGACTGGTATGCGAAGGCACCTATAACTCACGGGTCCTTGAATGATCTGAAATGCGCTCGCTTCAGAGGCAAAGACATCGTTTGGCACCAACGTCGCTGCGGACTGAATGTTTTCTAGGATCGGGTGCCTTCCTGCCTTGATGGCCAAAGTTCCTGTAGTCGTAGTCACAATCATCGCCAATGGCTGCCTGTTCGCTGCCGAACGTGCCTGTAATCTCTGGTCGCACTAAGCGCATCTTAGTGGGTCACAGGAGGGGGTGCTGAGGCGCCTACGATAGTTCCTCAGGAGTGAACAGTGAGAAAACGACCAGAGCATATCAAGGAGTGCAATCTAAATGGCGCTCAGGTGGAGTGGAAAGCATGTCAATCGACGTACTGCTTCGGAGGCCTTGTAAAGGGGGGAGATATCGGACAACACATCACCGAGCAGTTCCTCAATAATTCTGAGGGGACATGAATACGTGAGTGGGACGGGTTTTGTGACATACTTGGCGCTGATCATCAACGTCTCATCGAGAGAGTTCTGCATCCGGGCATTGCGTTTTCTCTACCATCCACTATCAGATAACATTCGTGTTAAACATTCATCTCCATACCAGTTCAAGGCTAGAGAAGAGCCACTTTGACCGTTGACTGGTCACATTGATGAAGTCTCTCGCATTTGTGAAGTCTAAATCCGCGGCTTTAGTCAGGGAGAACCAGAAGCCATCACGGTGGTACACGATGTCGATTGGCAAATCGTATTGCGTAGCGACTTCACGGCCGAGCTCCAGAATATCGTGCACATTCTCCTTGTAAGATGCTCTTGCAACATCAAGAAGCGGATTTCGTTCTGCCTAAAAACAAGTTGAAGTATTCTAGAGAAATCAAGGACGACTCACTTTGACTGCATAGATTCGAGCGCTTGCCGCCGCAAGTTGTGCACCAGCGCCCTTGAAAGGTCTTTAGCAGGAGGAGAGCTTTTTTTGGCACATCGAACCTTGCTAGGGCCGATAGCGTCATCATTCAGCTCTTGAGAGATTCTCTGCTCAATGCGGCTAATTCTGGGATCCAAGAGTAACTACAGAATTGATCAGGACAGATCTGTCTCCTAATAAACAGTAGCTGACCTGACTAATAATCTTCAAGAGCTGGGCGCGGCATCCAGCAGAAGCAGCCGCGAGCAGGGGAATATGGCGAATCACTTTGCGGAGGTCCAGCATTTGTCCAACTCGTTCGAAGGCGACCCTAGCGGTCATTTCGCCACGTACGGATCGTTCCGATGCTGCAAGCTGTTGCGACATTAGTAATGGAAAGGTGGAATAAAGGAGGAAAGCTCGCCTTGGCTACGAGCTTGTCAATGTCGACTCTTTGGACTGTCTTCAATGCGTCTCGAATAGTCCTGCGTGACGCGTGAGCATACGCAATGGAAGGGGCACTTACCCTCACTTAAAATGATCCTCATTTGCTACTAGTTCTAGGCGGACGTTCAGCTTTTTTCTGGACCCTGTTTGCGGCTTCGCACCTTCAACACAATCTAAGCGAGCCTCGATTGTGCGCGGCTCTACAGCCAATGATGAGAGGTAACCAGGGAAATCGTGCGATGACTAACCATTGAGCGGTGAGAGCAGAGTTACACGAAGTAGGCGAGCCGCCATCGGTGTATGTGTGTGATTAAGCGTTCTGTGCATAGTGAGCATTAAATCGACAACCGCATACGCCACTGCTCACCCAAACAGCGAGTGAAACCTCTTTTTTGTTGCGTTTTCCACCAGCTCCAGATTACGAGCCGACTCATGGTCAATCATCATCGAACCTGCAGACGATCTTTGAGTTTATGCAATGGACATACCATGGCATTTTACCCTCTATGGTTCGATATCCAATGTCAAGTGTGCGCGGCGGAAAGACGGTGTTGTGAATGAGTTCGATCCATTTGAGCGCAGCGGCAAGCGCTTGCATAGCATAATACTTTGAGCGAATAGTAACAAGGGTGCCTGCACGTTTCTCATCTTCAATACAGAGTTGTGCCATAAAGTCTTCTCCTGTTGATTCCACACATGAGAGGAGCAGGTAGCATGGGGGCACAGGGCATACCAGCTTCAGCGCTCCAATACTTCCGATCTAGCGGCTCAATTGCCACAGGAAACTCGTCCTGTAGATATTCGAGCAATATGCTTGTAAAGCGGGGGCCGTTCTCCCCAGATAGCTTGAAGAAAGTATGCGGAGCGATGATCACAGAGGGCGGGTAGAGATGGAGACTCGCAATAGCCTTTACGTATGTCTGACAGTCGGCCACTTGGGTGCTGACGACTCGTCCAGTAAAACGATCAGCAGCAGCGATTCCAACTTCGCGGACGCCTGCAACGCGTCAGGAGAGAACGAAGAGGAGAATAACGCGTCTCACCCCTTCCCTCGATCACAGCGACAATGTACGACGCGTCGTTCTGGCGAGAACGTGAAGACGTCGCGCAACCGGTCGACGGACGCGAGCGAGAGGCCCGGCCGCGCGCCGTAGAGTGCGGACGTGGTGCAGTCGTAGGAGCGCTCATTGCTCGGTCGGAGGAGAAGCGACGAGCGCGACGAGCGTGAGGGGCGTGGGTAGCGTTGAAGGTACCCAGGTTGTTGCTTTGTTTTGCTGGCCTCCACCCTCCGAGTGGTTCCGGAATGCGACAACGGCCGACGACACGCGACATAATCGTATTACTAATCATAATTTTTGGCTTCTTGCTTTTCCTCGTCCAATTCGAACCCATCTTTCAGTCCTCAAGCCTTAGCGAGTCGGTCCACCAGCTGGGTGTGAAACTCAGGTTAGCTCATAACCGTCCCAAGTATGCGGCGTATGAAGGTGAAACCGCCCATGGTTCGAGTGAGCACGGGCGGAAGGACGAGGCACTATCCACCCGTGTGCGCTGGGAGACGGGAGGGGCTCCGAAGACGGCAATTGTGGCACATGCTCCTGGTATGTCATATCGGTTCTGTATTTGTCACGGGTTTACCCTGACCCACTCCTATTTCAGGCTGGACGATTTTTGACCGACTCTACGTCCATCAAGGAACTGTGTATATTGTCACAGACGACCCAAAGAGCGTACCACCCCTTCATGAAATCACTTCCGCTGGACATCCAATCCTCAAAGGTCCAGAAGAGGCGCAGCACCGTATTCCAACTGACCAAGACATTCAAGTGATATCCCCGGAGGACGCAGATCAAAAGTTTGGCAAGACAGCTTTATGGCTTGAAGGTGTCACAGTTAGTCTATTTGCGTCCTTACGGAAGCCTGGCAGTCTTACATTTCATAGTTCTTAGTCAATGAACCCCCGCAATTTCTTACTCATTATTACCATTTTTCCGCAGGTAAAGTGTTTTCCATTATGCATCTCACCTACTGAATAACTATGTAGAATTGATGTTCGGCTTATGGCGAACATACTCTTCCCTTGACCCCAACATCACTTGGAGCGGCCAGACGAACCTCCCACCACCACGCAGGCTAGTTTTTCCGCACGTAGAGTCCAAAAAATGGCGAGACTATGCGTCGATGAACCAGTATGTCACCCGCGGTGTGTTCCCTTCCGTGGTGATAGAATTCGAGCAAGACTGGAAAGCCTGGGCCTTACTGCCACATAACACTCTACTCTACGACCGCGTGGTCTTTTCTGATCGTGCAGCCGCCATGCACGGTAAGATGCACAAGCAAACTCAACGGATTGCCGCCGAGGCGATGGGACTAGAAGCCAGTCCACATTGGTGGACCACCATCCGGACGGCGTTGACAAAATTTGCGGGGTACAACCTAGGTCGACATAGCCAGGCGCCAGTCATCACCTACGTCAGTCGACAGGGGTGGGGGAGGCGGATGTTGAGACCGGCTGATCACGAGAGGCTCGTAGCCGCGCTGTATGATTTGCGGACGAAGCACGGGTACGAGGTCAATGTAGTCTCACTGGACAAGATGCCGCGGGCGGAACAGATCAAGCTGGCAGCGCGGACCACGGTGTGTAGTTAAGCCAGGCGCCTTGACTAGCGGATTAATGGCCGCCGATATAGGTCATGATGGGTGTGCATGGCAATGGCCTGACATCGCTAATATGGATGAAGCCTACACCGCGGTCGACTGTGATAGAATTCTTCTGCCCTCCTGGCTTTGCAATGGATGTAAGCTGTGGTACACTCACGCGCACTGTTGAGTGATACTAACTCCGTGTCAGTACGAGTGGACGACACGTGCATTGGGCATGGTTCACTATGGATTTTGGAACGATCAGTACTTCACCTCGCCTAAACTCCCTCCCAAGGGCTATCCGGAGTGCTTCCAAGGGAACGACATACCTATTGATGGGGATGCTGTGGCTCGGCTTGTGCAGTCCAGGCTCTCCCTAGATGATGAGACGGACGACTAGAGGACTAGGATATCTGGACTCTCAATGCGGCAGACCTGTATCTGTACCCCCATTATTGTTTATCTTTTGTTATTTCGCTTTCACATAGTGTCTGCCCGCGTGTGACACACACTGTGTCGGAGTTTGGTCGGGTGTTTTTTGCTCTCTTCCGCGATCTGCTTGATCGCTCTCGCTCCCGTATTATACGCGAAACCCGTCCGATAACGACAGTACACGACCCAATTTCCTGTATTCCATTATGTCTGCCTTGCCCCTCGACTCACCTTCGTCGGCCCTGCCAACTCCGCAGACGAGCGTGAGCGGGAGTGACTCTGCGTCGTCTCTCATGTCTACAACGTCTGCCACGTCCTTGGCGTCTTCAAATTCATGCCATTCTCGCGCTGCGACGCATCCTGGAGCCCCTGTACTCCCCCGCCGCCAATCCGTCTCATACAACCACGTCCGCACTTCATCGCTCGTTACCACCTCGCCCTTCAAGGACCCAAACTCGAAGCCAATCGGTGCAAAGTATCGCCCTGCTCCCGTCGCCCGCCCGAGCGCGCAACATGCCAATCCCAATTCTCCTCGACGTCCTGTGAGCAGAGAACGCAAAGCCTCAAAGATCAATGAGAACAAGAATCAAGACAACCTCAAGAAACCTCGCAAGAGCCAGGGTCTTCATGCCCTCGACAAGTCTGAAGATGTCACCCGTTCACCCTTCCTCGACGGTAATCGCCTTTCTACGACCGCTGCTGAGCCCCACGCAGACGACGCCGATGAACCTCTCAAGCTCCCTCACAAGCCTCTCCAAATTTCCACAGAAGTGGCCCCTTCCCCACGCCAGTTGCCCCCAACTCCTACTACGCCGCCTCGGCTCTCCCGTCATTCCGGAGACCCTTGGACAACTAATACTCCTTCTCCTCGTTCTAATCTAGTCTCAAAGCGGTTCCATGGACCCCGTTCACCTACCAGCGAGCGTGGTTCGACCAGACGTCGGAGGCGCAAAACTGTGACCTTTGATGAGCGCTGCGATGTGCTCGAATTCGATCGGGACGAACCCAGCGACATTATTCTCAGTGACGAAGAATACGAGGATTCCAACGACGAAGCTGATCCATCTTGGGACGAGTACCCACAGGAGTCCCCAGCCATGAGCGATACAGTCGAAAGCGTGGTTGTGTCTCTTCTTGCTGAAGAAGTTTGCGGACCTGGGACCGCCCATACCACATTCGACTATGAGCCACCTGAGCACCATGTCGATGAGGACGAGTACATTCAGGGTAGGACGACATCCAACTGCTGATCCTTAATCTCCCTGACACCCCACCATAGAACCTGACGCACCCGATGTCGAAGAAGACCATGTTCCAATGCGTCATGAGCCCAGGCTCTTCGTCGGCGAGGCGGTTTTCTCGACTCCGTCCCCTCAACGATTCCGCAGCTGGCAGCACAGCCCTCGGAGAGATTCGAGTCCTTCCGGTCCTCCTCCCATTATCAAGGATGACGTACAGCCCCAAATGGAAGACCAGAAGCAAGGATCACCCAATCCGGAACTTTTCGAAGAGACCCCCACTTACGAACAGGCGTCCATTCCTCGCACTCAGCCACTCCTGAACGATTTAAGGAAGCAGCTCGAGTCCTCCGTGTTGGAGGACAGCGGTGCATCGACTCCTAAGCCGGAAAAGTCCGCAGTTATGGATGACCCACTCCACCTTTCCAGCTTCAAACACACCACTCCGCAGGCTGTCGATTTGGACGACTGTCGTAGCGCCCTCGACAAGTTGATGGTGGGGGTGCAGCGTGGCTTTGACACATCTTCCTACTCTGTAGACGGGGGGGATGAGGACGACTATGAGACTCAGTCAGCAGGTGGTATCCTCGAGCATGGCTCCCCTGATGACCATATTGTGTCACTCCCTCCCGCTGCTTCACCGATCCGACGTAGCTCAGGCTTAGGCTCGGCCACTACTGAGCCGGAAATGGAGGGAGAGCCCTTCACTCCTCCGCCACTTGATGTACTGCCTCCCATTCCTTCCGTCGTCGACTCGAAACCGCTCCTCATCAATAGTCCTGCGCGGCACAGCACCATGCGCGAGCTCCCCGCTCTGCCCTTTCCAGAGCCCGAAACGCCGCTTTTGGAAGTGAATAGCCCGATCATACCTACACGGAGCCCCAGTCCGAACGGAGCCCTTGGACGAAGGAACACGATCAAGATGCATGAGGAGAAAATCAAGCTTCGTAGGCGCCAGTTGAGAGCCGCACGAGGCGACTTGAAGGGTAGGAGGAGGCTATCCACCAGCGATGCGAAGGTTCTTATCGCGGAGCAAGCGCTTAATATCAACGGTTGTTTGTTGCCTGTTACTGTCGAAGATCAACCTGCCCTGGGAGATGAGCTCGAGCTCGAGATTGCAAAACGGTTCCCTCATGTTAAGGTGCGATCGTCGATTCCAGTAGAGGATGAATCTCATGCGCTTTGCAGCGCTCGTATCATCTTCGCGAACAACCTGGTATCATCTATGCGTCTGATGGTCGTGTATCTCACCTTGGGGGAGTTGGGGATGTGGAGTTGGGCCTCGCCTGGCGGACCGTGCGGCGTCCATCTGATATGGTGAGTGGATGATTTCTTTCTGCTGTGACGACAATCTCATATGTTCGTGGCAGTACTCGTATACCAAGGAAATAAGAGAGGCCCGCACTCGAGCCCAGTCTGGCAAGGCACACGGCAAAGTCTTCGTCAAAGTATTGGGCCTTCGGGATATCCACATCCCTCTACCAAGTCAGCCGACCTTCTTCACCTGTGTTCTCAATAATGGCATCCATTTCGTGGAGACACCTGTTGTCCAGCTTGAAAGAGACTGCCATATCGAGCAGGAGTTCGAGTTGTACGTCATGAGCACTATGTTATTGCTCACTATTCGCTAACACCTATCGATAGGATCGAACACGAGAAGCTCGAGTTTACACTCACGATCAAAATACGCAAGGATCCTCATATCTCGGCTATTTTGAACCCGCCACCGCCTTTGCCTGCCGTTCGTGCTGCCACACCCTCTAAGAGTAGTGTCATGCGTAGCCTATTCAGCAGCCCGAAACACAAGAAACAGGCTTCGAGCAAGGAAGCTGCTCGTTCAGAGTCTCAGGTCGACCCTTTTGGACGATACATGCGTCAAGATCTTACTGTCGGAAGGGCATTTATCGCATTTAAGGATATTGCGCAGCGGTGTGATACGAAGTTATTCGAGACTTCGTATCCCCTGATTGGCCAAATACACGACGAACGGCTCATCAGGACGTCAGGCAAGGCGACTATGACTACCCCAATTGGAGAGATCGTTCTACAGGTGTTTAGGTTGCCGCCCATACCCGGTATCCCGGCGGATGAATTACCTCAATCCTTGGAGGACTGTCATCGTGGGTTGATGCATGTTCAATGGCACAAGAAGGTCTACCATGAGGGAGGGTTGACGCAGTGTGGTGGTGATTGCGTGGTGTGTCCCCTTTTCCTGCACTCGAGATTTGGACCAAGGAACTGAGGTACCGTTTGCTCTTTTGCCTAGACATGGCGCCGCCGTCACTTCCGCGTCGCAGGTGCGAGCCTGGTTGCCTACAACGATATCACGAAGAAGCCAACGGCGAAAATCGACCTGCGGAAAGCGATGCGAGTCGAGGATGAGACAATATCACTGCCGTCTAGCTCTGGTGGCGAGACCTCACTCAAGGCAACACAGCTTCTGAGAAGAAGGTCGTCATTCGACGCGCTCTCAGGTATTGATCATTCATTCCGTGTCGCCTTCCCGGAGGAGGATATTTGCTTCTATGCGGACACGGCGGAAGAGAAGAAGCGATGGTGAGTGCTCTAGATCACCAGGCGAATAGCGGTCTGACTGCTCTGCGTAGGCTGGAGGTGTTTGGCGCACTGATTGGGAGGGTCCCTCCTAAACCACTGTGGGCCGAGATGCTCTGGCAACAGCAAGGCGGGGAGGAAGCTACCCTACGGGAATGACTGTGACTGATATATTTTGGTTGTTTGTATTGATTATTTTTTGGCGTTTGCTTGTGCCGCGCGATATACCCGTTGCGTACCCATTCAGTTTGCATCGTCCACCGCACGACAGTGACGCCTTGAACCCAACCACCACCGGGACATACCAGCCGCGTAGCCTGGGCACCCCTAGCGTCTTAGACGGTATTTACCATACGGTATATACTTCCAACCACGCCGACTAACCAACGATGGCCCTTCGACGGCCAACTTCGCCGACGAACACGACGTTCTCGGGCATATCTAACTACCGGACTGACTCGTACCGACCCATTGCGGATAAAGACATCCCCCCACTGCCCCCAATAGACTCGAAGCGAATCGCAAAGACCCATTGGGACGAGCTTCAGGCATTTCTTGCGTCCCACCTCGCAAATGGTATGCAGATGTCTCGTGACTGCATGTGCTAGTTCTTTGTCTTTGCTTATATCTATGTCCATCCAGAACCCCCAAATTCACGCTCCAGCGCGCGAGACAAGCTCACCCGACTCACAAGGCAGCAATTCCAGGAGTTGTCCACTGATGTATACGATGAACTTGTCAGGCGCACTTCAAGCTCCGAAGGTGAGCGACTTTATAGTCATGGCTCGCCACCCTGACCGTTGCGACCCGTCCAGTGCCACACCTCCCAAATAGGGATGATTTTCATCCAAAGCGGAACCAGGCTCGTCAGAAGCTCTCTACCCTTGCAAAACCGCGCTTCAAGGACCTCGCTTCCGACGTCTTCTTCGAACTTGGACGGCGGTACCCCGAATTCAAGGAGCCTGAGGTTTGTCTCTCTTGACTCCACTAGTCGGATTGTAGCTGAAGTTGGATACAGAGACCGCCAGATACCCCAGGATCAAGCTATGATGAAGAACTGCCGAGTCCAGACTATAACGAGGAGACTCTCGTTCGACCCATCGCCCCTGGTGGAGGCCGACCATCATTGGAGAATCGACCAACGAATGAATCTGGCCCCTCAAGAGGCCGTTCCATCCGCCAGCCATCTCTCGACAATGGGAGCACCTATACTCCTTCTTCAAGCGGCCGACGGCCCTCCAATGCCGACATAAATCCTTTTGGTCTGTCTTCTCTCGCGCGCAAGGCTTCAGAAAGCGCCCCTGCACCCTCTACGGCGACTTCGGGGGTTGTTATACCAAACAAGTCGACGATCACAGAGGAAGAGATCAAGGTACCATATGGTCGTGATGACGGACCTGATTCAACGCGGAACTCGGAAGTCAGAGACTCAGACGCGAGCGACGATACTAACGGAGTTGACGAGACACCGCCTGTTGGCGGACTCAATGCGATTGGGAACAGCAAGTGGAATCCTCCTATCGCCCCATTGCAAAGTGGACTCAGTGCTCTAGGAAAGAAAATGGGTGGGGCTAACAGTGACGATGATGATGGTCGGAACCGATCTACCAGCAATGCCACTCTGAAGGGACGACTGGACGGTAGACCCGTAAGTCATCCATTCCCCCAACTCTTACTCACCATCCCTGAACTTATTTGTATTGAAAGTCCATCGACCAGAATGAGGTCAACGCTCTGAAGCGAGACTACGAATCGAAGATGTCGGCTCTGCAAAGCCGAATATCTTCGCTGGAGGGCGAGATCCAAGACCATACCAAGGTTCGTTCCCTTCCATTTGGAAAGGGCCGTGATTCTTAATATCAAATTAGGGACGGAGATCAGAAGCAGAACGTATACGTACGTTAACAGAGGAACTGAGTAGCGCGCGTGATGTGAGTTTGCTTCATGCTTTTGTAGTGCCCTTCAGATACTCACAAATGGGACAGCGGATCGAAGATATGGACGTCCAGCTGAGAGCAGCTCGGCGGGACTTGGACGAGGCCAAAGCTGCGCAGGCGCAGAGCCAAGGTCGGGAGCAGCGACGTCAGGCCGATATGGAGGACGAAGTCCGTCGACTCAAACGGCGATGTGAACAGCTCGAGGCGGAGAGGGACAGTGCTCAGAGCGCCAGAGTACGCATCCCTTCTGAACCCGAGATTGAATGTTCTGATTAAACTCACAGGCAACCGCCGGCGTGACAGAAACATTGAGAGAGGAAATGCAGAACCTGCTGACAGAACTAATGGACCTCTCGGCGCGAAATGATGAACTTGTGATAGAGAAGGATGCAGATCTTGCGACCATACGAGACCTGGAAGCTCAAGTTGCAGACTACCGACGCAAGTACGAGCGAGCAAAGACTGACCTTCGCAACATCAAAGGTGCGTTTCCGTTCAATTCATCATATACATATGATGGCCCAAACCTTTTACGTGTAGCAACGTCATCCTTGTTCTTGCGGCAGCCTCCAAAGAATGAAGACCAGATACCCGTCTCCAGCAATGGTGTCATTTTAGACATCCACATCACCGCCTTCCAGAGCGCGTCTGACGCCCTTTTGACCGCCGGACGGTACGTGCCTAGTTCCGGTTTCGCTGTTAGCGCTAATCGACTGTCTGGCAGGTCAAACGCACCCTCAAAGGTTCTTACGCCGATGAAGTCCGTTCTCGGCGCTGTAACCTCGATAGTAGAGGATGCGAGAGGATTCGACCCGCGCTCGCGAGACGACGTCGACCTTGAGACCGTCCAATCACTGTGCGACCGAACCGAAGCCACGCTCAGCAACCTCGTAACTGCATCGCGGACCCATGCCACAAGCTATGGCTTGTCTCCTGTCAGCTTGCTCGATGCGGCTCTTAGCCATGTCTCGGCGTCCGTAACGGAACTTACAAAACTCCTACTTGTACGACGATCAACGGCGTTAGGACAAGAACGGCCTCCATTCGTTTACCCACCGACTACAGGGGGACTCGCTGCTCTGGGCGGGAGCCGCGATGATTGGAAGAGTCCTGCATCGAACCCGTATAAAAATGGAGACGTGTGGCCAGTTATGAAGCGTGGACGTGGGATGTCGGACCAGTCGAGCTCTAGTGCTAGTCCGCCACCATCAGCTGTCTTCGATACGCCGCTTGCTACTCCGCGTCGGCCTCCAAGTGAAGAGTCCACACCAACGGATGTCCAAACCGACGAAGGCGCTTGGGAGGAACTTAGGGTCAGTCCATGTGGCCCTCTTTGTTTTTTCTCACTGAACTCTTGACTGTAGCCGTATTTGCAAACCCAATCCGATACCGTAATCCAAGCGATTCAAGCCGTCCTTGCTGGCGTCCGGTCACCTACACCATCCCCAGAATTGACGGAAAACCTTACCCAAATCATCACCACAGTCTCTAGCATCGTCGCTCTTTGCAAAGGAAGCCTACCGGCGTCAGTTTCACCCAATGGCCAGAGAATTCTGGAACAATTGAGCGAGCATTGCAACAAGCTCAGCGAGGTGCAGGCGATGCCATCCATGACCAAAGAGGCTCGAGGAATGATGGCACAGTCGAGCTTTGCCATTGCCACCTCGATCAAGACTCTACGGGCGGAAGCCTTCCCATAAACGTCGCCAATGTTCGCTCATCCCCACTGGACTCGCACATAGGAGGTCGTGTCTGGCTAGAGGACTTTTGAACGGACCACAATTCGTTCCACCCAAGTTCCTGTTTATTTACTGGTCTCTGTGTTGTCGTTTCTAAGCCACGATTTATAACTTAATAGACTTATAGAGCACAAAGAAACGGCAATCTAGACAGGCAGAGCCGCAAACGATACCAAACTTACGCGCTACCGTTGCGCTGTACTGCCATGCACTGCAATGGCGCGCTCCTAGATTGGCTCGACGATAGTAGCCATAGCCCCGAAGAGTTGGTCTCGAACACCCTGAGAAACGTTGGGAAGGTTATGGATACCGTCATAATAATATTCCAGATTCCTCTAGCCCAAATGTTCCGATACTTTCGGCAAGAGGGGGCTGGGTCGAGCAAAAGATATTTTTCTGATGACTGATTGGCACGTCTCGTAGTCGCACTAGCATGGCACGTCTCGTAGTCGCACTAGCATGGCACTGCCAGTCGCGCGATATTGTTAGTCCAACCGAGTCTCACCACGTTGCTTCCATGGCCCCTCGCCTGCGAGATCAAGACCATCGAAAGCTTGAAGCAAAGGATTTTGGATACATATAAAGCAACACCTAATAAGGTCAAACGAGACGGTAGAACTATGCCCTTACTGCGTGCCCTTCACGGCAGCAATAAATTGTTGGATTTTTGTGGGATCCTTCTTGCCATCGGTCTCTACTCCGCTACTCACATCAACAGCCCAGGGCTTAATCTCTTTGACTACCTGGGCGATGTTCTTTGCATTGAGACCGCCTGCCAGGATGATCGGCATCTGGGTGGTCGGAGATCCGGATTCCCCATTGTGAATAACCGCTTTCGCCAGGTCCAGGTTTACCACGGAACCGGAACCCCCTGACAAGTTCTCGCCGGGCTTCACGGCATCAAGTAGGACAAACGCGTGGAGACCCGGTCGCGTAATGCCCTTGAGCGACTCGACCGTGTCGTGCTCTCGCGCGTGAAATACGCGGATGACAGGAAGGGGAATTCGAGTTGCCCATTGGAGAGGTTCCGATCCGTGAAGTTGTACGAGATCGAGCTGCGTAACATGTGCGATATGTAAAACCTCTTCAAGGGGCTGGTCCTGGAAGACACCAACCGTGAGTGGTTTTCCGGGGAGGGTTCTGGAATGTCGAGTGAACCAGGGAAGATTGGTCGAGTTGGGAGCCGGAGGGGGGCCGTCGACATTTTCAGCACGATAGGTCCGTATTGCAGTGGTGATCTCCAAAGCAATGTTAATATCGACAACTCGCTTGCTCTTTGGGGCAAAGATCAAGCCTATGAGATCTGCGCCGGCCTCTGCCGCTACAAGGGCGTCTTCTGCGGAACGCAGACCGCAGACTTTGATACGGGGCACGGTAGAAGCCCCTTCGGTCAGCTCCGGTGCTGGAAGGTCAAGGAGCTCACGAATGAATACATCGGGATTCGCGGCCCGCATGAGGGACTCGCCGACTAAGACTGCTTGAACCCCTTGCTCCATGTATTGCATAACGTCTTGCCGAGAGGTGATACCGCTGAGGGCGCAAAGGGTGACTCCTTTGCCCTTGCACATATCCGCTAGTCGCGTCGTGGTCTGCATATCGACTTGAAAATTGTGAAGATTGCGATTATTAACGCCGATGACCTTGGCGCCAAGGTCCAACGCAGCTGCCATTTCCTCTGCGCTATTGACTTCAACTAGCGGTTCCATAGATAGCGAGCGTGCATAGGTCATCAAGGCTGAGAGTCGAGCGGGTGGCAGCATAGCGACAATGAGGAGCACGGTATCAGCACCGTGTAGGCGGGCCTCTATGACCTGGTACTCGTCCAAAATGAAGTCCTTCCGTAGGATAGCCGGTCGGTTAGGGAGGTGGTCAACGGCCTGTCGTGCAAGACGCATGTCAAGCAGCGAACCTTTGAACCATTTTGGCTCAGTAAGGACAGAGATAACGGAAGCTCCTGCGAGAGCATAAGTGAGAGCCTGCTGTGCAGCATTCGTGCTCAACGAGATGGCACCCTTTGAAGGCGACGCCCGTTTGATCTCCGCCATCAGTGCTGGGTTGGTCCCCGACAGAAGTCGAGGAATCAAGGGAATGACGGGAGGGTCAAGATGGAGCGAAATCAGTGTCTCCAGGTCTTCTGCGGTTGTACCTGGTGTCGATTTTGCGAGCTCAATATCCTTCAGGCGTTGGACGTAGATGGTCTCCAGGATCGACGGGAGCTTGGAACCGCTCTCCTTGGCATTTGGAGAGGCGTTGTAGACAAAAGGGGGGAGCTCTGTGTCCAATACTCCACATGAGGGATTCTCCTCCCAGCGTCCTCCTCGAAGAGCGAGAAAGTTCTTCAGGTAATGATCTCCGCTCTCAGAGAGAATGCTTTCTGGGTGGTATTGAACCGCTTCCACAGTCAACTCCCGGTGTCGCACTCCCATAATTACACCGCTCTCTTCGGTGCAGGCAGTAACCACGAGCTGCTCAGGGAGTGTCTTGATATGAGCACTCAAACTGTGGTATCGAGTTGATTTAATGCCTTGGGGTATATCCTTGAAGCATCCCCGACCGTCATGTCGAGTACGACTCGTTTTACCATGCATGATCTCGCCGGCGTATGAAATATCGCCCCCAAGCGAATCGACGAGACACTCAAGACCCATGCATACACCCAGGACTGGTACCTTGCCGGAGAAGTAGCGAATGGCTGCTTGCGAGATACCGCCGTCCGTCTTTGGATGGCCAGGCCCCGGTGAGATCACGAGGTTCCGAATCTTGAGGTTGGGGAGATCTTCCGGGTTCAGTTCTGAGTTTCTTACGACACGAACATTGGCCCCAAGATTGCGAAGTGACTGGTAGAGGTTGTAGGTGAACGAATCGTAATTGTCGATCAGGAGCGTCTCGTCGTTCATCTAAACAGCGTTATTACAATAAATAAAAGAAATATTACCGACGACTTGGAGACGGCGACGTGACTCACCCTCGGTTAAGGTTGGGATCGAAGGCCGCCCAAAGTTGACCCCTGCCACATCTCTGCCCAAATGCCACTCGCCCGAACGGTCTCGACGACGAACACCCAGCGAGCCAGAAAGGCTGCTGAGAAGCAGAATGCGAAGAAAGTCTTCAAGCCAGTGCTCGACAATCCCTTCACCATCAATTGGTAGATCAGCTCCCGCACCCCACCACTCGCTATTTCTGACAGAAACTTAGGCCAAAAATACAAATCAATGTCCAGAATGCGATACTTGCAGCGTCATCCGAGGTTCTTGGCGGTTTGCGCGATTATCATCGAGCGCGTGAGGAGGCCAGCCGGCACGCGAAGAACGCAAAGCGTCAAAGGAGATCCTGGCCTAAAGGACAAGTTGAGCCAACTGACAGCAGGAAGCGAAAGAGAGCGCCCGAAGATGACGAGCGTGGCACCACTAAACGGAGACGCACCGAAGAGGTGAACTCCGCGATTCAAAAGCAAACAGAATCCCCGAATTTGGAAAATCTGGGGTCAGTAACACTTAAAGAGCAAGTTTGCCATGATGCCTTGCAAAACCCGTCGCCACCCGCACTCCTGGACAGTCTGGAGATCGGACTTAATGAAGTCACAAGAGCCTTAGAGCGCTCTATCACCACTCTACGGTCTTGTCAAAATAAGAAACAACTTCCTAGCGATTTCAAACCTATCTCCCTTGTTCTGGTTTGCCTTGCCGATGTCAATCCACCTAACCTTGTCGCGCATATCCCGCATCTTGTCTCCGTCTACAACAGCATGCTTATGACTCAAGGGATTCTTGCAACCAAGAAGCGACGGACAGGTTCACCACTGCAACCCGTCCCACCGCGACCCGAAGGGATTAAATTGGTGACCCTACCAAAGAACGCAGAGTCCTCATTGGCCGGTTCAATAGGCCTGCGTCGGATATCGGTAGTTGCCTTTTATGTATGTTGGTTCTACTTTCCTTGATCCCGAATACTTCATGACTACTTTTGGAAGGATTCTACTCCCCTTGGGGTCCATCTTACCACCTTACTTTCGCAAACGCCCGTTCTCGCAGTACCATGGCAGATTCCTCAAGCTCTCCCCAGTCGAGTGGCCACGATCCTCGAACGTACGCACATCAAGCACATCGCCACCACCGCGCCTCTCGACATGAACCTAGCAAGGAAGGAGCGACAACAAGGCCGGAAAAATGGCAAGGCACGCCGTCAGGTAATGAAAATGGAGGAGAGAAAGAAGAGGATTGCGGAAGTGCAGGCAAAGGAGACGGGTGTTGTGCCAGTGTTTGAGAAACCAAGAACCGTTGAGAGGGAACGGATGAAGCTGCGATCTGCAACCACCGCGACGACGCCTCCTGCACCCACGGCCGCCACCACCACACCACCTACCCGCACTAACAAAATTGCATCCCCACCAAGAGCACCGACCACCAAATCGGGTAAACCTCCAGCCCGTCCGAAGGCGCCTCTCCGAACGTCACCGCGACTCGCGCTCAATAACTCAAATCACAAAGGCACGAAGGTCAAGGTGGTCTGATCCTTCGATGCATCTCACCAGTTGTAGTTACTATATTCACCGGTCTCCCTTCTTTGCTTGTATTCATATCTCGTAACCGCCCAAAGCCATTGGTAGATCCAGATGAGATGAAAGCTATATACATCCCTGAGACATGGTTCCAAAGATGCTCTCCTCCAAGAGCACAAGTTGGCTGCACGTTTCACTGGTACAAGTGAGTACCAGCGAGTTCCTTCTCGAGCTCTACAGAGGGGTCCTCCATCACAGGACTTCCGGGCCTCATTTCATGTGGACGAGTGTAATTGGACGTCGCTCCATTCGGGGCGGCGTACTCTGTCACCGGGGAGGAAGCAACAGTTTCGCGTGAAGGGATTGGCAACCTGATCAGGCGCAGAAGGTCAAAAGAGGAGCAGGGAGCGGGGGGAAAGAACGCACGTATTGCCGGGTTTTTGTCCAGTACGAGGAGCCTGCCCACGAACTTCCTGTCGGAACTGGGCGACCTCCTCAACAATGAGTTTCTTCATGCCTTCAATTGTGTCCTCCTCTTCGAAGCTGAAGTCGAATTTCTGTTCGCACCGGGTCAGTGGCTCTTCTTTGAGCGGGTGTGGCTCGGTTGTACCTTTTCACAGACAGGCTCATCGTTGGGGTCATGCCATACTTGAAGGTAAGGATGCTTGAGCGCATCCTCGCAGCTGATCCTCTGTGCGGGGTCAAAGCAAAGCATCTGGCCCAGTAAGTCGATTGCCAAAGGATTGGCGTGGGGGTAGAGCGAACTGAAGGGAATACGAGGCTTGATAGGGAGAGAACGAATGTAGTCTTGAGCTCGAGGTGAGCCAACACGACGAAGCGCGTCTTCTTTCGGGGTACCGAGACAGTTGAGAATTTGAGAAAGCTGGTCAACATAGCTAAGGTAAAGTGAGCGAATATGACTTTCTGTGGCTATAGTGGGACATACTCGCGACCACGGAAGATAGGTTTGCCACCGAGACATTCAGCGAGAATGCATCCCACCGACCAGATGTCAACTGTCGAGAAAGTGAGCAGCAATTTCTGTTGTCCTGAGTGGTTTGGTGCTCACTGGACGTGCTCTGAGGAGACGTGTTAGTGCTCAGATCCAGTGGCTAGCAAACAAGAACTCACGTAGTTCGCGAAGCTCAGCATGATTTCTGGGGCACGGTACCACCTTGTAGCGACGTATTCGGTCATGAAGCCAGCGCTGCCAGCAGCCTTCGGTGGTGCAGTTACATTCGAGCCCGGCGGAGTGTACCCTCTCGCGAGACCGAAATCGCAGATCTTCAGCTCGCAATCCGCATTAAGTAGAATATTACCAGGCTTAAGATCTCTATGGAGCACATTGGCGGAGTGGATATACTAGAGTGGTGTCACGTTTTGATCCCGGACAACGTGACGATTCCTGGACAGACGAACCTTAAGGCCGCAAAGGGTCTGATACATAAAGCTCTGTAGACTAATCAGTACACAGATCCCGATTACATAAGGCACTAATCACGTACTTGGAAGTGTGCGTCTGAGAGCGGTTGACCAGAACGAATCTCGAAGCATTGACTAAGCGCGCACCCAGAGACGAGCATGTGAGACTTACGATAGCATGGAGATCAGCCTCCATAAGCTCTTCCTAATAGCCGACCGTTCACGGTCATGCCATACCGGCTCTCTTGGAGGACGAACTCACATATAGATAAACCTCATTGAAGACGCCGTTGGGTTCAAAGACAATGTCCATATCGTAGATGCACGTAATCTGGAGGTCCGAATTAGCCCCGATCCTGCGTCGGAGACAAGCGCCATACGTTCTTGTGCCCGCGGAAGTGATGGAGCAACCTGAAGAGGGAAGGGTCAGGTTGGTTGACGAGGATACGGATATGGGTGTAGGTATTACCCACCTGATTTCACGAAGGCATCGCTTCGTCAAGATTTTCTAGGGAGGATGAGGTGTTTGGAGTCGCACTTGAGTGGTAATGAGCAGACCTTGGTACCAATGCTGGTGATCTTCTTGATAGCACAGCCCTCACCAGTTCTTCTATTTTTCGCGGCCACGACGAGACCGTATGCGCCTAGGCGTGCGGACGACGATCAGAGACGACGCGATCGGGATGGCAGGAGAGCTCACCCTGGCCGAGTTCCTTGTGGAACTGGTAGTCAGAGTCGACGGTGAACGTCTGCTGGAGAGCCTTGAAGGCGTGGCGTTGCGCGTCGAATACTTGCATGATGGGACAGGTGCAAGAGTGGGCGTAAGGCACTACCCGTTTCGTCATGCGAGCGAGCTGGTAAACGAGGTGTGTTCTACGTGTCAGGTATCGTTACTGCTCGCAAAATGCACGCGTATTTCGATTAAACTGAGCTGCCGCGTGGGTAATCCCATACCCATATCCCTTGCAGGAGGTGTGCGGCTGCGAGGAGGTCGCGAGTTGTGCCTTACACGTAGGTAGGTTTCTTTTGGTATCGGACGTGTTTTTTCCCATTTAGCTTGCCCCGGGTGCAATAACAAAGCCCGGCCCTTGTTTCACTCTAACCGATCCCATCCATCCCATCCTTCTCATCCATGCAACGCGGCAGGCGACACTCGACGCGACCAAGCCTCCCAAGTCAAGGCGGTCCAGAGGATGCAAGTGTCGAGAGCGATCAGAACGCGTGCGTGCGTTCTCAGCACAGCGCCACCCGCGAGCCATATCCACAAGTGAGTCCAATCGCGGGCATATTCCTACTCTAACTTTGTTACTAACCCTCCCCTTCCTCTCTTTTCTCAGCCATCGGAAGGGATGACCCCCAGTTGTCCACGATCTCTCATCGCTTTGCTCCCTCATGAGCTCCTCGTGCACGTGATAGTAGAGGCCGACCTACTAGATCGTGAGGATGCTCGATACAAGTATCCTATTCTCACTCTCTACGGACCCGGAGGCGACTGGGACACTTCAATGCGACGATCTGCTGGTTGGAAATTCCAGGCTATGCTAGTCTGCAAGCTATGGTACCAGTTCGTCATCTCAACACCGCAGCTCTGGAATCAAGTCTTACTTGACACCCGCACCGACCTTCAGCAACTGCTCCAGCGATGGGGCATGACCTTACAACGCACAGGATCGACTTCACTATACGTTTCTATTGCCAATCTCACACATATGCCGTTCACGACGCACTTCCGCGACCCGCCCGCGGCGAAGCGGCAGTTCTTCGAAGGAGTTCCGAATGCCGAGCTTGAAAGCCGCTCGCGGACGCTCCTCTCAGAGGTCTCTAAACAATCAGCACGAATAAGGCAACTCGCAATTGCAGTCACCGAAACTTCTTCTCACCTACTCCGTGCATGGAAGGGGGAACTGTCATCTCTTGATCTATTGTCGATAGAAACGATAGTGACAAGCAATTCGTCTCCCGGCCGTTCCACTATACCGCCGACGTTCTTTCAGAGCGTAATCACGCCAGCTACACTTCGACTCTGTGGCGACACGTTCCTTCCTTCGACCAAAGAATACGATGCTGTCGTTACATTCCCTTTCAAGCACCTAGATATGCGCCTGTTCAATAAGAAGGGAGCTGTTCTCGATACCCATGATCTAGAAGCTGCTCAGCGCTTCCTTCACGCTTGTCCAGCATTGGAGACAATGATGACCGCATCGACCTTCGGCCACTGTGACAACCTCACCCGAGCACCCCTGCAGATCTTTGCTTCCCTAACCTCACTCACCATCCAGTACAATATGTGGCTTTTCGATAATTTCATGCAGCATGCAGAATTGCCCCTCTTCCCCACCCTCACATCATGCACTATCCGGCTTGTCGACGGCAATAAATTATTGATGCCAAGTGCACTCCTCATGATCGACACCCACTGCCCGCGGCTGGAGGAACTCACTATCGGCCTGCGGGGATCCAAAATTCATGATGTAGTACTCGACCCAGCAGAACATGTACCACTTCCAATCCTGCGTTTCAAATGTCCGCTCCGGCGGCTCACCTTTGAGTGTATCCAAATCTTCCATTTCCTCCTCGGAATCTGTCAAAGCCCCACCACAACTCTCCCCAATCTCACGTCTCTCGTGCTTATACACTGTTCACAACTCTCAACGACCGAAATCGATTACTTGAAGGCAAGTAAACCCAACTTGACGATAGGCTGCATGGACTGTCAGCCTATGCCACCGATGCAGTGTTCTGCTTCGGGGTGTCATCAGGGCCTGGATTCGAGAGTTGAGGTCGACTGACTTCATGCATATTCGTGTTGCTCGTATGCCGCATCTCCGCCCTGCTCGTGTCCACTATAGAATTATTAGCACCGCTGTATGCTAACCCTTCTACCACAATACCGTTAACATATTTCGCAACCGCTACGCTCGTTTGACTGGAAATTGCAGGATTGCGCCCTGTTTGCTTTTAGGGAGGGTGGTGCCACAAAGATCGATCTCGCGCCCGACAACCTGTCGACCTCGACCAAGTTCCAACCACCAACCGCACCCGCCCGGCGCAGCGCAACGTGCGGGGACCGATGACTATCGACCGATGGGTGGCGTTCATTTCACCCGTGTCCATAACCACCGCGTTTCTGCTTCAGCTGTTCTGCTCGCTCTCTTTGCCCATTATCAAGGTCCGTCATTCGTTCCGGCCCCTCGTTCAACGGTGGAAGCAATGCGGCTAATGGCAACGGCCGACAACTGCAACAGCCTATCGATTTGCTAGCGGTACATGTGGACCATGCTCAAAGAACGAGTACAGCCAATGAGGTTCGATTTGGACTGTGGGGGTATTGCGCGATGAAGTCGGTAGATCCTTGGACACAGAGCACATATGATCCCGTAGAGCTAACGCATACATCTCCCCTACGATATATAGCGCATATGATACGGAGCTCACAGACTTTGGTATGGATCCGTTTCGCGTTCCAACCGAGGGTTGACCTAACGTCCCGCTTCATATAGGCTCATGCAGCAAACCGGCTGTTGGGTATGACCCAGCACCCTTTCTCGTAATCGTAACAGGGCAACAAGCGCTCGTAAATATTGCGTTCAAAGTGTTGACCTACTTTCTCATCATCCACCCAATTGTGTACGCTGCCCCTCCTTCGGCCAGTGGCGCTCAACGTGCTGATGTACTCTTTTTGTCTCTGACCTATGCAGCGCAGTCCTGACTCTCATCGCACTTGTCCCCTCCATCTTTGTTCGCGTGAAATGGGCGCGGATTTTCTCCCTGGTTATAACCATCATTTGCGCCATTCTTTCCACTGTCGTCTTTGGAATTGACGTTGCCATTGTCAATGTTGCAAGGACCGGCGTGAAGGAAGTACTCGGCGAGAACACGAACATTTCGATCTTATATGGACGGGAAATATGGATGAGCTTGGCTGCCGTAATACTCCTCTGGGGAGCCGTCGTCTCGCACTCGGTGGTTTCGTGCTACTGCTGTGGACGCGTGAAGTGGGACGATCAGGAACAACATGATCAGGAAAAGTAAGTCGCTCGCATTTTCATGTGGGAAAGGGGTTGGCATTAACTCTTGGCATCTGTAGAGGTAAACAAGATTCTCCTCAGTGATATCCCAAGGCCGGATTTCTACTTTATTACGAATGTCACGACAGTCATGGGGTTACACTCTGCTACTATAATTGGATGGATTACGACTCAACTAAAACGCGATCGAGCTCCACATCTTTGGTTGCGCACAAGATAACCCATTGAGCTGTCAACGCTCTGCTGCAAATGACGTAGTATCCAACCAATTTTGTCCAGGTTGAGCCGGGTTACCTCATACCACCGACGTCACCAGACCTTACTCCACCCGTCCCCATAAAAGCGCGAGTAGTCGCTCCGGAAGACGGGTATCCCAGTAACACATCAACGAGCGAGCCTAAAGACCACCCGAGAAAATAATGGTCGCGATCCACCCGTTTGTCTTCACCCTCCTGGGCCTCGTTGCCGCCGCCGATGTAGGCCTCCTTGGCTACCTCTTCCACCAGTATGACGGCC
>Ga0307513_10000958_pt1 | contig 41803 bp, 55 predicted proteins | sample 15_EM_MG_FD_202174 | JGI IMG/M metagenome (GOLD analysis project Ga0307513, IMG submission 202174) | Populus trichocarpa ectomycorrhiza microbial communities from riparian zone in the Pacific Northwest, United States - 15_EM | ecosystem: Host-associated > Plants > Roots > Unclassified | place...
CCTCTGTTACCTCTGTCTGACTTGTACCGTAGTGGCTTCGTCTAGTTTCAACACTCCCTGACCTTTGACCCAACCGTGATCAATATCACCACAAGTACTTGTGGTGATCTGGACTTGTGGTGAAAAACACCACAAATATTACCACATGTGGTGAAAAACACCACATGTACTTCTCTCAGTGCAGAGCAAGGATAGATGCTCCAGCAGCAGATTGGTCAGAGGAAACAAATCATATGACCAGCACCCTCCCCATATGTGTGGCAGAGACATAGGGGTCCCACACCAGCATGTCTTCCCCAGGTCTGAAGACCTGAACCACTGGCTCCCCAAAGGTAGGGAGCTGGATGCTTCTTTCCACAGCAGCTCTCTAAGGCCACTAGGTACATTGATAGACCACAGTGACTTGAAGTGCTGCAAGATGTCTAGGTCTACATGGAATGTTGAAGACATCCAGGAAGTCCAATTGTTCCTGAACTCTCAGAATCTTCCAGACAGAATAGGAGGTGGTAAGGTGTCCCTAACAATCAGATATGTCAAGTGAGCTAGTGATTGGTGATTCAAGACAGGAGCTGCATTGACCCATCCTTGAGGCACTCTCAAGGAAGAAATGTCAAACACATGGTCATCATGCACCATGCCTTGCCAGGCCAGAGCATTGGCTTCCTCATTGCCAGCAATGCCAGAATGGCCTTTTACCCAGAAGAAATGCAACTCAGAGTTATGCCTTCTTATTAAAAACAGGAGGAACTGGAACAATGCACATAGGGACATCAGCACTGTCCAACAGGAAAGCAGTAAGTCTGGCCACCCATCCTGCTCCATGGCCAGCAATCCTCCTTCCACCAAGTTGATCACAAATGATGGATCAATGTGTAAATGCAGGGCAGTGGATGGCCATGCCAACATAGCCATAACTACAGCCATTGTTTCTGCCACATTATTTGACACTGAGGTGCCTGTGACTCTGGCGTATGCTGATACTCCGCAGTCAGCCCACCAGGCAGCACCAGCTATGCAGTCTTCCCAGCCATTGTTGCTAGCTGACCCATCCATCCAGACTGAAACTCTTCCCTGGGCCCTGTAACAGGGAGAGGGGCAGGGTGTGGATACCATGACCAGGAACTCACACAATACTTTGGTCACCATCTTACACTTGGAAAGGTGGGGGGTGTACACTTTCTTCACTGGGCCCAGCCTGGGATCATCCATACAGGCACAGAATGTGTCTATTCCAGACCTAGCAGATAATAGTGATGGGCTCAAACTGAGTATGCTAGTGCAGCCCAGGGCATTATTCATAGCCAGCCAGATCCTCATACTCCTGGAGAACAATTGGGAAGGGCTGGCATACCACTCATTGGGGGACCACCTGGAGTTGTTCAGGGATTTCCAGAGCACAGCTAAACACTTCCAGGCTAATGGTTTGGATGAACATCCAGTGGGTAGTTTTGTGCCAGGGTTAATTACATGGGTCATCTTAGTTATTCCCAAGTCATACAGGATGACTGGGTCCCTAGACACAGCGGCTGGCAGTGCTAGGTGGTACAAAGAAGGCATATCATACCAGGCCTTCACAGATGGCCAGCACCTGGACAGGTTATACCCAAGGGAATGCAGTGACACAAAACCTTGGTGAACTCTTGGTTCCAGGGAGTGCAATTTCACAAACACATGTTGTAAAAGTGGGTTCAGGGGAATTGAAGACTCCATCTGCCTGTCTATCACATTGGTAGAGGCCTGAGTCAGGTCTGCCATGGTCCATTGCTCCCATGCCATGTCATGGGGTGCTGAAATGAGGTCAGCAAAGAATTTAGTGTTGTACACCAGTCTCTGATGTAAGAGGGAAGGGCAGTCTATGCCTCCTTCCTCTAGAGGGGCAGATAATATTGAGTAAGGCACAGTAGAGAACTTTCCTCTCACAAAGCACAATATCTTCTGTGAGATAGACTTGAGGGTAGGCAATGGGATCCTGTTTCCATCCAGTAAGTAGTAGCACCTAGACATCATCAAAGCTTTAGCTAGCAGGGTCCTATTCCGGAAAGACACTCTGATTGAATTCCATTGGCTGATAATTTTAGAAACATGTCATGATATCTGAGCCCATCATGCAGATGCAATGTCTGGACTCCCAATCCACACCCCAAGAACCCACAGCAGGGAGCCAGGGGGGAGGATGAAAGCACCTGTAAAACAGTCCAACACTGTTCCCAACATGGGGTCATCCATCAAGACAGAGCAATGTGCCAACAAGCCCACTCTCAGCACATCTGTCTTTTCATAATTAAACTTAGAGCCAATAGCCAGGGAAGACAGACTTAACTTGGCTTGCAGCTTGTCCATGTCATCCTTCAATGACAGGAATAGGTTCATGTTGTCAGCAAATTGTATCAATTTAACAGGAGGCAGTCCAAGCACAGTTATTCCTGATATAGCACCCTGGAGCCTCATGTCCATCAGTTCTATACTGAAGTCATACAGAAGACAGGAAAGAGGGTCCCCCTGTCTTACCCCATGCTTGCTTGAGGGAAGCCTTGCAAGGCTCAGCCAGCACTGGCTCAGAATCTCTGTACGGCTTCTACTCCAGTATTGTAAAATCACACAGCAAGATTGCTGGGTTTTGGCAGATGATTGCAGTCATTACAATGGCTCAGTACCATCCACTATGCAAAGAGATAATTGCAGAGCTGGCAGGGGTGAAACTGAATCTTGTTGAAAAGTTGGCGAATGATCTCAGCTCTTTGCTCTATCAAGACGAAACCACCAATGGAGCAATTCGTGTCTGACATTTGTCCATTTCTGAATTCTTCACCAGCAATCACTGCAATCATCAAGTTGATCTCAGAGCTGCACATGTACAGCAGGGCATTGCTTGTCTCCAGACAATGGTGAAACAACTTCGTTTCAATATCTGCAAGCTAGAGGATTCCTGGCTTGCCAATATTGACATTGAGGACCTCCCATCATGAATTGAGCAGAACATTTCAGACCCTCTTCAGTATAGTTCTCTGTATTGGTCAATCCATCTTCACTCTACTCCTGACAAGATCCAGCACGATCACCCCATATTGAGAAGCATGAAGGAATTCTTTGAAGGATTATACCCACTATTTTGGATTGAAGTGTTGAGTGTTATGTGAATGGTCCCAATTGGTGCTCCAAGCCTTCAAGGAGTGATATCATTGGTAAAGGTCAGTTCTCAAAGTAACATGCATCCCAAAATGATTCTAACTCACTGTAGGATACTGATTCAACCCTCCTTGAGAGAATTCAGGACATTTGTCATTTTATCATTACCTTCCACAGCCCCATTTCTACCAGTGCCCCACACACTTATATTTCAACATGACCCTTCTTACCAGCACAGTCACCATTGCTAGCCATCTTCAGCACAAGGTTTACTAAAAGCATCAAAGTGCAATGTGGGCAATTGGTGTCATGGTCAGCATGGCCATTGGAATGGATTGGACAGGATGGGGGTGTTAGATGCATCTGTTATTCCCCCCATGGAACCCACATTGTTACTGGGTCCAATGATGGCACCATTCAAATCTGGGATGCCAAGACAGGTGCTGTGGTTGGTGAGGCTCTAAAGGGGCACACCAGCAGCATACAGTCCATTTCTTACTCTCCTGATGGGCAGAACATCACCTCCGGATCTTATGACAGTACCATTCAAATTTGGGATGCTGAGACTTGTGCTGTGGTTGGCAAACCCTTAAAGGGGCATACTGGGCCTGTGTCATCCATTGCTTACTCTCCAGATGGGCAGCACATCATCTCCAGATCTGGTAGTATGCTCCTCATAGTCAGTGATAACACCATTTGAATCTGGGATGCTGAGACTGGTGCTGCAGTTGGCAAACCTTTAAAGGGGCATACTGCACCTGTGTTGTCTGTTGCTTACTCTCCTGATGGGCAGCACATCATCTCCAGATCTTCTGACAACACCATTTGAATCTGGGATGCTGAGACTGGTGCTGCAGTTGGCAAACCTTTAAAGGGACATACTGTGCCCATGTGGTCCATTGCTTACTTCTCCTGATGGGCAGCACATCATCTCCAGATCTGATGACAACACCATTCAAATCTGGGATGCTGAGACTGGTGCTGAAGTTGGCAAACCTTTAGAGCAGAATACTGTCAGGGTGCAGTCCGTTGCTTACTCTCCTGATGGGCAGCACATTGTCTCTGGATCTAGTGACTGCACCATCCATGTGTGGGATTTATCTCAACATGCTTCTATCCAACATGCTTTCTCCTCTAACCCAACACAAGCTTATTTTTATGCATTGCCAGACAGAGGTGGTTGGGTCCATGACTCCGAGGGTCGCCTATTATATTGGGTACCCCCAGACTGTCGTAAGGGTTTACATACACATGCTCTTCTGACAATCCCTCCTACATCTCATGTTCAGTCAGTTTCTCTTGATTTTGAAGATTTTGCCTATGGAACCTCTTGGACCCATATTTTCAATAGTACTCAGCCCTAGTCTTTCTTGCATCTGGATTCTGTGTTGTAGTTGATGTATTACTGCTCTTCACCCATTGAAGTTCTAGTTTCAGCTCCTTTTTTTTTTTTTTTTGGGTTGGGGAAGGGGGGGGAATGCATCATGCACTGTAGCACTTGTGCGCCATGTGTGGGACTCTGGTATGGCTTGCCAATGGACCATTATGCCTGTTGGACAGACTGCCACCTGACCTACCCACTAAAACCCTCCCATGCTGGTGGTGCCCAGCCACATCCCTTCTTATGTGAAATTGACTGAAGGTCCTTCCTTCAGGTCAAAATTGGTGAGTCACCCCTCAGCCCATAGGACCTTGATAGTGCATTGTCATTTCAGCTTTTGTCTTCCTTCCATAAATCATGTCATGTTCCAGCTTTTCCTGACTAAGTCTCTTATCAGTTCTTCTAGTAATCCAGTAGTCTCCCCTGGTGTAACATCCTGATTGTTAATTGTATTTTCATTTCTTGAATTCCATATAGACCATATTGTCATAGAGATCAGGATGCATAACCTTTTGGAGTCCTTAGATATGTCATCCATGAAGGTGTGAAGTACTGAACCACATCAAGGGAATGAAAGTAAGTCCGGGACAAAGGGACGAAAGTCTGGGACAAGATAATGGAAGTCTGGGATGGGAGGACCAGGGTCCAGATGCCAGAGCTCTTGATGACAAGGATTGTCCTTGAGGGGTGATGAATATTGACAGTTGACAAGAAGGCAATAACTTGGGAAGGAGGAGTCGAGCTGAAGGAGCAGGCTCCAGAAGGAAGGGAATGAAGGGACAAGGGAATTGAGTACAGGGCAACAACTAGGTTGATCCAAAGACTGGAGAACTAGATAGTGAACACAGTTGTCTAAATAGTAAAGGAGAAATGACAACCAGAAGCAAATGGAAGCAAATACATGTGAAAGGAGAAGGCTGCACAAGTCCAGAACATGGAAGCAAACTACATGTGATAACAGACAGAGCTCTGTATGAAATGGTAGCTAGGGTGAACCACCAGAACAGTGAAACAATACATGTGATGATAAGTCCGGAATGATCTAGAACTAGGACACATGAGATGTACAGAACCCGTAGCACAGAGAGGAGTCCAGAGACATGGGCAGAGGAGTCCAAGACTGGAGAATGCATGGAGAAGGAAAATAAATGATGGAGAATGGAAATGAATAGCAGGAATGAATGGGAATGAATGAAAATGAATGGGAAAATGAAGAAATGACATGGGACATGACAGAAGGACAGTGCAGTGGCCCCTCTTATCAGGCCCATTGAGATGATGGGCCATGGCCTATCAGTAGATTTCCTTCATATGTGCCTAGATGTCTCCCAGGCTTGGGACTGGCCATTATTTTCACAGTCTATCCACATGTGTTGTTCACTTTCAATTGTGTCTGGGAGCCCCTTTTTCTTGCAGAAGGAACAGTGCACCCTATCTTTGTAGCCTGGGAGGTTGGACCAAAAAGTTCCACACTTCAACTTGCCAATAACTATGCATCTCATGTGGTCTCTGAGCTGGGTTGGTACCCTGAGGGTCTTGAAGCCCTTTGTCAGTTTTTTGGTTGTGGGGCAGAGTCTGGTAGTGTCTTCTGCCCTGTTCTTTGCTTCTTTGATCACCTCCAAATATTTGGTTGGGAGTGCTTTTTTTGGGAGCCAATCAAGGACCACTTTGTAGGTGTGTTTTGCTTCCAGCACCTGTAGACTTGCTCTGTCCTGGAGGGCTGAGTGATTTTTCACCCATTCTTCATTATCTAACCTCAAGGTCTCCTCACTCTCTCTGCCCTTGTTTGCTAGTTTATCAGCTTCATTGTTTCCATAGTTGTTGTCATGCCCTTTAACCCATTTGAATGCTGTTCTGGCTGGCCTTGTATGTAGTTTTATCAGTATTGACTTAAGGAGGTCTGTGTTCTGTATGTCAAGCCAGTTGTGATCTTCATATTTCTCAGTGTCAGAGCATATTGTCCTCAGGCTCATTAGTGAGTCTGATTCTATCTCTAGATCATCACACTTGTTCTGTCTCAGAGCCTCTAGGATCACCCCTAGTTCTGCTCTTGCATTCAACACTGTGTTTTCACCATGGTTTGTCAGGCTCATTGAGATGTTCTTCCTGCTTCTGTCAGCATACCAGACACCCACTCCTGCAGATGTGTTTTCCCAGCTGTTGAGGATGGCTGATCCATCTGTGCTTATGATCCACTTGGCACTGTCCTTGTCAATCCTTGCTGGGCTTCTGTCTTGTTGGAAAGGGTCCCTCTGACCTGCCTTGTGGCCTGGGAATCTTCCAAATATTCTTATTGTGCCCGGTAGGCAGTGTTTAGACCTTGTGTCTGGGTTGAACAGAAGTAGGGACACTAGGGGGTCAGCCCTTTTGTTCCTCCTCAGTCTGTGAGGGGTCATGTCTTTGCAGTGTCTCCTGATTTGGGTTCCACATATCTCTTATTCAGTTTATTAATTCTGCTGCTTTCTCCCTGCAACTTTTCACACCTGGGACTCTGGGGGGGCATCCCTCTGCATTCCTTCTTCCATCATTTGTTGAGATATGTAGCAGTTCTCTCATGGTCCTTGCACTGTGTTCACATTGTATACATCTCATGATTCTCAAATTGTATTGGAGGTGCTTGTTTTTGGCAAAAGGGTGGTGGAATGCCATCATATCAAGCCTTTGGTCCATTGAAATTCTCATGTCAGAGATTGTGGCATTGTATTTCCTCACCATTTTCACCATTTCTTTCAGAGACTTTGGGAGTGATTCTGACTGTGAGTTGATCTGCCATGATTGGGTGATCCATTCCCTTGTGGAGGGTTCTTCTTCCTTGTGCCTCTTTATAGTGCACCTATCTAGCAGGTCATTGGCTACCCATGCCCATTTGGGTCTGTCAGGCTCAGGTTGCCACCACCTTTTGAGCCAGCCTACTTTTATTGCTTCATATCTTAGCTTCATGCTTGGAGCTCCAATGCCCCCTTTGGTGATTGGTAGGATCACCCTGCTCCATGCCATTTGGCCCTTTCAGCCACTCCATATGAAAGCAGGAATGTTCTTCTCCATGTCTGATAGGGTGTCCCAGGGGATCCCATTCACTGTCATAAGGTAATATGCTAGGGATATCACCAATGCCTTTACCACCAAGATTCTTCCAGTGATTGATGGGTACATAAGACTCCAGAGTCTCATTGTTTTAGCTTGCCTTTCCATGATCTTGTTCCATTTCATCTGTGTGCTTGTTCCATTTCCTTGCCACAATCCTAGGATCCTTGTTGCCTCCCTGTCTTTCACTATATGTATCTCCTCCTCTATTGTCCAACCATTAAACTCTCTGGTTCTGGTAAGTTCACTGTGGAATTCTCTAGTCCCCACTGGAATGATTTCTGCCTTTTGACTATTGAAGTGTGCCATTGATGCATTGCAGAATAGATCCAAGCAAGCCTGCATCTCCTTGGGTTTGTCCTCTGGACCTAGGAAGATGGTCACATCATCCACATAGACTTTCACTAAATCTCTTTCTAGTTCAGTGTTCACCTGGAAACCTCTCAGCATGGATTCCTGGATGTTTTCGATCAACAGCTTGATTGCCAGGTTGTACAACAGGCAAGACATTGGGTCTCCTTGGTGTACTCCCCTCCTCATGTCAAAATGTTCACTTAGGAATCCATTAATGCATATTGCTGTCAATGCATTTCTGTAGAGATTTCTCACTCTTTGGATGAAGAGGTTTGGGAAGCTGAAGGCTTCCAGAGCTCTCCATAAGTAGTTCAGGTCTATTCTATCATATGCTTTTTCTTGATCCAGGCATACTATCATGCTGTTATTACCTGTGTTTTCACACCATTTAACCATCAGCTCTACGATTTTCGTTTGGTCGTGGATGCTTCATTTTGGCATGAATCCAGCTTCAGCTCCTTACTTTGTCCCATAATGGGATCTAAACAATCTCTATTTATAAGCTCTACGCTTTGCTGAGGCGTATAATTTAACCTTTTTCGAGAATCGTTTGACTCATTGTAAGGCTCGGGTTTATATTGGGTGTGCCTATTTTACGGGTGTCACTCTGCAGCTGTGGGCTGACATTTAGAGCGAATTCTGGCTAAATCTATCTACGAGTTGGCAATATTACGACCCCATTAAAGTGATATAGAACATGGAAGAAGACTAATTTTATGCAAATGGAAACTTAGAGCGGTCCAACTTGGAGGGAGTTCGAGTGAGCTTGGCTCCTGTCGATGTAGGTTCAGGACTATGCTTCTCTGCTCCGAAATCAGTTAGTAAATCGGTCGACAGAACATTATCGGCTACTCACCATCTGGGTGTGTCAACATGTGAGCCGTGCGCTGCACGATGCTTCCGGAACGTGAGTGAACGGGCTCAAATAGACGGCGAATCTGCGAGGGTGGCATCGAAACAGACAAATCTTCCTCGTCTGATGGGCTTTTTTCTACTGAACGGGAAAGAAAAGAGAGTGAGGTCTGTTGTGTCCTCGTAGACGGCTCGGCATCTGTGGTTGGGCGGACAGTTGCCCGACTCATCGCCCTCATGCGGCCTGGCAGGGGGGCAACAGGGGTTGGTGTTGGGGGCGAGGGTTGTGATGACCGTAGGGATGACGTTCGTGATATACCAATTGCAGGCTGAGTTCGAACTATGGATGCGGATCTAGATCGACCAAGGCGGGATGCCTGGTTAAATGTTGGCAACTCCGACACGGGGGATGCTAATGCGGGTGGGACGTCAGGTTCGGGCCCATTAGGGAAAACCTCCTGCCACAACTCTTGATGAGTCTTCCTTTGCTCGACGCGGTGCTGGTTGGGGGTGAGAATCGGTATTGCATTTAGACTCGCCCGTTGTGGGTTGTCCCCCCAAACGCTCCGGAAGACCTCATTATAGAGCCGAACGTGCGCTTTGCGGGGTTCCTTCACAGAAACGCTCTGCTCCTGCGATAGCACTCTTCCAGGTAGTGGCCCAATGGTCTTGCACGATTCTATCATGGAATGTCAGTATATCGTCTGTAATTTAAAAAAAGGCTAACCAGGGAGGTTGACGGATCCTCGACGAGCGAAGTCCAGCTCATTCGCAGACAATGGCAGAAGAGGTGCACGATCGTGGCGCTTGAGCGGCCGGTAGATAATGATCTTCGGATACACATTATAATCATGCTGTAACGGCGAGAGCTTCATGCATTGGGCAGCCGGGTCGACCGAGGGGTACATGCTACCCAACGCTGGGTAGAGGTTGAAAGCAGGGTATGCCACTGATAATCTGACTGATTGTGGTGTCCACCTGTCCGCCAGAGGCGTATAGGGCTCGACATTTGGATCTTAAATGAGGATTAGCGCTATGTCACTGAGGATCAGTCGAAGCCTCTTACAAGCAACACGCCGACCAATAGTCACCTTCACACTGCGCAGCTTAAGTTCCTCAAGAGTCATGGCCTTGGTTGGTCCACGAACGGCTGGATACGGACAGACAACTGGATAGCCCGGTTCATAAAGATCGAAAGAAGGATAACCTTGCGTGCGAGGTAGCTTGACGTCGATGTAGGTTGGACGAAAAAGCCCTCGCAGAGGCGCGTAAATGACAATATCCGGATCTGAGGGTTGTGAGCAGAATATAGTGGACTGAGGATTGACTTACAGATGAACTCTGGGGTGATAGGCACAATCGTCTCTACATGTGTATTCGGATACAGCTCCAGGAAAGGATAGACCGCAGGATCTATGCCTTGTCAGAGGAGTATAGCCCCTTTATCGGAAGGTGGACTTACACAGGTCGAGGAATGGATAGACAACTGGAATTCTCGTAGGTATCTCCACGGGAGTGTTGGTCAGATCAGCACATGCACAGCCTGGATAGATGACGAGAGCGGGATCTACTGGGGCTAAGCGATCAAACAGGTCAACTAAAAATAACGCGTACATTCGTAGGAGGTCTCTAGAATAGATTGGATCTTGAGTTCCACAGGGTCCGTGGGCGGATAAGGCTCTGGAGGGTAGCTTGCTGGATCTGGAAAGAATGGTTCATTTTTGACTCCAGATTTGACTGACTCAAGAAACCTACAAAGATTCAATCGCCCATAAGAAGAAGGTAGCACAGCTGGGAGTTCCTGCGGTCGAATTGAAACTCTAGGCTTGCAACCGGGGTAGATCAACAAGTCCGGATCTATGTAGGGTGTAAGTGGGAGTCCATTTTCCTTCCAACTGAGACGTACATTCGCACTCATGGGATGAAAGGAGCACCGATTGCTTCTTAGTCTCCACAGGGTCAGCGGCGGGGTAGATCTCAAGATTGGGGTAACACGCGAGATCTGAAGTTCATCAGTTAATTGTACAACATTTGGGAAGGACACGCACAGAGATTAAGACGCCCATAATAGCTCGGGAGGGATACAGAGCACGGCTCGGAGGCCACCGCCTGGGAGGTAGGGCCATAGATACTGATAGCTGGATCTATGAAACCGTGAGTTACGTGCGCCAGAAAAGGGGACGCTGCATACAGTGGTATTCGCTCGATGGTAAAAGGACCTCCTTTACTTTGAGCTCGACTACATCGTAAGGTGGGTACGGTTCAATGTGAGGATATGCCGCAGGATCTATCCAGACGTCAGAAATAAGATCTTCTGGAGCTGGAAGCACTCACAGAGGTTGAAGCGACCGTAGGAGCCGGTCCAAGTGGTACCCCTGGCTCCGGCGACAACTTGGGTAGGAGCAGGTCCATAGATTCCAATGACGGGATCTATTGCACCGTGTTAGTAGAAATATAGGAGTGGAACCCCAAGTACTTGCAGTTGTACACGCTTGCCGGCAGCAAGACAGATTGGACCTTGAGGGTAACCATCTCGACAACCGGAGGGTAGATTGTCAACGAAGGATATATATCCACGTCTAGACAAATCATACCATCAGCCACGTTTCAGATGCGTTTCCTTTCTACGTACAAAGAGCGATAGCTGGGTAACCAGCCTCCGATCGAACGCTTTGCGGAGCAGGAGCAGGGCGGGTGACCACACCGGTATTGTACACGTCGAATCCAGGATCTACACATAGCTAAGAATTCATCGTGCGAGGTGTAAGACGGACTGCTCACATTCAGGGGCCTCACTGCCCAATATGACCGACTTGATCTTCAGGTTATTTAACTCGCCAGGCACGAGGTACGGGCAAACGAAGGGGTACACAGCCGGGTAGAGATCGAAGTCCGGGTAGGCGGCCTTGACTTTGACATCGGTAGTCCTCGCTCTCCAGTGTTCCTCACCGTCGCCTTCGCCATCCTGCGAGGGATAGATGACCAGCTTGGGGTCTGGAAATATATTATAAGCACTTGTCCCTCGACATAGGAGAAGGGGAGGGCAAAAGGTATCTTTCGGCCTTACTCCACAACCCGGCGAACTTAAATAACACTCACAATCACAGGCGCGTGCATTATGAAGCCTTACACTCTGACATTTCGATACTTCGAGTTCACCGACCGACTTGGGAGCATAGACTTCGTTGAGATGCGGATAAACTGGCCGGTCTGCAAGAACGCCAATATCACAAGGCCCCGTCATTAGCACCGGGAAGTAGGTGGGCGGAGCCCAGGTATGTGAAAGAGGGGAAGAGACGACAAGAGAAAAGGGCTTACAAATTTGGAGGAAGGGATAGGTGCTCGGAGTGACCACGGATTGCGGGCTCGGGCGGAAATCGGCGACCTGGAAGAATGGCCATATGAATTCGAACGAATCAGACTTGTTGCTCGGTTTTAACTCCATCACGATCACCATCTCGCTTCCTCTCACGTTCCGCGATCCCATTGACGTCGACTCATTATCTCGCTGCGGGCCCTGGCTCATGAAGGGCCAAACGAATTGGAAGCTCCCATATTTGCCTTCCAACAGAGCACGCTGCTGTTCCTTGTGAATTTCGGAGAATGGCCAGACGTGCACCCAGGGTTTTGCGTGGTTGGACGGGCCGGAGTGATCTTCGTCGCGAGTTGTTTCCGACATCATCGCCGTGAATGGCCAAACGAATCGGGAGCTCCCATGTTTGCTTTCCAACAGAGAGCGCTGCTGTTCCTTACGGATCTCGGTGAATGGCCAGACGTGTGCCCAAGGCCTTGCATGGTTGAACGAGGCCGGATAGTCTTCGTCGTGGGCGCGTTCAGCATAGTCGGGTGTGTGAGGGCGCGTGCGCTCGACGGGGGTAGGCGGCCAATACTCGGGGGCACCCCAAGAAGTGGCGGTGGCAGGCGTCATGGGGCGTGAGTGCTGTTCGCGGAAGCCCATGTCTGGCGTGTGAGGGCGGAAAGACTCGAATGGGCTGGCGGGCCAGTGATCTGGAGCTCCCCAACTAGTAGCCGTCATCGGTGTGTCGGGGGGACTGAAGGCTCCGCGTGCAGCAAGGTCGGGCGAAAGTCTGCAAAATAGAGAACGTCAGATGGTCAGGCTTGTCCTGTTATAACTTGAGTACGTACATTCTCTCGATGCTCGCTGGAGTAGTTGGCCACGAGAGCGGAGCGCCCCAGCTGGTGGCAGTAACAGGGGAGATAGGCGCACTTTCCCTGAAGCGAGCAGCGATATCAGGCGACGGGTACCTCGAGACATTGGAGAATGCCGGTGTGGAAACATCATCAGGTCCAAAGCTAGTCGCGACAGATGGGGTCAAAGCGACAGATCCTTCAAGGCGCGCCTCCAGATCAACTGAGTGTGCATAGACCGACGCGTTATTGTCAGGGTACCAAGCAGGGCCGGCAGACGAGATTGACCACTGGAAGTCGTCGAGGTCGAGTTCAAAATCTGGGGACTCCAGCGTATCCTTCGCAGTGCCCTCCTCCCGCGGCAGAGCAGGGACAGCCGGGGTGGTAGCCCGCCAGTTGCGAACGAGCGTATTGAGATCGTGCTGTTTGGCTGTCGTTGGTTCGTTAGCTTGCATGACTGGCGAGAGGCGAGGTGGGACTGCTCGAGATAGTGCCGATTCGGCATCTCCATCGAAGCCATTGAGGGCTTTGTACTTGTGCATTGACCGGACTGAGCCTTCTCTGCGTCCTAGCGCCAGAGGTTTCGGGAGGTGTTTCCCGCGGACTGATGTGGTATCGTCGCGCGCTTCTGGCTCATCGTCTCGGTCCCTGGTAGCATCGGCGTACCATTTCGACAGCGATTGGGCGATGGCAGGTGGGATGGCAGCCTCGAGGGATGGATGGCGGGCGTGTCCATTGACCCAGGATTCGTACCACCGCGCTTTGCGAATGTCGACGTCGAACTCGATTTGACCGCAGATAGGGAGCTGGTGGGATGGATAGGAGGGAGCCCCTTCGTCCGGTATGAAGTAGTGGCCCCAGAGGAGTTGCCAGGCTTCATCAGAAATCCGGGGTGCAATGTTCAGGCTGCGATCGTTAACATGGAGATAGACGCATACACCTGTCGTACTAGGAAGGCTGAACTCCTTGGAGATGGCCGCAAGTTGGCCGTAAAGCTTTAGAAAGGGAGGCTGTGAGACGGGGACAGCAATAAAGCGCTCGAAACTATCTCACCGTTGGGAAGAGTGGCATGAGAGTACCGCTTTGGAACCGACCTGGAGGTCCTGTAGATAGTGTATGGCCGAGTGCGGGCTCCGAGTTGAGCGAGCTTGGGGGCATCACCACAACTAGCCATCGAGAAGGACGATTTAGCGCCGGGTGAGCGCGAGGCTGCAGTCCTGACTGCACATAGGGGATACTCGGGGAACGTCTATATCTACTAGGTGGCTCTCCAGTGGCCGTTGGCGGGGTGACTTGCAATCCATCGGGAAATGACAGCGACGACGTATGTGAATGGGGCTGGCGAGTGTCGGTGACAAGACTAGGGGTAACCCTATCCGTCTCTGGGGGGCTGATAGGGAGCAAATTCCGGGGAACCGCACCGCCGAGGTCGATCGACTTTGGCGCGTCTCGCCTGCCGAGAGATAGGGACGAATTCTGGTAGCGAACGGGCATCACACCAGGTGAGTATAGATCGAGTAAACGAATAATAGGACAAGCAAGCAAAAGGCGGGTGCAGAAGACGCGGACTCGGTCGCTCGGGCACTTCTTGGTTCGCTGGGAGGTCGAAAAGTGAAGGTTGAACGAAAAGTTAGTGCAGCCAACGATGAACCAAGGAGCCGATAAGTAGGATTAGAGAAAGGGGAGGACGAGGGGAGAACCAAGTTGCAGCACAGGAAATTCGGCCAAAGCAGTGAGCGGTCGGAGAGTGACACGGCGTTAATTGAACTCACGTCACGTAATTATCGATACGAGAGATGGTCACTTGTACAAGCAAGTTACCCCAGAGACACGCCAGCACCCGCGCGGCTTGGAAGGAGGGAGGGTCGAAGAAGTGGTTACCTCTTCGGCGGCGGCGGGTGACGCATCAATCTGCAGAGTTGGCACCGTCTCGAAGGACGACCACTATTCAGCCCAATTACCTTGGTCACAATACATTCTCACTTCATTTAGATTTGGGGCACATTTTCCCGACCCCGGGGCTTCTCTTCAATCCCAGCCTCCGAATGGTCACCGGAGCTTGTGGCAAGGCGAAATAAACGGGAAATAACATCATTATGACGGTATGGTTCGACTCCTTTTCTAAAATTGTAAATTGTAAATGACGGGACTTTGTGATGCCAAACATGTCTTTTCACTTGTCCCCAACCACAACGGCGAGATGAAGACGCTGACTCTGCTGCCCCTGCTCGCTCTCCCCTTTGCGGGTGCCACTGGTGTACATCGTATGCCCCTCAAGAAGCTGCCCAGAACGGCCACCCCAAACTCTGCTGAGGAAGCCGCTCTCCTCGCTCAGAAGTACACCGGCCAGCGATACCTCGCGGGAGCTGGTGGCTCAGGTCGCAGGCTTGTGACACCTCCAAACCGCGACGAGAACCTCTACTGGACTCAGGAAGTCATTGCCGAAGGTGGTCATGGCGTCCCTCTCAGCAGTCGGTATCGCTTGCCAACCGTTTTGTGGTGTTGTTAAATGTTCTCACAGACTTCATGAATGCTCAGTACTTTGCCGAGATCACTATTGGCTCGCCCCCACAATCCGTAAGCCCTCTGCTTTATGAAGCTTTGCCCGCAGTTTTGACGCGTCACCCCACAGTTTAAGGTCGTGCTCGATACTGGGTTCGTCATTGCGTCATGAGAATTTGACGGCTATCTTGACGTCCCTTGTAGCTCGAGCAATCTCTGGGTACCAGGCAGTTCCTGCACCTCCATTGCCTGCTTCCTTCACGCCAAGTACGACGCCAGCGCATCTTCCACCTACAAGGCAAACGGAACCTCTTTTGCAATCCAATACGGTTCCGGCTCGCTCGAGGGCTACGTCTCCCAGGATGTCATGACTCTCGGTGACCTGACAATTAAGGGCCAAGACTTCGCGGAGGCCACCAAGGAGCCCGGTCTTGCCTTTGCCTTTGGCAAGTGAGTCATTTGTATCCTAATTTGGGGTTTTGATTAACCAATGTTGGCTAGGTTCGACGGTATCCTCGGTCTCGCCTACGACACGATCTCGGTGAACGACATTGTTCCTCCCTTCTACAATGCTCTCCACCAGGGTCTCTTGGCTGAGAAGCTTTTCACTTTCCGTATCGGCTCCTCAGAGGATGATGGTGGCGAAGCCGTCTTTGGTGGTATTGACCCGACCCACTACACGGGCAAGATCAGCTACGTCCCTGTCCGCCGCAAGGCCTATTGGGAAGTTGAGCTTGAGAAGGTTGGGTTTGGTGATGATGAGCTCGAGCTCGAAAACACTGGCGCTGCCATCGACACCGGCACTTCCCTCCTCGTCATGCCCACCACCATCGCTGAGATGCTCAACTCGGAGTAAGTTTTTCCCACACACTTGTCTCTGTTCTGTCTGACGTGTTGAGCAGGATTGGTGCCAAGCGCTCTTGGAATGGCCAATACACCGTCCCTTGTGACAAGGTTCCCTCCCTCCCTGAGCTCACCTTCTATTTCGGCGGCAATCCGTACCCTCTCGAAGGTTCTGATTACATCCTTAACGCCGGCGGCACGTGTATTAGCGCTTTCACTGGTATGGATATCAGCCTCCCCGGCGGAGAGCTCTGGATTGTTGGTACGTGCCCCTCCTTCCTGTTCTCAAATCCACATTTTTACCCCTTCCTAGGTGACGTCTTCCTCCGCAAGTACTTCACTGTCTACGACCTTCAACGACATGCTGTTGGCTTCGCCGTCTCGGCGTGAGAGAGCAGAGTTGAACATCAGTCTCTTTCGTTTCTTGTTTGCTTTGGGGGGATCGAACGCATATCGGCCTTGCAATGTTGATGAGATGCATCCTACGTGTTCTAAAATACCGTCACCTTCCCCTTCTATGCCCGTCCCTCGCATTCTAGCATTACGACGTGTAGTAGTAAATGACAACCCCACTGGCGTTCCAGATGAACTCATTTTGTGTGAAATATAAGTAGCGCGCGAGAAGTGGACTTCAGTCGCCATCATCCACACTGCGCAACTTGGCCCTCCCCCGTTTCGTCACATAAAACGAAATGGCGCCAAGCGGCGCTCCAGACGAACCTACACTCTTCTTCTTTCTCTTCATTTTCATAACAGCGTGTTCGGCCGCTCTCCAGCTGCACGCCTTACGCGTGCCAGACGACCGTTCCTGGCGCCGACTAGGGCACGTCGGGACGCTGCGTAATGTCCTATTTTGTCTCTCCTGGGCACGTATACCACGAGGGAGCTTCCAGGCCGCATGGGAACGAATGGACCGCACGTACGGCGTGAAGATACCCATTTATGCCCCTCTATTAGAAGTCATCGTCATTCTATCTTATGGGATTTTGTTTGTACTATTCGTCTTGGATTTGCTGGCGACAATGCCTGCTCGGTTGATCATCACCGCGATACGAAATTTGAGGGTGAGCACCTGTGAGCACTGTTTGAATCGCATTTTCATGCTCTGTACTATAGGAGAAACCTTCCGCTCGGCCTACATACCAAACTCGCGTTCTAGAATCGCTACCCCGAACTTTTGCTTACCTGGTGTACATTCGATGGGTCGTACTCTCCCGGTCCGAGTGGGAAAACCTACGTCACGCAAAGATTTTCCCTGATCTCTTGGGAGATCTTTTTGGTCAACTTCCCAGAGGCTCGATGCAGATCGGGATCGCTGGCTACTGTGTGATGCTCTTCTTCGATTTTATCCTCCGATTTCGCGAGGAAGTCAGACCATTTATGCCCATTTTGAGAGTTTTTATTGGTGAGTGTCGTATTTTCCTGGCTGTAGATTTTTTTTCACGTGCAGGAACACGTGTGCCAGACTCGGCTACCCGGTCATCTGGATTAGAGAATGAAGGCACTGACTACAAGCTTTTATCTAGTGTGTGCTTCCTTCTTTTTCCAAATACGCCTCCTTTTCCAGCTCTGGAGATACTGGAGGATTACCCAGGCGGCGATACTGAAAGTGCAAGAGCTCCAGCGGCTGCATATGATGCAACAAATACCTATTCCTAATGGCTGAAAGTTCATAGAGCTTATTTTTTGACCTTTTATTGCGGCGCAAGAAAGCAAAGATCCGTGCCTAAATCTCACGTCATGAAGATCCCTTGTGGGCGGTTGATTCACGTCACGATTCACCCCTGGGTTACTTGTAGATAGTGACCTAACTTCTATCCTCTGGATAATGTATTTAAAAAATATCCCATGCTGTAAGAAATAATAGTCCATATACGACTCATCTGGACTGGTTCCATCTCTTTCTTGATTAGGGTTCTCGAAAAGGTGCAGGTTCGATTCCCTTGGCTAGAAATTCATGTACAGTGCACGCTCCAGTTGCAGTTGCTTATGGCAATGTCACGCTTCAAGGTACATTGCTATATTTTTTCAAGAACAATATAATACCAAGGAAGTGGCCTAGTTTCAAATAGATATTGGTCACAGTAATGTATGATTTGTTCATATTTACCTGCCTCCGGCCTTCTCTCTCCGCCGCAAAACCCGACATGATAACTCACCCGTAAGTCATTCCATCACAACTTCCGCGAGAGTTACTCCATGCTGATACTGGGGTCTGTGCTCTAGATCGCTGCCGCTACCGCGCCTTTGGCTCCTTGCTCCTTGACGTTGTAGTTCTTAATTAGAAGGACGCAAAGAGGTGAAGCAATCATCGTTGGTACTCCAAGGATAAATACCCAATCTAATGCGCGGATATACGCAACGACCACTTGGGCCTTGAGGTCTGCCGGCGAACCAAAGATAACGGAGATAGATTGGCGAACACCAGTGGTAAGTTGATCTGGCAAGCCTGGAGCGTACTCGGCGATACTGGACTTGAGGCTGTTGGCAAAAACGGTCCCAGTAATGGAAATGCCCAGAGCTCCTCCCAGGAGCTGGAAGAAGGATAGAACAGAGGTTACTTGAGGAATCATCTCTTCTTCATTTGAAAATTCACATTGAATCGCAATGACGGTGTTCTAACGGGGGGCATAAAGATTTAAGAATGAAATGTTAAATATATATATACCTACCTGTATGGCACAGCCTATGCCAACACCGTAGAGGATTTGGTAACCGATGAGCCTGACAGCCGAGGTGTTGACATCTAGTAGTCGGTCGATTCCGATGGCCGTGTACGCGGCGGGGTAAGACGAACCAACAGTATACAATAAACCAGCCCCAATGGCGGACATGAATGGGCCACCAAACAACCAACCCCAGTAATGGCCAGTGAAACTGATGATCCCTCCGGTGACAGCTGCAGCGCCGACCACACTAACCATGAATGGCAAGATGTCCAAGCCAGACTTCGTTGCCGTATCCTCCTTGACTGCTTGGTAGAGCAGTGGAAGATAGTATGTTCCGAGGATACTAGGAAGTGGTCATGAGTTCTAACCGAGCAGTTACGAGCCGAACTCACAGGTTGAACATGACGAAAAAGCTGACAAGAGAGCACCCAACTACGTGGAGGTGCCTGAACATGTTCAATGGCATAAGGGCTTGATCTCCTACACGATACTCCCAATAAATAAACGCCGGTAGGGTCACTGCGAACTACAAGTTCCTCGGCATCAACCACCATAGACCAATGGACCTAGAGAGGAAGATGCGTACCACGTAGAAGCACGCAATAACAGCCTTGTCGTCCCAGGGGTACTGGTTCCCGCCCCACTGAAGAGCCAAGAGGAGTGAAACGATCACTCCCAGACTGAGCGCGGAACCGACCCAATCAACACTTGCCCATATCTGAAGTGCGGACTTGCCCTCGTGTTGGACAGCTTCTGCTGGAGGACGGGCATCTAAGAGGAAAGCGATCGCAGCGATTGCCTTTGAGCACATGAATAAGGCGCAGGTGGAATAAGCGGGCTCATGTGCGTACAATAGTGCCAAGTGGAAGGTTGACCTACGCCCTACAATTTAGTAAAGGCACGCTCTGGTCCATGAAACAAGGACGCACGTAGAAGCACCATCGCCAGCCAACATAGTCTGTGAATGCTCCGCCTACGATCAACTAACAGTGAGAAAGGGGTCTATATGGCAACATTTAAACGCACCAAGCAACGAGCCAACGATGCTGGAGAAGGCGAAGACCGCTTCGATGGCTCCAAAGAGAACCGGTCGCTGTTCTAACCTGGTCACTTGGGAAATAACCACGATGATTGAAGTAAATATTCCAGATGCTCCAACCCCCGCCCTAGTAAGGTTCGATTATTCAGCACTCGTCGGGTGCACGTCGCACTCACACTGCACGTCCGAAGATGAGGACTAGGGGCGGAAGGTTAGTTGCCATCAGATGACCAAGAGGTAACACGATGACTGACAGTTCATGCTCGGAGCTACAGCACAGAACAGGGATCCAATTTCGAAGAGCGCAATGACGGAGAGATAAACCCATTTTGTGGGTACGATAGTGAGCACTTTGCCAATCGGCAATAGTGAGCTGACTTGCTGGGGTGGAGTAAATGACCGAGAGGTGCATAAAATGGCGCTTGGCACCTACCGTCAGGAAGTGTGCAGATACAATCCATGTTGCAGAGTCCAGGGCGTTGAAATAGCTTCCTATTTCTGGTAAAGCTATCGCAACGATGTTCTGGTCTAGTGCCACTGGGGTATGTAAGTACACGATTGAAGGCATCGACCCAAGGTGGGCTCTGCTTACCAAGGAAAATAGAGAGCAGCAAGCCCCTGATCCATAGGATGAATTAGTTGTGCTGTGAATATATGAGATACCCACAGAAAGAGAAAGATGAATTTTAAGCCAGACAAGTAGCGGCCCTCATCTCCAGCCCGCGTCACCCCTGTAGTCGCTCTACCCTTCTCAACATCAGCACCTATAGTGTTAGTGGCACTAGCCTTGATTGTGCTATTCATTTTAATTTCTGCCTGTTTTGCAAGCGCTTCATTCGTTGGAGTTATACCCCTAAGTGGCTGAGACTGTTCCACTGGGGTAAGGTTATTTTGTGCAGTAGCTATCTTTTCTACCATATATTGGTGTGGAACGAATGTGTTTAGAGTAAAGCGGGAAAGAGCCTAGAGAGAAATGCCTGCGGAGCACCGACACTCGGGGCGTTTTGAGGGTGAGCGGCGTGAATCAGGGCTGGGTCAACGCGACACGACCCGAGGGGAGCAAGGAGACAATATTCTGTGATTGAATTGGCTTCATGAAGTGAGGGAGATAGCAGAACGGCCGTCGACGGATACATAGTGGCTAAGGACTACCCTGAAAAGGAAGCGAACTCCGGACTGCACTGACTATGGAGAAGCAAACCGAACAGTGTTCTTTGAGTGTCTGTGGAGTAAGGATGCCTACCGTAAACCGCGGTACGGCGAACTTGACAGGCGGTCTGGCGGCAAGTTATCGAATCGCTCCGAGGGTGGCTTGTGTAGTAGTTATTCGATAGTGATATTGACCCGACAATTGCGCCGATTTTGTTGCGCACGGAGGTCATCAGTATAATAATCAATGTGTATCCCAAAGGCTCACTCTCTTCCTCTATACCCAAGCTGGGCATGATCGGCTGCAAGCGGGGGCGGCTGCAAGCGGGGGGACAGACCCTGCGCCCCATTTACCACCCGGTCCCCAATTCAATGACCCCATCGAAGCGCAGTCACCTTCGGGTCTGCCCTATTCACCCATCGCGTTTCCCTGACGTCGGGCGGATGTTCGTCCGCATGTCACTTCTCCCTATTCCTGTACGTTCCGTTTGCACTTTATTATACTGAAAGCTGCGTAGCCACATTTGATTCCCGTACAATGGACGTATCTGGCTACGCGACGAGAGCTCACAATGTGGGCTTCCTACTTCTGCGTGATCATTACGCTCGTGTTTGTGAAATTCCCTGGACAGAATCCCCGTAAACATTCCAGTTTCACCCCGCTTGATACCATTTTACCTCATTCCTGGACCCATATCCTGGGTGTAATAACGTATAGTTTCCAAATGAGTGCATTCCTAGACGCAGATAGGACTACCGATCCCAGGGAGCTCGTAGCGGCCATTGCAAGAACACGGCAGTCAAAAGCGAGTACAAAACGTTCGTGAGAAGTTACTGAAGCCTTATGAATACACTTTTTGAGGACAGGGCTTAAGGACTGATATTGAAGGCGCGGTCTAAACAGAGTGTGGAAAGGTGGTGACAAGACAAGGTGAGGGTTACTTTTCTCATCACCCAAATATTCTAGTCTGCCACATCTCAGAAGTGAAGTCAACTAAATCGCGCCCCTGGGAATTGAAGCGCGCCCCCAAGAAATAGTTGGTTGTGAAGACTCACTGGTCGTTTGTAGGGTCGTCGGCCCAGAACATGCGGCCATGTAGGAACGTTGGCATTTATATTATTACGAACCAGAGATTTGGGAGTCACGCATCGCGAGCTGGTTCAGGTCATACTTGTGCCTATATCCTGGTTTCAGAGTTCAGCTGCCCTCGCTATTCGCGGGACCAACAAGAGATACATTAAATAAAAAGCAGGAGAGACACAAGCACCCACTGTGAGGAGAGCATGGGTTCGTGACGACATCTTTGTCAGAGATTTTTATGTACCCCTAGCCTTGCGGCAACGCTTATCCTCCTACGTCGTCGGGAAAGCGCAGATGTTGCTTTATTGCCAAAGGGTATCTGGCTATACAAGGGGTCCATAACTCGTTGTCAGAATTTTGCACGAACCCCTGGTCGCCCTTTCTCGTAAATACGGGCGCCCAATTCCGTTATGGGCCGCTTTCGGCTGCTTTTCGTGTGTGGACTTCGGGAAATTCCGGAAAACCCAGTTTCAGAAGGCTATTTCCAGCCTGTAGACCTTGTCGGGAATTGTATTTTAAATTGCTTTTTGAGGTAATCTCAATGCTATAGACAATCAAGGGTATAGGACACCTTTTACACCCTGGACATATCCAGGACACAACGGATGCATTCGCCGCTCTATGACAAACATCAGCTACAAGTTCCTAAGAAGTGATTAGTGCAATGGAGTATATCCTCACATGCATGTCGTGGAACCCCTCGTTGATATCTTTGAGGTCTCTAGTATGGGTCACATATTCGCTGGAAGCGAGTCAGCTCTTTGATTCGAGATAGGCGTAAGAACCTTGACATACTCCACTTTCAAATTACCTGCAAGGTATTCCTCAACCAACCCTGGAAGCTCAGTTCTGCCCTTGACACCACCGAATGCGGTACCACGCCATGTGCGGCCGGTTACGAGTTGGAATCTACAAACCTGTTTTAGTACCAATTCGTATAGAGTTCATGAGGTTTGGTCTCACGGTCTGGTCGATATCTCTTGTCCCGCAGCCGCCACACCAATGACGGTGGAAACACCCCAACCCTTGTGGCAAGCCTCGAGTGCCGCACGCATGACTTGAGTCTAAAGTAGCTGTCAGTACTCACCACCTGGTCATTACAAGGTCTACGTGCGTTGCCAGTGCAATCAAAGGTGTAGTCAAGCTGTGATTATCCTTGCTTTAGTGTGATAATTTTTTCGCTCGCACGGTTAACTTACCCCTCCATCCGTGATACTAATCAGATAGTTTTGGATCGCTTGGTCCTTGAGGGTGAGCGGGTTCACAAACTCCGTTGCACCAAAGTTCTTCGCCCACTTCTCTTTCCCAGGATTGGTATCAATTGCGATAATCCGTGACGCACCAACTTGAGCAGCAGTGTTGATGACACCGAGACCGATACATCCACAGCCGAAAACTGCTACGGACGAGCCCTCTAAATGCAATAGAGCCGAAGGTTGTCAATAGTGGAACACATGATAAGAAATTGAAAATGCTTACTGATCCCTGGTTGCTTTGTGACCGCTCCCCAAGCAGTCGTTATACCGCATCCTAGGAGGCAGACACGCCCGAGGGGAGCAGTGGGGTTGACCCGAACAACGGAGACTTCTGCGACGACGGTGTACTGAGAGAAGGTCGATGTTCCCATCTAGGAGGGTAGAAGACCGCTCAGGACCAGAACGGGATGCGAGTTGAGCATCGTACGAAGTGATTAATGTCTTTCCCTCTTGCTTTGAACCTCGAAGTTCCATCGGGCATAACACCGTTTCCTTGAGTTGCACGCACTGTTGAACCCTTGGCTTCATGCTAGGTTGTCTGTCAAAAACCGTGACACACCTTTACCGCAGAGATTGGTCTTGCCGGATGTACAAAACTTACACTCTTGGCATTCTAAGGAGCCATTGTAAATATATGGGAGGATCCCTGGATGCTCGTCGCCCACCTGCGGTGTAGAGAGGGATAACATGGTCGCCTGGCTGGACGCTGGTAACTCCTTCGCCAATGGACTCGACCTGGAAACGATCTAAGTCAGTATGTGATCTTGGTGATATTTCCGTGGTGATCGTTTACAATCCCGCCGCCCTCGTGGCCCAAGATAACCGGGAAATTGCCCTACACCAAACATCGTCAGATGGGTCGTCGGCATAGGATTAGTGGCGACCATTAACCTCAGGATCCTTTCCACTGCGTGTATATTCGTCGCTAGAATGGAGCCGATGCGTTCATCTGAGCGGAAACTCCATCGGGGTTTTGCAGATTACTCACGTATGGCAAATGCCAGTGTCTAGTATTCGCGTTTTTAGTCTTGGACACGATAGGTACTTGGGTCTGATCACTTACAGAGAATATGGATACGAACCTCACCCGCTTTGGGTGGGGCAACCTCAACGTCCTCGATTACGAGCGGCGCATTGGCCTCCCAAGCGACGGCGGCTTTGCAAGTAATGGTCTACGGGTCAAGGTATCATGATATACAGTGAGGGGAGCACCGAGCCCACTCACTTTTCCCTCTGTCGACATTATGGATCGCTTTCAACCTGTATGACTGTCAGGTGCACCTTACGCCCAAACCATGTCTGGGTCGCCTTCAGGTCCGCTGCAAAACATCTACTATAAGCGGGTGCGAAACTTCTAGTGATGTATCTGATCACCCTCTCATCAATCATCTGACCTTGATTAGCCTGTCGGCACCCCAAAACCATGCACAATGTGCAACCGGGAGACACGGACGGTTCTGTGGAACCCTCAAGACTGGCTCTACACCTGCGATACACACCTCACGGATCCAGGATTTGCAGCACTGATCGTAGACCCGGCTCCCGCTGCTCCAACCCCAAAGCCAGCGCTTAATGAAGAGGAATTGAAGAAAATCAAGGAGGAGTGGGAAGAACGGCAAAAGAAGAAGAAGGAAGCTGCTGCTGCTGCTGCTGCCAATAAGGATGGAGAGACGAAGAAAGACGACGCGAAACCAGCAGCGATGGAGAACAAGAAGCCTCCAGCGCAGCTATTTACAAGTCCCAACGCCGAACCGACGCACCAGAAGTATACGCTACATCGACAGATTTTTGCGATGCGCGTGAATGCGTTGAAGAAGAAACAGCAGGCCTCTCAGGCGAAGGCCGTTGCTCCGCGGTTACCCATTGTCCCAAGGGGAGGAGTATGATGACCATAAGCAGTCTCCGTTCATTGGCGTTGTACATAATGGGTATTTACATGGGATCTTTAGGAAACATGGAGCAGGTTACGGCGAAATTGAAGGGTTCCCTTAAAGGTCTTTCTTAGCAGCGCGGGTCTTGTCTCCCTGTACTTTCCTGATCTTGGAAATCTCGACTCCGATGCTGTTACTGAGCTTTTTGTGGAAGTCTTTGCGATAGCCGAGGAAGAACAGAACCTGTTGAGCAAAGTGTGATCAAAGCTCCTCGAGCCCTGCTACAACCTGCAACATACCTCGAGATGAACGAAGAAGGGAGCCAGGACCGCAGCTAGACAAGTAGGTGAGGACACAGTGAAGCACATAGCTGCGGTGAAACGCACCTCCCACGATGTTATCCAACAGAGCAGGTGCTCTTCCCTCGGCAACACCATGGCCGATGAACTGCATGATCCATGAACAGATGTGCAAATACAGCGCATTTCGTTGGCCATGCTCGCGATGTGCATATGAAGTCGCAGTCAAGAGCATCGCCACCATTTGCGGCAGATAGATGGTCTATCCAATTCAAACAATGCAGAAGTGCATCAGTCTCTGGCCGCCAAGTGGAGATGAACGCACCGCGGCAACGGGCTCGAGAGCAAAGTAGTACGCTTGGTAGATGATAGCCATGACTGTTGCCCATGTCCATTCGAAGGACGCGTACTCATTGAAAATGTGGCTATAGCTCGGGAACCAGCTCGGCGTCGACGCTGCAGAGAGGAACACTTGGGCCGACCTGGAATCACACTGAGCCATGAAAGAGAAGGGTTACGAGAGGAAATACCATAAAATAATAGGCACACATGTCACATGGATGAGTACATTCCATTTGTTGTTGTGGTACGCCCCATAGAACGTGAGCTGGAGGTTCCGATTCGGGTATTAGTACGCCATCACGCACGACAGTTAGCAATAAATCGATGCAGTACCTGATGCTTTACATCAAACAGGTTTGATAGAGACATAGCCGGGTACTCCGTCAGTTTGTATGGATGGAGTCACGGTCCAACTTGCAGGGCTGGGATACAGATCACCTTGTGCTCCTCCGCTAATGCGAGCGCTTCGATGCAGGAACGGTCGTCTTGCACCATCATCACGTGCCTTCCACACACCTAAACCCTTCAAATTCTCCGAGTCCAACGAGCCGACCAGCGTTGACGAGTTTGGCGTCCCAACATTACCGAGCTGGTCTGTTCGCCAACTCCTGAAAGACTACCCTGCACCTACCCTCTCCAACGCGACGTTCGACAAATTGCACAAACTCTCCGCGCTCAATGCACCCTCCGACCCTACCGAACGGGAGTCGTTGCGCCGGCAGCTGGAGGGGCTGATCAAAATGGTTAATGCGGTGCGGCTCGCACCGCTACCGGACAGTGGAGAGGATGGGAAAATTGAAGACGCGAGAATTTGGCCCGAAAACTATGGGATCAATTTGCAGCGGTCGGTCCAACGGCCAGGTGAGGATGAACCGCATGGGAGGGAGTTGCTCGTGCACAGTAGAGTGTCAAACGAGGAAGGGGTGTATGTCCTACCTGACATTAAGAAGAAGCTGGCGTAGATATTTGTTATGGACAGATGTATTGAATTTTGCTTTCCTCCATGTCCGTTTCGTCGTCCAAAGGCTCTCTAAACCTTGAAAAGGAGATTGACGAGCGTAAGGATGATGAGTTAGAGGACCAGGAAGGCGACGAAAGCGGCGAAATCGAAGAGTCGGAGCACGACGATCCCCTGGAGGAACCTTCAGCGCTCTCAGCGGAAGCACTGGCGCGGTATAAAGAAGCCCAGGAGCGCGCAGGTGTCATATACATTTCTCGTATCCCTCCTGGAATGAGCCCAAACAAAGTCCGACATCTTATGAGTGCATACGGAGAGGTTGGTAGAGTATACCTACAACAAGAAGGCACGTATCAAATTATGGGCCCTGACTCCATGTACTCCCGCAACGCCATGTACTAAGACTGCCCTTTCTAGATCCCAAAAGAGCCTACTTGCGTAAAAAGTTTACGACAACGAAGAAGCCGCATTACACAGAAGGCTGGGTAGAGTTCAAAGACAAACATATTGCTCGTTCCGTCGCGATCATGTTGAATGCACAGCCGGTCGGCGGGAAGAAGGGCACTCGATGGAGGGACGACGTTTGGACTATGAAATATCTCTCCCGATTTAAGTGGTATATGCTTACTGAACAAGTTGGTATGTCTCCTCTTTCATATCCTGGGATATTCGAGATTGGTTCTAATGTTTGTAATTTGCAGCTCACGAACAAGCCACACGCGAAGCCCGGCTAAGGGTCGAGCTCTCCCAGTCAAAGATGGAACAGAAACACTACCTCAAGCAAGTCGAGATTGGCAAGTCATTGGAGAAGCGTGCGGAGAAGAAGCGCAAGAGGGCTGAAGAACAAGGGATGGAGCCAGAGCCGGCCACAAGCCCCACACCTAAATTCACTGAGCAAAGGAAAGATTTCAAAAGGAGGCGAACAGAGGGAGGTGAGGCCCGTTCGACATTAAAAGAAATGGGCGACAAAGCCGGGAAGGATTTGCAAACGGTGCTTGGACAGATTTTTTGATGTAAACAGGGACAATGGACTTGATGTGAATGTATTGATACATACTTGCGAGTAACATAGTGCATTGTCAACACCGTTTTACGGTTGGCTTTAAAGGGGACTGGTAAGCATGAGACCCACTAATCATAGTCATCGTCTTCCTGGAGCTTGCGCTTAGCAGGCTTGCTAGTGTCTTCGTCCTCATCTTCCCCATCAAACAGGTCCTCGTGCGGACTGCCTCCTTCATGACCATCTCCATTCATACCATTGGTTGGGGGCTTTGTGTCACCATCAGCCATCTCCTCGTCCACTTGGCTCTCTTCGTCGCTTTCAGCTTCCTCCGCGCCTTCATCGGTCACCTCTTCCTCAAATTCTTCGTACAGCGGATCTTTTGGTGGGGGTGCGTTGGGGTTGAGGTCCCACTCTGTTTGGACTAGACAGTGTTCTGGGGGCGGTAAGCGGACGCCAAATGTTTCTGGGATGGGTGGGAGCTGTTCTGCATTCGTCTTAGCAGCCACGCCGAGGATATACTGTCAACAAAGGGAGAAACGGCGTCAGTGGTTTGGATTCATAGAGTAGGTAAGTAGCACAGAAATGCGATACTGACTTCCTTTGGGACACGCCCACCAAACTCGTATCCTACTCGAGCTTGTATTGCCAGTGTCACATCATCCATGGTGAGTCTTCCTGCTCTCCCTGCGTGGTCTGCATATATTTGTGCCTCCTGGAGGATTTGGGCAGTGTAGCGATAGGAAAACTCGAGCAGCTGTTGTAGCACTCTCGGCGGCGCGTCTGTGACCGAAGGCGTCGATGCCAACAAAAGGGCAATAGCCCTAGCAGCGGGTGGAACAGGCGGAAGAGGTCGCTCTGGAAGTGCAGAGGCCATGGTGGGGGAGCAACCCTCTAGTCCTTTGTTGATTTGTTTATTTATTCTGGACTTGGATTCGACCTTGGACGAATCCATCTTGATTGTTGCAGGCGTATTGTCTTTTCCAGGTCGGTCCGTCTCTCATACCGTTCTCATACTCGTCATGAACAGTTTGGCCAGCCGACTCAGCAAAAGTTATGTCCGGTTGGGACGACTACTACGGCCAGGCCGCCGTCGACGACCGAAGGCGCGACAGATTTTCCCGAGAGCGGGAAGATGATGCACACATGAGCTCTGTGTATGATAGGGATGAAGAACGCGAGCGCTATGAGGCCTGGGAGAAGTACGAACGCGAGCGAGCGGAATGGGAGCGACGCCGTGATGAGCTTGAGCAGAGTGCGACTGGTGGATACGACTATGGCTATGGTACGTCATTTCACCCACTCCCGGTTCAATATCTTTGGATGGCAAATGCTGACCCACTTGGAACGCAGAACGCCCCTTGAAAAGACGACGCTCACCTTCACCCATAAGGGACCGATATTCACGACCGCGTTATGACCACCATGGTGAGCATTCTATCGAAGGCTTCAAGAAAATGTGCTTAGAAACGGTCTCTAGACAGCTATGGTCGTGATCGTGGATACAGCGAACGCGCTCCTCTCCCCGATGACCGGTACTATCTCGATAGAGAAAGGGACCGATCACTCGACCGTCGGAGACGTTCCCCAGACCGCCGCCCGAGAGAGTCGTTGTTTCCGGACCCAATGCAGCAAGATAAGCTTGTCACTTTTCGCGCATTTACCGACTGGTTCCGAGACGTGTACCCGGATCGATTCAGGGAGGAGGAATTACAACGGCCAGACGATGTTGAGTCAAATCGGAAGGTTGGCCTGAAGGCGCGATACGAGGAGTACAAAATTGCTTTCAATGCCAAGCAGGTACGAGACCCAGTACCTCCTTACCCCTCCTTGTCATGTACTTACAATTTTCTCTCCACAGGTTCGCACCCTGTTCGAACGACACCGGAAAACGGCTTGGTTTTTGGAGAAATACGACCCGCGAGACCCCTACCTCGATCTCCGCAATCGAGTGCGAAAGACGGGTTGGGAGGGCGCCGTTGACAAGTGGGTGTCAGAGTTGGAAGAGGGAAAGCACGATCCTGTACCAGACCCAGCTATTCCCGCAATCGCACACTCGTCGTCCACACCCGCGAACGGAAATGGTATCGCTGTCGCCTCTACCAGCGGGGAAACGAATGATAATCCTTCCAAGAGTGGCCCCTCTGAAACTCCTAAGCGGGAGGATCAAGACGACCGTGATGATGAATCTGGTGATGAGAGGGAGCGTGGCCCGCAGGATGGGGATGAGATTATCGTTCCTCAAAAAGGACACCAGGTCATGATCAAAACTATCCCGCCTGATATCGGGCGGCTGCGATTGGAACCGGTGCGTTTGCCTGTGAACGTTCGATATGAATGCCATCTTGATGAGATTCTGTAGCTCATAAACACCCTTGATGGTGTCCAGTCTCTAGCACTCGGTGAGCCTGTTGCGAGACGGCAGTACTACCGTTCCGCGTGGATTGAGTTTGACACTGCGGCGAATGCGCGCAAGGCCATGGATAGGCTTAGCACCCAGGAGGTAGGTCTACTAACGAACCTTAGGTTACCTGACATATATTGAATACATCTCGGCTCTTCGTAGGTGGACGCTTTCCGACTACACGTTTCTCAAATCCACTCCCCACTCATCTCTAAGATCAAAGTTACCTCTGTGATCGCTAGCGAAGAATCTCGTCTGGAACAAGACCTGGACACGATCCGCAAACTCGTCGCTACACTAGAGAAAGAAGCTGACATGCTCGCGCGATATGTGCCAATCAAAAATCGGGAGGAGAAAAAAGAGGAACCGCAGGACGTCACGACCGATGTCACAGATAAGCCAATGCAGGAGGCCAATGGCCACACTAATGGGCATGCCGATGACTTCCCCCCTGCGGATCGAGGGTCTGTGGCGTTGGAAGCACGGTTGACGAAGATCTTACCCTCAGGGGATGAAGAAGGCACAAAATATAGACGGGTATGGCGAAACCCTCTAGACTTTCAGGATTGTTGATTAATCGTTCTGACAGCTGGCCATGATCGTCGATATTTATCTCGCGTACCTACGTGTCGCATTCCACTGTTGCTACTACTGTGCTGTCGTGGCCGACCGTGCGGAAGAACTTCAAAGAAAGTGTGTTAAGCACGTGCGAGGTGTATGGTCTGCCACGGAAATGTCGGAAATCAACAAGTCGTCAAAACGAAAGGGTGGGTTTTCCTATGTTCCTCCGGATTGGAAACTCAATCTAGTGATGCAGAGCGTGACTACCATTGGTTAATGTGTCACGACGACAAGATCGCCTGCATCGCGGGTAAGGATACTGTAGAGCCTGTCAAGTATGGAGGCAAGAGTTATGACGAGTGGGTCTGCTTCTCAGTCCCCCTGTACGCGTCTGGCTCACAATACCTCGTGCATAACAGTGAGCTTCCGGTCATTGCCAAAGACCAATTCAACCAAGAAGAGCAACAAAAGTTCCGGTGCCTATCTTGCGGAAAGATGTTCAAAAGCGCTGGTTATGTATGCAAACACATCTCCAATAAACACCCAGAACTTCTTCGCGACAACGAGGCGATGTACGAGGTAAGCCACTCTCCTCTCCACTTCCATTACCCTCTAGTGAATTCGACTACCTCCACAGTTCCGACTGTACAACAACTTTGCGTTGGACCCACATAGGATCCAGATGCCTCCACCGTTCAACGTACCACCCAACAGTAGACTCGCAGCACACAGAGACAGTATTAAGCGCATGATCTCACCTCCACGACGTCTACACGTAAACGGTGGCGGCGGTCCACGCAAGTCGACTCCGCCACCAAATGCCAAGCTCGATCCGCGGGCGAGCGTTGCTACGGCAAGGGTCAGCTACCAGGACCTGGACGAAGTCGTCGGCGGTGGAGAAGATGTGGCACTTACATATTAATTTTGCATTTTTTTTGGCGCAGAGTTGGACTCTATGTCCGTGTGTCGCATCAGTATATTCTATTCATGTCTTTGATACCAACACGTTTGTCAGCAAAAAACCTCTCTCCCTTTTCAATCATTTCAGCGCCCCATACTCGGCCTGGCTTATTTAGGGTTCTCATTCATCAATGAAAATCTTTTGCTGTGACGGTACCCTTTCAGAGTCTATATCCATTGCCAACTCAACAGGCTCAGGGGTTCCGTTGTCGCTCCGTCTGCGCCGATTCTTTCAATGCTGGGCGGTCACTCTTGAACCAGGATACCAAGCCTATCATTCGGATTAGTGACTAAACTCGTGCCCATGGTAGTCTTTCACCATAATTACAATTAGTGGTAGGTAGGCCATGGCGAGACCCATAAGAAGGGCGAGCATGGGCGACGTTCCAGTCCTAGATCGACAAAGTAGTGCTATATGTACCATAGTTGAGACGTCTGTTATGCATCCATTGAGGTGCCGTAGCCGGTAACGCCGTAGAAATTAAATACCAGGCCATTCTAACGGACAGAAGGTGGTGGGCTCGAATCCGCCGACTGTCTGTTTTTTATGCATTTCCTGGAAGGCATTGAAGAAGGAGCCGGCGCCTCCTTGTGGTTGACAGCGGATAGGAGATAGGGGTAGGTCATTTCCCACAGGGCAAAGGGTAATAGGCGGAAAGAGGTACTCTGATATTATAAGCGACCTCTGAAGTGTCCAAATTAATCGCCTCAAGCATAGCGAGTTTTAAATCTTGCTCCCGTATTCTTTGCTTCACTCAGAGGGCGCTGAATATCCTGTCACCCCTTCAAACGATAGCCTGTACCGTAATATCATGCCTTAGGAGTACTCTATTTACGCCTGCGTGGGTATCATTTGGTACATGCATTTGGGTGTCGATGATCCCTTATGCACTCAAGGCTTTAGATGCGTGAATAGGTCTATAAGGTTCATGGATGCCCATACAAAGGACCTTGATGGGCAATGAGGAATCTATGGGCCATCATGTTCTTCTTGCAAATGTAAATTTAAGACTTTCTAATGACATCGGCACAATTGGATATATATTATTCTAGATTTTCTCCATTTATTTCCGACTTGAGATTGCAACCATGAATTACTCATTACAAAGACAAGGCAAAGAGAGTCCCTGATCATGAGGCCATCTTTTGAAAGATGACCATTTTGCCAATGAGAGAGAACGACTGAGTGGATGAATACCAACGGGCCTGTCTTCCTTCCCTCCATGACATATAAATATCGTCTGGCAGACTCAAGGCTCACGAGCTATCGGAGGAAGCGGGCCAGTCCCACGCGTCGTCGTCGGTATTCCACAACCTCGACTGCTGCCGCCTGGAAGCACCCATGGAGCTATACGGCGGCGGCAGCAGCGAAGGAGCACCGCCCGCCTCTAAATCCCTCATCGCGAGCTCCCTCCCCATTCGCGTCTCCATCCGCGCCCTCGAATCCGCGTGCCGCCGCCCAGGCGTGGGCATCCTCAACCGGGGTACGCCATCTCTACCGCTACCGCTACCGCCGCGCATTCCCATTCCCATTCCCAGCCCGTGGGCTGCGTTCGGGAAAGACGCGGTATTTTTAGACGACGGCATGGCAAAAATAGCAGGGAGCAATACCGTGACTCCACCTGAGCTTCCGCCGAGCTTATTGTACACGCCACGGGCCCATCCTCCTCTTGCGCGGTCCATGGACCCTCGAGATGGACCTGACGATCGAGGGGGCCCTGCTGCGGAGAACGAAGATGGATCGCCCGGCACGTGCGCACGAACCCAGGGACCAGGGCGTTTGAATAGCGAAGAGAAGTCGGTGATGCTAGTGGAGGCGCCCGTCTCAACCGAGGAGGGTATCCATGATGAGAGGGTTGGGCTCGGTGGCGAGGTGTAGGTAGGGGAAGAGAGAGGGGACGCAGTGGTTGTCGGAGTCGAGCTTCCTCCAGCGAGCATGTCGAGATGGTAGCTCCCATACCTGGATCGCGGCAATATCAGATCGTACTCCGTCAAGTCCAGCCTCTTATGCAGGCTTCGTGGGTACCCCCTGCGATTCGGTTGCAAGGCTTGCAAGAAGAGTCGCAGGAGGCCCACGATGAGCACGAAGAAGCCGACCCACATCAAGCGAGTGCCCGAGTGCCCGAGGAAAAGGATAAACGCAGCGTCGTCCGCATGCCAGCTGCTACCGTAGTGGTGTGAAACGAAGGCGTTGGGCGCCTCTTCGACCTTGGCGTTCTTCCCATACAGGCTCTTTGGAAGGATGCGTACGTCACCCCCGGGATCATCGGGTGTGAAAGGGTGGGACGATGTGTAGAGACCATACTGTGCCGAAAGGAACATAGGTCCCGTGCTGAACATGACGGTTGGGTAATTCATGATGTATGAATGGTCAAATGTGATTAGGTGCCGGATGGCTTGTTCCAAGAAGGGATGTCCCTTGGCAGAAAACATGAGGTCGTTTGACACGCCAACAGGAATTGTTTTTGGGAGGACAACGTCGTAATGAAGCAGGGGATCGAATCTGTGGAGACAGCCGACGTCGAGGTCGAAGTATATGCCGCCGAAATGATATAGGACAAAATAGCGAATAGCGTCGGCGCGCTGGATGGGAAACTTGTAGCCGTCAAATGTGTCGAGGAACCATGGGTAATGTTCCTCGATGAAGTCACGCGAGGATTTGTCTGTCCAGAGGATGTACTCGCTGCGGGGGCGGGAAGAGTTTCAGCAGCGAGCCTTGGAAGGACGGATGGATGGGAAGGGACGAGAAAAACACGGACTAGTCTGGCATGAGATCCTTGCAGCCTTGTGAAACGGCGCGCCATCTGTCTGGGAGGGTCTCTTCACGCCAAGTCTGGTGGAGGATCCTAGGTATCTTTTCGTTTGGGTGTGGTGCGGTCCCGGTGTTATTCAAGAGTGGGTCGTATTGGATCGCAAACACCTCTGGCTCTGTGAGGAAAGCAGCAGGGTGGATGGCGAGGTACCATGAAACAGCGGAGAGGACGCCAAGTGCGCCGAGGAGAAAGAGGGCGAGAAGGGTGAGGAGGACCAAAAGCGTCCGTCGGGACATGGGTGGAAGGGATCGTAGGGGGGTCGTACAAGCCGTCGTATACGGCCAAACCCGTGTATTATTATATAGCCGTCCAAGAAGCACGCCGAGAGCACTGCGCGAAGTCGGTCGGAGAACAAGATTGGACGGTCACAGCTGGTTACCTCCGACAACACACGGACTTTCTCGTCTTCGCGGGCCGCGTAATCGAGGCGTAATCGAGGACCTCAGAAACCTCAGTCCTCACAGACAGTCAGCCCCCGCTGCCGTAGGGATAGGGATCGTTTCCCTTCCGCAGTCTGTCGCAGAGTCTGTCGTTTACCAGCCCGCATGCCGGATGACATCCGCACGGCACTCCTGCGGCCCTACATCCGACAACCATTCACACTTCTGGTCCAACGCTCGTCCGTTCTCTAATGTGCCCAGCGGCAACCGGTTTTCGCGCGCGACTGTCGTAGAGCTAACAGCCCACCGTGGGTAAACTGAGATATTTATTTATAGCTAATATGCTCTACTAAGTACAATAATACTACCTACTTGTGAAGAAACTCAGCTTCACCCACCTTGGCTCTCTCCACTTCCTTCACGGAATCGCTCCACTTCGCACCAATATGCCCTGTGACGGCACCAGTCATTCGTAGCAGGAGATCATGATGCATTGAGTGGTGGCTGTTCAACAGCAAATCTTCCCATCACTAAGGAGGACCCGGAGAGCTCAGGAGTAAAGACATCATGTGCACAGGGTACATGACATGGGAATGTCGTTTACCAAAGGTCAGAGGGATGGGTGCTCAAATGGGCACCTGGTAGGAATGCTGTTAATAATTTCCTGCACGTCGACAGATCTGGGAAGCACTAGTGGCTTTAGTTCACAAAGTTCTGAGAGGCACTCCCCAATGGCCATGTAAATAACGTGCAAGTGATTGCCTCCACATCCCATTGCCTGTCCGTAAGATTTGATGAGGTGTAGGACCGATTGGAAAAGACGTCGAGGACGGGCCAGACGGCAGCAAGACGATCGAACGGAGAGGTATGGAATGGGAGTTGTTTAAGAAGTTAAAGCTTGGTTTTCATTACTTCCGGGAGTACCTGCGGGTGAGCACGGGGAAACAAGTGGTCTCCGGGGGTCTGCCAGCCACCCAGCCGGCCGCTTGGATATTCCAAGCTCCGGCAACCGGCTGCGGAGCCAAGCCAAAGCCCGTTAAACCCGCTCAAATGCCGTCCAGACCCTCTCCCTCCAAACCTCAACTTGCGCCTCCAACCCTTCGATGCCGCAATAAACAGCTAGCTCGTTCAGCTGACCGAGCCCAGTTTTCCATGCACCGAGTGTCCATTCGCTTCCCTTGCGCCCGCCAGCTCCCGCACGTGAAACCAGTTGTTCCGCGAGGACAACATCTGGTCTACGCGCGCCCGTGTCCGGTCTCGTGCCGGTGCCTGTGTCAGTCTCGTGGAGAATATAGCCGATGCACTCGGCGCACGTCCAGGTTTCCACCTCCATCGGGAACGGATGCTTCGTTAATGGAGACGCCAATGGTGATTTAGGCGCGTGCATTGAATCCCATGATCCCCCGGTAAGTGCGGTAAACTTAGAGGGGTGTATCTCGTGCTGTGCTGCCCGCGATTTGACATATGCCCGGAAACCAGTTGTCATGGTCTCTACGAACTCGTTGTGTAGCACCGTCAGGGGATCTGCGAGACATGGAGGATAAACATCTATATCTTCGACATCCATCCGGTCCGGATCGCTGTTACATATAGCAGTAGGCTCTGGCGGTCGTCTTGCTGGTGAGCTGTATTGCACCCTGGGCGGGGCGGTAGAACTCCGTGAGGACTGAATCAGGTTAGGTTCGCTAGAACCTGACGCTGCCCAACGAGATGAACTCGTTGAACGGTCCTCTGTGAGCTTGACAAGAGATCCGACACAAGGAACCAAGACTTCCAGAGGTCTTGTTAGGTTCTTCAGTTCGAGGGTAGGTATTCCTATAAGTGACAATGTGGATCGTACCCCTCAAAAAAGGAAGGAGAGAGCCTACCAGCGGACTGTGCCCTCGCCCGACAATTATGGTCGTTGGTCAACAGGGTTACTCTCCCACCAAGAGGGAGTGCAATCTGCTGCACCTCCTTACAATACTCGATAATCAGATCGTCATTATTCTCGTCCTACAACTATTCCGTCAGTAATCGAATCGGGCGACTCCAAACCACAGGCTCCTCAAAGCACTCACAGAAAGCCGTCTATTAGGAGCCCTCGTACCCTTCTGCCCACGCAGATATCGTTGACCAGGCTGCATCTGCGCCGCCAACCATCGATTTGCGTTCTGCGCCTTGGAGCGCTTCTCATGAGACCCACCGTTGGCTTTGAGGTTGTCAAGCTCGTTAATCACCAACCGGGGAACCATGAGTGCCAGTTTGAGGTTGTTGTGCCGGATTTGGGGAAAGAGGTCGTCGAGGAGGGTTAAATGGTCCATGAGGATGTTGGTATCTAGTACGAGGGCATATTGTAGGTCCTGCAAGGAGCACAGTAGTGTTAGGATGCGCGATCATGAAGTTTGAGGTGAACTGGAGGCAACTTACATTGTCCAGAAGGTGGTCGACTGTCATCTCGTCACCCTGTTGCAATGTTGAGGAGAGTTGTGGCACACTACTACTAGTCGACATGATAGCTCGAGGATGGTGATGTTGATAAGGCGAATGAGACGCCGGCGACGTTTGCAGCCGAGCTTGATACGAATAAATGGGAGGGCTTGTGGCTTGAGGTGCGTAGCCGTGGAACGCGGTCGAGGAGCCATCTAGAGAAGCGTAAGTATACTCGTGATAGTTACCAGTGTACATCTTGAGGTGGAGGAGCAAGGGCCTACAAAGGCCCGGAGGCTGGTCGGAGCAAAGATTCACGGTGGTTTGGACTTGGCCACATTGGAGGTGTTTGGACCACCTGAAAGAAAGGGCAAAAGGATGAAAAGAACGCGTTCCAGAGCAGCAAATGACCCAAAGGATGACAAGAAGAGTGGCGTAAGCAGCCTCAGATGAAAGGGACAATGAAGGCGCTCAACGTACATTGCAGTCTGGGACACAGACGAAGATCGATGGGTTCTTTCTGAGGAAGAAACCAGATATCCAGCCTGCAGACGAACCGCTGGAGATTCCCGGCCCCGAAGACGCGCCTGGCAGCGGAACGACCGCTGTCACATCGCCGCCCTTGCAACAGATAGCCACAACGCGACAACCAATACTTAAAACTTTGGGACCTCTCTCCAAAGGTATACCAGGCTTGCTAGGGTAAAATTACACGCTCATCGCGTTTTACAGAGATCATCGTCATCGACGAGGAGAGCTCACCGGTTAAACCAGCAACGCCTGGTCCATTCTTTTTGCCACCGATGGAAGGCATACAGGTGCTGGGGCGACTTGATGAAGTCGTCAATATTGGAAGTTCTTCCCCTGTGCGATCACCACACAAACCAACGCCGGTGCATCCATTCTTCGCACGAAGACAGCCGGTGGAAAAGAAACAGCCTCAATCTATTACACCAAAACCTTACAAGAACCTAAGCAAGCTCTTACCGTCCGATCCTCCATGGCCGGCCGCCCACTTCCATCCATCAACGGAAGTCTTTTCTGCATCTCCACATTCGTTCCCGCTACGATCCCCGAAGCCATCTACATCTACTCGAATTTCTGCTGGCTTATTGCAACAGTTTCTACAGCGTTCAACCACCAATCCCGATTTCATGTGCACCCCCGAATCAAACCCACTCAACCTCGTTCCACCAGACTGGAGCTTTGACGGCTCACCACAGGGCGGGAAAGACGCATATATCCGTGCATTGCCTTCTGAACATGTTTCCCACCCCGCTATACGCCGACTGCTCGTGCAACAGGACGAGGTTCCACCAATGGCCGTGCACCAATTATGGACGGACAAGTACGCTCCAAAATGCGCAGAGGAAATGCTCTGCAATGTTCAGCAAACCATTTACCTACGTGAATGGCTTAAGGCGCTGGAGCTGCGAGTTGATTCTCCTGTGGAACCCTCCACGACTGTTCCAGAAGAGAATGCACCACCGCTACTACTAGTCAAGCACCCCTTGAAGCGACTACGGCCTGTCATTCAGCGCGCAGTTGAGAAGAAATACAAGCGGCGAAAGACTGGTAAGGGTTTGGAAGATTGGATAGTAGCGGACGATGACGATGAGCCGGAAGGGTATTGGAGCGCAGAAGACGACATTATTGAGGAGCTTCGCTCTCCGATGTCTCGATCGCCAAGTTCATTTTCGCCCATACCTGAACGAGTCGTACAAGGGACACGCTCGAGACCTCGACGGGCAAACCCCAACATAGTGATTTCTTCATCTCCAGATAGTACAGATATAGACCATGCACTACCAACGGTAGCGAGTAGCCCCTCTGCTTCAGGTGATCCCATCGCAGCACAGCCCTCACCATATGATTTCTCCGACCGCTTGACAAACACAATATTGTTATCAGGGCCTAACGGGAGCGGGAAGACGGTTTCTGTGTATGCGTGCGCAGCCGAGCTGGGCTGGGACGTCTTCGAGGTGTATCCAGGGATTGGGAAACGCTCGGGAGCAGCGGTCAGTGGGCTCATAGGGGACGTAGGGACAAACCACATTGTCGGAGGGGTTTCGATGCCGAACCAAGGTCCTTCTGACAAACGGGACATGTTTGCGAAGTTGTTCGGCGGACGCACAAGGACGCATACCGACCGGCAGAACAGTGTTGGGTACGTCACATCGTCACCTACGAAGAAGCTGGCTTTGGCGGAGGATGACATGGAGGAAGACGACGACACAGGATCAAGAAGACAAAGCCCACCTACCACTACCACCACCGTCCGTCAATCGTTGATCTTGCTTGAAGAAGTGGACATATTGTACCAGGCAGACTCAAACTTCTGGCCGACGGTAATCAATCTGATCAAGAACTCGCGCCGACCGGTAATTATGACGTGCAACGGTGCGTTCGCTCCTTCGTGTCTTCGTGCCAATATGGGCCTGTCCATTAGCCGTGTCCAGCCTATATGGGTTAGTCGCGAAGTACATATGCACCTATCAAGTTTGGCTTGTGTTCTGACCAGCTTCCTTCCCCCCGCTTTCGGTTCATGCGTCCCTGCCAGACGTCGCCCTCATTCCCGTCAAGGACCTCCCGTTGCAAGACTGTCTGGTCTTCACTCCATGCGACGTCGGTCTCGCGAGTACGTACCTGCAGGTGCTCTCCCTAGTCGAGAGCGGCGTTCCGCGCGGCGCAGAGCGGGCAAATGTGGAGAAGGTGTACAGGACGACCTACACACCCCTTTGCGCTGACACGCCTGACCAAGCGATGCACCCAATCCCAAGTCAGTCGTCCTCTGTGCCAGATTTGAAGAGGGCGATGAACCAGGTCATGTTTTGGTGTGCTGGCTTCCGATCGGCGCACCTTGGTCATCCTCATCCTGGAAACCGGCATGTCCAACGTCAGGGCAGAGGCGAAGGCGAAGGTGAAGACAAATTAGAGGTTATTGGCGATTGGTCGTCTGCACCGGTTCTACTGGCACATTCGGGCATTCAAAAGTCACCAGAAGGACAAGAAGACAGAAGGATACCCGACGGCCGAGAGGAATACGGTGACCTGTGCGGCGCTTACAGCATGCTTGAATCTCTTTCGTTTGCCGATGCATATATTGACAAACGGGATCCTCGGCTTCTTGAGGTGCGTTGGAGGTCTTCTATTCGTTTAATTTATTGCGTGTTCCTTTTCGGTCGGACACAACGAATGAGCGCGTCGGACAGACAAAGTTTTCTCTCCCACGAACCTGTGCATATTGGAATGGAGGAGAGCGATAAATGCTGACGACGGTGCACAGGCAGGATCGATTGACAGGTATACCGCATCGGCGGATGATGAGCTTGGGTATAGCTTGCTTGCCAAACCGAAGGAGAAGGAGGAAGCTGTCGGGGTTGCGTGGGCCGAGCGGGACGAATGTATGGCGCATGAGGTGGTGTATCGTGCTCGAATGGAGCTAGAAGATGGACGGGTGGGGGAGAGATTGCGGCGATGTCTTCACAATACGCCGACAGACGTGGACATGACGGCTCAGGGGCCAGGGGAAGGAGGGGGAAATTTCCCAACGGACCCGTTATTGTCATTCCACGAGGCGTGGAGGTTTAATTCCCGGCGACTGGCACTAGCACGCGCTGCCTTTCAGGCGCGGGTCGTCGGAGGGTTGGATGAGGTACCGGTAGTGCTCAGTGGACCTCTTCTGCCTCGACCTGCGATGACGATGGATTACTTGCCCTGGATACGGGCGATGGTGCGAATGTGGTGCGAAGGCCTGGGAAGTGGCAAGCACTGGGTCGAAGGTCTCAGTAGGGAAGGACGGGAGGGCCTGGCGAGTTGAGATAAGGATGAATCTTGTTCGGGAGTATACCGAGGGTGAGTTTGTCCTCGAGCGCATGGAGCTGCCAGAGATGGACGGAGGAAAAAAGGGGGGATTGAAGGAGGGAGGGACTTCGAGAGACTCGTGGGGCTGACAGGTGGTGGACGCGACTGCTTCTTTCACAATCAACTGAGCATATGTGTTTACTTGAATGTCGAGCAACGTTGTGCACCGTCCGCGACCCCTTCTGTACGCCCACCGCTCACAGCGACGTGGAAGAGCGTATATTGCCCGCGCAGACGGATCAAAAAAGGCGCATTGTGCCTAGGAGAATCGAGATCGAAGGTTCCATCGCTGGATATGGGGTCCCACGTGCCACCACCCAGGGAGAACGAGGCGAGGGAGCGATCGCTGCCGTCGCTGAGTGGACTCATGGAGCAGTACTCGCCGAGTCGAGCACGGGCAGCGAGCGCGGGGCAGTACGCGGGCGGGCGGGGGGGATACTCCTCGAGCTCGGGCGGA
>Ga0307513_10000959_pt1 | contig 41786 bp, 45 predicted proteins | sample 15_EM_MG_FD_202174 | JGI IMG/M metagenome (GOLD analysis project Ga0307513, IMG submission 202174) | Populus trichocarpa ectomycorrhiza microbial communities from riparian zone in the Pacific Northwest, United States - 15_EM | ecosystem: Host-associated > Plants > Roots > Unclassified | place...
GGTGACGCAAAGTCAGGACGCGACGTCGATCCGACGTTACGTCCTGATTCGCGATTAGCATTCCGACGTCCCGGGCGTCAGACGCACGGGGCGCACAGGACGCAAGGTATTATTTTTGCTGATGCACCGTGTTGGCCCAACGGGGATGTCCAGAGGACCTAGTAAGATGGACGAGGAGATAGACCAATGGGAGATCTACAAGGTTGAGATTCAACGGCCGGACGAGCAAGGTGTACTACCTGAACAAGGGAGTACCGCAAGGATCACCACTGTCACCATTCCTGTTCGGAGTGTACGTAGCGGATGTGTTCAAACCGAGAATACAGACAAGACTGAACTTCAGAAGAATGGTGAGTAGCTATGTGGATGACGGCGGAATACTGGTAGCGACACGTAAGATAGAGAGCACGAAGGATAGATTCAAGTTGGTGGAGTGTTGGGAGGACTGCGATAAGGTGGCGAAATCCAGAGGAATGGGTTTTGCCAGTAGTAAAATGGACTGGATAGGGTTCAGTGAGGAAGATTGGGGAATGCTGAGGATAGGGGAGGAGGAATTGAAGGAAGTAAAGGAGATCAGAATCCTAGGGTACCGAATGGATAAGAGAAGGAGTATGGGGGTACATATGGAATACTGGTCGGATAGAGGAATAGGGGTTAAGAGGAGGATAGCAGGATTAGGGAGGAGGTTTGGGAGCCACGGTGGGCTAGGAGCAAGAGAGTGCCTGAGGTTGATCCAAGGAGTATACATGCCAACGGTATACTATGGTTTGGAGTTTGTCAGCAAGGATAAGAAATTGATAAAGGAAATCCAAACGAACCTGAACGATACGCTAAGATCAACGTTTCGATCGCCACGAAAGTACGCCAACAAAATTCTGATAGCGGAAACAGGAACGGTGCCGACGCACATAGAAGGGAGATATCGAGAGAGGAAAGGATACGGGAGACACCAGAAATATAAGTATGGTGGTAACCTACCGTGGTTCGGATGCATTGCAGAGAAATGGAAAGACGATAGGTTGAAAGAAGAAATGCAATGGTCGAACAAAAACCTCCTCAGAAGGCCCAATGTACGGATAGCTCATACAAAGGAGGCGGCGATCAAGGAGCACGCGGAGAGATGGGAGGATGGACCGGGTCAAGAGGTATGGGTGTACAGCGACGGGTCCAAAAGGAAGGATGAAGTGGCAATGGCGTGGGTAAAGATGGGCGGAGAGGAGATGGTGGAGGAAGAGTTGGGCATGAGAGTGCCAGGAGATTGGAGCATACTGAAAGCGGAGGTGGCAGGTATAGGTATGGCTCTAAGAGATATGAGAAGGTGGGGAGGGAGAAGTATCAAAGTATTTTCGGACAGTGCATCAGGCCTGAAAATGATACGAGATATGGAAAAAGAAGGAAACAGTGCATCATTGTGGGATATGATGACAGGTGCGCTGAATGAGTGGGAAGAGGTGGAACTGGTATGGGTTCCAGGACACAGCCGGATACCCGGAAACGAGGCAGCAGACAAGAAAGCGAAAGCCCTCCGGAATAGGAAGCTGAACGAGAACGGACGATGGAAGGAGGTGGATTACGACACCGGTATGAAAGCGAAGTGCGATGAGTGGAGAAGGGAAGAGTGGAAGGAATGGCACGATAAAGAAGGCCATGACTACTACAAAAGAGATCCAAAGAAACCAAAACATATGAAATGTATGACCAGGCGGGACTACTATGTGTTGATGAGAATAAGATCGGGGGCGGACAACCGGGGTCACGAAAATTGTCAGTTCGGTAAAAACAGGTTTTACTTGATAAACTGCACGATGTACGAGGATGAGAGACCGGAACCGGAAAGCGTGTTTGACGACAGAAAGATCAACGAGTGGAAAAGATGGTGGACGAAATATGACTACCTCGGAATGGGAATACCGACGAATCTCCCTGAACAAATAGATACCCGAGTGATGTTCGGAAACTTCTTCGACGGAACACTAACGATCGAACGGCACGGAGAAAGGATCATAGAAAGGGTTGATAACCAAACGCGCAGCCAATGCGATAAAATCCACAATGGAGGATGCATGAAAGAGGTTACGAACCTGACCGGCAGATGGTTTTTCATCAAGGATAACCAGATGGATTGCGATGCATGCGGTGGCAAGTTTGGTGGAGGAAGCACTTCGAGATCGGGCGGATCAGGACTGAAGGACCATGCTAAGAGAAACAAAAAGTGTGGGCCGATATTGGAAAGAGAGTTTTGGAGACAAATTGTGAAGAGATGGGCGGAGTTAGAGAAAGAATATAAATTGGCACTGGTGATGAAATGGATAGGGAAAGAAGGAGGAGGATTGAATACAAGGATAAATTGTGTTGGGTGTGGGAATGACATATTGGTGAAGAGTTTGAAAATACATGTAAGAGTGATGGAGAAGTGTTATGAGAAGTGGGCGGAGGAGATGATAGAGTATTGGCTGGGCCAATAAGGAGAGGAGTTTGTTGTTGTTGTTTTGTTTTGTTTTTGTGTTGTTTTGTTTTTGTTGTTGTTATTGTTATGATTTTGGTATGAGGGAAGGGTTGGCTTGCCCCAGGAAAGTAATGCCGTAGAATAGGGGACCTGGATAGGGATACTTCCTGTATGTTACGAAATATATGAGATTTACTACATCACGCTAAAATACAAACTAAAAAACTAGCTCCCCACCTTTCTAGATATGTCAATCGAGTGATATCAAAAGCATTTCAGGTCAAGTTATGATGCAGATCTTTTTCCATCAACAGGAACACTAAACCTGATATGGGAGCGATATTAGCCGTAGTTGTGAGGCAATGCAACTGTTGAGATTTACTAACCAAAATCCCGAGTCATGTGATAGCTCTACACCACTATCGTAAAAACTTGAATAATTGGACGGCGTGCCATGTCGTTGGACTTTCCTCTCCTAGTAAGGTCAAGAAATTTTTGTTGTTTTTTTTCTGTCTCGGAGGGGGGAAAGGGGCCGTGTTTTTGCTGTGTTTTTGCCCCCTTTCCAGAGAAGGGAATTCTGGACTTCATATGACCCTTAATCTGTGTGCAGATTTCGCAGCTTTTTAGCGTGGTTAATGGCATAGGTTAGCCTCAGATCTTTACCCAAGCTGGTATGATCAACGAGCTCTTGCTGTGACCTGACCAGTAGAAAACATCTCCACCGTTGCGACACTTGAACTATTCCTAATCTCGGAATACTCCAGGCAACTAAAAAGCGACAAATACAGACGAAGGGATAGCACACCGTCCAATTATTCAAGTTTTTACGGTATGAGATTGATTCCACCAATCCAAGAAATACGCTAATCTTGCTAGTGCCTCTTTAGCACGGTGTAAGGAAATTCGGCACTATCACCACTGCAGGGTATACGCCAATTGATAGGGGAAAAAAGAAAGAAAAGGAAAAAAAGTCTATCAGTGTCATTGCCAATCAATCAACCTCGAGGCGATGGAAAGAGTCACATCTATATCATATCAATCAGTAACCAATCTTTTCAAATGGATGGACTCCACTGCAGTTACCTATGCCAAAGCCTACTTGGCTGCCTGGTAGTAATCGAATCCCCCTTTTAAGACAAACCCAACAAGAGTAGTAATAACACCGTAGAATATACGGTCAATCTTGTTGTCGGTCTTGTCAAATTTATTGTCCGTCTTATTGCCAAGATCTTTAATATCGGCTCTCATCTTAGTCTGTCCAGTTTGAATGTTGTCGACCTTTAGTCTAATGTTGGAAACGCCCTAAGAAATATTAGCACAATATCCCATATCAGAACTCTAGTTTCCGAGCACACCTTATCTAGCTGGGAAAAGTCTTTCCAAGTGATGCCCGGAGACCCCAAGCCTGCACACTCACTGCTACTATCATGGTGGTGACCGTTTTCATGATGACTATCACTATCCAAGTCGATGTTTTGTCTCTGTGACACCCAGTTAGTATGTAGTTTGTCTGCTACTGAAAACCCAATCTTACCAGAGCGGTGCTAAAGCCCCTACGTAGATGGTAGGAGTGGATGCTCGTGGCCTTGAACGCTTGTTTGTTGATAATGAGTCTAAGCATGATGTACGGCTACACTTTCCTGTTAATTTAACGAAAGTCAGTCTTCAATACTTTAGCCGGTAGGGATAAAGTGACATTAAACAAACTCACCTTGTCGTTGCGCAATATTTGTCCTGCCTGCTGTCGGCTCTGTGCTGTCGCTACTTCTCAGATGGGGGGGTTGAACTTGAAGAAGCTTTGGTACCGGGCATTTGAAATCAGCCCTCATGGGTAATTCATTTTGCTTACATAATACACATAAAAGGTGGGGCTTGGCAAAAGTAACTTCGAAAATGACCATGTATGAGTAACTCGGAATTTTACTATCTTCACTAATATTGCTTTGATTGAAAATTGGCAAACATAGAATTAAAGAGGAATATTTTCTGAACACTTCTATGAAACCATATCTTCTCAAAGATGTGGTAGTAGTTAAAAAATTTCGAGAATTATCCTTGTGTCAGCTTCCGGCCGATTTCAAGTGCCCGGCACCATACTTATACGCCCGAGTAGCACGGCCGATAGGTAAAACAGTCACGTGGGTCTGATAAGAAAACTTTTGTGGGAAGGGCATGGGATAAACCCTCTCAAACTGCTTGAATACCCCTTCCCACTGATGAGGTCTTCAGATTCGGAGCTTACGCAGCAAGCCCCGGGTGGTAAGTGAGACAGTGAGCATTTCGTCGTCGGAGCCTTGCCATGCCGGAAGATCCTCTTCATCTTCTCCTTCTAAAGAGTCACCTTGAATACCTCTAGTGGGGATTACATCGGCACTAGGCGGGCCCTCGTCGACAAAGAATAGCTCATCATCTTGCAACGCTTGTAAGCCTGCTCCCGCATCTTCATCTCCATCTCCGACAAGCGCAATCCCTCCTCCCCCTCCCCTTTCTCTATCGCTGTCGTCGGAATATCCACCATCAAGTTCATTCAGCCCGGCCTCAAAACCTTCCGTGCTGCCGAAGATTTAATTTTTCAAGGAACTCCTCTTCGGCTTCTTTCTCTTGAACGAGCACTCTATTATTTGCTCCTCTCGAAGGCGCGGGCCCCGAGGACTAGGGAAGTAGATTTCGAAAGGCCGGCTCTCGAGTAGGACTTTTTGCCCTTTCTGCCGCGTTTGTTGGGATAATTGTAGGTTTGCTGATGGTGGTTGTTATGGGGTGAAGTGGTATTCTATGAAATTATTATTATTTTAGTAAGAAGGGGAAACGAAAAGGTTTCTTTCGCGCTGTGTGGGTGGCACAATCCAAGCGCCCCCCCACCAACAAACGCCGACCAGCTAACCAATCAACTCGATCACCGTGTGCTCCGGAGCCGTGAGAACGGAGGTCCCGCAAACGATATCGTGCCGACTGAATCCACCACTCATCAGCGAAGGCCGACGTCCGTTGCTTTGGCTCTTGGCGATGCACTGCACACCCCCGTGCAGAGTTAGAGGCCTCGAGACGACAGTTCGTTGATTATGACGGGCTGTCATGGCCGAGTATGTTATCCGTTTAGGTGGGGTTGCAGAGGGTTCAGTGTATTGGTTAATGGGGAGCTGCAGGTTCAGGCACCAGGGATAGGTTAGAAGCCACGCTAGCTGAGGCGGAAGGCTTGAGAAGTTGTCCGGAGCCTGAGTTTCCTAATTAATTGAGGCTCAAGAGCTACTCCTCCTGCCTTGATGGGGTGTATAGAATTAAGACGATACTAGAATGTATTGGCGAAGACCCCAACTGCGTGGGTCCCATCGAGACACCCTCCCGATACGCAAAAGCAGTGCTATACTTCACACAAAGGGCTACGAAGAGAATCTTAAGCTAATTGTCAATAACGCTGTTTTCCAAGAAGACCATGACAAGATGGGCGCTTTACCATTCCTCCCCTGCCCTCCTCCAAACTAACCCCTGGTAGTGATAGTGAAAGACCTTGAAATCTACTCTATGTGTGAACACCACCTAGTCCCTTTCACCGGGAAGATGCACATTGGCTATATTCCCTGGGGCAAGGTTCTAGGCCTCTCCAAGTTCACTCGTATAGCGGAAATGTTTACCCGACGCTTACAACTGCAAGAGCGACTCACGAAGCAGGTCGCAGTGGCGATCAAGGAGATTCTGGAAACCCTAGGAGTCGCGGTGGTACTGGAGAGTGCGCACTTGTTCATGGTCATGAGAGGCGTAGAGAAGACGACGGCTACTACAACCACTACCTAGTTCTATACTGGGGTACTTCCGGAAGAGGACTAGGACTAGGAAAGAATTTCTGAGATTGGCACGTGCTTAAGTCAGGTGAAGTGAATCGCAAGAGCATTTTTTATTTATATTGCCGGTGGTTCTTAACCAAATACAAAAAAAACTCAGGGTAACGTTATTCTCCTGAATCCACAGTGCATAGAAGTTTTTGTGAACCGCCACGGCCAGTGCCTCCCTTCCAATGCGGACTCCAGCTCTGGCCGGCAACCTCCGTCCAATACTGTCGGGGGAGCCGTTGGGAAAGACCTAGGGTGCTTTAATATTCTTAAACTTGCGCGGTTGTTTTGTCCTGGCTAGTAGTAATGTTTGTTAGATAAAAGGGTGGCTCTGGGGACATGCACAAGCGAGAGAGATGAGATCCGGAATTGTTCTATGAATAGGACTTTGATCAGATGCTTCTTTTTATTTTCGTTTCCTTCTGATCTTCGGTCTATTGTGACATCAATAACCCTTCCTGCCAAATACCCACCAAAGAACGCCTGGCCCAGAAGTGATCTGTCAATACCCATGAATAGCACAATATTATTAAAGCATCCGCTAGAATATAAAAAGCCTGTAGGCGTAACGGTACCGATGGAGTGTTCATAGGTTGGTGTTTGACCAGCTCATCTACTCCGGTTTACTTGTTCGTTTGTTAATACCCGACAGCGCTTGGAGATGGAGAGAGAGCTTAAGAGGTGGCAGGAGAAAGGGAAGGGGAAGGGGAAGGAGAACTCACTCCTTCAATACCGCCAACTTGGCCCATAAAAATGCAGGTTTTTCTTTACTTGCTTTTTTTTCTTTTTGAGCCGGGCCCAGCTTGTAAAGATAGAAATAAATAAATAAATAATTTATTTTTGTCTCCCCCATTCCATTCCTTATAACAGTCGTACGCAATCTTTCCACAAACAAAAACAATCCTTACCAGATGTTAGTGAGATACACAGTGAATTGTACAGGACATTCAGACTGTACCGGAACCAAAAGCATACGCCAAGCAACCACCATCATGCTGTCATGTTTTTCAATTTTCGCTCCCAAGGTCTTAAACTCGGTGTGAATTATCTTAAACTCAGTGTGGATCGTCTTAAACTCAGTGTGGATCTTACCCTGAAGTTTCTCGACTTGACCGTCCAACTACTTCACAGCTTCAGTCACAGTCCCCAGGACAGTAAGATCCTAAAAGGTTTCGGCAAAGGGCACCGAATGCCCTATTATCTACCGTAAAAACTCAAATGATCGGTTGGTGCTCCCCAGCTCCTTTCATATTGGTGAGGACTGCCTGGCGAAAATGCCAGTACAGAAGTTTATCGGGCGGCCAACCTCTATTCTGGCGTAACAGCGGATCAAGGTGGGTGCGGAGGTTACAGTAAAGGGGTTCGGGTCCAAAAGAGCCAATCTTGTACTCGTCCTACACAATCATTAGCCACGAAAGCTTCAAGATTTCACCTTCCATACATAGGGATTAATTGCCACAAGATAGTTATCAAAAAAACTGTGCATCTCGTTGGAGAGTAAAATCCCATTTTGGACAGAGTTGATCGATCCGTCTGACTCACGATCGAGCGGAATAGTGATCAAATTATAGTAGCTATAACGATTCCAGCGCCCCTCGTATACGAAGAGAAAGATATAGGCGGCTTGCAAGCCAACCCACCTACCTAGGATAGCGAGCCTACCAGTTAAAATGCACCCTCCGTCTCGGTGACACAGTGCTTCACGGAACGATCTAGTGCGAGTTCCGGAGTGCGTTGAAGTCGTACGAAGTAGTGGAGCTTCCTCAGTGAGCGTGATGGAACCTGTTCGGAGTGAGTACTAGGGGTAGGGGTGAAGTATTGGAACAAGCAGGGGTAGCAGAGGCCTGTGCATATACCCTAGAGGGAGTATCAAAGAACCAAAAAAGTAAGATAACCGCCAATTCGAGTAATTCCACTAGCCCTTGCTTGTCCCAATATTTCCCCCTCACCCGAGTAGCTGCTAATGATGGAAGTATCCCATAGACCATGGGGCGCTGCGCACAAGAGATCTGGTTAAGAAAATGACCGGATCTGGGAGGTCTTTTTCCTTAATCAGAACTATATTAATAGCATTCAGAGAGTATTCTTCCTTGACTAGAAATAAATTCCTTAGCATTTCAAACTGAGACATATTCCACCGATCGCTTGTGCGCAGCGACGGACTAAGGGATAGAAGAGACCTACCGTTAGCGGCAATATAGTAATTGCCTGGTCGAAGTTGTTCATCATCTCTTTCAACAAATTGTCCGTTATCGTCGCGTATCTCGAAGGTGTCACTGAACAGACAGACTATCTCCACCATGGAATGGAAATTGTCGTTGGTGATACCGGGCGAGGTGTAGAGGACTCCGAGTTGGGTATCACGATCGTTGGAAGCATAGAAGTATCGCGTATTGTGGAGTGGTCCACTGGCGGAATGTTTGATTGTCCTGGCAAGTTAGTGGTGTCATTCTGGCCGGGGATGGGAAGAAAGGAGGACGGGATCTACGGTACTTGTGGTGAGCAAAACAATCCGGTTGCCAAGAAGTAGTAGTGCTGCAAATTTTCTGTGTAGAGATACTTCTTGGCAACCCGATTACCTGTACTGTACACTAGCGTAACAAAAGTCTTGGCACCCCCCGACTAAGTGATGGGACAAGAATGCCTCTACATTTACCTGTATGTCCTCCCTCAACCTGAATTAATAATAAAAGAATAGAAATTGCAAGATTCTCCCTCTCGTGATAGTATTTCTGCTTTGAGCGCGGGCTATGTAGAGTGGTTGAGATGAAGCAAGTTGAATAGTAAAATTTTACCAGGGTGCCAAGACCTTTGTTACACGAGTGTATCGTACTGTCGGGCATGCAGATGGCCATGCGGTACCCGAGTACTCGAGTAGATTACAACCGGAGGACGTTATCTGTACGATATACTGGAGACATGGAGGGCTCCGCATCATGTATTTATACCTCTTGCTTTCTTGTACCTCTTGCGAAGAACAACACCCCCCTCCCCACCTTACACAAGAGACCTCCCGCAGTGCCGTACTTTGCTCACCACAAGCAGGGGGATTTCGCGATCAAGAATATGGAATCTTTGAGCTTGTGGCCACACGCGCGACACACCATCCACAACAAGAGGGTAGTACGAAAGTAGCCCGACACCGGTATCATACCGGTATCGCATGCCAAATTAGTGTAACAATCTATGAGCACTAGGGGAGGTGTTTGAGAGAATTTTGCACCATACTATCGATTTTTGAAATTTTCTACAGCTTTATGATGTGCTCGAGCATTGAACGGAAAGTGCGAAGTATGATAGCCTGATTTTGGGCTGTCACATGCCATTCTACTGGCGATTTTTGTCCCGAGCCTCGCATCCACCGGGACCTCCCTTGCATCAAATACCGGTATCACCCCATCGTATCCTCTACTCGAGTACAGTACAGTACAGTACTCTCCTTTCTCTGGTCAAATTAGGTCATGCCGCTTCATTCTTATCAATATGGCCCATTCAACCGCACAATAGTGGCAATATGCGGGTAGGTAGGGGCAAAAAGGCAAATTCCTACTGAAGCAGCACAGCACTCGAGCACCGTAGGGCGCGCCATCACCACCAAAACCACACTGTAGGATAGCGGCTGTACCCATACATATGCAACACAATGACTGAGAGTAATTTCGAAGATCTTGCTTGGGACATAGTAACTTGGAGAGAAGGAGTGAAAGAAAAAAAGACGTTAACCTACATGTACTCCGACAACCCCTGTTTATAACAAAGGAAAGAACCGAAGAAAGTTGAGGGAGCAAAAGAAAGAGCTAGAACAATAAAGGTGACGAAATGATGATGTGTAAAAAGGAGGTCGAAGAATAATAATAATAGAAAGAAACCCTCAAAAAACACCCTTTCACTATAGTAAGAGAAAGAAAAAGGAAAGAAAGGAAAGAAAATGCATTTTAACCCCGATGTACAAGAAAGTAATCAATCATCGCACCTTCATTAAAAATGAGTAATTCAGGGAGGGCTCGCTTCCAGACCCTTCAGTAGCTACCGTAACAAGGAAAGGGGAATAAACAAAACTTAGCAACAAAAGACTCAACAATTAAAGATATATAAAGCCGAAAGATCAATCGAAGTAAGGCATCATAAGAGAAGGCGCACCACAAAGGTGAGTATATCGTGACTACTACTTGCTAAACTTGATAGTGACCATCCTATTATCTCGATCATCCCCTACCTCATCCAGAAGATGTATTGGTTCCTCCCCTCCTCGTAAAGATATACCACTATCATCATGACCAAGCTCATCCCCATTATCGATCAAGTCCGCCTCGACAGAGACACGCTCTTCCTCAGCACCCACATGATTGCCACCAATGTGTATCGGTGATTCCGAAAAATGGCGAAGGAATCCACCTCGCTCGGCGAGCCACCCCATCCATTCGTCTATCCAGCAACGGACGACCCACCAGCTACCGAATGATACAGCACCGTTAGTTGTTAAATCCCGTAGGGCTGCAGATGCTGCAGCGCCAAGACACAAATTGAAGAGTCGTGGGTCTGTTCCTGGGAATCGGTGAGGGAGGTAGGTCAGGAATTGCGTCCATCGGTCTAAGACACTTTCTGTAGACGCTGAGCCATCTTCCACTTCGGGAATCCCATTTACTGATGTTGAAGGGGGCTGTAATAGGGTGATAACCTCGGTTTGCAGGATTTCTCTTACTGCTGCAGAGCCACAGGGCAATTCACGGTCCACGATTGTTTGCGCGTTAACATAATCTTTCCAGTCTTTGACCATTTGCTCCCTATCAGGAGGATTTCCAAGAAATCTGGCTGCTGCATGAGCGGCGTCGTTAACACGCAGCAATCGGTCCAAGAGACTGGAAAATATGCTAGATGGTACGATCTTCGCATCGATAACATGCTGGGGTTGGACAGCAAATGTCATCGAGATGTGGGATGTTAGGTTCGTGGAAAGATGTCGAAGAGCAGTTACGACGAACGGAGGTACCACCTGCAACGCTAATGGGGAAAGCAGTCTTATCATTTCCTAGAGAAAAGGTAAGTATAGTCAGTCGATGAGGAGCGGGAGCAACGGATTCAAACAACCTTGTACATGACCCAGTCAGACTCTCGAATCCAAGAAGCGATCGAGAGTTCGCCTAAGAGCTTTTGGACGGGAGTGGTCAGTGTGCCGTGGAAGGAAATGAAAAGCTGATGAAACTGCTTTAGGCGCATATATCGAACACATTCTATGAGCGAGGTGCAATGAGATCTGTAGATAGCTGTGAGAGTGGCTGATATATCAGGGTCTGTTCCAAGCGGTGCATATAGGTCTATGTCGGGGAGTTTGAGGATTTCATTTGATGATAGGTTGTCTGCTTCATTGCGAGAAAAGTACAGCTCGTTTTGGAGGAATGATGACACGGGAGAATTGATAGAAATGCTGGAGGCTTTATATGAAGAATTTTTGATGCTGTTTTGAATTGTTTTTTGTACGGTGTTATTACTGAAGGGCGGAGCCGAGCCGTTACTCATTCTGCCATCTGTCAGTAACTTAGACAGCAAAGGAGCAGAAGGGTTGAAGACTTGCAGATGATCATCCCCAGCCGCTTGCGCGGGTGGTTCCGATCCTGAGGCGGAACCTGAACCTTGCGACACTTTGGGGGATGACTGCTCGCCTGCGAGGCGAATACCACAGTAATGGTATTTGGATTGTCCACGGACTCCAAGTCTGCGTGTCTTTATTTCAGGAAACATGAGACGGACTAGCTTTCCAAAAGACGCAGGGTTCAAAGGCTTAATGCGCTCATTTGCACAAATGCCGACATAGCGGGCATATACACGATTACGAGGGACGGCGACCGAGGCATCGGGAACTCTCTCGCAGTTCTTTTGCAACCTAGAGGAATAGAGTTAGTTTCCAATATGCGCGTAAATCGGGCTCTAAGGGTAAGGAAGGCTGCTGCAGCAGGGGTAAAGGCTTCAGGGACCACTGGGAGCTCTTATAGGGCCAATAGGTAGTTACAGGGTAGACAAGGCGAAACTTACCATCCTAAGCCGTAAACCTGCCTTGTCTTTTCGGCGGAAGGTGTGTTTTCATCATTTCTGACCCTTCTAGCGAGCTCATCCAATGGGACTGTTTTATTTTCCTCAGCTAACCGACGAAGCTCGGCATCACTGTCCTCAACGATCGCAGACCCTCGTTTTGAATTCCTTCCAGACGAGGGTCCTACATTCTCTTCTTCCTCGTCAACAGCCATCCCAGAGTCAAACTCACGACTTTCCTCATCCTTAGGTACACGATCCTGGCCAAAGTTTGGAATGTCTGGGATTGGAGTGGCTGGAGATCTAAGCTCGGGCAGAGGAATTTGTTCGGGGGGGCTTCCTCCAAGAGCCGGATCGATCGGGAAGGCAGTGTTCGTCTGTGGAGAACCTTCGAGAGAGGTACCAATGGAAGGCTGTATTTCAGTTATCTGGTTGTGGGTCATCACAAGAAGAGACGGGTGGGTCATTGGATGATTCTCGCTGTTGTATGGCTCCTGGTTGTACTGCGGTATGCCAGAGGCAATCCGGGGATGAGCATTAGGATGGGGCGTGCTCGAGTTGGAAGTGATCGAACGAGACCTGGAGCGTGCGGTCTGAGAATGTCCGGAGGAATTGGGGCCTTTGATGACGAATAAAAATGAGTGAGAAAGGAACCCAAATTACAAGTTTGTTGCCGACTGAACGAAACAGATACAAACGCGAGAATGGATAAGGAAATGAAAGATTCATGGAGCGGGGGATTTAACAATCAGGGAGGAACAAAGGAAGTCATCAAAAACAAAAAATGAGCAATTACCTTGGGGCAAAGGCGAACCGGATCCAGAAGAATCCTCCATAGCCAAAAGGGGCAGAGAGATGTTATTGCTGATGAAGTTGGTGGGGCAACAGTGGGAGGAGGGGTGGCAGTCGTTGTTTCGCAGTATGTGTGTGGAGGTGGTTGTCAAGACGAAAGAAAACGGTTGTTGTTGTGATGTTGATCCCTCACGTCAGGATAAGTCGAGGTAAAGTGTTGACAAGATGCGCGAAATGGCAGGATGAGATACCCACACAACAAGAGATTACCTGATAACGCTACAACGCAGTGATAGAGCTGGAGGAGATGAGAAGAACGGCCAAAGAAGCTAAGAATTCTTTGATGTTTATCGAGGGGAACGTGTTGTTATGGTGGACAAGGCACACAGAGCGAACAAGTTGTTTTCCTTTTCTTTTCTGCTGCTTCCTTCGTGAGAGGGGCCAGAGAGGACGAGCACAGAAAGGTTGTCTCCGGAGATGGGTTGTCGCCCGGACAACGACAGCTTGGGTTTCAAACATGTAACGGGGCAGTTTCCCTGCTTAGTCATATTATGATTACCTTATCTCCAGTGTGGGAAATTTAGGGGACAGAAGCAAGGAGGAGGAAAGCCTTTTACAGTAATTTAGCATCCAAGCCCAGTATCGATTGCAAGACTCGGAAATCGAGAATACTAGAAATGGAATTACATCTTATTTTTGGGAGCAGCCGGCAGGTTTGATACTGGTGCTGGTACCGGTATGGGCATTAAAGTTTTGGCCGCACGGACACAATATCTTCCCCGCTTATATAAGTGTTATGCCCAACCTAGGGGTGAAGGATGGTTCTCTTGCTCGTTGTTCCCCTCTTAAACCAGAGGAAAGATAGGGATTTCACCAAGAATTGGCGTGATCGTGGTGCATCCTTGAGGCTATCACAAGGACACGGATACCTATGCTTTCCTTTACCTTAGGGGTTCCTTGGCCTAAGGGTGACAATTGTTCGAAACAAGTTTATCGCCGTTACACTGTTACAGGGCAGACCAGATATTCGCATCGTGCTCGAGAACGGTTATGATATGTACCTCAGTTACCAAAAATTGACGTAATTCGCTGGATGTCGGCCGGCATTGCATCAACGCAAGCCACCGACATGCCAACAACAGCAAGCAGGAGAAAACAACAGCTCTTGACTAAAGCAAGCAACTCACCATCTTTTTATTTTATTTTTTACTCCCTCGCTGCATCAAGGGAAGGGGAAGAGGGAAAAAAATAGTCCAAATACTATCACCCCTACCGTTAGTTCAGGTTTCTGTAGTTCAATAGGAAAAAAAAGGTAGCACCTATTGGTCGTTCAGGCGTAGAAGTTGGTCAACGGACTTCCCAACTCCCTCACTTCCAGGCCACCCTGTCAATTCAAGATTGCCGCCTGGGACATTCAGACCGAATCCTTCCCTCATTCCATTCCCTCTGCCTTCTTTTTCTATTCTGGACTAAGCTACGTTACCATATCTTATCCAAGTTAGAAAGGGACCATTACCTCGCTACTGTACTCGAATACTTAGCCTGCTCCTCTGCTAGCACTTCTGCCCACAATAACTCTTTTTTTCTCTTTACACCCCCAGCATCATCAGAGCCGTCCTTCCCCGATATCGCCCACCCATCCATCTTCCCTCCCTCTCTCTCCAAATTTCCCTCCTTCCTCTTCCTCCTCCTCCTTCTTCTTCCCACTTAAATCTTACAGTTCTCCCCTTCATTCCTCTCTGTCTCTTTCCTTCCCGATTCCCCTTATCTCTCTCCATTCTCATTGCACACGCTCTCCGTTGCAACATATCCTTCCGTGGAAGCCTAATTCCTACGACTTCATCGTCATCCACCCCCCTGCCCCTGTGTCCAACTCGCCCTTCTAACAGCAAACATAACCAACATGTCTTTCCAAGATAAGGCCCAAAATCTCGTCTCGCAGCTCGACAAAGAGGTTTGTTGTCCTCTTTCTCGACAAGTTTCCCTTGTGACCCCCTGCTCGGCCCCCCAACGCCCCAGCTTCCTCCGTGTATGGTTTTGCTTATCTATCCGGCCTAACGCAGCTCTCGAAATATCCTGCTCTTAACAACCTCGAGAAACAAACCGGTATGTTGCTGTGGAAAGTCTAAATATTTTTTCTCTGCCAAACTTGGCTAACTATTGCGTTCTTATCTCCATAGGTGCTCCTAAAGTATATGTTGTCCTCGGGCTTGGATTCGTATACTTTTTTATGATCTTCCTCAACTATGGCGGTCAACTTTTGACAAATCTTGCTGGCTTCCTCATTCCCGGTTATTACTCACTTAACGCACTCTTCACCCTCACCAAGGTTGACGACACACAATGGCTTACGTACGTGTTGATCCTCCTTCACGCCATGGTTAGAGCGCTTTTGTTTCTGACTCAATTACCACATTAGTTACTGGGTTGTATTTGCATTCTTCAGCGTGATCGAGTCTGCTATCTCTGTGACCTACTGGCTACCGTTCTACTACGTCTTCAAGTTTGCTCTTATCATGTGGCTTGGTCTTCCTCAATTCGGGTATTCCTCCCCATGATGTTCGCCACAGGCATGCGGTGTTCCTGTTGTGTTTGGTCCTATTTGATACTAACAATCGATTCTTTAAAAAATAGTGGCGCTCAGCTTGTCTTCCGCTCGTTCCTCCAGCCTGTCTTTGCCAAGCAATTTACTGGCCGCGCCAACGTTGCGTCCTCCAACCTTCGTGCAAAGGCTGATGCTGTCACTGGTGATAAGACGTTGTGAAAGGCCGAACGATATGGTGCTCATTCTAATGCGACGCAAAGCTGCCGATATGACACATGCACACGAAGACACGATTGGTTAGCCACTGGGTTTATTTTTTGCTGGGTTATTCTTATAGTCAAAAGCCAATGTAGGCAAAAATGGGATCAATGCGGTTAATGAGCTTCTTATTTTCCTTTCTTTTCCATTTCTTTGATATCACCTTTCCCCTCTTCCTTTTCCTTTCCTCTCTTTTTTTTTAGAGTTCGGCTTTGTTCTATAGTCTTAGGGTTCCTTTGGTTTTATTTGCATGCTTAACCTCTTTTGTAAGGAGATAATGCAGTGGACTCCTTTGGAAAGAAAAACGGCCTAGGGAAATGATTTGCTTCGAATTAAAAGGAACGGCAAGAAAAGGAAAAACCTTGCATTTGCAGCTCTTGATACAATACATGATACCAGTACTTTGAGGCAAGGGAATGAGTCTTGTAGAACGGAGGAAGGGGGGGAGTATTTGGAGAATCATAGAGCAAACAGAAAAGAAAGGTGTCCATCTTTCGTGTTTCAGAACCAAGATGCAGGACCGTCGTCCGTCTCGGCAACGAATTCAAAATTTGACGAATATACCAAAGCACTGAAAGCTTCTAACTCCTTTTGTTGCTCAATAGCCTATCCAATCACACCCCGTTAACAACGTTGGACCTACCAAGACTTCACACATAGCTTCGTTGTACAATAAAAGCACTGCAGTGTTGTCTGGCGTGGGATGAACAGATCGAGACGGGCGTGGGATGAAATCGGAGGGAAAGGAAAGAGGGAGAAAAACATACCTGCAAGTACTCGTTCGGCACCCCATTCCCAATCAAATGCCCCTGTCTCGCGAGTACAGCGAGCACGCTGGCAAACTTTGTCGTCGCGGAATCGCCCTCCATCAAAGCCTTCTCTTCGCCATCATCATCATCATCGTGTACAGGTGTGATGCGGCTCTCCGCCGGTATGATAGCCGGCAGCGCCATGGCCTTCTGCTTGAACGCTCCATCGGCGAGTTTCTCCAGCAAGAAGTCGAAGCCGGCGTCCAGCATTTTGCCCATCACGGCGGAGGAGTTGGGAGAGTCTATTAGGTCCGAGGTCTCGTCTAGGAGGCGACGGAGGGATGGGGAGACGATGTCAAGGTCTTCGCCCTCGGGGGTTGCGGCGATGCCGGATTCGGCCAGAACTATGGCTTCGTCAGAGCGTGGGGGGAGGAGGTACGGAAGCCAGATACTGGTAGGCCTTGTGTGGTTAGCTTCTGAGATGTGGGGTTTTGTGATGAGTCTTCCACGTGGAGAAGGTATCGTGATTGCGATTGCGACATAAGATGGGGGGATCTGGGCTTGCTTACCTGGATTCCCCTTCCGCTTCGATGATCTTTCGGGTCTCGAGGATTAGTTGTTTCATTTGCCCTAGTGAGATGGTGTCCCTTGCGGTCCATCTTTAGATCCAGGCTTGTCAGTACTCATTTCAACTTTCAATCACCGTAGTGGAGCTGCCGCCTGTCACGCACTGAATGGAGGAGTGGAAAAAAAGAGGGGGTAACATACGAAGCGGAAACCTCCCGAACGGCTTGATCAACTTTCTGAAGGAGTCGCCGCCATCCTTGGTTCAGCAGCCACCAAGAGAAGGTCAGGTACTGCTGGTTGGTTGCCATGTCCGTTCCATAACCTCTAGTCTCATGATCTTCCAGGTGAATGGTGGGCTCACCATCGCGCGCCGATAGGGTGACTACGGAGGACAGGTAGTTCTTACGGCCGAGGAGGTTGAGTTGGACTCTGGTCAGTAAACTAAGGAGAGTAAGGGTGTATAGTAGAGTGAAGGACCGTGATAAAGCTGAATTAGGCGCAATCTGATTAGTCTGCGGCTTGAGAATGGGAGCAGTACTTTGCGAAAGCCTTACAACTAATCTTAATCTCATCCCAAAGCTTCACCCTTGACTTCGTTGCTGGCTTCTCTTCGCCTTCCCTCTGTGCCATCACGTACGACTCTGAAGCGAAGGATTGTACCGATTGCGCGTCGTCGTCTTTACCTCCGGACGCAGTAATAGCCGTCGAAGCCTCAGATGCTGCATCAGCCGGTATGATAGCTCCTGCAGGAGTTCCACTCTTCGCGATTCGCGCAGCCTTCTTCTGCTGCAGCTCCTGGGTCAGTTTCTCAACGGGCAACTCCTCGAGAATCAATTGTGTAGCTGTGGGGAGCAGCGCTTGCACGGTGAACGTGCAATCCTCCTGATTTTGTTCAAACCGTCGGCGGAGACTTCACCCCCACAACCACCATATCAGTACGGGCGAATCGAATTGTCAAGGGAACAAGGGGGAGACGTCACTTTTCGCGGGCTATCCGGTCACTGGACATGCGCTCTCGGGCATCCGAGAGCTTCGATAGGACATAATTGGTGACAAGGTAGCCAGCGCCGGCAAGACCGACACCGATAGCAAAGTTCTTGCGGTTGCGTCTAAAAAAGGTTCGTGTTGCTGTAAACATTTGGTTTTCTGGGTGTTCCGAGGAAGTGACGTTCCTATGCTCTCATGGCGGAAATGAGAAATGAGATAGAAGGCCGGGAACAGAGGAGAAGGAGGATGGATGGGGGATGAAGGCGATGTTCTGGGGAAGTACCGTAGGAGCTAAGCGTCTACGAGCGGGCGGGAAACAATTGGCTCGAAGTTGATAGGGTAAACGATTAGAACTGAATGAGGCGTACGATACTGTATAATCAACCCGGTATCGGTACTGTATTCGGGAGGTTAATTTTTTTTCCCTGTGTTTATCTTCCACTCAACCAATCTCTTCTTAGCCCTTTCACCCTGTTTTGCGTTCGCTCTGAAGGGTGATTTCTGGGGTTTGCCTTTATCTGGTTGAAGGCATGAAGGAGCAGGGCGTGTTGATCTGGGCGTGTCGGTGCACCAGTGGCTAGAGTGACATGTGCGCCAAGCCAGGCACAAGAAAGGGGAGACGAGTTTCTCCAAAACTCGGTCCGGCCGGGGGGCGGCGCGACAACCAGCAACCGAGGTTTCTGAGCAGTACGAGTAGACAGTGCTTCGACCAGAAGTGCCCAGCACCCGATACATCATCATTGTAAAATGCAGGGCGGGAAATGGAGAAGACGTGATATCTAATGACAACCTAAATTTACCGGTAAAACATAAGGGTGGGAAAATATCGTTATGCATGATAGGGTGAACTATTGGGACCGATAGAGATGGCTTCTCGCACTTTTTTCCCGCCAGAGAGAGTTGTTTTTTACTGCGTCTTTAGTGGTTCCCGTGACACTGGTATGGATACCGCAAAAACTGGCAAGAACCGCCACGGCGCTAGTACATCCAAATAAGATTTTCACCCAAGTTTTGTCTAGAAATCGCAATGAGACGCCATAGGATAACCCTTTGTGGCCAGAACTAGGCCCTTCAGGGCTCTTATTTTGACGCAATCGTAAGTTTCAGCTCAGCTCCTTATTTCGACTACTAGCGCGGTGGCCGTTCTTGCCAGTTTTTGCGGTATCGGATCGTGCACAGTATGAACTAACGACTTTAATTGTCACGTGAGCCCGATAAGAGAGAACTGGCGCCAGATCTCTCTTATCGGGATCACGTGACAATTAAATTCGTCCGCCGCATAAGTATGGGAGCCCCCTCCAACTCCGTTCCAAAGCAAAACACCTTGCACAACCACAGCAGAGAGCAATCCATGGCTTCAATCATCTGCAAGTTCCTTACCAGCCCTTAGCGGCAGTCCATCTGTCCACAAAGGAAATCCATCTTCGATACCCTTCCATACCATAAATTTATTAGAAACAGTCGAGTTCGGCCAGATTTGACCCACAGACGGTTGATTATGACCAGCCCCAAATCAGAGTCACTACCAGATAACCATGGTGAGATGAAGGACGTTTCGGTCAACAAATTTCTTGTATGCTATCCTTTTCATTTCTACTAATTTTACTAACTAATTCTTGTTATAGGAAATTAAGGACGCTGAGATCACAACCCACAAAACGATGGGGGACATTACGTCTACTTGAGTACGATCGAAACCTGTTTCACCCAAGTTGAAAATCATTTCACCCAAGTTGAAGCTCGATTTAATCAAGTCCAAGATCGGTTTAACCAAGTCGAAATACAGTTCATCCAAGTCAGATCAGAAATGAAGGATTTGTTTAGTGCGGCCAAGTCACACTCAGAACGTCTTGATGCTAGGATGAACTTCACGCAGTGGCAACTTGGGCTCATCGGCTCTGGGATTCCTAGCATTCTTGGGGTACGTTATCCCTGAGCTTACTCACAGTAGGGGTAAAGTATTGGAACAAACTCGGGTCAAGATGGCCGATGCGAAATTTCCTTCATTCAGATACCAAGATATCTAAGAAGGAAAATAACTGCTCATTTTTTTTGTTCCTCTCACGGACATTTGCCTCCCTATCTGTTCCAATACTTCACCCCTACCGCGAGTACAGTAGATTTTCACTATTACTAATACCATACTTCGCAGATTGTTACAGTCGCACCCCGTTGTCCCGGACCTCACTCTCCCGGATTCTTCGTTGTCCCGGACCATTTTTCAAGATTTGTGCGAGCTATATAGAAATACACCTCACTGTCCCGGATTTTGGGGGTTTCCGGACCGGACGATAATTTAGATATCTCTAACCCCATCTAAACCTTGTGTGGAATAGTGGGAAGTCATACCTACACAATTATCACTCGCTTTTCAGTTTTTTCAAGAACCATTTTTATCAACTATTTCACTCTCCCGGATGTTTCACTGTCCCTGATGGTCAACTCCTGATTTTGACCATCCGGGACAACAGGGTGCGACTGTATACGCTGCAAAAAAAATGATGGACGTCTGCATCACTCAAATTGCCCCAAATATTTCCCTCCCACCCACTACGGTAAGGTCTATAGAGAAATGGCTCAATAGCAATGACTAATATCATAAATTATTAACAGAATGATGGGAATGGTTCCCAAGAAGCAGCGGTCCAGGGTACTCCGGTGAGCGAGGCACCTGCGGGGGGGGGGTAAGGGTTCCACTGGCGAGATGGAGGGTATTACGGTTAGGGGGGGCAAGCGGTGATGCTACTTTCTTATTTGGAGGAAAACCTCTTACATTTTCTTATTCGGCATTGGGAACAGGTGGCGTTGTTAATAATTGAAAGCTGTTGTATTGGCCCAGCTGCCATGGACACCCTTTCTAGCAAATCAAAAATTGGAAAGCGTTCCCATGGAACCAGATATGAAATTAAGTGATGCGTCCATACACAACACAATTATATATCTACTTGCAAACTGCCTTACTCGAGCATGGCCAGAGCCTCCTGTAATCGCCGTAAATCCTCACCTCACGAGACCTGCCCTGATTTTCATCGATGCCCGCGCTTTGCCAAGCTAAAATGTTCCCGCTTCCCTTACCCTGCTATGATCCCACGCTATGTGCGGCCGTTCCTTGAAAGATTCCCGTCCCTGACTTGGTGTGATGATCGACCCGAACCGATGAAGACAAAATGATTTCCACAGAAATTTATCATAATGAGAGTATTATTATAATACTGTCTGCTGTGTGACAGAGAGGGTAAGTTAATACCGAAGTTGTTTTACCCAGTGCTATCACTGCGCCTTCATTCCCTCATCCGCTTAGTCATTGACGCCTGTGTTGCGAGTGGATATGCACCGGAACTTTACCCCTCAGAGGCACGAAACTGGCCGTTCGCTGCCCCTCCTTTTTTTCGTCATTGTCCTTCTCCTCCCCCCCTCCCATCTCGTGTCCACCCAAAGAACCATACATAGCTGTCAAGTCACGGTGAAAAAGAAGGGGAAATAAAATCTGCACTTGCTACAAGCCCAACCTTTCGAAAAAGGCGACGGCAACCCCCGGCACCCGGATATCCACACGACCTTTGTTTCTTTTCTTTTCTTTTCTTTTCTTCTCCCTCTCCTTTCCCAAGAGATATAACTCCCAGGACACGCTCCTGCCCTCGGGGGCCGATTTCAATCTCAAGCCCGAGTCCCTACCCCAAGACGATGGGATGGAACGGCCGCCTGTCTTCTCGCTGGATGTCCTCGCCGATCGCTCTTTGGTGAAGGATGTTGTCAAAGGTATTAGTTGCTCTTACAATCCTGTAGTTTATATTTTATGTGGTTTTTGTCAAAAATTTCAAACTGACTGTCCTTTTGAACAGGTGTCATCTCAACAATTTTCTTTCACCGATTTTTCCCTACTGTCCGACCGAAAACCAGAGACCTACTCGATCTCACTTTGGTATGCGAGATTCTTGAACCACGAGTTTCTGCTGTGTCTGTCTCCGAAATCCTGCTCGGATGCGAGACGCCATGCGACACGACCTAGAAATAGTGCTGACTGTCAGAATAGCCTGCGGTAGACGATCCTGAGCTCGATGAGCTTATCAGCCAACGCACAAATGTTTTAATAAGATCAATGGAAGCCTCAGCAGGCGTTGGCACAAAGCCCCAACACGGGCAAGTGGCAGGTACTGATTCTACGATTTTCTCGCAACCTCCCACTCCCCCAGTGAAGTTAACCGAATTCGAGTGTACACAGTGGAGTTTTACGAGAGGCGCCCAAAGAAGAATTGGTTCTCGAAAGCTGAGGAGAAAGTTTGCTGGGAGCAATGGGTACTGAGCGTTACAGTCGCCTCTGCAAGGACTGATGCAGGTGCGTAACGTTATATTTATCAGTGGGGGCCCTTTTTTGGGGGCCGTTCAGCTAACTTGTATGCATCATATAGAGCGTATTAAACTCCGAATGTCTATAGAGACACAGCTACAGGCTACTGTTCTTAATATCATTACCACAGCCAGCATGAAGAAGGACCATATTCCGCCGATTACCACCAACGAGGCCAATCCGTTTCCCTATTCGATTATCGTCTCACCCAAGGGCGAGACTTGGGGCGCCCGGATGGGGATATTCTCAAATTAGGGGTTGGGGATTGGTCTGGCCAACGTTGCAAACTGGTCAGCGCGATAGGATTATTGGGGATGATGGGGGAGGGACAAAAAAATTAATTTGAAAGCTCGTTGATAAGGCTTTACTGTACATGTGCAGTAGTACGCCCGATGCTGAATGGGAATTTTTTTTCCATAGAGATAACAGGGTCATTTCGGTGTTTAGGCGTATTGACAGGTCATGAATTGGTTCCAGTTTTTTGTCCCCCCGTATCATTTCTTTTTTGTTCCGTCAACTTACCCGTATCTTCACCCCTTCCCCCCGCTCCTTGGAATTAATGTGGTTCTGTTTTTGCAAAGTACATATGTAGTTTTACATGATTCATATGGTGGCTGGAGGTGTACTATGGTTATCCACGAGCGTAGAGAGGAAAGGAAATAAAAAAAGACGTCTCATAAAGCCTCGCGTGCAAGGAAGTACCGTGGTAAAGCTGTGTGGTGCATTCATTTACCCATTCATTTCTCGAGTACCGGTAGGTCATTAATACTTTTAGGAAGTAAAAAAGTAATATGCGGTAGCTCCATGATGTGATATTATGTACCGGTATGCAAGCTATAATAGATATGAGCATCTGCAGGCGGTGTGACCGTTGCTGGAAAGCAGATGACTAACCTGCGGTACCGGTATTAGTATCAGGTGCAGCGTGATGCATAGTAACTCATGGTAAAGCAACCAGGGAGCGAGAAAAGACTAAACAAAACAAGCATGGTCTGGTGAGTAAAACCATTCCTTCCATAGCCCCTGCGCAAAGCCTGTGCGGGGCGTGACACACGAAGCGGCGACAGATGAGCGCTCGCCGACCCTTCCAGACTCAAAGTGCGATACCGGTACTACTGTACGAGTAAGGAGTAAAATCTTGTACGATACCAGGGTCAGGAATAAAACAGTGGAACCGGTGCACCTGAGAAAAATGGCCCTCACAGGATCTCTGCTTCCTCCTGCCTTAGCCAACTTTTAAGGGAATACAATCGACGGACGAGGTATCACACCTAGCCCCCAGCTCAATATGCACATCCACTAAAAGAAATAATTCCTTCCAGGCTCTTCCTGTCGAGCGCTGGTATGTACTAGTGCTCAAGCAGTGGAAGGCTCGCAGCACACTAACTTTGACCAAAATCAACATCATACCGGTATTATCATACCTGGACCCCACGCATAACCTACCGGGACCGCCCAGTCAGCATTAAAAGAATGCACAGTGCAATGGATCTCAGAATCACGGAGGATCGCTCATTCCTGCAACCTCGGGAATGGGGGGGGAGCGCCCGGCAGGACAAGCACTGGCTTGTGGCGCTCCATTCTTTGAACCACGGTATGATACGATTTAAAACGACACGGCCGCGCCAAGAAATGGTGAATGCTCGCTTCGGAGTGGGAGCTCGCTTCGTTGGGGGACATTGTAGCCGCAGCCGCAGCCGCAGCCGCTGTAGCCTACCGTACCGGTAATTTAAACTGAACTGGTGCTGACTACGGCACGGGTACATGAGCGTGACCAATGCCAAGAAAGTTGTCCAAATGATGCGTCTGTAGGAGTGACTCAGTTCGGTTCTGATGCAGCCTTTTTTCTTCTTTCTTTCTTTCTTTCCTTTTTATTTTTCATTTGCCATGGAGGTATGATACCGTAGGTGGTGGGGTGGTTCGCCTGTAGCTTGCCTTATCTAGCCTTGCCTTACCTTGCCTTATCGAACTTGGGAGGCTTTAGCCTCAGGAATCGAAAGTGGCAACCGTGCGATGCCGTACTGGTCAATCAGCAGGTCATTTTCGCGTTACCATACCCGCCGCCCACTTGCTGGGGGATGTCTTTGTCACCTGGTTTCCTGGCAGCGACGCGTCTTCCCCCACAACCTCTGTGCGGTACCGGTATTTCTTTCTTCATTTCTCTAGCCACGATCAAGCGAGGATAACAGAATTGTGAGAAAATGTCGGAAACCAGGAGATGGACGCCGAAGGATGATGACGTTAATGAGGATGAGGAGGAGGAGGATTCTCAGGTTCGAGCTTTTTTCTATATAATTTTTTATGTTTTTATTTTAATCCATGGGTTGAGGGGGTGTGGCTAATGGAAGGGGTGTGTTGGTGGTGGAACAGCAATACCTGAACCAGAAGGATGCTATTCTTTTTGCCATCGATGTATGTATGGACCTAATCTACCATCTAACGACCCCCTCCCCTCCCCTGGGGGAGCTAATAAGCCGATGAAATAGGTCTCGACTACAATGTTGGCACCCCAAGAGCTCGACGGCGGGGATGAAAGGGGGAAGAAAGGTTCCACGTCTGCCTCGGCGGTGCTCACGGCATTGCAGTGTGCGTATGGAGTGCTGCAGTCTAGGATTATTTCGAACCCGAACGACATGATGGGAATATTGCTGTTTGGGACTGAAGCTACGAAGTTCGATACAGGTGGTGGAGGAGGTGGGACAGCAGGTGGGACAGCAGGAGGGTACGAGCATTGCTATTTGCTTCTGGATTTGGATATTCCGGACGCTGAGGGGATTAAAGGGTTGAAGAACCTTATTGAGGGTTTGTATCACGAGCACCCTGTTCCTGGAGTTGATGTTAACAGCGGCGGCGGTATGTGCTAGATCCCGAAGAGTTCGAGCCCCTCCTCAAACCCGCCAAGGAGCAAGTCTCCATGGCCAATGTCCTCTTCGCTGCGAATCAAATATTCACCACTAAAGCTGCAAACTTCCAATCCCGTCGGCTGTTCATAGTAACCGACGAAGACGACCCACACGGCACTGACAGGGCACTTAGACATAGCTCCATTACTCGTGCTCGGGACCTCTACGACCTCGGCGTCCGGATTGATCCGTTCTTCATCCACAACCCGGCGAAAGGTGGCTTCGACTCGTCAAAGTTCTATGATGATATCGTTTACCGCTCTCCCACAGATGAGGAGGATGACCCTCAAACTGCTATGAGCGGTAAAATGCGCTTAAAGCAGATGGTATCGAGCATAAAGTCGAAATCAACACCTAAGCGTGCTCTCTTCACCAACAAACTCGAACTGGGCCCTGGTCTAGTGATCGGCGTGAAAGGCTACCTCCTGTTCAAACGCCAGGAGAAGGCTAGAAGTCACTACGTCTACACTGGAGGTGAAAAGGCCCAGATAGTGAAAGGCGTGACGACCCGGCTCGCCGAAGAGACTGCGAAGGTAGTCGACAAGGCTGAGATCCGCAAAGCTTACAAATTCGGTGGCGAGCAGATATTGTTCACTCCCGAGGAAATGAAGGCTATGAGGAACTTTGGCGAGCCGGTTATCAGGATCACCGGCTTCAAGCCTGCATCCGCTGTGAGGTTTGACATGAACGTTAAGCCGGCAAACTTCATATACCCCGACGAAACCGGGTATGTTGGCTCAACCAGGGTCTTCGCAGCACTGCACGCGAAGCTTGTGAAGGACGAGAAAGTGGGCATTGCCTGGTGCATCTCTCGCAAGAACGCCGCGCCACAGATCGTAGCTATTATTCCTAGCGTTGAAGAACTCGGGGATGATGGTGTGCAGATTACCCCCCCGGGGTTCTTCCTTATACAATTGCCTTTCGCAGACGACGTTAGGCAGAATCCGGAGAGTAAGCTTGTTAGCGGTATGCACATTACTCCCCTCCCCGAAGATTGAGTGAGCTAAGCAATAGTTGATAAAAAACACCAGCCCCCGCCCCCCTAATTGACCGCATGCGCGCCGTTGTAAAGCAGCTGCACATGCCAAAAGGCTACATACCGGAAAAATACTCCAACCCCTCCCTCCAATGGCACTACCGCATCCTACAAGCCATCGCACTGGACGAAGACATGCCCGCCCAACCAACCGACACCACACTGCCAAAATACAAACTCATAGACAAGCACGCAGGCACTTACTGCCGAGAGTGGGGCGAGGAGTTGGAAAAGCTTGCGGGCAATCTCGCCACCCCGGCCGTGAGGACTTCGGCCGCGAAGCGGAGCACCGTGGTCAAGGGGGAGGGTATGCCGAGGAAGAGGGCTAGGGCCGGGGATGGAGCAGAGGGAGGAGAGGAGGGTGATGAGGTTATGGCCGCGTGGAGGGACGGCGGGGTTGGAAGGCTTACTGTCGCGAAGTTGAAGGCATGGTTGGAAGGGAAAGGGTTGAATACCAGTGGGAGAAAGGCGGATTTGGTGGAGAGGGTAGTGTCTACTTTACCGAAGCTCTAGAGACATGTGTGATTGGTGGGTGTCTTGTACTGTGGTGTATGCCTGAATGATATGATCCGGATGGGCGAGTGATTTGCCGTGAATATCAATCTCTGTATTATCGTGTCTTTGTGTTTGTAGTTCACCCGCTTGAAAACGATCACACAGCGTGGATAGGCCACAGAACACCCAAGTAGGTTTTCACAGATCTCACCTTGCGAATTCCATATATGCACAAATCGCACTGGGAGGGACCGGCCCATCGAGTCTTGGACCCTAGTAATTAAAACATGGAAATCGGGAAGTTAGACCATCTACGCCTCCCACCTCCCTTTGCCTTTGGATAGGTGTAGTAACTCGGTCGGTCACGGAAATTACAGCCTAGCAGCTCAACCAACTAGTAAACTAACTAAATCACCGACAAATCTATCAATACACTCTATTTTTCCCTTCAAAAAAGTAATCCAACTCCGTCTCCCAACAGGTCGTAAAAACATGTCTTCATCTTCAAAAGCAGAAGACCTGGTGATCCAATTTCGACACTGGCTTGGCGGGCTCGTATCCAAGAGCACTAGTAGCCTTTTTCATGGCGCTGACCATGGGCGGAGGGCCGCAAATGAGCATCTTGATGTCCGCAGCGGCCGGGGGGCATTTGTCCTTTGTCGTTATGTTAGCCTTACTCTTGTGAATGTGCAAAGGGACAAACCTTGATCGTGTCCGCTGTAACAAATCCTACACCACCGGTCCAATTCTCGGGTGGGTTGTTGAGAACGTAGTGAACTCTGAAATTATCGTGAACCGCCACCAGCTCGTCCAGGTCCTCCTGCAGGAGAATATCCTCGACATTGACGTTGGCGAAGATAAGGTCGATTTGAGTTTTGTCCTCAGGGTTTCTTAAAATGGCCTTGATGATCTGCAGCATTGGTGTGATACCGGTACCACCGGCAATCATACCGAACGCACGCACCATGTTGGGAGTGTAGACAAAGTGTCCCTTTGGTCCCTTCACACGGATGGTCTGTCCGATCTTGAGGTTCGCAATGTGCTTTGAGATGTTACCGGTTGGGTAAGACTTGATGAGAAGGGAGAAGTGACCGCGGTCAAGGTCAGAAGAAATGGGGGTATAGGAGCGGACGATATCCTTGCTGTCGATGGTGGCGGCGATGGAGACGTGCTGACCGATTGGGAGACCGAGGATGTCATTTGCCCGGGGGAGGGCGAAACGGTAGCTGGGGCTCTTGTTAGTGTTTGGAAGGGGTGGAAGTTTATAAGTAAAGGAATTAACCCACATTCCGACATTGTGCGAGATCGCGGTCCTCTCGACGAGTTCAAAGTCCTGGAATTGATCGGGCTTGAGGATTGTTCTTGCTTCTGTGGGTTCGGGAAATCAGCTAATTTTGCCTTCCGACGGGCGAACGAATTGAAAGCCAGCCCTCATTCTCGGGTTGGGAAGGTAAACAAGAGCGAAAAGGGAAACTTACTCCCTCGCCAGACCTTCAGTCCACCAAGAAGCAGAGCCAGGCCCGCGGCATGGGGAATATAGTTATAGTCGATGATAGCTGTGCCCACGAGGATCAATCCCACAGGAATGTACAATCCGTGCAGGGGTGTGCTTAATAACACCTGATTGTTATTCTGTTTCTGTGCCATAGCGTCGGGAATTGTAATGGAGGTTTGAGGGCCAAAAAAAAACACAGTTTCGTCCCAAATGAGTGCTTCGTAAGGCAAAGAGTTGTTGGTGAAGGAGTCCGGAGGTGAGGAAGGGAACTTCTTTGGAGGGCAAGATGGGAGAGGGTTTTCTTTTCGAGGAGAGATGAGAGCGTTGGGGTTGGTAAGGAAGGGGAAAGGGGAAAGCCGGGTTTTTTATGTTGGACGGGAAAGGCTACGCCGGTTATAATACAAGGGGAACGGCCGGTAGTTAGAAAAAAATAACGAACTGGACTCCACCACAGATTGGATTTTAGGGCCTGCGTGAGGCTGATGAGATTAGATAAGCGCCCAGGTGCTAGAAAGGCGACGTTGTCTATTCGCCTAGCCGTCGTACTCTAGACATCAACATCTCAGGATAGGTTCATAGCAATCCCATCTCGAACTTTATATTTATTCATCCTAGCACTCACTAGTAGAAACATGGCCCAAGATCCTAGAGCTCTTCTGGCAAAGGTTGATCCCCCGCTCCTCCCCTTCCATTACGGCAGTTGCTAACATGGCCGCAGGCCGATAAGCAGGCGGCATCTGCCCGTGGCGGATTCAGCCTTTTCGGTGGAAAACAAGATAAGCTCGAGACAGCGGCAGACCTATACACCCAAGCAGCCAACGCCTTCCGTGTGCAAAAACTAGGTTCGGGATCCACTATCATTCCCCCCCTGTGGTACCCCCGCGTGTTAGAGCTAACCCAACCCCTCCCCCACCACTCAACCAAATAGGCAAAGAAGCCGGACAAACCCTTGAAAAAGCCGCCGCTATCCAGCAAGAAATCGGCGAACCCGATGATGCAGCAACTAGCTTCCTCGAAGCCTACAAAGCTTACAAAAAGGACGACCCGAGCAGCGCAGCCCGCGTACTAGAGAAAGCAATTCAACACTACACGCTAAGAGGCAACTTCCGACGAGCCGCGACGAGCCAGCAGAACCTCGCGGAGCTGCTGGAGCTCGAGATTGGCGACATACCGAAGGCTCTCGCGGCGTACGAACTTGCTGGCGACTGGTTCCAGAGCGATAACGCTGAGGCCTTGGCCAACAAGGTGTTCTTGAAGGTGGCGGACTTAGCGGCGCTGGAGGGGATGTATCCCAAGGCTATTGAGAAGTATGAGGGTGTTGCAAGGAGTAGTGCTGGGAGTAACTTGATGAAGTGGTCTATCAAGGATTACTTCCTTAAGGCTGGGATCTGTCACCTCGCTAGTCGTGATAAGATTGCATTGAAGAAAGCGTTGGATATCTATGTTGAGCTGGATCCCAGCTTCCCGAGCACGAGGGAATTCCTGCTTTTGAACGTTTGTGCTCCACATTGCGTCCACTAGCTATACATTTCACTGATCGGGCTATCAGGACATGCTCGCGGCCGATGAGGACAACGACGTAGAGGCCTTCACCGACAAAATCTTCCAATACGATCAAATGAGCAAGTTGGACAAATGGAAGACAACAATGTTGTTAAGAATTAAGAGTAGTAAGACAACCCCTCCTAAACCGCCCCCCTAGATATCAATAGCTAACAAATCCACTAGGCATTGAAGAAGAAGACGACGATGGCTTAGCTTAATCGCAATACCATTCGTTCCTTTCGATTCTGTCTTCGCTCGAGTCACTAAGGCCCCCTTGTGTGGCCTTTTTTATGTTCCCTACTACTGCCTCCGTTTCTATGGCCTCTGCTGCTTCTGGAAATATTTCCTGACTGATTGACTTTGCTTTCATTGTTTCTTTTTCTCTTGTCCACTATGTATCTTGTGGGACCGATCACTATCCTTCCTGTGGATAAGTTAAATTTCATTTGATCTTGCGTGCGTGAATCCCTTGGGAGTGTTTTGTCTTGCTGTGTATGATTTTTGAAGGGAGAAGATTTGTCGTGTCGGAAACGTGGTTATTTTGGAGGGGCGATCATTTGGGTAGTGCTACAGTAGGTATCCACTATTCACAGACACTTCTTTCCGCCAAAAATACACCATGAGGGGCACGATATCCGGGACCCGCAAGCACAAGACACCCTTGCTAAAACCCTGTAGATAATTCTAGAAGATCAACAAAGTTATTCAGTTCTTAGCTCGTCCATGTTACGCTTACTTGCTGCACCATTCTAAAGTTTGCGAGTGACACTTCGTGATGGATACACTATTGGAAAGTCGCTTGGAGTTTTGGAGGGGGGAGGTGTGTTTGCGCATGCGTGGAGTTATGCTTCAGGGCACACTATAGGCGGTTCTTGTGCAGTGGGTATGGTGGGGGTAGGTGGCCCTGTGCTTGCACTGGGACGACGTGATGCCCACAGGTCTGGTTTACTAAGGGATACTTTCCGGAGCATGATCTTTGATACCTGTGCCCAAATTAAGTTCTAGTGCTGATCAACGAAAAAAGACACGCCGAAATAAAAGCGCCGTTGCACTATAACTTAGGGCCTGTTTGGATGAAATGGTTCCGTTCCGTTGGCCCATACAAATGACCATTTCCTTCCGTTTCGAAAAGGTGTAAGCAAAATGACTGTTTGGTACAAATGGTAGCAACCATTCCGTTTCTTAGTGGTGACAACAGGATGGTTGCCATGTAAACATATCATGAAAATTTTTGCCATGTAAAATAATTGTTGTCTATGTTATAATATCAGTCTTTAACAATCACTGCTTCCTATCAACCTACATTTCAACCAATCTAATGGCCAGTAATACTAGTAAATTTCTTCAAGCAACCAGGCTAGTGTGAAAATCTTTCATGGAGCAACAAGAAATGGTTGACCCTTGGCGACAACCATTTCCACAGATCAAACCATTTCGCAACGGAATGGCTGCCACTTCTTCCTTTTTTGCCAAACAGGCCCTTAGTTTACGGGCGAGTACGGAGTCATGTCAGATATTGCAAAAACCCGGGGAGACCCGCTATCGAATTATCAGCGGAGGCCAGTCCATCAGCCCAGGATAGGTTTAGCTTGGCCAGCTAAGAGAATTTCAAATACCAGTTAACGGGATCCAAAAAGTCCCGAGTGCTGATCCTGTGCTGTGTCAAGGAAACATGAATCCTTCTCAAGAGTGATTTTTCTCAGAATCTGGATTTCACGAGTTTCTACAGTATACATTCCATGCTCTAACTTATAAACTTATATAACAAGGCGATTCCGATGGAAGGGAGAATGCTAGGGCAGAATTGGTGGCTGGGCTGTGAGTGAGGAAAGCCGGTAACAGGAGCTATGCCATTTTCGTCGAGTCTCTCCTTACTGCTTCAAACTTGTCCTTGTCCTTCCGCCGTAGCCCCCGCTCCCATAGCCAAAAAGAGGCTACCGTTACTGCTGTAAATACCACGAGAACTACCGCGAATATCCAGAACTGGGTCGCAACGGAGAATTTGAAAACCTTTTTTCCGTGCTCTGTTACGATGTCCGAGTGGAAAAAATCCATTCCAAAGATGGTCTGAAGGAGTGAGTCAGTATGTGCCGTGGTACCCTCTGGGAATTGAAGCACTTACTGCGACGAATGTCCCAGGGAGGAAGAGCGTGGCCAGGATAGTTGCCACTCTCATTGTCCCGGAGTCGCGTTTAGTTCGCTCGGCGAACTCTACCATGAGTTGGCTGTCTCCCCGGCTATATTGCGCTATCTCAACCAGGCTTGCAGTGGCTGCACTGTTGCCTGCTGCCATTTCAACAAGCTTGCTTGTTGCTAGGGTGTAGCTCCGGATGAGTGTATCGTTCCGAATTTCAAATAGTGCTTGAATCTTGGGTGCGTCAGCCTTAATTTTGCGAGGTAAGAGGAGAACAACTCACTAGCTGAGCTGCGCTACCAGTCCTTTCGAGGATCGTTTCCGTGTCCCTTCGGAGCTCTCGTAGTATGGAAGTATTATATTCCAGTATATCGGACGCATCTTTGCAAGCTGCGTCACTAAGCAGCCCTAGGGATCGTAACTCCTCTTTATGTATTATCAATCCCTGTATCACATCCATGTTTAAATCGAATGTTGATAAGGTATTCAAGAGTTTGTCACGGAAGTATCGTTGTAGCGTCCGAAAGTCTGAATAACCCGCCCGAATGTCTCCGTCTTCCCTGGAAGCCTTCCAGTCTTCATCTGTTAGGATGACACGTTCTCTCTGTTTGGAGATTGTTAGTTTACGGGCTGGGGTAGTTGGCGAACATTATAGGGACTAACGTGTCTTATGAGTTCGGACTCCAAGTATTCAACGTAGGCTTGCCAATTTTGCATTGCAGTGGTGACAAAGGCAAGATGTAGCGACATAGGGCTCAAATACTTTGATCCTTTGCTAAATCTTCCTTTACCTAGGGCCTCAACGAGGCGGGATTTGACATCCTTAGGGGGCGATATATGAATGCAAACTGAGGAGGAGTTCTCGTAGTCAAATTTTTGATAGCATCCGATCTGGCGGACCGACCAAGGATCATCGTTCGGCACATCTGGGTCCACTCTGCCATGTTTTTCAACATGGACCATTCTGATACAGATCTCTGGTGATAGGAGTGTTAGTGTAGGAGATTTTTCATGCTAGTCTAGGGGAGAGAATACCGGAGACGTAAGCTGTAGGATCCATCTCCTTTGCTTTGAATCTGCATCTGAACGCAGCTGAGGAAGATATCCGCTCCCGAGTTCGCCTCCCAAAAAACTGAATTACCCGCAGGAAGTCCGGGGAAACGTTATAGAATGTCAGGAGCTTCCGGAGCATATCTTCTGTTATCGGCAGCTTGGCCCACGAATTCCCTGGCGTGATCGTGCTGGCAAGTGTTAATTTCACCGCAAATGCACTCAGGTTTTGTGGCTGATGCTTTCCTCTGTCTGGCAGACTTACTAGCATCTAAAATGGAATCTTCTATCGTCCTGTAGTGGATAATTAGCGAGTGATGCTGAAATTTGATGGGTCAACCTACTATCAATATATTTTCAAATGTCGTGCTGTCAGCTTTCCGTTTGATTAGTGGTTCTGCCCAACACTCTCTATTAGCTGGATATAGGGAATCTGGAAAGACGTGACTCGTGGCATACGATTTGCATCGGGAGTTTCAAGAACCTCCAGTATTTCTATTGAAGCATCTTCAGAGCCACGAAATAGTCTCTCAGAGTCGCTGCTGAGGCCTTTCGAAAGCACTTCCCCATTCCGACCCAGGGTGTTGTAACCAGTTACTGTCAGGGGATAGGTCTTCCATCCATGGAAGGGCGAGGCCTGTGCCTTGGTGGATTTGATATCTTGACTGGCAATTGAGTGGCCGGGCTGAGCCTGAGTCAACTGAGGGTGGATATTTCCGCCAGAGGAAGTCGTGGGCATAGCGAGTGAAGGAATAATGGAAAATGTTGATCTTCCAGTGGATGAGGGGACGAGGGTTGGCGGATCTCATCGGTATATCATTGTTGGGGGGGGATTGGGGGGAGAAGGGAGAACCATATCCTAACAAACCTTCGACATAAATTTAATGTACCGTATTATTGGCGGTTCCCCTATGGGCCGCCTAATTTCCCCGCTTGCGGGTTGTAGGGGACCGGTGCCCCTGTTGTATGATTGGCTTGCTAGAAGGCTCCGCCACGCCGCATGAACCGGCATGCTTTGAGTTATGTCTATAACGCACAGTACTGTACACATGTTATCAAAGAAAAATATACTTTGTTAGTAAGTGGGCTACCGAACAATACCGTGCCACCAAAAAGAACTTCGTCCTCACGAACTTGCTAGTCTCACGGGGTATAGGTTTGGTGGTTGTCAGAACTCAGAGCGCGCAATATCATACCTCAGAGCATCATGCTACCCTAACAGTAAGTTGGGCAAAATATACAGCTTATTGGGAAGGTCAACTAAGCTGTAGTACCGTAATCTTTGGGGAAGACTGGGGCAGGGATTTAAAGATGGTTGCGTTCTTCTGCATTTCGCTGTCTGCCTGAAGCGCCAGCTATCGTAAGTTATCAGCACTGTGCATTACCCGCTTTAGACAAAATCTCTAGGAGCAAACAAGGCTCGAAAACTGGCTGCCTAGATTGACAAAGCGGGGATATGATATCCAAGGCTGTACGGTCGGGGCGTTTCGGGGAGTTCCTCATGTTTCGACGTGGATGCCACGATCTCCAACGATCTCTCCTCAGTGTGTGCAATGCCATGATATTATATTCATTATTCTCGCTAATTTTAATGCCGGGGGTAGGTCAGGGTTGGGCAGGTACCGGTATAAGCTCCGACGGATGATCTTCCGCAAGGATTTGATTGGGGAAAGAGGGCACGGACGGAAGGTCATCATAACTTGACGGGTGTGATCTATGAAGATGTCGAATTTGGTGCCTGATTTCCCCCGATGTAACACGGCCAGTAGACCACCGAACATGGGGAATTTTTGCACTTTCAATCGCCTTTTTAAAGGAGATAAATAAATCTACATGGAGTTTTATGTAGCGGTAGTGGAAGGGCACCCTGCCCCCGATTAATTGCTACCAGCGGTGGCTAATTTGCTCACCAGGACAGCATGTTCTGACATTTTAAACCTCACTTGTGAAATGTGCAGTTGTGGTAGGCCTAATTCGTTCTTATAAATTCACCGCCTGTCCGCTGCCCCGATGCGCTTCTCATTCCCCATGTGTGAGATGGGAATTGAGAATAGCAACATAATGTAATTGGAATGAGTACAATTCAAATAATCCCCCAGAAACCAGAAAAACCGTAGGAAGAGTCTGATAAGCTGACGGGTACACAGACTCTCTCCTAAAATTTCTGGCACTATACCGAAGATAGAGAAAGAAGGGTCAAGGCCGCGGAAACATCAGGTCCCTGCCACCAAAACTTCACGGCTTTGCTCGGTCACCGTTCAGCCGAACAGACGGTGGAAGTAAAAACGCTTGCATTGGTGCCAGAAACAACTGATTTGTTTCTTTAAAACGATATTCGCTCGATCTCTTCCTAGATGGGATGAATATGGGGTTTATCCCGTATTTGGTCAACCGAGTACTCACATCCGTTAAGGGTCGTGGGACAATGAGGCGATAGTTCTCGTCAATGATCTGGAGAGGAGTTAGTCTTTCTGGCCTCAACCCATTCTGGGTATTCCAAAGAGGTGATATCTCACCTCGATATTGAAGTTGTCGCTCCCGAACAGCTCAGTCAGGAGCCGCATGAGCCTATTCTTGCGAATATAGCGTCTCTCAATGTGCTGCGTTTGATTGTTCATTTTGATAGGTTTGGTCTTGCTGGGGGAGACCAAATCTCTTTTTAACAATTTTTTCACTACGAAACTACGATATTTAAACTTCCCCTCGGAAGCTAGAGGAAAAGAAGGAAACCGACAAAGAAGGAATGTTTTTGCTCAATGCGATCTGACCCCGCTCCCTGCACTCCGCCGAATATCGCACGGTCAACCTTGCTCCTGGATGGATTGTCCTCCACGCGCGAGCGGTTGCCATGGCTGGGGTAGCGGGTTGTGAATGGACAGGACAATTTGGAGCTGCGAAAGAGTTTTCCCGGCATATGATACGTGTTCTAGAGCTGTGCGTCTAAAGGATATGTTTGAGGCTAAGTTTGCCGTATCATATGAATGAGGGCGATGCGGGAAGGCTGTTTCTTTGTCCACTGATGTTTTTCATACAGCTACTAAGCCCACTGGCTATGGAATTTAGTAGCACCTCCGATCTATACAGGACCGGTATTGTTAGGGCGAAGTTTTTCCTGACTCCGGTTGGTCATTAAGGCCGCGATCTCCTCTCCAGTTTGTCGAGTGGATCAAGTTCATCTAGGAGATGTCGTGCATGCCTTGGGGCTGTCGTACTAGTCTTAACGTGAATACCGATATAGTACGCCGTTGGTGGTTTTAGGGCGGAAATGAGTTGAGGTATAAGTTCGGCGCGTGGAGGACATATCTTACTCTGGAGTGTAGTATGCCCCAGTGCTTTTATGTATGGAAAATGCGTCCGCCCCCTCCCATCATAATATCCCGGAGGCACAATAGGGTCAAAAGCATGACAACACAAACTAGAAGCTGTTAATGAGCTTTTGGGTTTGCGCCACAGTGTTCTCTACGAACTGAAAAAGATTGGATCATTACAGACTGTCTCAACCCAGGTTTTGAGCAAGAAGATGGCAAGCCCCGAACAACGGTGGGAGGGGGAACAGTTCCTGTCAAAATTTATCAACCGTTATCAAGATTTTGAACAGGACCGCAGGGCCGGGGATACCGCAGCTCGTGCTCAAGTTTTATTTATTTATTTAGCCCTGAATAGCGCTCGTGCGGTCCGATCCGCTCTCCCACTTTGTTGAATCATTCTGTGCGTACTTTACTTGCTGTAAGTTAACCTATGCTTGGAAATATGTGGGGTAGTCTGCGGTTCAAGTACGACTACAATTGTGATACTGGTGGTGGGGCACTGTGGGTGAAATCTGCATAGTCTCCTTGGCGAGCCGGGGTCTGACATTGCCTCCGCAAGCTTTAGTCTTTCGTCTGGAAATCCGACCTTTGGGCCATTCTGGCCGCGGGTGAGAGCTCTGTTTCGAACTTCTTTTCAACTGCCAGTATTTTTCGGTATCTCATGGGCCATTTATCCTGCTATCCGGGATACTGGTATTGGATATGGGCGGGGATTTTTTTTTATTACAGAAAAATATCCAGAGGTAACTCTAGTTTATATTAGCTAGACTATTTGCCCGTGCCTTTCGGATGACTGGGGGTCTGGATAGGTGTATTTCGCTACTTACAGGTTTGCATGGTGGCAGTCTGGGAGCTCGCCCCAAAGCATGGTAAGGTATTTTATGATACTATTGTTGCATCCTACTCTCGTACAAGCACCCTTGGCTCAGAAATAACTAGGCTGAGTATAAACTCGAGCAAGCGCAGCACAGGGCTGTATTCTAGTGCCAAACAGTGAGAAACGATCAAAGGCTCCAGTTTTATGAGGTGCAGTGCCAAGGAAAGCAGCTGGGTTAGTGGGGAGGGAGGGGCCGACAACTTAGATCAGCTACCCTACTGCATTTACGTAGAGGCGGAACACTAGGGACTAGAGTACTGCCCCGGCATCACTGTAAAAACTCTCGGAATCCACTATCTCTACCAGCCCTGTAATCTCTAGATTTAGGGATAAAGGTCCCTGAGAAGGACTGAAATTCTCCTGACACGGTATAAGATCAGCCAACCGGACGTGTTGTTGGTCCCCCTAACTGGTATCCGCAGCTCTGCCAGTACCGTATTGCCGGTGGGCGGCGCTTAGCTCAACGTCCAAGTTACACAATAGGTGATAGTAGGCCTAACTCAGGATAGCCTTTTAGCAGCGTGATCCCGTGAGGTACGATCACCCGATCGCCTGAAAAACGGTTATTTGCAACCCCCGGTATATTATTTCGTGCGAGAAGACGGGCTGAAAGTATCCACCAGAATTTACTGGAATACATGCACATATACTGGTATATGAAAGAACATAGCGAATCGGCACAGTGGTGGTACGAGGCTGTTGAAATTTTTGTGTACGACTGCTAGCTTTACCTGCTCAAGTGAACGCATGTCAAAGCCCCATAATCATGGTCCCCCCCTCAAACATAACCACGCCTTGACGTGAGACTTGAAGTCCTCCTAAAGTTTATAACCCTCTGACTGACCCCGCCGTGGAAATTGGTCAGGCGCCCAGCCCGAACCACATACCGCTAAGTTATCTGCCATCATCGCATCCCCTTGGCCCTGTCGGCATCGGAGAGCATAGTACGAAAAATACCCCACCATGTCAACTAACGTCAAAGAAACTGAGCTCCGGGAGCGAATATTGAATCAACGGCTGCCCACCTCCGTCGCGAGAGTGCTCTTCTTCCCGGATTACGCCTTAAAACACGTGCTTAATTATAACGTGGTTGCCGAAGTGATTGCGTTGTCGGAAATCCCTTTTCATGATCAAAGTGGTGATATTAAGGACATCCTCAGCGGCGCCCAGAAGATATTTTGTATCCTGGTGTGCATTCGACGAGTAGATTATATGCACCTACTCCTTCGGTCTGGGATCAGGGATGCTAAACTCGCTTTGTCCAGGGAAGATTTGCTATCTTCTGGTCTTCCAGCTCTTGTTGTTGACGAGTTTTGGGAGCAGCAGTGGGAGTTTACGGCTCCCATTTTCAAGAGTCGTGTTCAGAAATTAGACTCATCTTGTATATTACCCTTTAAAGAGGAACAAGTCTTGGGGGAAGGTGGCTATGGGGCAGTCACGAGAGTGGTTCTTTACCGTTCTCATCAGGATCTAGTGTCTAATGGCACTGGAGATACCGTAGGTCCCGATATCCAGGAATCACTACCCGTAGTTAGTGCTAATGTTTACTTAGGTTGCCGTTGCACGCAAGAGTATCAAGCGCACTTCTACGAAAACTGAGACATATTTTGAAAGCGAACGAGCGCCTCTTGAGCTTCTAAAAACTCGTGGTCATCCCCACATCATCGAGCTGCTCGGATCATATTCCCAGGCCGATGGCTACAACTTTTTCTTCCCTTTGGCTGAGGGCAGCCTCAGAGACCTTTTCAATAGAGGGGAACAGAGCTTTGGGATAGACACTGAAAATTTTTATTCATCAATTGTAGGCTTATCCTCAGCGATAAATCACATACACAACTTTACGTACGAGATGGGTGGAAAGAGCATGAACTTCAAGGGTTACCACCACGACCTCAAGCCTGGTAACATTCTTATCCAGCAAAGGAAATTTATTATCGCCGACTTTGGACTCTCCAAGTTCAAGGCCGATGCCAACACTTCCTCCACCCTTCACAAAGTGGGCACAACAGCATACCTTCCTCCGGAGGCGGCTAACCTAAACCCGGAAACAAGCTTTGACGACCCGATAGTTGGCCGGGGTGTTGATATTTGGGCTTTCGGTTGTATACTTGCTGAGATAGCAACATTCTTACTCCGTGGGTCCGAGGGTGTTCGTGAATTTGGTAAGAGAAGGACAACCAAGGTTTCTGCCAGCATGAGGGATGACTCATTTCACGCTCATGGCCAAATCAAAAAGGAGGTTGAGGAATGGCTGGGATCCCTAGGGGCCACGGCAGAAAGAGGAGGTGACCCTCAAATCACACGATTGATACAGGTTACTCGGAAGGCACTTTTACCCGATCGCAAGAGACGGCCAACTGCACAGGATATCCTGAAGGAAGTTTCAGTGCTCGATCCAGAGGTAGCTATAAATGTGGAATTGTTTGTTTCACAGCAGAGAAAAACATTACCACTGTCTCCACCCATATCTCCGGTAGGCTCGCATCAATCCCCGCCCCAAACTACATCACCCGACAGTGGGAGGTTAGGGGACTACTATGGTATAGATGTCTTAAGCGAGGGCACTCGCCACCCAGAATTGCAAATGGAGTATGTAGTATACCTGATTGTTTTAGGTTTGTCTAATATTTATGGGAATTAGCGTGGTAGCCGTTCACGGACTTAATGGAGGCCCACACACTTGTTGGCGGGGAGGTTGTGGGTCCATATGGTTGAGGGATTTCCTGCCATCAGACGGAATGCACCTCCCTCGCATCATATCCTACGGCTACGATTCTGAGCATCTATTCACCCACCTTTCCAAGGACAATTTGGAGAAAGAAGCGGATAATTTCCTGCGTCAAATTCAGCGGAGGAGAGAAACCGAGAAGGTATGAAGCTCAATTATGCTGAGCTGGTCAAGCAGGCTGACCAGTAAAGGCACCCACGAGACCCATAGTCTTCCTTGCACATAGTGTAGGCGGATTTCTTCTGAAGCAGGCATGAGTTCCCATAATCTGATACCCTAGACGATGGCTAACCACCTCTTAACAGGCGATTTTGCTGGCGGAGGAAAGTGACCAATACCGGGACCTGTTCAAATCTATATGTGGTATTACCTTCTTTGGAACTCCCCACCGAGCGCACGGGATTCAACATACCATGGGGGCATGCCTACGTAAAATTGCCAAAACAGCTTCAGTCTCAGAACAGAGTCGAGAGCTTCTAAAGGAGAACATGGGTGATAACGAGAGGCTCCTTAGGATGGTGAATCACTCATTTAAGACTAAGGTTTGCATACCCGGGGGCAACCTTCGGATAGTCAGCTTTTACGAAACTAAACCCACGCCAGGATTAGGGGTGGTACGTCCCATTACTTTGCATGCCGCTCTATAACCCAGAGGCTGATCATGAACCATATACAGGTTGTTGATAAAGATGCTGGCACTATGGGACTGAATGACGGGAACGAAGACGCATACGGTCTCGAACTAAGTCATCTAGATCTTTGTAGATATTCTTCTGAAGCTGAGCCTTCATACAAGGCAGTCTTACGCCGAGTCCTTTACCTGACTAGGATCTCTGCGGATGAATATGCTTCGAAGAGAGCAAGACAGATAAAGCAAGAGATGCCATATATTAATAATGGTATCATAATTATTCCCTTGGAGAATATACCTAGTCCGCCCTAGCTAACGTACGAACTCATACAGATCAACAATTCAGCCCAGAAATACACATCAAGAACGTCTTTCCCCATTCACCAATCACTCCACCTCCACAGTGGCCAGCGACACCACAACCGACACAACATCTGAACATGACACCACCATACAAGCCCACCGCCACACCAACACCCGCACCCCACATCCAAACCAAACCTCCCCCTCCACCGCCACACACTGAGCCGAAAAAGAAACAACCCCCACCACCATCACCACCACAGCCCCAAGCACGCACAGCCCCGCCACAACAACCCCAAAAGAAATCCCAAACTCAGGGCGGGGCCAGCATAAACGCCATCGAGGAGAGGCTAGCAAAGGTCAACCGGAATATATCCAACATAGCAGCGGACCTAGCCGCCCGTCAAAAGGAGCGCAAGGCCTTGAGACTGCGACGCCAGGAGCGTGGCGAAGAGTGGTTTTCTAACGAAACCAAGAGCCTAGATAAACGCATTACAGCGCTAGAAGCGCGTCGGACTGAGGCACGTAAAGAGCAAGAAAGGCTCAAACTACAGTTGGTTGGCGCGCGCGCGGCGCGTGGTTCCCAGACCATGTAATTGTCTGGATGGGATATGGCAGTGGCTCGTAGAGTTTACGGTCGATGGGCGTAGAGTTTGATATACTGTACAGATTGCCTACGGGTGTCTATTGGGGGGGGGGGGGGGGGGGACGAAGACAGAATTTAATTGTTTTAAAATT